>TARA_R110002073_G_scaffold84612_8_pt1 | contig 170469 bp, 148 predicted proteins | sample TARA_R110002073 | Tara Oceans TARA_R110002073 (sample SAMEA4397174) | marine metagenome | biome: Polar Biome; feature: [DCM] deep chlorophyll maximum layer (ENVO:01000326); material: water (ENVO:00002006), including particulate matter (ENVO:01000060) such as... | depth 40 m
GCGCTCCGGCAAAAGCCTTGATGTTGCCCGCCTCGCAGGAGCCAATTCTGCTACCGAATTCATTTTGAGTGTTTTGATGATTCATCGGGCTTTTTCCGGACATCCGCGATGAACCAAAAAAAAACCTGGCAGCGCGAGGAGAAAAATCGCTGCCAGGTTGCTTGCCCTCCGCTTTTCTGGGGGAAAAAGCGGAGTACTAGATGTCGCTGTCCGGCGAGGGTTTGGGGGATCGGGGATCCGGCCAGCGACATACTATATGTAAGCGCAAAACGAAATAAGTTTCATCCGCTGGGCGCATAAAGTGAAATTTATTTCGCCCCCTGTGTTTCTGGATGTTTCGGCAGAGACCAATTCAATATCATATAACCTATCACCGCTGACAATACTGAGCCGACCATAACGCCGAGACGAGGCCCTGCGCCGGCGTCCGCTCCGTGTCCTTCGCCGAACGCGAGGCCGCCGATAAATAAGCTCATGGTGAAACCAATGCCACACATCACCGACAAACCAAACAAGCCTCGGAATTCCATGCCGCGAGGAAGCCGCGCCAAACCCACTTTAACCGCCAGCCAACAGGTGACAAAAATACCCAGCGGCTTACCGAGCAGCAGGCCTAACGCAATCCCCAAAGGAACCGGCTCATACAAGCTGCCCAATGACATACCCGCGAGCGACAAGCCGGCATTCGCGAAGGCAAAAATTGGCAAGATGGCAAACGTTACGACACCACTCAAGCTATGCTCAATATGTTTAAGCGGTGAATAATCAGGTTTCGACTTGTCGCGATAAGGAATAAACATTGCTAACGCAACACCGGCTAAGGTGGCGTGCACACCAGACTTCAATACGGATGCCCACAAGACAATACCAACCAGCAAGTAAGGCGCTTCTGACATCACACCGCGGCGATTCATCATAAACAAAACGCCCAAACAAACTGAGGCGACTACCAACGACATCGGCGCCAAATCAGCGGTATAAAATATCGCAATAATCATGATTGCGCCGATATCATCGAAAATAGCCAATGACACCAAAAATACTTTTAGCGACGTTGGTACACGATCGCCTAACAGCGTCAACACACCCAAAGCAAATGCGATATCTGTTGCAGTTGGAATCGCCCAGCCGCGCATAGCGATTTCGTTATCACTGTTAATTAGAAAATAGATGACCGCTGGCACAACCATGCCGCCAATAGCGCCGATGGCTGGCAGCATCACCTGCGCTGGAGACGAAAGTTCGCCATCGAGCACTTCGCGTTTAAGCTCTAGGCCAACATAAAAGAAGAACAGCGACATTAAGCCATCGTTGACCCATAACAAAATTGGTTTTTCCAAACCAATTTTGCCCACGTGCACGCCCGCCTGGGTATGCAAGAAGTGGTCATACAATCCAGACAGCGGCGAATTGGCACAGATCATGGCGAATATCGCCGCCGCTACCAGCAAGATACCACCGGCCGAATCGTGCTTTAGAAATTCTCGTACGGATGTCAGCATTCAAGTTCCCCAATATACTGTCGATAAAATTGTTGGGCGGTACGCCCGGAACGACTACCTTTTTCAGTCGAAAACCGGCGCGCCAATGTATGCAACCTGTCTCGATCAGCGATGCGGGGGAACAACTGATCGATCATTGCAAAATATTTCTCCTGTGAAACAGGATGAAACGATAAACACAGGCCAAAACGATCGGCCAGCGAGATCTTTTCTTCTAATGCGTCACCAAGATGAAGCTCACCATCGATCACCTTCCCTGCCGCATTATCGTGATGGTATTCCGGCAACAGATGGCGACGGTTTGAGGTTGCCATTAAACGGACATTCTTCGGCGCAGGCTCAATAGAGCCTTCCAGTACGCTTTTGAGATGTCGATACCCGCGATCGTTCTGTTCGAACGACAGATCGTCACAGTAGACCACAAAATAAAACGGCAGTTCACGCAAATCATCGACGATTTCTGGTAGCTGAAGCAAGTCATCCCGATCCACTTCCACCACGCGCAGGCCATTGTCGGCGTAGGCATTCAACATGGCTTTGATCAAGGATGATTTACCGGTGCCGCGACTCCCCCAAAGCAACGCATGGTTGCATGGCTGCCCGGAAATAAAGCGTTCCGTGTTTTGCTTTAGCTTTGCCACTTGCACATCAATGCCGAGCAAGTCGTCAAAGGTAATCGGATCAAGCTCGCGCACCGGCCGTAAACGACGACTGTGGGCGCGCCATACCGCAGCATAGGTAGTTGACCAGTCCACTAGTGTGCCTCATCCCAATTAATGCCAATACCGTAATCAACCACCAGTGGCACGGCAAGATCTGCAGCCGCAGACATGCGCGCGGTGATTTCACGCACTAGCTCTTCAACATCTTTGTCCGCCACTTCAAACACCAGTTCATCGTGCACCTGCATAATCATTAGCGCATCAATTTTCGAGCCGGCGAGCCAATGGTGTACGTCAATCATGGCGCGCTTAATAATATCGGCTGCTGTGCCCTGCATCGGTGCATTAATCGCGGTGCGCTCTGCTGCTTGGCGCATATTGCCATTACGACTATGAATTTCAGGCAAATACAAACGCCGCCCGAATAATGTTTCGACATAGCCGTTGTCCGCGGCGCTAGCACGCGTGCTTTCCATATAACGCTTTACGCCAGGGTAGCGATCAAAATACAAATCGATATAGGCCTGCGCCTCTGCCCGCGGCAAGCCAAGCTGGCGTGCCAAACCGAATGCACTCATACCGTAAATCAAGCCGAAGTTGATCGCCTTGGCATTGCGGCGTTCGTTGTCGGTCACGTCGTCAATTGATTTATTGCCAACTTCTGCTGCGGTGGCACGGTGAATATCCAAGCCCTGCGAAAAAGCATTCAGCAAACCTTCGTCTTGCGACAGGTGCGCCATAATGCGTAATTCAATCTGCGAATAATCCGCGGCGACTATTTTCCGTCCTGCTGGAGCACAGAATGCCTGACGAATACGGCGGCCTTCTTCACTACGTACGGGAATATTTTGCAGATTTGGATCACTTGACGACAAGCGCCCGGTTGCCGCAACAGCTTGGTGGTAAGAGGTGTGCACACGGCCAGTGACTGAGTCGATCATTTCTGGCAGCTTATCCGTATAAGTGCTTTTGAGTTTTGCCATGCCGCGGTAATCCATGATCACCTGCGGCAAGGGATAGTCATGGGCCAATTCCTGCAACACAGCTTCAGCGGTAGACGGCGCACCTTTAGGTGTTTTTTTGATAACCGGAATACCGAGTTTGGTATACAGGATTTCGCCAAGCTGTTTTGGTGAACTTAAATTAAATTTGTCACCGGCTAATTCGTAGGCTTTATTTTCAAGCTCGACCATCCGCTTAGCCAACTCGTTGCTTTGCTTGCGCAGCATGCTCGCATCGACATAGCAGCCGTTCCGCTCGATACCCGACAGTACTGGCACGAGCGGCACTTCGATATTGGTAAAGACGTTTTCTAAACTACTGTGCTGTTGCACTCGCGGCCATAGAACGTTGTGCAAACGCAACGTGACGTCCGCATCTTCGGCAGCATAGACGCCCGCTTCATCAAGGCCAATCTGATTAAAGGTTAATTGCTTTGCGCCTTTACCGGCAATTTCTTCAAACTTAATGGCTTTGTGGCCGAGATACTTCAGCGATAAGGAATCCATGTCATGACGTGTAGCCACCGAGTCGAGCACGTAGGATTCGAGCATGGTATCCCAACCAATGCCTTTCATATGGATGGCGTAATTGGCCAGCACACTCATGTCGTACTTTAAGTTTTGCCCAATCTTCTTAACCTCTTCGCTTTCAAGTAACGGCTTTAACGTCGCTAGTACATAGTCTCGATCAAGTTGATCGGGCGCGCCAGGGTAGTCATGCGCCACCGGAACATACGCCGCAAGACCTTCTTCGATAGCAAACGAAACGCCAACAATTTCAGCGCGCATATATTCTAGGCTGGTCGTTTCGGTATCGAAGGCAAAACAGCGCGACTGCGTTAATTTTTCGATCCATTGCTCAAATGCCGCTTGGGTCAGCACCATTTCATAGCCGCTGCGGTCTAGCTCTGACTCTAACGGCAGCGCGGGCTTATCGTCTTCTGCTGAATCTGTTGCGTTTGTTTTAGCCGCTTGCCCGCCGCCACTTTTTTCGTCAATTTTTTCTTCTAGCCAACCTTTAAACTCTAACGACTTAAAGTGTGCCGCCAGCTCTTCGTTGTTGGGTTCGCCCAGCACCAACTCAGACAGCCCTTCTTTTAACTCGCAGTCTGTTTTAATGGTGGCAAGCAAGTAAGAAAGGCGCGCTTGCGCTTCGTGCTCTGCCAGCTTTTCTGGCATTTTTTTCGCGCCGCGAAAAGTAAGCTCCGGCACTTTATCGAGATTGGCATAAATCTGATCAATAGAACCAAGCCCTTGTATTAGCGCCAGCGCCGTTTTCTCTCCCACACCGGGAACACCCGGTATGTTGTCGACCTTGTCGCCCATTAAGGCGAGGTAATCAATAATCAGCGAGGGCGGAATGCCGAATTTCTTTTCCACGCCGGCAGGGTCCATCACCGAATCATTCATGGTGTTGACCAAGGTAACTTTGTCGTCCACCAGCTGCGCCATGTCTTTGTCGCCGGTCGAAATAATGACGGGATAACCTTGCGCGGAAAGATTGACGGCGAGCGTGCCGATTACGTCATCGGCCTCAACGCCGTCTTCAACAATCATCGGCAATCCCATCGACCGAATCAGCGCGTGCAGCGGCTCGATTTGCTGACGCAACTCGTCCGGCATGGGCGGACGATTGGCTTTGTACTGTTCATACATATCATCGCGAAAGGTTTTGCCTTTGGCATCAAACACCACGGCCATATGCTCGGGCTGATAATCTTTTAGTAACTTACGCAGCATCGACACAACGCCGCGAATTGCACCGGTATGGCGCTGATCGGAGGTGGTCAGCATAGGCAGTGCATGGAATGCTCGGTAAAGATACGAAGAGCCATCTACCAGTATCACTGGTCGTTTATCAGACATTGGCGGTCCTGTTCACAGGTTTGTTAAGTTGCTGCGCGATGAGGTCGCCGGACGGTTTGCCCTCGCCATCACTCGTTTAACGCAATTAGGCCGTGGCAAAAACGGTTCGGCACGGCCCTCTTAAATGGGAAGCAATAGCATACCTTATTTCGTCGATACGGCGCGGCAACTACATCAGGAGGGCGTCAAGATAGGAGGCCGCCGCGGCATGGGCGGCCTGAAAACATCAGGGGCAAAGTCGGGACAAAAAGTAGCCTAAAAGAATACTTGAAAGCCCGCCTCAATCGCGCTGATCTCAATATCGTCTTTGTCGCCGTAGTCCATGTACTCCAACGACAAGTTCACTCTGTTCGGCAATGTCGGTACACGCACGTTTAAGCCAATCCCTAAACCCCATGACAGATCAGTACGATCGTTACGGTCAACGCGGGTGGGGCAGGTATCACAGGCATCAATCTCTGCCTTAATTTGCGCAGCCGCAACACCGGCCTGAGCCTGAACAAACATACCTTTGACCATGGGAATCTCGATCACCGGCACCGCGAAGTCCCAACGGCGGGTCAGATAAAACCCAGCAAGGTGATCAATATCAATTTGCACGCGCGCGTCGCCAACTTTCTGCCGCTCGTGCCAGAAGCCACGCGCCAATCGCACTTCCACGCCCCAGTTAGGATCAAGCATGCCGCCAGCACGAATATGCAAACCACCGGGCGCTTGATCAAGCACACCGCCTTCAATTTGCGTACTAATAAGACCGAGGCCGGCGTAGGTATCAGGGCTCTCGCGATAGATAGCGACTTTATCAGGCTCAGCAACTTGATCGGCAGCAGTGGCCGCTTTAGCAATGGTCGGCATCAAAACTGGTGCAACGGCCAGCGCCGCAATGGCGGCAACGAGGAGACCCCTCATGTCAAACTCCTAAACAATAGATTCTTGTTATTGCGGCTAAATATAAGGCCAGCCGTTGTTTTCAGCAGCCAGTATACGCGAGCACCGACCACTTAATAGTCACAAACTTCGGCGCTCAGATTAACGCGCTATCGACTACTGCGCCATCACCTACCGTATACTGCGCGAATGAGCGTATTTACCCATTTGCACCACGATACCATTGCCGCCTTGCTGGCTCCCTTGAACCTCACGTTAATCGAGGCGATAGCGGCCACACACGGCATCGAAAACAGCAATTATTTACTCCGCTGTCAGGCTCCAAACGGCGATCCCGTTGGCCGCGTGCTGACGGTTTTCGAACAACGCCCGGCCAGCGCCTTGCCGTGGTTTGCGCGTTTGCTCGCGCAACTCGAACAGCACGGCCTGCCGGTCGCGGCGCCTATTGCGGTCGATGGAGAGGTGGTACTCGATATCGAAGGTAAAAAGGCTTTTTTGGTGCCTTGGCTCTCTGGCGAGCATGTTTTTGACGTTTCACAGCAGCACTGTCGCGCCGTCGGCGCACTGCTTGGGCGTTTGCACCAATGTCCGTTGCCGACCAACAGCGACGCGCATCGCAATAGCGAACGTCAATTACTGGCAACTCTGGCAACACAGCTGCCCGACTTACCCGCCGCTGAAATGCATGCCGCCGAAAAAGTACTGCGCGCTTGGGAACAAGCAGACGGCACACGCTGCTTAGTGCATGCGGACCTGTTTCGCGACAATGTTTTGTTTGAGAAGGCTGATGCCGCAACGAGGGCCGCACCCAGCGGCTTGCTCGATCTTTATAACGCCTGCGAAGATCTGCCTGCCTACGATGTAGCCGTCGCGCTAAACGACTGGGCCGTTAACGCCGACGGCTCGTTCAACCGCCCGCGCCACGATGCTTTGCTTGAGGGCTATGCGAGTGTGCTGCCTGCCGACGCTGCGGAACGTCATCTTGCCACGCTGCCGTTAGCGTTAACGATAGCCGCCCTGCGTTTCTATTTATCCCGCCGCATCTCTCAACAACACGCCCTATTGCAGCCACAGGCAACCGGCACGGTAAGCAAAGACCCTGCGCCTTTTCAGCGAATGTTTTTATTACGTTACCAAGACTGGATCGAGCGCTAAAGATCCGCTCCGTTCGCCGGCGAGGCCATGCGCGCGGTGCGCGTTTGTTCAGGAGGGATCGCTTGCAAGCAACCTCCCACAAGGTGGACTGAAAACTTGGATGGCCCGACGCTGTAGATGGTCTTGTGGGCGGCTGCTTGCAGGCGAATATTTGACCAAGGCCCAACGCCGGCAGAAAGTCTAAGGCAAATACTAGCGAGGGGGGTGATCGATAATCAACTTGGTCATATCGCGATGCCAGTCGATGTCAGCCCATAAGCGCGGGCTTTGTGGGCGCGCTTGATGGGCCGTCACGATGGTACTCACGCCCTGCGCCAACGATGCCTTCAGCACGCTTTCTGATACCTGTTTGACCCAACGCCAGTCTGCTTGCTGCTCGCTGGCAAGGTGCACAAAACCACCGCCGATTACCGACTGCAAACGCCGGATACGCGCGAATTCTGCAGCGCCTTCAATGCGCTGTTCGATGCTCCGCACCCAGAATGTACCGCGTGCGCGCCAAGCCAGCCCAGCAATGCGCGTTTGTAGACCACGCCCCAAACGACCTCCGGTGTGCGCCAATGGCGTTGCACTCAACAAGCTAATGGCGGGGTCGTCGTCGAGCCATAAATGGCTATCAATAAAATCAAGCTCAGAGGTGTCGAGTTTGCGCAGACGCAATTCAACCTGACGTGTCGCTGAAACACCAAAAGCAACACTGGGAAACAGCGCTTTAAGCGTGCGCGGCACTTCTTGTAAGTAAGCCTCGACGGCCAGTTCAGCTTCTTTGCTCCAATCTGCCAAGCGCGCCATCAGGCTGCGCGGATGCGCATGAAATAAGCTACGGAACGCGCCATGGGTGGTTTCTGGATCGGTAAATTCGTGGCAAAAATCCACCGCCACGACTGTATCCAATAAACCTTGTTGTTCTAATGCTGACAAAGTCTGCGACCAGACATCAACGAAATCGCGGGGCCGGCGGACAAATGAGCGGCACGACTGAGAATCCTGCAAAAAAGCACTGGTCAGCCACAGTCGGATATTGCGTGCTTTCGCCAAGGTCGCCAGCTCCAGCAAATATTTGCGCGGCTGGATGTCTACCGGCGCACGTCCACTGGTGATCTGGAAGCGATCCAGTACAACACCATCACTGCGGCTGCCAATCAGGTGCGGGAAGGCGTCGACGCGCAAGGCGTTATAGCCACGCGCTGCCAGCTCGTCGAGCACTCGCCCCAGCGAGCTATATTCACCGCCGAGCATGTCGCGACGCAGCAACCAATCATGGCTCCAACAGGCCATTGCTAGGCGCGGCAGCCCCTCCCCCCTCATCGACAAATGAATGCTCCTAATAACACTAAGATCGCAGCATACCGGTTTCCTTCCCTGCCTCAATGGCAGGTTGACGGCGCGACCTTAAAAAGGCGTATTATGGCGCAATGAAGACACCAATTTTATTAATTCTGTTGATACTCACTGCGCCAGCGCTGGCCGCAGAGCAAATCCCTGACTCGGCCATTATCGACAATGATGCCGATAACGCGACGACAAATAAAAAGCGCTTCTCAACGCCGGAACTAAACAGCGAAGAAATGCAGGGCCTTTACCTGAAAAGTCCTATCGAGCTCGACAACACCGAAGAGCAGGGCATGCGCTCGGTTAACGATGCCGAGCGTTACTCTGAAACTGATTTACTCTTTCGCGAACGGTTACAAGGTCATCCCGGCAGCATGCGGCCACCGCAACAAATCGAGCGGCCAACATTCCCTACTCCGCCACGCGCACCGCCTAACGAATTATAAACGCCGCACTTAACCAACCAAGCCTCTTTCTCATGCCTTGTTCAGTGGCCCGTTATTGCAGGCAACGCTTAAACTGCTCGGTTAAATGCACCAACAAATCAGTGTAACGGGCCTCCGTTAAATCGCGCCCCAGTGGATCAGCTTCGACAATTCGGCAATCACTCGGCTGACACAGCCGCGCCAACATTGCGCGCCGCGCCTCCGGCTCCGCCAGCACACAATGCACCGACTTAGACTTCATTTGTTGAATCAGTTCCGCGAAACGACGGGTGCTGGTACCGCCCTGCAAACCGCTGCTCACCTGCATGCCAACCCGCAACGACAACGCGTCAGAAAAATACAGCCACGGATTATGCTGGCTCAACCAGTCACGTTGCGCATACGGCGCCAACTGTTTGCGGCTAGCGGCTAAGGTGTTCGCTAGGGTTATCTCGAACGCTTGCAATGCCGCATCAGTATCCGCCGAATGCAAGCCCAGTGACTTGCCCTGATCCGCCAGCGCGTGCGCCAGCCGCGCCATGTTGTGCGGGGACAACCAAAGATGCGGGTCCAGCTCGCTGGCCTCATGGTCGTGGTCAGACGCTTCGATTGCAGCCGCCGACTCCTCGGCGCTGTGCGCGGCTTCTTTCACTGAATCGCTGGGGGCATGTCCGTTCTCGTGCGCATGCCCTACGCCATAACGTAACGTTAAACCACCCACATCCAGCATCGCCAAGCGCTGACCCCGACTCTTACGCACCAGCGCAGCGAGATTTGGCTCCGCATCTTCCCCGAGCCAGACAATCAAATCAGCCTGCTGAACCAACTGGGCTTGGCCTGGCGTGAACGAGGCAAAATGCGGCGTCTGGCCCGGCAGCAACAACGTTTTGACGACCACCTGATCGCCGAGCACTTCACGCGCCAGCATCGCTAACGGCTCCACACTGGCGACCACCGTCAGCCTCGGTGCCGGCGCTGCGAGCACGAGCTGCGCCCAGCACAAAAAAATAACAACAAGAACAATACGCACAGGATCTCCAGCGACAAAACACCAACACTCAGGCTGCCCACAAACCGCTATCGCTAAACGGGGCGAACCAACCGGTGCCGGACAACGGCGGGTAGTCTATCATTGGCAGCCGTATCCAGCGCAGCAGATCAGGCAGGAGAGTTTCATGTCAGAGCCACTGGTGGCCCTGAGCAAGGTTAGCCTTCGTTTTGGCGACGTCAGCGTTCTCAAAGAGATCGATTTGACCCTGCACAGCCGCCGCATTACCACGCTCATCGGCCCGAACGGCGCCGGCAAGACTAGCCTTGCCAAAGTTGTATTGGGTCTGCACAAGCCCAGCAGCGGAACGCTAAACCGGCGCGCCGGTTTAAAAGTTGGCTATATGCCGCAGCGTTTACGCATCGACGACAGCCTGCCGCTCACCGTTGATCGTTTTTTGTGGCTGGCCGAACCCGCCCACAAAGACGAACGGCGCGCGGCATTGGCACGCGTCGGCGTCGCGGCATTACAGCATCAGCCCGTGCAACAATTAAGTGGCGGCGAATGGCAGCGCGTTTTACTCGCCCGCGCATTGCTACGCAAAGCCGACTTGCTGGTGCTCGACGAACCCGCCCAAGGCGTCGATGTCATTGGTCAGAATGCGTTATACGGATTGCTCGCCGATGTTCGTGATGAATTCGGCTGTGGCATTTTATTAATTTCTCACGATTTGCATTTGGTCATGGCCGCCACGGACGATGTGATTTGTTTGCAACATCACGTTTGCTGTTCCGGCACACCGGAAGCGGTATCTCGCGACCCCGCATTTCACGATCTCTTTGCTGGCACACAATTGACCACGCCGAATATGGCGCTCTACACACACGACCATGATCACGCACATGATTTACACGGCAACGTTAACGGTGATGCCGAGGGCGACCGTGCAAACTCCGTGGCAAAACATGACGACCACGATCACAGTCAGTGCGACCACTCACACGGCACGCATCATGATTGAACTACTCCTTCCTCCACTGCTAGCCGGTCTTGCCGTCGCCATCGTAGCGGGCCCAATGGGCGCCTTTGTTGTGTGGCGACGCATGGCTTTTTTTGGCGACACCCTCGCCCACGGCGCACTGCTCGGCGCGGCCTTTGCGCTCGCTGCAGAAGTCAGTTTATACCCCGCCGTCGTACTGGTGTGTTTATTGCTCGCACTCTTACTGGTTGCACTGCAACAACAACGCAAGCTGGCCAGCGATACGCTGTTAGGTATTGTTTCACACACCACACTGGCGTTAGGCATCATTGCAATTAGTTTACAGCCGGACGTGCGAATTGATTTATTCGCATTTCTATTCGGCGATTTATTATCCGTTTCGATGCAAGACGTGTTGTGGTTATGGCTCGGTGCCGCAGGCATTCTGGCACTAATGGTGTGGGGCTGGCGGAGTTTATTAAGCATCACCGTTGATGAAGACTTAGCGCAAGTCGAAGGCATTCCACTGGTCGCAACGCGTACGCTATTAATGCTGTTGCTGGCGGTATTAATCGCCGGTGCGATTCGCACTGTCGGCGTATTGTTAATTACGTCGTTATTGGTGATGCCCGCGGCCAGTGCACGGCGCTTGTCTAAAACGCCCGAAAGTATGGCGATATTGGCGTCACTATTTGGCGTTGTTGCCGTACTCGGCGGCTTAACACTAAGCTGGTATGCCGACACGCCCGTCGGACCCTCCGTGGTGGTCGCCGCAGCATTATTGTTTGTCGCATCCTTTCCAATGTCTGCGCAACAAGCGAGAAGATCGTAACGGCAACCCATTTATTAGTGTTGCTAAGAACATGTTAAGAAAGGCGCCCAAAAGCACTAAGCTTTATTGTGCTTGCGGGGCCTACTTGCACGCGCTGGGCTTGGTTTTAATCGAACGCTGATCGCTTGCAAGCAAGTTCCTACAACGGGAACTCTTTGTGGGAGCGTGGGGAATTAACGCGTTACTGCACGCGCACTTGATAACGCAATACCACATCCTCACCACCGTAGATCATATTTTCTATCGGCACGAGAAAACGAGTGACGTTCGCGTCGAATCGCGCTGGCGCGCCACCACCACCCGATTGCAATGTATAGCCCCACGTTGCACCGTCGTCACTAGAATACTGCGGCGCGCCTAAATTCGCCTGGCCTTGAGCGAGGCCGCAACCGCTGACACAACTAAAAGGCTGGTTGCTGCCGTAAGCGTCCATACTCACCGCCACAAACTTACCTAAATTATCTTCCACTAAAACATTCCGTGACGGTCCTGGCCCTTGGCTTTCTATCGTCACTTCATAAGTCACGATGTTGCCCGGATCAACACCTGGCAAGGGCACCGTATTGACGACGCCGGCAATCGCCTGAATCACTTTGTCGACATTCATATCCGTCGGACAAACACTGCCGGCGGCAAACGCTACCGTTGGCTCACTGGTTCCACACTGACGGCTTCGTAAATCCAATGCCGCCGTCGTTAGCGCCTGATACGCGCCGCCCGGTTTGCGAAACTGCACCGTGACACCACCGTCGTTGCCGCCCTCAAAGCCGAGAATGCGCAAGCTGTGATAACCGGGCAAAAGATTCACGCTGCCTTCAAGTACTTCGTCCGCAGCATCCCAATTATTGGCCCACCATAGATCATCATTCCACTGCTCTTCCAACGGCGCGTCATCAACATATAAACCGCCACCGCGGCCAAAGTCCGCGCCATAACGAAACGACCAAAGCCCCTCTTCACCTGCGCCAACTAAAAACCACGATTCACTGGAAAAAGCGATATTGGTACTACGATTCGGCGGACCGAATTCGCCTGAGTTATTAATCCCAGTAAAATTAGTAATAAATTTACAGCCGTAACCATTTGGCGACGTCGACGCGGCAAAAGCGTTTTCAGCTTGAGTGCGATTGGTAGGATCAACGGAACTTTGCTTGGTATGGAATTTTATACCGATATTACCGAAGGTCAGCGTTGCGCTCGCTGCACTAGCAACCCGTTCGTTGCCGTACACCAGATACACAACGCGATCAGCAAATGCGGTCATGCTCGGCACCGTCACCCAAATAATGGCGGTATTGCTGCCCGCATCCCAGCGTTCGATATAAAAAGTCAGCTCGGTGGTGTCGTCTTGATCAAGCACGCGCAAGTCACTGCCATCGGCAGACCAAACGTAATTGCCATGCAGAGTTGCGGCAGAAATATTAACGCGAGCTTGATAATTCGTCAGAGTGCCGCCAGTGGTATTGCTAATCGTCACCGGGGTTTTGAAAGGCCAATCACAATCGTGCGCAGCCGCGAGCTGCCACGTTAGCGTTAGCAGTGCTGAGAGAACAATGTGATTAACCTTAATACCTATCGTTCTCATCGTGCACTGCCTCCAGAGCTACTTTTTCTTTTTCGGGGCGATATATTTCATCAGGGTCATAAACCACATCAGGTGGCCTGGATCACCGCTAATTTTAATTTTGCCCTGCTGCATACCGGTCATAAACGCCATCTGATTCTTAGCCGACTCAATCAACGTCTTGGCGGCATAGTCGGCGCTCTCGAAGTTCAAGGTGACGCTCGGCTTAGCGTGTAAACCTGAAGATACAATTACACGACCCGGCACAAAATGAAACCATCTTGATGGCGATCCAGTCTCAGTACGCCACTGCATAACGACATCCCGTTTTTCCAGTTGCTTGCGGAAATCAGGGTTGCGCCAAGCCAACCAGCGCAAGCGCAAGCCTAGAACCAACATCATTAACCAGAATTTCATTCTATCTTCCCCGGCATATGGATTATGAAATCGCTCTACCACTAAACGGCGGAGCGACCAAACTCAAACAACAAAATAACCACCCTAAGGCAGTAACGCAGGCAACTCTTTATTCAGCTTTTGCTTTTCTGACACTGCCGCACCCGTCAGTGCATAACCGCAAAGAGTGCCGGTTTCATCACGAAACAGTGCCTTAATGTCGAGGCCTTCGCCTTCACAAACCCAAGCCCCTTCGAGGCCGTGTGGCGCGGGGCACACAACAATCGGACATGCTGGCGTTTTAATTGTTACCGGCATCACGCCGTAGCTTACTTCCGTTGCGTCACCGGTTAGGGTTTTCGCTAACGCGCGCGACGACGCCATCAACGGCAAAATGTAAGGCAATACATACCCTTCAACTTCGGCGCAATCGCCCAAGGCAAAAATATCATCGTCGCTGGTTTTCAAATGGCGATCGACAACGATGCCGCGATTAACCTGCAAACCTGCCTCTTTGGCCAAGCTAATACGAGGACGCAAACCAACCGCGGATAAAACAATGTCTGCACTCACGCGCGCGCCGTCGGATAATTCAACGCTCACGCCATTGCCCTCAGCATGCACCGCTTTGGCCAACGGGCCGAAATGGAATTTAACGCCCATCGATTCCAACCCTTGTTGCACGGCAGTCGAAGCCGGCTCTGGCAATAAGGTTGGCAAACAACGGCCCAGAGGCTCCACCACGGAAACAGCAAAATCCGCGCTGGCAAGGTCATTGGCGAACTCACAACCAATCAAACCGCCGCCGAGAATCAATACATTCTTTTTGCCTTCAAGAGCTTGGCGAAACGTACCGTAATCAACCAAATCATTTACCGCGTACACGCTGGCTTGACCGTCGCCTTCTAGCGGCGGACGAAAAACGTCTGCGCCTAAGCCCAGCACCAACTTGCTATAGCTCAGCGTTTCGTCGCCCAATTGAATATGCTTCTTGCCCGCATCAATAGCCGTTACCGTCACGCCATGTCGAATAGTGACATTGAGCGTTTCGGCGACTTGCTCGGGCTGCGCCATAGCAAGATCGTCCGCGGTTTTCTGTTTGGCAAAACCGTTCGAGAGCATCGGCTTCGAATAATTTCGGCCATCGTCAGAGGTCAGCATCACCAACGGCGTTTCTTTATCGAGCTTGCGAAATTCTTTCACGAGGTTAAAACCCGCGAGGCCTGTGCCAACAATAATTACTGGATCCATAACGTAGTCATCCTGTCGAAACCCTGCATAGCGTTTCTGTCGATGGAAAAGCGGCGGCACGGAAAAGCTGCTCGAGAAAAATCAGCCCGTGAACAGTGCCGACGAAAAGAGTAGCTGCGAACACAACGCGTCGAGCCAACCTCACTGCGAATCAGATTTACGTATTTATCGCCGCGTAAATGGATACGGGATAAATGGATCCGCTCGGAAGTCGCGCAATATTCTCGTCTTGCTCGCGGAGAACAATCGCAAAATCACGCGCTAAGAAAAGTTGGCGCCGCCTACGTGGCCGGCAACGCCAATTAATCAGATTTCAACCATTTCGAAATCATCTTTAGATACGCCGCAGTCTGGGCAAACCCAATCGTCAGGCACGTCATCCCATGATGTGCCGGCTGGAATGCCCTCTTCAGGCGAGCCTTCCGCTTCATCATAGATATAGCCACAAACAACACATTCCCACTTACGCATGCCAAACCTCACCAAAATGTTAGTACGTGCCAACCGGCGCAACACCGATGACAACTCGCAGGGCGCATAAACTAGCCATCCACCCGCTAAAAATCAATGGCGGAGCTGCTTCCTTATACGTCCGTTTGGGCCTTATTACGCGCTTATGGACCCATTCACGCGAGATAGGGCGCGTAATAGCACACAAGCCGCCGATCACTTGCATCACTGTCAGCAATCACAGATAGTCCTTCGCGCTAGTATGGAGACTCCGCTTGAAGCCCGTTAACCCCGCGACATTTCTGAACCCAACACTGCGCTGGCGACCGCTGGTGCGCGGAAGCTATCCTCCAGAAATCGCGGACTGGATCGCCGACAACGGCTCTCTAACCCAGCGATTACAACGACTTGGGCGCTTCCACGTGATCCCCCAACGGCAAATCATTGCGCCGCCACGGGCCGAAGAAGCACACCTGCTTGGTCTAGCGCCACGACGCGCCGCGCTCATTCGCGAAGTACTGCTATACCTAGATGACACTCCGGTCGTTTTTGCCCGTAGCGTGCTGCCACTGGCATCACTGCGTGGCCGCAACCGCATTCTGGGCCACATGGCGCGACGCTCTCTCGGTGCCGAGTTATTTAAAGCGCCGCGCGCGCAGCGTGAGCGGGTCTGGACGGCCAATGCCAACATCAGCGAAATTCCTGCCATCGACGCACCTCAGTGCTTCGGCCGGCAAAGCCTGTTCCGCAAACGTGGAAAACCTCTGCTCGTTGCTGAGTTCTTTTTACCGGCGCTTTTTAACCGCGACTAGCGGCAGAAACTGGCACATTGCCGAGACTCACGGCAGACTGCGAACCATACTTAACGAGACAACCTAAAGGCAGTCTAAACACTGCCACCATCAGCCCTTCAGCCGTGCAGGAACCCCGTCACATGCTTCAGTTTGTTCAGCAGCGCTACCCCCATCTTTGGCCCTGGCTACAACTGACACGTCTCGACCGCCCCATCGGCACGCTACTGCTGCTTTGGCCAACGCTCTGGGCCGTTTGGATTGCCGGCGACGGCAGCCCCAGCCTGCGCACGGTATTGGTCTTTACCCTTGGGGTGATCGTCATGCGCGCTGCCGGCTGCGTCATTAACGACTTCGCCGATCGTAACGTCGATGGCCATGTGCGCCGCACCGAAGGACGACCACTTGCCACCGGTGCACTCACCGGCAAGCAGGCATTGATGCTCTTCGCTGGGCTGATTGCGGTCGCGCTCGTGTTAGTGCTGTTTTTAAACCCATTTGCCTTCTGGCTAAGCTTCGGCGGTCTTGGGCTCGCCGTACTCTACCCCTTCACCAAGCGCTTCACCCACCTACCCCAGCTGTTTCTCGGTGCAGCGTTCTCATGGGCCATTCCGATGGCCTTCGCCGCCGAAATCAACGCCCTACCACCGGCGGTTTGGCTGCTCTATACCGCCAATCTGTTGTGGACGGTTGCCTATGACACCCAGTACGCCATGGTCGACCGCGAAGACGACCTCAAGATCGGCGTGCGCAGCACCGCGATCTTATTTGGCGACGCCGACCGAGCCATCATTGCCCTGTTACAAGGCATGGCACTGTTTCCACTCATGCTGCTCGGCCGTCAACTCGCCTTTGGCTGGATCTGGTGGCTGGCAATGGGCACTGCAGCGAGCCTATTCGCTTATCAGTTCTGGCTGACCCGTGACCGCGATGGCGCATCCTGCTTTCGCGCCTTCCTAAACAATCAATGGGTCGGGGCCGCGTTGTTTGTCGGCGTACTGCTTGAGTACGTATTGCGCTGATTTGTACACCGATTCACACAGAAATCGACACAAAACCGGCAAAAACCGCTCTTTGACGAAAAACTGTCATATTCTTGTCATATCAAAGCCATCAAATGGACGGCGACAACAGAAACAAAAAGAAGCTGCTGAATATGACCAAACATAAGATTCTAATTATTGATGACGAGCCCGCCATCCGCGAGATGGTCGCTGTCGCCCTTGAGCTCGCCGACTTCGATGTACTGGAAGCCGAAAATGCCCAGGACGGCCACGCCCTAATCGTCGACCTGCGTCCCGACTTAATTCTGCTCGACTGGATGCTGCCCTCCGTGAGCGGCATCGAACTGGCGCGCCGATTAAAACGCGACGACAGTACCGCGGAAATTCCAATCATCATGCTCACCGCGAAAAGTGAAGAAGACAATAAACTGCAAGGCCTAGACGGCGGCGCCGATGATTACATCACCAAGCCGTTTTCGACCCGCGAGCTGATCTCACGCATTAAAGCCGTGCTACGTCGCTCATCCTCTGCCGCGGCAGAAAAAGCCATTGAAGTTGAAGGCCTACGTTTAGACCCCGTCAGTCACCGCATTAGCGCCGATGACAATCCGGTCGACATGGGACCGACAGAATATCGTTTGCTTGAATTTTTTATGAGTCATCAAGAGCGCGCCTACTCACGCGTACAATTACTCGATCAAGTATGGGGCGCTAACGTGTATGTGGAAGATCGCACCATCGATGTCCACATCCGGCGCTTACGCAAAGCACTTGAGCCTTATTCCTACGACCGCTTTATTCAAACGGTACGCGGCACGGGTTATCGCTTCTCGACGAAAACCGCACAAGCCTCCTGAAAGGTTTATACTTCGCAGCACGGTTCTGCATGACGTCGCGCATAGAATGTGCCACGCATACAAACAATTGAAGTAATCAGGGAGCACGCATGAAAGCCAGCTTGGCGCGTGAATTTAATCGACTGCTGTTACTCTGCGCACTGGCTACCGCCGCGGCCATTGCACTTGCCAGCCTATGGCCACTGCTGCTGGCGCTAGCGAGCTATATTATTTGGAGCACGCGACAGCTTTTTCAGCTGTATGAATGGCTTGTCCGCGAGAACCATGTCGAGCCGCCAGACAGCACCGGTTTATGGGGCGAGCTTTACACACGTCTCGAACATTTATTTCGCAAAGAGCAGAAAGCCCGCGCCGACTTACAAGGCATTATTGGTCGCGCGCAACAATCGGTGAATGCGCTAACCGACGGCGTTATTCTGATTGATCACCTCGGCCACCTAGAATACTTCAATGAAGCCAGCGCACATTTTCTTGGCTTCCGTCGCAACAACGATCTCGGCCAACCGCTCACCAATTTAATGCGCGCGCCGGTTTTTACCGCCTACCTGCAAAAAGGCGTGTTCGGCGAACCCATCGAATTAAGCTCACCAAAAGATGACAACCTGATACTGCAATTATTGGTAACCGAGTTTGGTGTTGGCGACAAGCTGATTCTAGTGCGCGACATTACGCGCCTACGAAATCTCGAACAGATGCGCAAAGATTTCGTTGCCAACGTCAGTCACGAATTAAAAACACCGCTCACTGTTCTGAAAGGCTATCTGGAAACATTGCTCGACAGTATTCCGGCCGAGCAATCACGTTTGCATCGCGCCCTTAATCAAATGAGCCAGCAATCAAACCGTATGGAAGCGCTGGTACACGATCTTTTATTACTGTCGCGCCTAGAGAATACCACCGCGGACGAAAGCCAACATGCCGTGCCGGTGCACGGCATGTTGCAGCGGATGCGTGAAGACGCGCTATCTGTTAGCGCAGAAAAAAATCACCGTATTGATATAGATGTGCCCGTCGAGGCGCGCGTTATTGGCAACCCTGCCGAGCTCGACAGCGCCTTTGGCAACCTGATCACCAACGCCGCCAAGTACACTCCGGCCAATGGCGAAATCATGATTCGCTGGTATCAAGATGAGCAAGGCGCTCATTTAGCGGTAAGCGATAATGGCCCTGGTATCGATCCGCGTCACATCCCGCGCCTAACCGAACGTTTTTATCGCCCTGACAATAGCCGTGTAACGCAAACCGGCGGCACCGGCCTTGGCCTCGCCATCGTCAAACACGTATTGATTCGTCATAACGGACGCTTAGAAATTAAAAGCGATCTCGGCAAAGGCAGTACGTTTATTTGCCATTTCCCAACTGCACGACTGGTTTCGAAACCCACTGCAGTTGCCGGCTAACATAAAGCCGGAAGCATCAGTAATGCGGTGGCCGTTCATCAACAATATTACTCGACTCCAGCACATCACCAATTTCTGTCATACGCCCCATCAATGCATCCACTTGGCGGCGTAAAATATCAATTGCCATTTGTTGATCAGATACTGTTTTATTCAGCACCAATAGCAGGTCATCCTGATACGCCAGTGTTGATTCCAAATTATTTAATCGTTCGTCGCTCATGCGAGAGTGCCTCAATCGGTTTGGCTAGATGCCTGCCTTTATACATACGTTTACCAATCGCCACAAACCGCACTGTCTTGTAGAAGCGTGTTTGCAGGCGAAAGGTTTAGGTTTGACGAGCGCTGCATCGCTTGCAAGCAAGCTCCTACAAGAGCATCATGCTGCGCTGGCGATCAGGATCTGTAATAATTGCGAGCTTACTGCCCTCGCATGTCATGCGCTAATGCTTATAGGCCGCACCCCGTATGGAAGCCTTCCTTGCCTCACTCACCCTTGTCGCCATCGGCGAAATCGGTGACAAAACACAGCTACTATCATTCGCATTAGCGAGCCGTTATCGCGGACGCGCCAGAAATCTTTTCGCCATCTTGGCGGGTATCACTCTCGCCACACTGCTCAATCACGGGCTATCTGCATGGGCGGGCGTCTGGCTGGCTAACACCGTGCCAATGCAATGGATGCAATGGATCCTCGGTGGCAGCTTTATCGCTCTCGGCCTGTGGATGCTCATCCCAGATAAAGATGAAGAGCTGGACGAGCGCAAAAAATGGGGACCCTTTATTGCCAGCTTCGTGCTCTTCTTTATCGCCGAGATCGGCGATAAAACACAAGTCGCCACGGTGGCTCTTGCTGCCCGCTTCCCTAGTGACTTTGTCGCAGTGCTTAGCGGCACCACGCTAGGCATGGTTGCCGCCAATGCCCCAGTTATTTGGCTGGGCGCCAAATTAACCAATCCAAAATGGGAATCTTGGGCTCATCGAATTAGTGCGCTGTTATTTGTTGTATTCGGTGCAATCACACTTATCAGCTAGATCGAGCGTTGATTTACTCGCGCGGAAAGTTTTTCCGCGCTTTCTTTTCGTTCCGAATAGCGATCGGTCAGATAATCGCTTTTATCCCGCGTGAGCCAAGTAAACTTCACCAACTCTTCCATCACATCGACAATGCGATCGTAATAGGCGGATGGCTTCATCCGGTCATGTTCATCAAACTCCAACCACGCTTTGGCAACAGACGATTGATTCGGAATCGTGATCATGCGCATCCAGCGCCCCAATATACGCAACTGGTTCACCGCATTAAACGATTGCGAGCCACCAGACACTTGCATCACCGCTAAGGTCTTGCCTTGCGTCGGGCGTACTGCGCCAAGCGTTAAGGGAATCCAATCTATTTGCGCTTTCATAATCCCCGTCATAGAACCGTGGCGTTCCGGCGAACACCACACCATGCCCTCAGACCAACTTACCAATTCTCTCAGCTCTGCAACCTTGGCATTGCTTGCATCTTCTGCATCCGGCAGCGGCAGGCCTTGGGGGTTAAAGATGCGTGTTTCTGCACCTAGCGCCTGCAAGATTCTCAGCGCTTCTTCCACCACCAAACGGCTAAACGAACGCTCACGTAATGAGCCATAGAGCAACACAATGCGCGGTGCATGTTCCGCACTCGCGTCGCCTTGCCCACGCACACCAAGACGCTCAGTGTCGGGAGCGTGAAATAAATCCGCATCAATGTTGGGCATCTCGCCGTATTGCTCCGTTTTGATGTCGCTCATTCATTACCTCTCATTAGGCCGTTCAGCCAGGCGTTCTATCCGCTCTAGTGTGTGTCGTGCTGGAACCAATGGCGCGTGTTTTTCGCTAACGCAACCAATGACAACATTACAGGCACCTCGACCAATACACCCACTACCGTCGCCAATGCAGCACCGGAATGTAATCCAAACACAGAAATAGCGACTGCAACGGCTAGTTCGAAAAAATTGGACGTGCCGATCAGCCCGGCTGGCGCAGCAATGTTGTATGGCAATCGCAACTTCCACGCCGCGCCATAGGCAATAAAGAAAATTCCGTAGCTTTGTAACAACAGAGGTATCGCGATAAGCACAATAATCATCGGCTGTGAAACTATCATCGGCGCTTGAAAGCCGAATAGCAGCACCACCATGAATAACAAACCCAAAATAGAAACCGGCTTCATTTGGTGGGAAAATTTTGACAAGGCATCCGTACGATCTGATTTCTTCAGCTGATGGCGCGTCACAACGCCGGCCAGCAACGGCAGAACAACGTAAAGAAATACCGACAGCAATAACGTCTGCCACGGTACAGCAACATCGCTAATGCCAAGTAAAAACGCTGCAATCGGCGCAAACGCAAAGATCATAATCACGTCGTTAATGGCGACCTGCGCCAAGGTATAGTTTGGGTCGCCCTTAGTCAGTTGTGACCAAACAAACACCATCGCCGTGCACGGCGCCACGCCGAGCAAAATCATGCCGGCGATATATTCGCCCGCGCTTTGCGGATCAACCCATTCGGCAAATAGGACACGAAAGAAAAGCCAACCCAAGAAAGCCATCGTAAAAGGCTTGATTAGCCAGTTCACTACTAACGTCAGCCAAATACCTTGTGGTCGGTTTCGAATTTGCTTGAGTGCGGTAAAATCGACCTGCACCATCATCGGGTAAATCATCGCCCAGATCAGCACGGCAACAAACAGATTAACGTGCGCGTACTCCAACTTTGCAATCACCGCAAAGACATTTGGAAAAAGTAACCCTAACGCCACACCTATCGCAATTGCCGCGCCGACCCAAAGCGACAGAAATCGTTCAAATACACCAATTTCTGCTTCCGCTTTTATTTCCGTTTTCGTTTCTAGCATCAACGCATCTCAATCATTCTTTGATATGAAGCTATCGTCCATTGCGACAGCAATTATTCAGCATGCTTACCGGAGTATTGTTGCTGAATGTCGGCTGCCGCCAATTGCAGCGATTGCGCGCTGATCGATTCCAGTGGCAGGCGCAGCAATGCCTCAACACGCTGTTTCATCTCGATGTAGGTCAACTCGAATGCCGCCTCAATCTCAGCAGCACTGCCGCTCACATAGGCTGGGTCGGCAACCCCCCAGTGCGCCTTCACAGGCTGGCCCTTTCCGCTACCGCCAAGCCACACCGGACAACTTTCATTCGCTGCGGCATCGCATACGGTAATCACCAGATCTAGTTCCGTGTTTTCGTATTCAAGCCACGACTGGGAGGATGGATCAATCACTTCAATAGCATGACGAGCCAGCACGCTCAGCGCATCATCGTTAACCTTTCCTGAAGGGAAGCTACCCGCGCTGAAAGCACGTAAGCGGCCGGCGCCGAGTTGATTCGCCAGCGCTTCGGCGATAATCGAGCGACATGAATTGCCGGTACATAAAAACAATATTCTGATTGGCATCTGCATTTTTACTCTCCAAACATGGCGTGTAGATATCGCTACTGGCAACAGGCAGCGCCGCGCTTCAGCTCTGCACGGTATAACTTGGTAGCGGGCTGCATGAGTTCGTCTATAACGGCCAAGGCCCATTCCGGCATCTGCGCTGCCAGCTGATAATGTACCCACTGGCCTTCACGACGGTCTGAGACCAAACCACAGCCTCGTAGCTGCGACAGGTGTCGCGACACTGTCGACTGAGGTAATTGCAGCGCATCGACCAGATCACAAACGCATAGTTCTCCGTAACGCCGCATTAACACCACTAGGCGCAGACGCGTGTCATCCGCTAAACATTTACATAACTCGACGGGACTCATAGCAACCTCTCATTATGGAGATCATGGCCTAGCGATTATCGCCACGATCAATCCATATATCCGGATAAGCGAATATATAGAAGGCTGGCACGGAGAACAAGACGGAAGAAGTGGCTTTAGGCAATAGGATAGGCAATAGGATAGGCAATAGGATAGGCGAAAGGGGTGTTGCTGTAGGGGCTTGCTTGCAAGCAAGCCCCTACAGCAACACCCCTTTCGCGAAAATCAGCAAAACTAGGACTTGCCGCGCACCTGCTTCTCCATCTCATCAACAGAGATATGGCGTACATCTTTACCTTTCACGAGATAGATCACTTGCTCAGCGATATTGCGCGCGTGATCACCAATACGCTCAAGCGCCCGCAACGACCAAATAATATTGAGTACACGCGAAATGGATCGCGGATCTTCCATCATAAAGGTGACCAATGACCGCATCGCCGAACGGTATTCAAGATCGACTTCATTGTCTTCTGCCGCCACCTGTACCGCGCGATCCGCGTCAAAACGTGCAAAGGCATCTAACGCATCACGTAGCATGGTGCGCACGTGATTGCCGATATGACGCACTTCGACGTAACCGCGCGGTGATTCGCCTTCTTCTGCCAACTGAATGGCCATGCGCGCCACTTTTGCTGATTCGTCACCGATACGCTCGATATCCGAAACCGTTTTTGACACGGCAATAATCATGCGTAAATCGGATGCTGCAGGCTGCCGCAACGCCAAGACTCTAGCGCACTCGCTATCAATTAGTTTTTCCAAGTCATCAACCCGATCTTCTGTGGTGATAACTTTTTCCGCCAGCTCCGAGTCCGCATGCAGCAACGCCTGCAGTGCATCAATAACCTGCTTCTCAACCAGCCCACCCATTTCCATCAAATGGCTACGAATCGATTCCATCTCTTCGTTAAACTGGCTTGAACTATGTTGGCCAAAATGGGTGCGGTCCATGAATGTCTCCGAAATATCCTGATAAAGCGTTGTTAAACCAATCAATCGCCATACTAAACGGCGTCAGCTCATTCGTTCTAACGTCACAAAACTAGCTTCATTGATTAACCAAAACGGCCGGTAATATAGGCTTCCGTTAACCGGTGATCTGGCGCCGTAAATACCTTGCGCGTGTCATTCACTTCAATTAATCGACCTAAATGGAAGTAAGCGGTGCGATGAGAAACCCGCGCGGCCTGTTGCATCGAGTGCGTCACAATGGCAATGGTGTATTGGCTAGACAACTCATCGATAAGCTGCTCAATTTTCGCTGTCGCAATCGGATCAAGTGCCGAACAGGGTTCGTCCATCAACACCACTTCTGGGCTCACCGCAATAGTGCGAGCGATACACAAGCGTTGCTGCTGGCCGCCGGACAAGCCGGTTCCTGGCTGATGCAAACGGTCTTTTACTTCGTCCCAAAGTCCCGCTTTTCGCAAGCTGCTTTCAACAATCTGATCAAGCTCATAGCGCTTGTTCGCCAGTCCATGTAAACGTGGGCCGTAAGCGACATTGTCGTAAATTGATTTTGGGAACGGATTGGGTTTTTGAAATACCATACCTACACGAGCACGCAGCTCGACTACGTCGAGACGGGGATCGTAAATATTGTCGCCTTCGAGATGAAATTCGCCGTTAACGCGACAGGTATCAATGGTGTCGTTCATACGATTAAGTGATCGCAAAAATGTAGACTTGCCACAACCAGAAGGACCGATTAACGCAATCACTTCATTTTTTCCAACGTCTAAATTAACGTCAAAGATTGCCTGCTTATCACCATAAAACACGTTAACGTCACGCATGCTCATTTTCGGGTCATCAACAAGCGGAAAGCCCACTGTCTTGTCTGGGTATTCAATATTCGTTTCGTTCATTGGAACCGATCCCGTGGCATTAACTTTAACCGTGCTATTAGTGTTGTCCGACGCAGTCTTCTTCTGTGAAGGCGCCTCTGAAGTATCATTGATACTACTCGCGGTTTCCATGACTTCTCACTCCTTACCAGCGACGCTCAAGACGTTTACGTAAAATAACAGCGAACGTGTTCATCGTGATCAGAAAACCGAGGAGCACCATAATTGCCGCAGAGGTAAGCGCAACGAAAGATGTCTCCGGGCTATCTGCCCATAAATAAATTTGTACCGGCAGCACCGTCGCCGGACTAACCGGGCCGCCCGGCACATCAACAATAAACGCCACCATGCCGATCATTAACAAGGGCGCGGTTTCACCTAGCGCTTGCGCCATACCGAGAATGGCGCCGGTTAACATGCCCGGAAGCGCTAATGGTAAAACATGATGTAACACGACCTGCATCTTCGATGCGCCGAGACCGAGTGCTGCCTCACGAATCGACGGCGGCACGGATTTGATCGACGCACGTGCGGAAATAATAATGGTTGGCAACGTCATCAGCGTTAGCACAATACCGCCCACTAGCGGCACCGAACGCGGCATACCAAAAAATCCAATAAATACCGCCAAGCCAAGCAAACCGAAAATGATCGACGGCACCGCAGCAAGGTTATTGATATTCACTTCAATAAAGTCAGTAATTTTATTTTTCGGCGCAAATTCTTCTAAGTAAACCGCGGCCGCCACACCAATGGGAAAGGCCAGCGCAACCGTCACTAGCATGGTAAAGAAAGAACCAACCGCCGCCCCCCAAAGGCCGGCAAGCTCTGGCTCACGAGAATCACCGTGGGTAAATAACGACGCGTTAAAGCGTCGATCAATGTCACCAGATTGCTCTAACGAGGAAATCCACGCTTGCTGTGATTCCGACAGCCGTGCCGTTTCACTTCGTGTTGCAATATTGGCTTTGCTGTACACATCAACATCATCATCGGCAAGCAACCACATTGTTGCCGTCGTGCCGATTAAGTGCGGGTTATCCTTAATATGATCTCGCAAAGAGTAACTCGCCCCATTGCTGATCAGGCTATACAACGCGCGTTTTTCCGTTCGTCCTTCAACGTCGGGGAATCGTTGCCGCAAGGATTGCTTTATCACCGCCGAGAAGTCGGCAAACATCAATTGCTCTTGATCGGTCGGATCATTGATACCCAATAGCTCACTGTCGTAGGTCACTTCGAGCTGCACATAGGTTTCAAAAAACCCGGATGTACCTTTACTAATAATGTCGCTGAATAGCAGTACGACCGCCAGCAAGCCAATCGAAACGGAGGCAATGCCATAAGCGCGAAATCGTTTCTCGGCGCGATAACGACGCGCTAGTGTTTTCCGGACTGTTTCAGTGGTCTTACTCATACTGCTCCCGGTATTTCTTCACAATGCGCAAGGCAATAATGTTTAGCGCGAGCGTGGTCAGGAATAACATCAAACCTAGCGCAAAGGCCGCTAATGTTTTGGCAGAATCAAATTCTTGGTCGCCGACCAACAGCGTGACAATTTGTACGGTAATGGTGGTTACGGCTTCTAACGGATTCGCGGTTAGATTGGCGGCCAATCCTGCAGCCATCACTACAATCATCGTCTCACCAATCGCGCGCGACGCTGCCAACAACACGCCGCCCATAATGCCGGGCAAGGCGGCCGGAATAATGACCTGCTTAATGGTTTCACTTTTTGTCGCGCCTAACGCTAACGAACCGTCGCGCATCGCATTCGGCACTGCGGTAATCACGTCATCGGATAACGACGACACGAACGGGATAATCATGACACCCATGACCAAGCCCGCCGCCAACGCGCTCTCTGACGCGACCGACAAGCCAATGCTCTCTCCTAGCTCGCGAATAAATGGCGCCACGGTCAGAGCGGCAAAGAAGCCATACACGACCGTTGGCACACCGGCGAGAATTTCCAACGTCGGTTTCGCAAAGGCGCGGAATTTGGGGTGCGCATATTCCGCCAAGTAAATCGCGGACATCAGCCCGACTGGCACGGCAATAATCAATGCGATCGCCGAAATAAGTAGCGTGCCAGCAAACAGCGGCACTGCGCCAAAAGCACCTGACGACGCCACCTGATCGGCGCGCAACGCTGTCTGCGGGCTCCACTCTAAACCGAATAAAAATTCCGCCGGCGAGACCTTGCCAAAGAAGCGAATCGACTCAAACAGTACGGAGAAGACGATGCCGACGGTGGTCAAGATCGCCACCAGCGCACTCAGCATCAATAAAAATTGAATGACTTTTTCGACCCGCTGACGCGCTCTTAACTGTGGCTGAATACGGCTCCATCCCCACACGCCACCGAGTACCGACAAGCAAACAAAAAAGAGTGTCAGCAACTGGGTATTACTGCGGCGCAAGCTGTTGAGGTGCTCAGCCGCTATCGCCACATACGGCTGCACAGCATCTTCGGCCAATGCCCCACTGGCGACGTTTTGGATTTTGTTCATCAGCAAGTTGTAGCCGACTTCATCGGTCGGCAGCGCCGCCACGGGCAAAGCACTAATGACGCTGTTACGGATAATGCTGTCATCAATGATCAGCCACATGCCGAGCAGCGCCAGCGCGGGCAATACACACCAGATCATAGCCAGCATGGCGTAATACGACGGCAAAGAATGAAGGTGGCGAATACCACCCAATGGCGCCGCCACGGCATGGGAGCGACGGTAGCCTAGGTACCAAACGGCAGCCGCAATCGCAATCAGTAATAGCAGCAGGTTGCCTGTCTGCATGAATAACTCCGTAATTCAGGGAATGTCTGCCAAGTCGCAGTTTACTCACGCCCTAGCAGGACAGGATTAAACATCGACTTGGCGGAAAATCCGAGCTAACTCTTTGCTCCCAGTGCGCATGCGCTTGACGGTGGTGAGCGCATAAGAGGCCTGGTCGTTCCCGGCCAAGCCTCTTATGTCATGCTAGATTAACGGCTCTGGTGCTTTCCAGCCTACCTTCAGCGCTTGCAAGGGTCTCTTGCAAGCCATCCCAGTAAAGCGTGTATGACGCTATGGTGACGCACCAGTGTTACCGTTTTATTACAGCGTGTGCTCAACGCTTTAACTGACGCGTTTAGTGCAGCTCTTTGCCGGTCATCGGCGTCAGGCTTTTCGCTTGTGCTGCGACTTCGTCACGCATCTTCTTCGGCGCAGGAATCAGGCCTTTATCGGCAAGATAGCCTTCGTCGCCCCAAGCTTTCTCGGAAGTAAACTCTTTAACATAGCCTTCGATGCCAGGAATCACACCAACATGAGCATTCTTAACATAGAAGAACAAAGAGCGGGACACTGGGTATGAACCATCCGCGATGCTGTCAAACGTTGGCACAACACCACCGACGGTTGAACCCTGCACTTTGCCGCGATTCTGGTCGAGGAAACTAAAGCCAAATACGCCCAGCGCGTTTGGGTTGCCTTCGAGCTTTTGCACGATCAGGTTGTCGTTCTCACCCGCTTCAATGTAATGGCCGTCTTCGCGCACGCCGCGGCAGATTGCCTTGTACTTGTTCTTGTCGACGCTCTTCATGTCTTTCAACCAGCCAAATGTCTTGCAACCACCTTCGATGGCCAATTCATTAAAGGCATCGCGAGTACCGGATGTTGGCGGTGGACCAAGCACTTCAATTTTTGTCGCCGGTAACGTTGGGTTCACGTCTTTCCACGTTTTGTAAGGATTGGCGACCAATGTTTCAGAGCCGTCTGGATTTGGCACGTCTTTCGCCAAGGCCAAGAACAAATCTTTGCGAGTCAGCGCCAACTGTGGTGCTTTGGTTGAATTGGCGATCACGATGCCGTCATAACCAAGCATCACTTCAGTAATGTCTTTCACGCCATTTTCTTGGCAACTCTCAAACTCACCTTTCTTCATACGTCGTGATGCATTGGTGATGTCTGGGTGCTGGGTACCAACACCGGCGCAAAACAGCTTCATGCCACCGCCCGAACCGGTCGATTCGATCTTCGGGGTCGCGCCGCCGGTTGAGCGACCAAAACGCTCAGCCACAACCGTAGCGAAAGGGTAGACCGTGGATGAACCCACGATGCTGACGTTTGAACGTGACGCGGCAACTGCCGGGGCGCTCGTTACCGCAACGGCGAGTGCTAGAGCAGGCGCCATACCGACAAAAGTAGCTTTTAGATTCATTTTATCTCTCCTGTTGAAATAACCGCCGGTTTTCGTTTTTGCCGGCGGCGCTGTGTAAGCAATGATGTGTCATCTTGTGCTGTTCTATGAATGCCTTAAGACCATTCAAACCTTGAGCAGGGCTGATGCTAGGGTGCGAATATGACAGTGTCGTGAAGGCATCAATAAAACGTCGAAATACTGGTCTGCCTCTAATCTGGCCATTATCAGCCTAGAAACCCTGAGTGACGCCTTATATAGCGCCGCAACATAACGCCACAGCAAGACACAAGACGCTACTGACCTAGACGGCGGCGCACCCTATAATCGCGGGCTTTCTCATAAACAGGAATATCCATGACGTCTCGCGCGCGCTGGCTAGGACGGCTAGAACACATCGCTACCGTGACCGGCCACGCCAGTAGCTGGCTGAGCTTGCTGCTGGTAATGGCCTCGATGCTGGTCGTGGTGCTGCGCTATGTCTTCGACTTCGGCAGCATCGGCCTGCAAGAACTGGTGATGTATTTGCACGGGGCGCTGTTTATGTTCGGCCTTGCCTATACTTTGTCGCTCGACCAGCACGTGCGCGTGGATATCTTCTATCAGCGCTTTAGTCCGGCGCGGCGCGGCATGGTGGATTTCTTCGGCACGTTAATTTTCTTGCTACCAACCTGCATTACCATCTTGGTGCTGTGCGGCCACTATGTGTGGGTCAGCTGGGTGCGCCAAGAAGGCTCCGCCGATCCCGGCGGCCTGCCATTTGTATACCTCTTGAAAACCTTGCTGCTGATCGCCCCGACGTTACTCACCCTACAAGGCATCGCCGAAGCGATACGGGCGTGGCTGCGCTGGCGTCGGCCAGAACATGGCGCGGCCTACACTGCACGGCCGTCCGTGGATCAGGGAGAGTCCGCATGATCGAATTGATGCCGCTATTACTCTTCTTTGTCACCTGTATCGCCTTGATGGCGGGCTATCCGGTCGCCTTTACACTCAGCGGCGTGGCACTGCTTTTCGCCGCCATTGGTACGGCCACCGGCACCTTCGACAGCTCGGTGATGACCTTCATTCCGAATCGCCTGTTCGGCATCGTCAGCAATCAAACCCTGATCGCCGTGCCACTGTTTATTTTTATGGGCGTGACGTTGGAGAAATCCCGCGTCGCTGAGAATCTGCTCTCGAGTATGGCGCGCTTATTCGGCCCGGTACGCGGCGGGCTGGGCGTATCGTTGGTGTTGGTTGGCGCGTTGCTGGCCGCCAGCACTGGTATCGTCGGCGCGACAGTTGTCACCATGGGCTTGTTGTCGCTGCCGACCATGCTGCGTATGGGCTATTCGCCAACATTAACGACCGGCTTGATCTGCGCCACCGGCACACTCGGACAAATTATTCCGCCGTCAATTGCGCTGGTGTTGCTCGGCGACGTGCTGTCATCGTCCTTTCAACAGGCGCAACTAAGCGCCGGACTCTGGTCGACCGATACCGTATCGGTGGGGGATTTATTTGTCGGCGCGTTAATTCCCGGCCTAGGACTGGTGTTGATGTATGTGCTGTATGTGTTTGCGGTCGCGTGGGTAAAACCCAGCCACGCACCGGCAGCACCGTCGATCAGCAACGCCGACATCGTCACGGGTACAGCCGCCAACACGCCCCTGTGGCTCGATCTGCTCACCAGCTTAGTGCCGCCGCTAGGGTTGATTCTGGCTGTGCTCGGTTCAATTCTCGGCGGTATCGCCACGCCGACCGAAGCGGCCGGCGTTGGCGCATTCGGTGCATTGCTGCTGGCACTGCTGAATAAACAGCTGAACCTCACCCGCCTGCGTGAAGTGATGCGCACCACCACCCGCGTCACCGCCATGGTGTTTATGATTCTGATCGGCGCGTCGATTTTCTCATTGGTATTTCGCGGTCTTGGCGGCGACGAAGCCGTCGAGGGGCTATTTCAGCACATTCCCGGCGGCACCCTCGGCGCGATGCTGGTGGTAATGGCGCTGATTTTTCTGCTGGGCTTTATTCTCGACTTTATTGAGATCACCTTTGTCGTCATCCCCATTGTCGCGCCCATTCTGCTCGTCCAAGGGGTCGACCCGGTGTGGCTTGGTGTGATGATCGCCATCAACCTGCAAACCTCGTTTCTCACCCCGCCGTTCGGCTTCGCCTTGTTTTATTTGCGCGGTGTCGCACCCGCAAGCATTAGTACCGGACAAATCTATCGCGGTGTACTACCTTTTATTCTGATCCAGCTGTTAATGTTGGGCCTGCTGGCGTGGTGGCCCGAACTCGCCACTTGGCTACCAGAACAAATGTACGGCTAAAGCACACAACATAAATCCGTCCAGGGGGACATGTGGCAGACCATATAGACGATATCGACCCATTGCCGGCCGGTACTTTGGCACTGCAAACCATTGCCATGCCCGCCGATGCCAACTGGAATGGCGACATTTTTGGCGGTTGGCTGGTTTCACAAATGGACCTCGCCGGCGCCGTGACCGCACGCCGTGCCGCACGCGGCCGTATCGCCACCGTCGCCATCGACAGCATGGCCTTCTTACGCCCCGTGCCGGTCGGCGCCGTGATCAGCTGCTACACACAACTACTCGATATTGGTCGCACCTCGATGAAGATTCAGGTCGAAGTATGGATTAGCGACCACAACAGCAACCAAGCCAAAGTCACCGAAGGCATATTTACTTTTGTTGCCATCGACGGCACCGGCCACACCCGCCCTGTGCCGAAAGCTTCGGCCAACTAATCGGTGCATCCCATGCCGCGGCTACATTTAAGCTCAACGTTCCGAACCACTGTACGCGCAACGTTTAACCACGCCTTTCGGCGCGCCGTCACCCCGCTGCTGATCACACTGACATTGTCGCTCAGCGCCAGTGTGCAGGCTGACGTCACACTGGTACGCCACCCACAAGGTGTTACCGAATGGGATCAACGCAACGACTATTTTATTGCCGTCCTGCGCCTCGCATTGGACAAAACACACGACCAATATGGCGATTACCTTCTTGAAGAAAGCAGCCAACCCCTGACCCAAAGTCGCGCCATTGCCATGCTCTCCGCCGACGACGAAGTTGATGTACTCTGGAGCATGACCTCGCGATTACGCGAAACCCAAATGCTGCCCGTGCGCATCCCATTACTAAAAGGCTTAATGGGCTACCGTCTTTTTATTATTCGCGCCGAAGATGAAATGTGGTTTAAGGACATCACCACACTCGATCAACTGCGCGAATTGCGTGCCGGCCAAGGCCACGACTGGCCCGACGCCGAAATTCTGCGCAGTAACGGCTTGCACGTCGAAACCTCCGTTGAATACGAAAATCTCTTTCGCATGCTCCACGCCGGCCGCTTCGATTTCTTGCCGCGCGCCATCAACGAACCCTGGGAAGAAGTGAAAGCGAGAAAAGAACTCGATCTCTCCATTGAAAAGAATCTACTGCTGTACTACCCCACCGCCAGCTATTTCTTCGTCAGCAAAAACAACCCCGCCCTTGCTGAACGTTTACGCACCGGCCTAGAAAAAGCGATTGCCGACGGCAGTTTTGAAACGCTTCTGCTTAATCATCCTATTAACGCTTTTGCGTTAAAGAATGCGCGTATGAAAGAGCGGCATATGTTGAAGTTGGTAAATCCTTTGCTTCCAGCGGAAACGCCTTTGGAGAGAAAAGAGCTGTGGTGGCAGATGGGCGAGGGGGAGTGATCTTAGGGATAGCAACTTTTAATCACTAAGGACGAGTAGAACTAACATCCACATTAACGCTTTCTTTCAGCGATCTTTTGTTCGGTGAGCCTGAAACGAAAGATCCTGTCTTCAAGAAGTTCAGCGTATGGCCAATAACAACGTCGTCTTTCATGATGAATGGGTGCGATGCCTCAACGATGACGAAGTCTGCCATGCCTTCTAACTTTGTGCTTTCGACCGATACTTTCCCATCATCTGGGTTCGGCAAAAATTGTGATAGGATCGGATTAAATGTTTTGCTGCCAGCAATAACACCGACCGAATACTTAACGGGACCAAGCTTGGCGGGGACGCTTTTTTCACCTGTTCCCAGTTGCAAACCTGCAGGTCCGTTTACGAATGCAAATCCAGGCACGCCTGATAGCCTATCAACCACCTGACTGCCTTGGTTCGGTGGCGCAATCATAACGACATGCCCAAGATTCTCGATTTCGTTCGACTCAAGATAATACCGAATTAGAATCCCCCCCATAGAGTGCGTCACAAAGTGAATTTTTTCGCTGCCAAGCGACTTGCACCGACCAATGCCTTCCAGCACGGCCATCGGCGCCAACGCCTCGATTGGCTTGTCTCGTGATGGGTAATTTACGTTCGCAACGTGATAATTTTCTTCTACCAATTTCATTTCAAGCTTATTCATGGCTTTAGCTGTTCGCGCCAGCCCATGCATAAGGACTACGCATTCTGCGGAAACAGCCACTGAAAATAACAATAGGACTGCCGCCGCAGAAAATTGATAAAATACTCTCACTGTCTTCCCCCAAGCAATCAACGCCCTGTAACACCAACTCGGCTATCGCCGCGAGACCTAAAACTCACCAACGAATGCAAACTGGAGACGCCAACTTTAAAAAACGCGGATTTCCCAAAGGAATAGCAACGCAGCCTCTTGATGTAAGACTGATTACCAAGCTCAATTTTCAGGCAAGACCAGCAGACGCTCGCTACGCCAGACCCGTATTATTTGTATGGAGTCAATGTCACGCAGATAAACAATTCTAAATGGCGGGTGGATAAGCTCACGAATATGCTCTGCGCTAAACTCTGGTACTATTCGGCCAATATCGGGATGGTCTGTTAATGTCTCAATGCGGGCCAATATTGCGGCAATAAAGCTTTGCCCAACGTCTGGGACGTCTTCCTTGATGTAATACTCACCAATGCCTTTTAGGTCGCTGATGGCTGAATCAGAAAGCGTAATGTTCATTTAACGCCGAATCTTCTCTTGGCGTCTTCTAGCGTCACCGTATTACCCTCTTTGATATCCATCAAACCTTGGGCAATGGCTTTAACAAAAGCGCGTTCCTCTTCATTCCTTTCATACTCTTCAAGCCCCTGCACAACGGCCACGCCACGCCCCCTGCTGGTGAGTAGAATAGGACGGCGCGTTGCCTCTGCGTGCCTAACCACTTTCCCAGGATTAACCTTCAGGTCAGAGAGAGGAATAATGTCCTCAGAAAATTTTGTGTCCATTTCATGCAACCTACAGGTCATTTAGGTCAACTTATAGCACCCGTTAATGGGTGCCGTCAACAAGACCTTTCGGTCGCATCTACGTCAATCCGCTCTATTCATGGAGCATGAGGCTCGCCATCTGCACGCCCTACCAACCCGGCGTGCGCGCCTCGATTCGAGTGATGTACGCGGTGTGATTAAGCGTTGTTATTCCCAACCGCACGCGGCTCTTTTGTTCCAACGTTTCGCCGAACAACTGGTAACGCTCATGCTGTTGCAGGCTCACTTGAAAACCATCGCGCTCTGTTAGCCAGCGCAGATCGGACTGACTATAAGCCTGGCTCTCGGAAAAACGCCAAAGTGCGCGGAGTTGCTGTATGTACTCGGCACGGGTCAACGTTAGCGTTAGCGACTCTTCGTTGTCTTGTTCGAGGATAATTTGAATCTGTGCATCATCGGCAATGAGCTGCGTTAAGGTGTCAGCGTCTTGGTGCGATAACGCTTCGTGGTACTCCTTAAGCAGCACCCCCTGCAGTTCATTTGCGTGAGCTGGATTCAGAACACAGCAAAACAGCATTGCGGCCAACCCTATTCGCATCATCACCATGGACTCCCGCTACCGCACTCGGCACGTTCGGGCGACACCTTGCAGCGCACCTTCTTTAACCAACGCATCATGTCTTCGTCATAAACATTCTTGCTGATCAGATAACGACGAGCATCATTCATCAACTGGATATAACGCTCGCGGTCACGGTCTGGTGGCGGATAGAAAAATAGGATGTCGTCTTCGGCTGCTTCAACCACGCGCATGGCGAGATCAAAATTTTCCAAGAAAAATTGCCGTGACCATTGCATAAAGCTTTCATCAAAGTGTTCTCGACGCAGCACCAACTGCATTGTCAGCTGCGCCGTTGGCATCTTCACCACCAGACCGTGACTGCCGACGCCGCGATACAGCTCTAACGGCAGATAGGCCACGGCCGGCGCGGCAATAATATCCACAACACCGTTATTAAATTTACTCGAGAAATTGGTGACATCAGAGAGCACGGGGCGCAGGCCCATGTATTCGCTCATCAACATCTGCGCTCGGTCATTATCAAACACGGCGATACGTTTGCCGGCAATCTTGTCCACACTAGTAATGCGACGGTCTTTAAGAAAAAGATACGCGGCGCCGAGCGGCATCACGCCAGCGGTTTCCCAGGCGCCATTGCGCATAGAGGCGGCCAACTGCGGATGTGCCGTCAGCGTAATGAGTGCCTGCAGCGCATCGTAGCTGTGCAAACCGCCAATCGAATCAATGCTGCCACTAAACGGAACAAACTGACGTGCCTTGATGCCGCTCATCAGCAAGCCGTCGCACATTCCCGCCTTTAAGTCTTCGCCAGCAACGCGCTCATCAGTGAAGACGCGCAAATCAAAATGGGCGCCTTGGCGAGCGGCGGCTAAGCGATAATCGGTCATGAATTCCCACAGTTCGCCGTGGGCGCCAACCAAACTGAACACACACAGGCTTTGCGCCTGCGCATTGCTCGCCACCAATAAAAAACCGGCCAGTAAAACGTTACGTAACCACATCAGTGATGCCCACCTGCATCGTCGAGTTTAACCACACCTTCGGTAGCAACGCGTTCAATGAAACGCTGGCCGGTGCGGCGCAGCAAACCGGCCAACAAAGGTGTGCGCTGTAACCAGCCATAGCTACTCATCAGCGGCAGCATAAATTTGAGCTGCTGCTCACCGACGCGGCTACGTTCGATGCCGTACGCGTCTGCCATGTCATCACCAAGCATGCGCCGAAATAATGCCAGCTGCATCGCGCGTGGCAGGTTAGCGGTTGGCTTTTGTGTAGCGAGCCCTTCGATCAGGTCTTGCATCACCGAACGGGCATTGTCATCGGGAGCAAAAAACAGGCTCGTAATGTGTCGGTCAAACTCATCTTGCTCGGCTTGGGTACGGCCAATCAACGACTCTGGCACGCCAAGCAGGCGTGTGACATAACGCCAGATCATTGTGAAACCTAGCGCCTCGTCATCGCTAATCCGGGCGCCCAGCCGCCGCAGGCCGCCTAGCTGATGGGTGCCGAAGAATGCCGGGCCAGCGGCTGTCGATAACTGGTTAATGGGTACGCCGCGCCGGCCAACGTCCCACCCTTTTTTGATCAAACCCATACGCACGACGCTGTGAACCAACCGTACCTGTAGACAGGTTTCCCACATGGGCTTGCCGGGCGCCAGAGTGTCACTGTTATAGATACCAAAAAACAGCGTGGCAGATTCGTTCAGCCGCCGACTGATGTTGGCCTGCATACGGCCGGTACCAGAAAACACCTCTGCGGCGTCTGGGTGCGCGAACGTCAAAGGTAGGCCGCCATAAGTGAGGCCGAGAATGAGCATTGGAAAATGCCGCTGCGCCATAGCGCCGGCGTGTCGCATCAGATCATAGTCAACCCACGCTGGGGTATCGTGCATATCTGCCAGCAAGGCTTGGCAGGACTTGTCCCCATCGGCGGCCAATTGCTGGACTGCGCGCGCCGGTTGTTTCAAGCTCATGCCCGCCTGACGCAACGCCTGCACCGCCTTCTCGGCCAAGCTATCACCAACATTCAACCACTCAAAACGCTGCGCAGCCCAGCGAACTAGGCTGTCAGGATCTGGCGCAATTCCATTAAGCGGTATCGGTTTAAGGCCATTCAGATAGTCGCTCAGCTGATCGGCGCTCGTTGAGTTTTTCGATACCTTGTTCATGGCTGGCTCCAGGTCCGCTCTAGACAACAGATCAAGCAAGGCTAGCCTGTTTCGAACACTTACTCAACATGTTGAGTATTATACAAGTTGAAAAGTAGATACCATCCCGGTCTGGAGGAGTTTTCATGTCCCTGCGTCACGTTCTTCTGGTTTATCTCGGCAGCGGCGGAGCATCTGGTTCCGATATCGTCAAAGGCTTCCAGCACACCTTCGGCTACCTATGGAATGCCAGCTTTCAACAGATTTATCGCGATCTCGGCAAACTGCACGAGGAAGGCTTGCTGGACTGCGCGACCGTGGATAACGCACCGCGCCCACCGCGCAAGGTCTACAGCCTGAATCAGGCCGGCTGGCAGACAATGCAGATTTGGTTGGCAAAACCGGTGGCTGTGCCACGGCTCAACGACGCCTTTATGGTGAAGGTCGCATCAGTACACTTACAAGACCCAGAGGCGCTGGCGGTCGAGCTGGCCCAGCTGCAGGAGCATTTCCGCGAAGCGCTTACCCACCTAAATCGCAAACGCGCTGTGTTCGAGTCATTACCGCCTGAGCTGCTGGAGAAGTTTCTGGGTGTATTCCTAACCCTTAAGCGCGGCATCGGTTTGGCAGAGTCTTGGCTGGATTGGTCCGACGAGGTTGCCGATATGCTCTCTGCGCGTAAATGGCTGCAAGTGACGCCTGACGATCTGCGCTTATTTCTCGATACAGTGCAAGGTGATGATTTGCCGCATCCGGGCAATCAGAAAAAAGGCGGCTGGAAAAAGAAACCCGATTGATGCGGGCAAGTCATCAAGATCGGGGAAACCAGGCGCTCCATTCATTTCAAATATCCGCAGGCATCAACGCTTTCCTAGCGGCGCTAATGCACTACGCAATAAACTACGTCGAGGCAAAAGATCCGGGCCGTCATACACGTTTTTGACATCTGATACGGAATAAACAGCCGCTTTATCTAGCTCCTTAATTAGCCGAATAAGCGAAGGGACGTTACGTCTTTTTTCAATAATCAGTAACAGCTCCACCGGATGGTCATCCCCCATGTCGCCGTCGAATGATACGACCTTGAACCCTTCTTCACGTAACTTCCCCGCCAGAACATCACGATTAAATGATATGCAGCGGATAAGTTCATTACCAATTGCAAAGCGATTCTCGATCGAAATTCCGACATAGTTTCCAACCGCATAACCGCCAGCATAGGCCAACGAGAGATACCACTGATCGAGGTTTGTCAGAACTTGTGCTGCTGCCATGAGCCAAATCATGATTTCGAAAAAACCAATAAATGAGGCTAAAGATTTATGGCCGCGAAAAACAACAATGGTTCGAAATGTTCCAAGGGAAACGTCAGAAACTCGGGCAAAAAATATTAACGGGATTAATAAGTATGGGTATTCGACTAATAGTTCGATAATGACTACTCCCTGTTGATCTCGGCTTGATCATAGCACCTTTCGCACTGACAAATTGGACGTGCAGAAAGTGGCTTGTCGGTAAACACAACCAGATGAATATTCCTAACGTTGTTGAGAATTATCTCTGTCTTAAATGTCCCAACGGAAAGCAGTCACCAAACGTTATGAACCTCATATTTAATCTTGAGACAGAGCGTCCATCAGGGATTTGAGAAATCGAGCAGCCTCGCCGCCAGTAACGGCGCGATGATCGAAGCTCAGCGACAGTGGTAGCACTGCGTGAATTACTGGCCGCCCGTTTTCCGCAACCACTTGTTCTCGTATCACACCGACGCCAACAATGGCCACTTGCGGCGGCATGATGATGGGCTTTCCGTAACGTCCCGCAATGGTGCCAAAGTTAGATAGCGTCATCGTGGCGCCTGTCATTTCTGCTGCAGGAATAGTTCGGGCTATAACGTCAGCGCGCAATCGCTGTAGCCCCGCGCGCAGCTCTTCACTCGTGCGGTCGTGAGCGTCGCGCAATACGGGCACAAACAAACCATCCGGCGTATCGACGGCAATGCCCAAATCAACTTTGCTCAGCACCCGCAGCGTTAACGCCTCGCCATCGAACCAGGCGTTGAGGGACGGTTCAGCACGACAAGCGGCGACAAGCGACTGAACGAGACGCATGGTTATATCGGTATCTTTCGGCCAGTGCGCCACATCTACGTCATCGTGCAAGGTGACGCTAACAACCTGCTCATGGCTACGTGACATATTTTTTGCCATTGCTCGGCGCACACCTCGCAACGGCATTGCTGCACCATGCTGCTCATTTAACTGAGCGGATTTCTCCACGTCGGCAGCGCTAATCAATCCGTTGCGGCCGGTGCCGGACACTTCGTTTAAGCTAACGTTTAGACGTGCAGCAAGGGCGCGAACGGCAGGTGTGGCGAGTTGATTTCCCTGGGCTCTTTTGTGCGCGGATCCAATGATAAAGCGATCTTGATCGCTGCTCGCTGTGTCGGCTTCAGAATCAGAACCGATGCTGCCCACGACCGTACCTTCGTCGTGCTGCTTTTCACCGACGTATTCCAGTAACGGTTCATTGATATGAATAAAGTCGCCAACTGCGCCGAACAACGCAGCAACCTCTCCTTGCTGCGGCGAGGGAATGTCGACGATAGCTTTCGCTGTTTCAACGGACACGAGTAACTGATCGACTGATACCGCATCACCAACGGCAACATGCCACTCGACAATCTCAGCCTCTTGTAAACCCTCACCGAGATCGGGCAAACGAAAGTATTTCATCGACTTCCCCTTTTGCTATTCGCTCCTTCGTATTCATTCCATCCCGATCAGGCGATCTGAAATCGCTTAACGATGTCCTGTTAGGTTATTTGCTCTAACGTCTTTTTCACCGCCTGATAGATATCGCCCTCATCAGGCATATAGAGTGTTTCTTGACGAAAATAGGGCATAGGTACGTCAAGGCCAGAAACGCGAGCGACCGGTGCACGCAACAAGTAAAGCCCCTGCTCTGCAATGCGCGCTGAGATTTCAGCGCCAAAGCCACAATGCTTAGGCGCCTCTTCAATCACAACACAACACCCTGTCTTCTCAATGGAAGTAAGAATGGTATCGTCATCGAGAGGGTTGAGCGTGGCGACATCAATCACCTCCGCGTGAATGTTTTCACGCGCTAAGCGATCTGCTGCTTGCAAGGTTTCATAAATCATCGCCCCCCAAGAGATCAGCGTAATGTCGCTGCCTTCGCGCAAGGTAAAACAGACATCAAGCGGCAACGCTTGACCATCATCAATCACCGGCTGGCGACTGATGCGATAAAGACGTTTCGGTTCAAGAAAAATAACCGGGTCTGGCGACTCAATCGCGGCGAGTAATAAACCGTAAGCCCGCGCGGGTGACGAGGCTGTCACGACACGCAGTCCGGGCACGTGTGCCAGCATGGACTCCATGCTTTCTGAGTGATGCTCCGGCGCGTGAATGCCGCCACCATATGGAATACGCATCACCATCGGGCAATGCAATCGACCACGCGTGCGCTGCCGCAAACGTGCCGCATGGGAGACGAGGTGTTCTATCGCCGCATACATAAATCCCATAAATTGAATTTCTGCAACAGGCTTGAGCCCTTGACTTGCCATGCCGACACTAATGCCAGCGATGAGCGCTTCGGCCAACGGTGTATCCATCACTCGTTTATAACCAAAGCGCTCTTTTAGTCCGAGCGTTGCTCTAAAGACACCACCGTTCGTGGCGATATCTTCACCCAGCATGACGACGTTTTCATCTTGCTCCATAGCACGCGCTAAGGCCAAATTAATGGCCTCGACCATGGTGATGTCGGTAGCTGCCATGGAGGCAGGCTTTTCGGATTTATCGATGTGCGTTTGATTCGTCGCAGCAACGCTTTCACGGCTTCCCATGGGCGCCTCCTAACGATAATCGCTCGGCTTTATCGAGTATCTGTTGACGCTGTCCGTACAGCGACATCGGCAATTCAGCAAACAGGTAATCCAACACATCCGTAGCCGCTTGCGGTGGCGTGGCGAGATAACCATCGACCGCTGCCTGCACGATATCGGCGCAATCCGCTAAGCATTTTTTTTCTGCGGCTTCATTCCAGTGATCTTGCTGATGCAAATACTCACGCAGTCGTCGAATCGGCTCACGCTGCCATGCCGCGTTCACCTCTTCGACGGGCCGATAACGGGTGGCGTCATCGGCGGTAGTGTGATCACCGAGTCGATATGAGAGCGCTTCGATTAACGTGGCGCCTTTTCCAGCACGAGCCTTACGTAACGCATAACTAACCACGTCAAAGACCGCACACACATCGTTGCCATCGACCTGTATACCTTCGATTCCCGCCGCGATGGCTTTATCGGCCAGCGTGGTCGCCGCACTTTGTAACGTACGCGGCACCGAGATGGCCCATTGGTTATTGTTGACGACCACCACTAACGGCAATTGCCAAACGCCGGCCAAGTTAAGCGATTCATAAAAATCACCACGAGACGTGGCGCCGTCACCGCAGGTGACCAGCGTAGCGTCGTGTTGGTCGCGTATTTTCATTGCGGTCGCAATACCCGCCGCATGTGTCACTTGCGTAGCGATGGGCACACATAACGGAAAATCACACGCGGCAGCACCGCGATAAACATTGCCCCGCTCGTCGCCACCCCAATACAACAATGTCTCCTTAAGCGCGACGCCGCGTAAGTATTGTGTGGCGACATCGCGATAATACGGCACAAAAATATCGGTTGGTTTCAGCGCTTCACCGATGCCAACGCCGATTGCTTCCTGGCCTACGCAGGACGCATAAGTGCCTATCTGCCCGGTACGTTGTAGTGCGACCGCTTTTTGGTCGAAGATGCGGATTAATACTAGGGTTTGATAAAAACGGATCAGTTTCTTCGTATCAATATTCGCGGGCAGGTCATGCCGCAGAGCGCCGCTAGCATCGAGGTACTGAATAGGCGATGGCAAGTCATTAGGATAGCGCATGGCGTTTCCCCTTCGTTCCGCCAGCGCTCACCGGCGCCTCTAATCGGGCTTGCGCGAGTCGATCGGCGATATCGGCCGGAGGTAAATGCTGCTGTATCGCACGCTGCAAAATATCGTCGACGGTTGTACTGATGCGTTCAGTATGCCGACGAATCTCTGCCAAGGATTGACCGAGCTTACCCAGCGACACCTTAATAAGCCCGCCGGCATTGGCGACATAATCCGGCACATAAAGGATGTCATGTTGATCGAGCCAATGGGCCAGCGCAGGACTTTCTAGTTGATTATTGGCGCTGCCAACGACGAGGCGACAGCGTAGTTGGTGCACGCTGTGATGGTTCAGTACTGCGCCTAACGCGCAGGGCGAAAAAATATCGCACGCTTGCGCATGAATCACTTCGGGCGCCACGGCGCGCGCATCAAAACATTGCACCGCTTCCTGTATCTTTTGTTGATCTAGATCGTTGACCAACAGACGCGCGCCCGCATTGTGCAGAAGCTGCGCCAGCGCCCACCCAACTTGCCCGAGTCCTTGAATCGCGATGATTTTACCGCTGAGATTGTCCGAGTGATCCATGACGTTGCACGCCGCGCGCATCGCACAAAAAACGCCGTACGCTGTTTCTGGAGAAGGGTCGAGGCCGTCGCCATGACTACCCGACACATGACCCGTTTGTGTTTCAATCTGATCCATGTCTGATAACGACGAACCACTGTCGACCGCCGTGATATAGCGCCCATCTAGCGTCTCGACAAAACGCCCGAACGCACGAAAGAGCGCCGCACGGTTGTAATTGCCGGAAGGTTTGAGAATAACGGCTTTGCCGCCACCTTGCGGCACATCCGCAAGCGCAGCTTTGTAACTCATGCCATGGGCAAGACGCGCCGCATCATTCAGCGCATCACGATCAGAGGCATAGGGAAGGAAACGACAGCCACCCAAGGCGGGACCAAAACGGGTGCTGTGAATGGCGATAATAGCGCGCAATCCGGTGGCAGGGTCAGCCTTGAGATGAACCGCTTCAAGACAGGCCCGTTCGATTGTGTCGAACATCTGACCTCCTCAAAACACGTTTCGGCACGGATAGTGTCGAGGCGCATTTCATGCTTGCTGAAAGCGAAACTAGAACACTGGATTGCAGCGCCCTACTACTCTTTAGACTAGACCCATTGGTGCTGGAGTAACAGAGTCAAAATAGGCGCGAATATCACGAAATATCCCGTTTTATCGCCGTTAAGATGGCAACCTGACGAAGACGGACTTGTCATCAACTTCTTCGACTTTCGGAGCTCACCCAAACTTAATACGCAATGACAACGCAATCGTTAGTTTCTATTCTCGGCACTTCGCGCATCACAGCGTCTAACGCCGCTTACGCAGCGCTAGACACTCTGATATGCATGCGCGTGCCGCCATCCGGCAAAGGAGACTCCGTTATATCGAGTGCTTCATCGTACCCTTCGGCAATACCGATCATGATGCCGCGCGCGAGCGCTTCCATGCGCCGTTTCGAAGTGTAATCAAGCTGTAGCTCTCCGTCGCCGAGAGAAGTGAATTGCAAACGCGGGGGCTCGGCACCAGGATTCTTCATTCGCACCACACGGTGAATCGTATCTTCCACATGCAGCAGTAACTCTTCCGTACGCCAAGATTTTGGAATCAACGCGGCATACATTTCCTTTAAGTGTGGCGCGAGAAAGCGGCCAAAAGACTCCAATAGTTCGTTTGGCGGCATACCTGACAACTTAACTGCGGCGGCCGCGATGGCACCGAGCTGCTCGTCTGGATACATGCGGATCGGCACAAAAACCGCATCTGGCATATCGGCTTCAACTAGGATCGCTTGCCAAGTATTTTCATCAAAGTTCTTTTCAACGAAAGCCTTCAACTTCGTGAGGACAACACCGTGCATAACGAAACCTTTTTATAATGAGTTAGCCAACCACAGTTTTACATCGTGTTACGGACACGAGCAATCATTAGATCGCTTTCACCATATATGAGCACGGCAATTATTTGTGCCTCTCCGATTTCACATTCCACCTTCAAGCAGCGACGCGTTGCCGCGCACCCGCCCGCCACCTATCATGTTGCGCAGAGTATCGAATAGGAATGTACCTTGAAGAACGACAACGACGCCTTGATCGGTAAGATATACGAAACCGCATTATCTCCCGGTGATTGGGTAGAGCTGCTGGATACTATAGCCAGCTGGACCGAGGAAAAGGGTAACGTATCCGCTGACGATAGTGCGCTCGCGGCCAAACCGACATCACGAAGCGAAGAAGTGGAAGGGCTCATCACCCACTTAGAGCGTGCCGTGCGTTCAAGTTCGTATATGCATGCACTAGAAGATCGCACCAACATGCTCAACGCCATGTACAACCAAATGCCGTGGCCCATGTTAATGCTCGGCGATCAATTACAGGTGCTTGAGTCAAACCCTGTGGCACATCAAGTGCTGGCAGAGGGACCTGTTCGTCTGCGTGCAGACGGCACATTGAGTTTTGCTGACACTGAATTACGACGTGCGCTCGAGCGCGTTAATAAACTCGCCGAGGGACGCGGCACGCAGCTACTCACCTCTCCGGAAGATGGCATTTCATTATTGTGCTTACCCGTACAAAAGTCCGATGCGCTAGGAGCGATTTCTCAAGTGCGCACTATTGTGTGGGTGTTGGCGGGACATAGCATCGTCACACCGTCAGCAGACATGCTGCGCTCCGTATTCAACATTACCGAAGCGGAATCACGCCTGCTGCACTTGCTCTGTAAAATCGGCAACCTTCAGCAAAGTGCGCAACTATTGAATGTTAAAATCAGCACAGCGCGCAGTCAGCTCAAATCTATCATGGGCAAACTCAACACCACCAGCCAAGTGCAATTGGTAAGCCATGCCATGGGGCACGCACTAGTGCAGGCAGCTCGGCTGCCTCAGACAACAGATGACGACGAAGAATTTACCGTAACGTTGCCAGACGGAAGAGTGCTGAGCTGGTATGAATACGGAGACCCGAAAGGCCGGCCCGTGCTGACATTGGAAAACCAAGGCGCATCCATGCCCGACCACACGGTGTTTGAGCAGTGGTATCGGCAACAAGGGCTGCGCATGATCTTGATCGTACGCCCCGGATACGGAATTTCTACATACAAGGCAAATTATCAGTTCAAAGATCTCGGCGATGACATTCAGTTTCTTTGCGCACATTTGGATATCAAGAAGCCAGCCATGGCGGCGTACTGCGGTGGAGGTCCTTACGCACTATGCGCTGCAGCGCTGCATCCAGACCTGTTTGATCGTCTTGGTTTACTCGGCACAACACTGGCCATTGAGCATTTTGAATTGAATAAACTCGAACCGATTCATCGCATGTGCTTACAGATTTCTCGTCGTGATCCGCGTTTGTTTATGCTGATCGGTCGACTCGGGGTACGTGGCGTACAAAAAGCGCCGGAGAAATTCTTCAAAATGCTCGCGCGAGGTTTGTCACAAGCCGATAAGAATGTGTTCAACGATCCCGATCTTTTAGCGCGGGCCATCAAGCGAACACGACGCGGTCATTTTCAAGGTGCGCGCGTGATGATGGAGGAATACTTAAATCACCTCAAACCACTGGGCGCGGATGTAAGCAAGATTACCGTGCCAGTGCTGCAATGGCATGGAGAAACCGACGGCATTATTTCGATTGGCGGCGCACGTAGTCTTGCGGCTGAAATCCCCAACGTAACATTTCAAAGCTTTCCCGAACTTGGGCACTTTATGGTGTACGACCTTTGGCAGGATTTTCTGACGGAATTATTAGGGCTACACATGACGAAATTGGATCAAGGAGGTTAGCGCGAGACGTCTTTATCGTTCTGCCCCGTCCCAACAACCTTCCGCATGATCAAACGGCAAATGCCTGACATCTGTTCGCCGGCCTTACCGACGAACAGATATTCACTCCGCCAGCGCGGCTCTGACAGCCAGGTATTCTGCTTCGGCAACGTTTGAGTAACTGCTAACGCCGGCACGAAACGTTTGGTAGGAATCGAACACGCGGCGGGCGAAAGGGTTATCGCGGGTGAGTTCGTCTAGCACGATGTCGCTTTCTTTTTTCAGGGCTTTTAAAACGTCATCAGGTAGGCGGCGTAGTTGTACGCCGTGTTTTTCTTGCAAGTCGATCAGCGCAGCGTTGTTGCGCGCGGTGTATTCGCTGAGCATATCATCGTTTGCCCACGCAGCAGCAGCCCGAACGATCGCTTGCAAATCTTCCGGCAAAGCATTCCACACCTCGTTGTTCATGATCAGTTCAAGCGTCGGGCCGGGCTCGTGCCAGCCGGGGTGGTAGTAGTACTTGGCGACTTTATAAAAACCAAATGTAAGGTCGTTATAAGGACCGACCCAATCGGCGGCATCAATGGCACCGCTTTCTAATGCGGTAAACACTTCGCCGCCGGGCAGTTGTACCGGTGTTGCACCGAGACGTTTAAGCACTTCACCCGCTAAGCCAGGCATACGAATTTTTAAACCGGCAAGATCGCTAACACTATTAATTTCACGGTTATACCAACCGGGCAATTGCGTGCCAGTGTTGCCGCAAGCAAACGGCTTTAGGTTGAAGCCTTCGTACAGCTCGTCCCACAGTTGCTGGCCGCCGCCATAGCTGAGCCAGCTATTCATTTCTTGCGCGGTGAAACCAAAAGGTACTGCGGTGAAGAATGGGGTTGCGGGATGTTTGCCCTTCCAATAATACGCAGCGCCGTGACCAAGCTCGGCGCTGCCTTGGGAAACAGCATCGAAAACTTCCATGGCCGGCACGAGTTCTTTGGCGCCATACACTTTAATCGTGATGCGCCCCGCTGACATGGTGTTAACCATTTTTGCGAATTTTTCCGGGCCAGTGCCTAGGCCGGGATAATTCTTCGGCCAGGTAGTAACCATCTTCCAATGATAGGCTTTGTTTGCATCCGCTGAACCTGCATCTGCACTAGGGCCAGCGCAGTCTGATTGCGCGCAACCGGCTAACGCAGTACCGGCGACGCCCAAACCAAGCGTAGAAACAAATTTGCGACGATCCATGGTCTCACCTTTTGATCATTTTATTTTTGTGTCTTGCGAATTCTCTTGTCTGCTCGGCGCCGACGGTTACGCCTGCTCTAAACGGGCGTATTGGCTGACCAGCCATTTGCTGCCGGCGCGATCAAAATTAATTTGCAGACGAGCGTTCGGCCCTTGCCCTTCAAAATGAATAATCGTGCCTTCGCCGAACTTTGGATGCACCACGCGCATGCCAAGCTCATAGCCTTCGGCGGTGGCGGCGCTCGTACTACCATTTTGTGACGCGGCCGATACAGGCCGTGTAATTTGCCCGCGCATGCGCACTTCTTCTAATAACTCGGCGGGAATCTCACGCAAAAAGCGCGAGGCCGCGTTGTAGGTTTCTTTGCCATACAAGCGCCGCGATTCCGCATAGGTAAGATACAGCTCGCGCATCGCGCGGGTGATGCCGACGTAACACAGGCGTCGTTCTTCTTCGAGGCGGGCCGGGTCGTCAGAGGACATCTGGTGCGGGAACAGCCCTTCCTCTAAGCCGCAAATAAACACCACTGGGAACTCCAGCCCTTTGGCAGAGTGCAGGGTCATCATTTGCACGGCGTCTTCATTTTCGGCGGCTTGACCATCGCCCGCTTCCAGCGCGGCGTGATCGAGAAAGGCGGTTAACGTATCGACCGCATCATCTTCGTCTTCGCTGTCGAATTCACGGGTCGCGGACACCAATTCACGCAAGTTGTCTTCACGCTGCTGGCCCTTCTCGCCTTTTTCCTTGCGGTGAAATTCCAGCAAACCGGACATCTCGATAACGTGTTCAGTTTTCTCCGCCAGCGTTAAACCATTGGTATCGGTGTCTAGCTGGTTAACCAAATTGAGGAACGTCGCCAGCGCAGACGCGGCCCTACCGGGCAAAGCGCCGGAGGCAATTAGACCATTGGCCGTTTCCCACAAGGTCTGACCGCTGACGCGGGACTGTTCGCGCAACAACTCAATGGTTTTCAGGCCGATGCCGCGAGTCGGTGTATTGACCACGCGTTCGAACGCGCTATCGGCATTACGGTTGTCGAGCAGGCGCAAATAGCCCAGCGCGTTTTTAATTTCGACCCGCTCGAAGAATCGCTGACCACCATAAATGCGGTAGGCAATGCCGCTTTGCAGAAAGGCTTCTTCAAGCACTCGGGACTGGGCGTTGGAACGGTACAGCACCGCCATTTCGCTACGATTGGTGCCCTGCTCTTGCAGGGTCTGCACCTTACTGGCGATAAAGCGCGCTTCATCCACTTCGTTGAAGCCGGAGTACAAACGGATAGGGTCGCCGTTACCCAGCTCCGTCCACAGCTTTTTGCCGAGACGGTCGCTGTTGTAATCGATCACCGCATTGGCCGCTGCCAAGATGGTGCTGGTAGAGCGGTAGTTTTGCTCAAGGCGCACGGTGCGCAGGTCCGCATAGTCGTTGCCGAGGCGATGGATGTTTTCGATCTTGGCGCCGCGCCAGCCGTAAATTGACTGGTCATCGTCGCCAACGATAGTAATCCCCGCCCCGCCGCCGCTGAGCAAGCGCAGCCAGGCGTACTGAATGGCATTGGTGTCTTGGAATTCGTCCACCAGAATGTGGCGGAAACGGCGTTGGTAGTGGCCGCGCAGGTCATCATTGTCGCGAATGAGCTCTAGGGCGCGCAGCAACAGCTCATTGAAATCCACCAGTCCGCGCTGTTTGCACTGGGCTTCGTACTCGGCGTAGACCTTTTGCATGGTCTGGACAAAGAGGTCACCGGCCGCTTCTATATTACCAGCACGTATGCCTTCGTCTTTCTGGCCGTTGATAAACCATTGCGCTTGCCGAGGCGGCCAGCGGGTATCGTCTAAGCCCAGCTCTTTCATCACGCGACGAACCAGCCGTAGCTGGTCGTCGGAATCAAGAATCTCGAAGCTCTCAGGCAGGCCCGCTTCTTGCCAATGGGCGCGCAGTAAACGATGGGCAATACCATGAAAAGTGCCCACCCACATACCCGAGGCGGGCATGTGCAGCAGCTGCTCAATGCGGCCGCGCATCTCGTGGGCGGCCTTATTGGTGAAAGTAACCGCTAACAAACCAAACGGTGACACCTGCTCAGTGGCGACCAAAAAGGCGATGCGATGCACCAGCACACGGGTCTTGCCTGAGCCAGCGCCAGCCAACACAAGCAAATGCGGATCGGCGGCCGCAACAGCATCGCGCTGGGCCGGGTTCATGTGGTCGAGTAGTTCGGTGACGTCATCCATTGGGGCGCGATTGTAGCAGCTTGGACGCGGAAAGCATTCCTCCATAAGGCTCGCCAAAGCGAATAACGCCTCCGCCTATATGGACGCAGTACACCGACATTGACGTATATTTCACGGGAAATGATTTCGTTGCGTCGACGCACAGGCTAAACTGATCGACCGGCAAGCATTGCGCGTGTAACGCACCTTGATACACCGCGCCGCACACACTACTTGGCTCACGGATTCGACCCGTGTTGCATTCGGTGGTGGTGTCTTTGCGCTTGCTCGGGTTGAGTCGTTAGAGGTTGGCGGGCGTGCAAAAAAATAACAATACAGCGATAGCACACGACGATCTGCTCAAAGAGCAGACCCGTAGCCTATACGCCTCATTACCTGCCATGACCCTACTTGAGCCGTTCTGCGCTCTGGTTATCGTTTGGCTGTATTGGAATACTGGCACGCCACCACTCGAACTGCTGACCTGCGGCACACTGATTCTCGGCATCGCCTTTACCCGCGCCGTCGTAGCCATGCTGTTCCGCCACGTTTCCCCTGAACTCGACAACACCGACGCATGGCGCTGGATGCTGACACTGCTCATCTGGATCAGCGGCGCCGTACTCGGCCTTGTCGCTGTACATCTCAATCCCATCGACGTCATGTTCACCCCTGCGCTGCTGCCCTATCAGGCACTACTCGCTGGCCTGATGCTCAGTCTCTCCGTTATCGCGCTAACCTGTTACTCCATCTACTTACCCGCTGCGATTGGTTACATGGCGGCCACAGCCACTCCCGTTGCCCTGCATGTGGCCAACGGCGCCGACGGCGCAGGCATTATCTTTGCCGGCGTGTTTGCCTGCGCGGCGCTCTTTATGATGCTCGCCGCATTCAGCATTCATCGAAACGCCATCCAGAATTTAAATCTTCAGTACAAGAATCTGTCACTGATCGATTATCTCGATCGCGCCCGCGCCGATGCCGAGGCGTTGAATCAGAAGCTGACCCGCGAGATTTTTGAGCGCAAACAAGCCAAACAAAACCTGCAAGATGCAAATGACCGCCTCGAATCCATCGTGCAAGAACGCACTCGTTTACTCGAGGCCGCCAACGGAGAGCTAAGCTCCGCCGGACAACGTCTGCAACTCGCCCTTGATGCGTCCAGTATCGGACTGTGGGATTGGAACCTGTTGAGCGGTGACACCTATCATTCAAATTTCGACCGCCTACTCGGCTACGGTAAAGATCGCTTTTCTAACTTTGTCGTCGATATGGAACAGATGGTTCACGGCGACGATTGGCCTAAAATCAAGCGCGCAATGATTGCTCACTTTAAAGGCCGCACCACTCGCTACCATGCCGTCTATCGCATCCGCCACGCTAGCGGCGACTGGCGCTGGATTGAAGACGAAGGCCGCGTAGTGGAATGGAACAGTGACGGACGCGCCTCACGCATGATCGGTACCCGTCGCGACATAACCGAAGATAAACTGTCCGAAGACCAACTACGTCTATCTGCTACCGTGTTTGAAAATGCCTCCGAAGGCATTTTAATTATGGACACAGACTTCCATTTCTTAACCGTAAATGACTGCTTTACGCGCATCACCGGCTTTAGCGATGAAGATGTACGCGGGCAGGGTATCGCCATTGCTAGTCATAGCGGTGACATCAACGCCGACCTTTACCATGAAATTGCTGTCTCGGTTCGCCGCGAAGGCTTCTGGGAAGGCGAAATGATCGAACGACGCAAAGATGGCGAGCCTTACCCCATTTGGCTACAGCTCAGCGCCGTGTACGACGAGGCCGGTCAAATCACTCACTATGTCGGTATGTTCTCCGATCTAACTGCGCGTAAAGAAGCTGAAGAGAAGCTGCAGTTCCTCTCGAACTACGACCGCCTAACCGGTCTAGCCAACCGCAACATGTTCCGCGACCGCCTACACAAATCACTCGCATTAGCGCGACTCAATCGCGAGCGCGTCGCACTGATTTGCCTCGACCTCGATCGCTTCCGCCCAATCAACGATTCACTCGGTCACGAAATTGGCGATCAGCTACTGCGCGTAACCGCTGAACGATTACGCGCTTTGAATATCGATGAAGGCAGTCTGGCCCGTGTCGGTGGCGACGAATTTAATTTGTTGATCGACAATTATCGCAACGTAAGCGATGTGGAAGCCTTATGCGATGAGATCATCGCTGCTCTGAAAAAGCCTTTCAATATTAGCGGCCATGAACTACTCCTCGGTGTGAGCATCGGCGTGAGCGTTTTCCCAGATAACGGCAAAGAAGCGCAATCACTGATCAACCAAGCCGACCTTGCCACCCATCAAGCAAAACGTATGGGCGGCAACAACACTCAGTTCTTCCGTGGCGATATGCGCGCAGCAACCGTCGAGCAACTCGCGCTGGAAACCAGCCTGCGCAAAGCCATCTTTAAAAACGAATTTGTTGTGTACTACCAACCTAAAGTCGATCTTGCCAGCGGTCGCATCGTCTCTGCCGAGGCACTGGTACGTTGGCAGCACCCCACCATGGGGCTGCTCCAGCCAAAGGATTTTATTCCGCTGGCCGAAGAGTCTGGACTGATTTCAGCTATCAGCGAATGGGTGTTGGAGCGCTCTTGCCGACAAGCCGCCTTGTGGCGCCAGCAAGGCGATGAGATTCAAGTCTCCGTTAACTTATCCGCCCAACAATTCCGCAAAGGCGACATCACCGTTATTGTCGACCGCGTACTGGAACTCACCGGCCTACCTTCTCACCTGCTTGAACTCGAACTGACCGAAAGCTTGATCATGGAAGACCTCGACAAAAATATCGACGCGCTGCATAAACTCCGCGAGCGCGGTATCACCCTATCACTGGATGACTTTGGCACCGGCTACTCATCACTCAGCTACCTAAAGCGCTTCCCCGTCGATATTCTTAAAATTGACCGCTCATTCGTGGAAGACATGCACACCAACGCCGACGACGCCGCTATCACGAAAGCGATTGTCGACATGGGGCATAGCTTAAAAATGAAAATCGTTGCGGAAGGTGTTGAAGAAGAAGCGCAGCTAGACCTGCTCAAAGAAATGGGATGCGACGCTATTCAAGGCTACTTTATTAGCCGCCCAATACCAGAAGCCGACTTCTACAAACTGTTTAAGCAACGGCAATTAGCCACCGGTTAATTGTTTCCTCCTCTTCTTTCCCATTCATACGCTGAATGCGGCGGCGCAACCTGCCGCCGACATTCTTCCCGCTCTGACATTGGCAAGAACTCACATTCAGATAACCGCGCGTCACGCACCGCATCGTAGAGGCCACGCTCAGAGCAATCACTCATAGACTGAAGCTTGAAAACTGCGGATCGTTTCAACGCCAGCTCGGACAATCGTCTATCAAAAATTATTGCCGGCGGTGCCGCCAGCCTGATTACTTTCTTCTTTAAGCTCGCGGGCCGGACGCACCTCAATCGAGCCGTAACGGGCAGGCGGAATTTTCTCCGCGAGCGCCACCGCCTCATCGAGATCCCTCGCCTCAAGCATATAAAATCCTGCCAGCTGCTCTTTTGTTTCAGCAAACGGGCCATCTGTTATGGTCACGCTGCCGTCACGAACGCGCACCGTTGTAGCCGTATTAACCGGCAACAACGGACTCCCAGTAATGTAATGTCCGCCCTCGTTCAAACGCGCCACACAAGCAATGCATTCATTGTTTAATTCGTCCCATTGCTGCTGTGACATGCCATTCATGATCTTCTCTTCGTAGTACACCAACGCCAAATATTTCATTCGTTTCTAGCCCCATTTGTTATATAGGCCTTCATCATCAAAATGCGATAGCGCTAACTCAGCTCCTTCACTAACGCATCTCAATGGGTCGAACTTCAATCGTACCGAGACGGGCGGACGGCAAACGCGACGCAATCCGCAATGCTTCATTAAAATCTTCCGCCTCGATCATCAAAAAGCCACCTATCTGCTCTCTCGTTTCTATAAAAGGTCCATCACTGGTGATCAGATCGTTATTGCGCACACGCACCAACACACCGGTGCCCGCACGTTGCAATGTCTGCGTATCCAGCAGATGGCCGCTTTCTCGTAGGAACGCCATATACTCATATGTTTCCTGACGTAATGCCGACCACTGTTCCGGCGACATTGTATCGGTGACGTCTTCGGCCTCATAAGCCAAGCACAAATATTTCATCACTCGCTCCACGTCAGCAACAATAAGCGCCATATACTTTCAAATATCTGCATCGCCTTGAAAATTAATCATCCAGGGAATACCAAAGCGATCTACCAAAGCGCCAAAGCGCTCTGCCCAGAAAGTCTTCTCTATCGGCATAACAACCTTGCCCTTCTCCGCCAAGCTCGCAAAAATGCGCTCGGCATTCTCAACGCTGTCGACATCCATTTGTACATTCAAACCTTGCGGCGGGTTATACATCCCCGGCGGTGCATCACAACCCATCAATTTCCACCTTCCAATGCTTAACTGGCTATGCATAATTTTTTCTTGCCAATCTGTAGGCACATGATCTTTTGCAGGCGTGTCGTCGAACGCCATCATCGCGTCGATGTGTCCGCCCAGCACGTCCGCGTATAAATGCATTGCCTTAGCACAATCACCATTAAAGGTCAGGTATGTCGACATAGACGTTGGGCGCCGCGCCAATTGCGCACCTAACTGTTCATGAGTGGCGATGCCTTCGCCCTGTTCAAAATCCTCCATCTCAAACAGCTGGCGCAACTCTAACTTGGCAGCCCCTCCAGCATCTTGCGCGGGCCATTTCTGCGCCCAAGAAATTGCCTCTTCTTTCGACGCCACCTCAATAACACTAAAGCCAGCTATCAGTTCTTTTGTTTCAGCGAAAGGTCCGTCTGTAATAGTCGGGCAACCATCGACGAATTCCACGCGAGCGCCCTGATCACTTGGCTTTAGGCCTGTGCCATCCAGAAACACTCCCGCATCCGCCATCTCTTGGTTGTACTTTCCCATCGCCATTAACAATGAATCTTCTGGCATGATGCCCGCTTCTGTATCAGCATCGGCTCGACGAATAATCAAAAATTTCATACAGCACTCCTAGTCAGTCATATATCAGGGAACGGCGTCGAACATGGTCGCGCCTGTTTCTGGATCAAAGGGAATGGAGAAATGCTCATGAACAATCTTCCATTCTGTTCCGAGCTTGCGCAGACAAACCGTGCCACGCATCCACCCCATCTGCTCTTCGCCACTTTCCTGAACGCAACCGCAGCGACACAGGTAACGAGCAAACGCGACGTTCGAAGAGGCGGTTATATCGAGCTCATGGATTTCGAAGATCATCCCGCCTTGGCTCAGGCCCATACAATACTTCCAGTGTTCGGCGTAGGCATCACGGCCGATAAACTGCAGTGCTTTAATCGCGTCGAAAGACACGATATCCGCACTATAATGCGACAGGATACTGGGCAGGTCGGCACTGAGTACGGCATGTTGCCAGGACTCCAGCACCTCCCGGATCTCGGTTTTGGCCAAATCATAATTATTGGATGCGTTCATTCACCTCTCCTTATTCCATAGTGGCGCCCCTTTTTGTCTCAGGGGTTATGAAATAGTCGAATGAGGTACGCGGAAATCGACAAGCAGACAAAAAATATTCCGCTTTTTTAACGTTTTGCTTTTATTCGCCCAATTCCTTTAAACGGCTCGCCAGAAAACGTTGTTCCGGCCCTTGCTGGGACAACGACAACGCCAGCTCATAGGCTTGGCGGGCCTCTTCCCTTTTGCCTAGACGTCGATACATATCGGCCCGCGTCGCGTGAGCTAGGTGATAGTCTTTCAACTGCCCATCGGCCAACAGCGCCTCCACTAATACCAATCCCTGCATCGGCCCATCACGCATTGCCACGGCAACCGCGCGATTCAGCGCCACCACCGGTGACGCGGTAATTGCTAGCAACGCATCGTATAGGCCTATGATTTGCGCCCAATCCGTTGTCTCCGCGCTTTCCGCCTCTGCATGCACGGCGCTGATAGACGCCTGCAAGGTATAAGCGCCGAAGCGACGGCTCGCCAACGCTGCCATCACCAGATCACGTCCCTCCTTAATTTGCGTCTGGTCCCAAAGTGCTCTGTCCTGCTGGTCGAGAAGAATAAGGTCTCCCGCTTCCGTAGCACGGGCCCTACGCCGCGAATCATTTAGTAGCAGCAATGCAAGCAAGCCACGCGCCTCAGGCTCTGGCAGTAGCTCCACGAGCAAACGTGCTAAGCGAATCGCCTCAGCAGATAAATCATGACGAACTAAGTCATCACCCGCAGACGCTGAGTAACCCTCGTTGAAAACCAGATAGATTACGTGCAAGACCGCTTGTAGTCGCGCCGGCAGTTGATCCGACTCAGGCACCTCATAAGAAATGCCGGCATCACGGATCTTCGCTTTAGCGCGCACAATACGCTGTGCAATCGTGGGCGTAGCAGCCAGAAACGCGCGGGCAATTTCTTCAGTGGTTAGGCCGCACACTTCTCGTAGGGTTAGCGCCAATTGCGCCTCGGTAGACAGACTTGGGTGGCAACAGATGAAGATCAAACGTAGACGATCGTCTTCGATGCTATCGTCATCTAGGTCGTCCGCCTCAGCAACCGCTAGCTCAGCAAGACCCTCATCGAAAGCATTGAAACGCGCGCGTCGACGTAGCTGATCAATAGCTTTGAATCGCCCCGTCGAAACCAGCCACGCGCGCGGATTATCCGGGACGCCCTCTTGCGGCCATTTCTGTAAGGCAATGGCAAAGGCGTCATGTAGCGCCTCTTCTGCCACATCAAAGTCACCCAGTAAGCGAATTAACGTGGCAAGAATGCGCCGCGATTCCTTCTGATAGTAATCATTAATCCACGCATTTAACGGCTCAGGGTGCACGCTCACAACACACCTAATGCCTTGAGGCTTGCCTTGCCCAACGGAATACGCTTATCCGCATCTCCGTTATTACGCGCATCAATATTCATCGCAAAAGTATAAATGCCCTGCTCGGTCTCAACCCAGCCTATCCACCAACCAACACCAGGGCCCGGCGCACCAACCCACCCAGTTTTACCGTAAAGCCGGTAGCGTTCATTGCTTTCCAACAAAACGATATCCCGTGTCGCTTTTTGCTGTTCTGTTGAATAGGGCAGTTGGTCTTGCGCCAATCTCGCTAAAAACAGCGCTTGCTCAACAGCACTAATTCGCAACGGGCCGTCCAACCAAAAACGATCCACTGTCTCGCCAATATTGGCATTGCCATAGCGCATCTCTTCCACATGCGCGGCCATGTTCTTTAGCCCGGTACGACGCGCAAGGTTTTGATAGATAGGTACGTTGGATATCGCAATGGCGTCGCGCAAACTCATGTCGCGCTCCCATTGAGGAAATGGCTGTGGCTTACCGCCATAGCTCAACACCTCATCTACATCCTTCACGGAGCCGACAGCCAAACCAATTAAGCTATTCGGGATTTTAAATGTGGATGCGGGAATATAACGAGTGTTAGCCCGTGAAGCGCTGTGCCCAGTAAAGCGAGCAGAAGAAACATCGTAAAGAACAAATGTTCCTTCCAGTTGTGCTTCAAAGTAAAGCTGCGTCACGGCGGAACTAGAGGTCCAGTCAAGCGCCATCGCAGGTGTAGCAAGAAAAAAACTAACAAGCACCAGGAAGTGTCGAATCATTAATTCAATACCCACTATTTATTAATGGCAGACCTACTTATTCAAGCGCATTCCGATATTTATTGAAAGATGATATCCGTCAATCATCGCACAATTTTACGGAATATATTTCTCATTTTCCGTCGCGTGATCAGGAAACTCAGCTGGGCTAACCTACTCAACTATGACCCACCAAATAAAAACGGGGCCTATTGGCCCCGTCTTTATTTGAACATATCGCTTAAAACGTTTTTCGTACACCGATTGAAAAATTATCCGTGTCAATATCAATTGAAGGAAGATTACTCGCACTCAGCTCGTAGGTTGCTTCCGTGTAACCAAGCACCAATTGCGGAGCATTTTCTGCGAAAGTTAACGCCACATCCAAGCCCATCACTTCAGGATCGTAGTCCAACGTCATTGAACCAGGCTTAAACTCAGCTTCTGACTTCTGATACCACGCTCCAAATTCGGCGATGCCGACATTAACGCGTGCACCTAACTTCAAGCCATAGCCATTCGCCGCATAATTAGCAATCGTTGCACGCGCCAGTCCAACTTGCGCATACAGCTCTGCCATATCGGCCACCGGGAAATGAGCGCCGCCGCCGACAAACGTCGAATCCGTTACAACGAAATCTTGGACGAACGGACTATTCTCATAGGTAATATCTTGTGTTTCGCCGCTCACAAAAAATAGATCGCCAATTTCAAAGGCGCCTTTTAACCCTAAGCCTTCACTAACCTCAAACTTGCTGAGAGGCCCTGGCCCATAAAACATCCCTGCGTCTGCGTCACCCGAAATAATGTAGTCAACTTGGACAAAGTTAAAGGAAGGGGTGTCTGCATGCGCCGTGGCGGATAAACCCACTAATAGCGTGCTAGATACTGCAACCACTGCTGCGCCGAAGGTGTTCTTCATTTTCATATGAAATTTCCATCCCTAGTTTATAAACGTAGCATGCTAGTACGTGCGCCATATTCGTGCAACATATCGCTAATACTCACCAAAATCGATGTATCTCGGCATTCAATATTCACACGAAATAAAGTAATAGTGGCGCTTCTCCGAGACAGATATAAAACGGAATAGCAACTTACTCGACAGTAACTGATTTCGCCAAGTTACGCGGCTGATCCACATCCGTGCCGCGAGCGACAGCAACGTGATAACTAAGAAGCTGCATGGGAATAGTATAGACAATCGGCACCAGTAACTCCGGCACCGGTGGCATTCCTAAAACAATCACGCCATCTTCTTCTTTCACTTTCGCGCTGCGATCTGCGAAAAGGTATAACACCCCGCCACGAGCGCGGACTTCTTGCAGATTCGATTTCAGCTTTTCAAGTAATTGATCGTTCGGCGCGACCGACACAATCGGCATATCCTTATCAACCAATGCAAGTGGGCCATGTTTTAGTTCGCCTGCCGGATAGGCTTCGGCATGAATATAAGAGATCTCTTTGAGTTTAAGCGCACCCTCCATCGCAATCGGATAGAGCGGGCCACGACCCAAGAAGAGGGTGTGATGCTTCTCAACAAAGTCTTCTGCCAATGTTTCAATACGAGCGTCAAGCTGCAGTGCTTGCTCAATAAGACCAGGCAATTGGCGCAACTGTGAAAACACGGACTCTAGATCGACACCTTCAGTATTTTTTGCCCGCGCGACTGCCATCACAAGTAACAATAGACCCGCAAGCTGAGTCGTAAATGCTTTCGTCGATGCAACGCCAATTTCGGGACCCGCTTTCGTTAAGAAAACGAGTTCGGACTCACGCACCAATGACGAAGAATCCACATTACAGATCGCCAAGCGACCACAGTAATTAGGTGAATCAAGAGTGCCACGCAGAGCAGCAAGGGTGTCTGCGGTTTCGCCAGATTGAGAAATCGTGACAAATAATGTGCCCGGTGATACCACATGTTTTCGATAGCGGAACTCGCTTGCCACTTCAACTTGGCACGGTACGCCAGCAATACCCTCAAGCCAATAACGCGCCACCATACCAGCGTGATAGCTGGTGCCACAGGCAATGATTTGAATATTATTCACGCCAGCGAGCATTTCTTTAGCGTTTTCACCGAAGGCATCAAACAACGCTTGTTCTGACTCGATGCGGCCCTCCAACGTACGCTGAATAGCGGCGGGCTGCTCGAACGTTTCTTTCAGCATAAAGTGGCGATACTCGCCCTTCTCTGCATCTTCAACGCTATCGAGTTCATGTTCGGCCCGCGTAACTTCCACGCTATCTTTATCGGTAATGCGCACGCCGGACAACGTTAATTCCGCCATATCACCTTCTTCAAGAAAGATGAAACGATTGGTCACTGGCAATAAGGCCAACTGGTCCGACGCGAGATAGTTCTCGTCGATACCCAAACCAATTACAAGCGGGCTACCGAAACGAATCGCCACCAACTTATTCGGCTCAGACTTACTGATTACGCCCAGCGCAAAGGCGCCATGCATATTTTCCGCCGCAGCACGCACCGCAGCACACAGATCATTGCCACCGCGCAATGCGCGATGAACTAAGTGCACAATCACTTCGGTGTCCGTTTCAGAGCTAAACTCGTAGCCTTCGCTCTCTAATTCAATGCGTAGTTCTTGGAAATTTTCAACGATGCCGTTATGCACTAAAGCAATATCGCTGCCAGACATATGTGGATGTGCATTACGCTCACTCGGCACACCATGAGTTGCCCAGCGCGTATGAGCGATGCCAAGCACACCGGCAGCAGAAATTTCATTCACTGCATCTTCAAGGCCCTGAACTTTGCCTTGGCGACGAACGCGCTGAATGCCGGAATCATTTAATAACGCAACACCGGCAGAATCATATCCGCGGTATTCAAGGCGCTTTAATCCGGTCAGTAGAATATTGGCAACATTACGCTGGGCAATCGCCCCGACTATTCCACACATGCACTAATCCTTTTTCGCATCTTGTTTGACTGGTCGCTGCCAGCTTGCAGTATTACGCTGCCGTCCCCGAGCAACACCAAGCTGCTCGTCAGGAATATCTTTACTAATCGTGCTGCCCGCACCCACGGTTGCGCCCGCGCCGATAATTAGCGGCGCAACCAGTGAAGAATTGGAGCCAATAAACGCGCCGTCTTTCATCACTGTTTTAAACTTATTGACGCCATCGTAATTGCAAGTGATCGTGCCCGCGCCAACATTAACGTTAGCACCAAGCTCCGCGTCACCAATATAACTCAGGTGATTCACCTTACTACCAAAGCCAATAGTGGCTTTCTTGGTTTCAACAAAGTTGCCAATTTTTGCTTTGTCTGCCAACGAAGTGCCCGGACGCAGTCGCGCATAAGGGCCAATCTGGCAAGCGTTCGCAATCGTTGCGCCATCTATGTGACTATTCGCCTCAATCACCACGTCGTCACCGATTTGGCTATCGCGGATAACGCAGTTAGGCCCAATACGAACGTTGTTGCCGAGTCTCACGTTACCTTCAAACACTGCATTAATATCGACAAAACAATCGGAACCCGCCGTAACGATGCCACGCACATCAAAACGCCCAGGGTCTGCCATAGCAACTCCGGCGCGCATCAGCGCCTCGGCCTGCACACCCTGATAAATTCGTTCGAGACGGGACAGCTGCACGCGATCATTTACGCCATCGACTTCCCACGCAAACTGAGGCTGACGTGCGTCGACGGCCAACCCTTCGTTGACCGCCATGGCGATCACATCCGTCAGATAATATTCGCCCTGAGCATTGTTGCTCGACAGTGCCGGCAACACTTTATCGAGAAAGCTGCGCGGGCAAGCAAGAATGCCAGTATTAATTTCGTTAACCGTTTTCTCTTCGTCACTCGCATCTTTTTGCTCAACGATACGGGTGACATTACCGGCAGCATCGCGAAGAATGCGGCCATAACCAGACGGATCAGACATCGTCAGCGTCATGAGCGCCACAGTCTTTTCATTTACAGCGCCGACAAAGTTCTTCAGCGTATCTGCGCTAATTAAAGGAACGTCGCCGTAAAGTATCAGCACCACGTCTTCTTTGAGCAACGGCATAGCCTGAGCAACTGCGTGACCGGTGCCAAGCTGCTCCGCCTGTAACGCCCACTGCAAGTCATCGCCGGGCAACGCTGCGGGTACTTGCTCGCCGCCATGTCCATACACCACAGCAATTCGTTCAGCACCAACTTCACGCGCGGCTTCCACTACGTGTGCCAACATCGGCTTTCCTGCCAACGTATGCAGCACCTTAGGTAGCGCGGATTTCATTCGCGTACCCTTACCCGCTGCGAGAATAACTACCGCTAAGCTCATACGTCCTTGCTTCCCTGTGCGTTGCTTTAGTCTAGGTGCTTTAACTAACTAACATTTACTATTTATGTGCTGTCATTTTAACAGACAAATAAAACAAAAAAGGGCAGCCTTTCGGCCACCCCCTTTCTTCAACGTGCCGAAACATCGTTTACTTGTTTCCGTATTTTTTCTTCAGCTGTTCTACCGTTCTCAGCTGGGCAAGAGACTCTGCCAACAGTGCCATAGCACGGCCAGAATCCAACTCCGAGTTATTGCCATCCAGCGCTTCCTTCGCCTTTTGCTTCGATGCTTCAGCCGCCGCGGAATCAACATCTTCCGCGCGTACTGCTGTATCGGCAAGGATCGTTACCAAGTTTGGCTGCACTTCTAGGAAGCCGCCAGTAACGTAATAAATTTCTTCGCTGCCATTTTGCTTAACGATGCGCACTGGACCCGGCTTTAACCGAGTCAACAGTGGCGCATGGCCAGGCATAATGCCGAGGTCGCCTTCCGTTCCGGCGGCGACAATCATCTCCACCAGACCGGAATAAAGCGATTCTTCTGCGCTTACAATGTCACAATGCACTGTCATTGCCATCCCGTGTTACCTCCAGGGGATTACTTAGCCTGACGCTTATTGTAAGCCTCAAGTACCTCGTCGATGCCGCCCTTCATGTAGAAGTCTTGCTCAGGAATATGATCGAACTCGCCGCTCATAATACCTTGGAAACCACGAATGGTTTCTTTCAGCGCAACATACTTACCTGGCGAACCAGTAAAGACTTCGGCCACGTGGAAAGGCTGAGACAAGAAGCGTTCGATTTTACGCGCGCGGTATACGGTTTGCTTGTCGTCTTCAGACAGCTCATCCATACCCAAAATCGCGATGATATCTTTCAGCTCTTTGTAACGCTGCAGAACGATCTGCACGCCACGTGCGGTATCGTAATGCTCGGTACCGATAACCAACGGATCAAGCTGGCGCGAAGTTGAATCGAGAGGATCTACCGCGGGGTAAATACCTTTCGCTGCAATATCACGGTTCAATACAACGGTCGCATCAAGGTGCGAGAACGTAGTCGCTGGCGACGGGTCGGTCATGTCATCCGCGGGCACGTATACCGCTTGAATAGAAGTAATGGAGCCAGTCTTAGTTGAAGTGATACGTTCCTGCAGAACGCCCATCTCTTCTGCCAGAGTTGGCTGGTAACCTACCGCTGAAGGCATACGGCCTAACAGTGCAGACACCTCAGTACCGGCGAGTGTGTAACGGTAAATGTTGTCAACAAACAACAGTACGTCACGACCTTCGTCACGGAACTTCTCCGCCATGGTCAAACCCGTCAGTGCAACGCGCAAACGGTTACCCGGTGGCTCGTTCATCTGACCATAAACCATGGCCACTTTAGACTTATCGAATTGCTCAACGTTTACAACGCCAGCTTCCTGCATCTCGTGGTAGAAGTCGTTACCTTCACGAGTACGCTCACCAACACCTGCGAACACTGACAAACCCGAGTGCTCAGTCGCGATGTTGTTGATCAACTCCATCATGTTAACGGTTTTACCAACACCAGCACCGCCGAACAGACCAACCTTACCGCCTTTGGCGAAAGGGCAAACCAAGTCGATAACCTTAATACCGGTTTCGAGCAATTCGTTTGCTGCTGCTTGTTCCGCATAGCTTGGCGCTTTACGGTGAATTGGCATCTGCTCGTCTTCACCGATAGGACCACATTCGTCAATCGGGCGACCGAGGACGTCCATGATGCGGCCCAATGTCTTGATGCCGACAGGCACATGAATCGGCTTACCAGTAGTATCAACCGTTAGGCCACGCTTAAGGCCCTCTGTTGAGCCCATGGCGATGGTGCGTACTACGCCGTCGCCCAGCTGCTGCTGAACTTCGAGCACAGTTTCGGTGCCATTCACGTTCAACGCGTCATACACCTTCGGTACGTTATCACGCCCGAACTCCACGTCGATCACGGCGCCGATAATCTGAACAATACGACCGCTACTCATGCTTGCATCCTCTTAACTTTTTTACTGCTCGGCTTAAACCGCAGCAGCACCACCAACGATTTCGGAAATTTCCTGGGTAATCGCAGCCTGACGAGCTTTGTTATAAATCAACTGCAGCTCTTTAATGATATCGCCAGCGTTCTCGGTTGCGGCCTTCATCGCCACCATCCGCGCTGCTTGCTCACAGGCATTGTTTTCCACTACACCCTGATACACCTGAGACTCGATAAAACGAACCAACAACACGTCGATTAACTCTTGTGGGCTCGGCTCGTAAATATAATCCCATGGAAACTTATTTTGCTTCTGCTCTTCTTCCGGCAACAACGGCAACAACTGATGCGTTGAAGGCTTTTGCGTCATGGTGTTAACGAACTCGTTATACACCAGATTCAAACGGTCGATTTCGCCACTCTCGAACTTGTCCAACATGACTTTGATCGAACCGACCAGGTCAGACAAATGCGGTGCATCACCAAGGCCACTCGTTGTCGAGTCAACCTTGCCGCCTACATTGCGGAAAAAGCTCACAGCTTTTGAACCGATTAGGCAAAACTCTACGTCTACGCCCTGCTCTTTCCACTGGCGGTTTTCACGCACCACCTGCTTAAACAGGTTGATATTCAAACCACCACACAAACCGCGATCTGAACTGACCACGATGTAGCCAACCTTTTTGACTTCGCGCTCACGCATAAACACGTGACGATATTCAGGGTTGGCATTGGCCAGGTGGGCTACCACCTGACGCATGCGCGTGGCATAGGGCTTGGATGCCGCCATTCGCTCCTGCGCTTTGCGCATTTTGCTGGCAGCAACCATTTCCATCGCACTGGTAATTTTCCGCGTGCTCTGGACACTCGCGATCTTGGTTTTTACCTCTTTCGCGCCGGCCATTTATGCATCCTCTAATCAGCGATTGCCTGAATTACCAGGTTTGGGTGGCCTTAAAGGTCTCGATAGCCGCTTTAATGGCTGCTTCGATATCTTTGTTGTAGTCACCCTTCTCGTTGATCTGATCCATCAACGCTTTCTGTTCGCTGTTCATGTAGCTCAACAACGCGGCTTCAAAACTGCCGATCTTATCGATCGCCAATTCTTGCAAATAGCCTTCGTTGGCAGCGTAAAGTACAACGCCCATTTCAGCGACAGACTGTGGTGCATATTGCTTTTGCTTCATCAGCTCGGTAACGGCCTGACCATGCTCCAGCTGTGCGCGGGTTGCATCATCAAGGTCAGATGCGAACTGAGCAAACGCAGCCAGTTCACGATACTGAGCCAATGCCAGACGAATACCACCGCCGAGCTTCTTAATGATCTTAGTTTGCGCAGCACCACCAACACGCGAAACCGAAATACCTGCGTTCATCGCCGGACGAATACCGGAGTTAAACAGGCTGGTTTCAACGAAGATCTGACCATCAGTAATGGAGATCACGTTGGTTGGAACGAATGCAGAAACGTCACCGGCTTGTGTTTCGATGATTGGCAGAGCGGTCAAAGAACCGGTTTTGCCTTTCACTGCGCCGTTAGTGAAGTTTTCAACATAGGCCGCGCTAACGCGAGCGGAACGCTCGAGCAAACGGGAGTGTAGATAGAACACGTCGCCAGGATATGCTTCGCGGCCCGGTGGGCGACGCAGCAACAAGGAAATCTGACGATACGAAACCGCTTGCTTAGACAGATCATCATAAACGATCAAAGCGTCTTCACCGCGGTCACGGAAATATTCACCCATGGTGCAGCCAGAAAACGGAGCCAAGAACTGCATTGCAGCTGGCTCAGAAGCAGACGCGGCAACAACAATGGTGTTCTCCATTGCGCCGTGCTCTTCCAGCTTACGTACCACGTTAGCAATCGAAGATTGCTTCTGGCCAATGGCCACGTAAATACATTTAATGCCGGATTTCTTCTGGTTGATAATGGTATCAATCGCGATCGCAGTTTTACCGATCTGACGGTCACCAATGATCAACTCACGCTGGCCGCGGCCAACAGGTGTCATCGCATCAATTGACTTCAGACCAGTTTGAACTGGCTCGTCAACGGACTGACGCCAAATAACGCCTGGCGCAACTTTTTCAATTGCGTCAGTGATTTTGGCTTCGACTGGGCCCTTACCATCGATAGGGTTACCCAGCGCGTCAACAACACGGCCAAGCAGTTCCGGACCAACCGGCACTTCAAGTACGCGCTGCGTGCATTTAACTTTTTGGCCTTCCTGAATATTCAGGTAGTCGCCAAGAACAATTGCGCCGACAGAGTCCTGCTCAAGGTTGAGGGCCATGCCGTACACGCCGCCTTCAAACTCGATCATTTCACCGTACATTACGTCGGCCAAACCGTGGACACGTACGATACCATCAGATACCGACACCACTGTGCCTTCGTTGCGCGCCTCAGTTGAAGTATCTAGCTTAGCTATACGCTGCTTGATAATTTCGCTGATTTCAGACGGGTTGAGTTGCTGCATGCTCCAATCCCTCAAACTCTAGAGTTCAGTTGCTCGGCCAGTTTATTCAAACGGCCGCGCACACTACCATCGATCACGGTGTCGCCAGCGCGAATAATCACGCCGCCGATCAGGGCTGCATCAATTGTGCTGCTAACCCTTACGTCCATACCGAACCGCTTTTTAAGCGATTCCACCAACTTGCTGGTTTCAGCATCATCTAGTTCGAATGCGGAAACCACCTCCACGTCGGCAAAGTTTTGCTGCTGTGCCATCAAAGTGTGGTACTGCAAAAAAATCTCAGGCAGTACAGCCAAGCGCTTATGCTCTGCTAACTGCGCGATCAAATTTGCGCCACCCTCATCAATCTGGTCACCGCAGACATCGACAAAGACTTTCGCTTTGTCTGCCACGGACAGCTTCGGATCGTCGAGCACACTGGAAAGTTGCGCATCTTCGACTAATGCCGCTGCCAGACCGAGCATGGATTCCCACTTATCCAAAACATTCTGTTCGCGAGCGAACATAAATGCTGCTTTGGCATAAGGGCGAGCTATGGTGGAAAATTCAGCCATGGTTCATCCAGTGTCTTACAGTTGAGCAGCCAATTGCTCGAGCATCTTACCGTGAGCATCGCGGTTAACTTCGCCGCCAAGTACTTTTTCAGCACCGGCAATAGCGAGGACAGCCACTTCGGCGCGCAGCTTCTCACGCGCACCATTCACTTCACGTCCGATCTCGGCTTGCGCCTGAGCAACCAAACGGTCGCCTTCCGCACGAGCTGCTTCTTTTGCATCTTCAACAATCTGGCTAGACCGACGGTTAGCCTGATCGATGATTTCTGCGGCCTTTTCTTTCGCTTCTTTCAGGTTGCTTGTCGCTTTTTCCTGCGCTAACACGAGATCGCGTTCTGCACGGTCAGCGGCACTCAAGCCTTCAGAAATTTTCTGCTTACGCTCGTTCAGGGCGCCAATAATTGGCGGCCAAACAAACTTCATGCAGAAAAACACGAACAATGCGAACCAAATAGCTTGGCCGATAATTGTCATGTTGATGTTCATGCCTTCACCTCAATCGCGTTAGGAGGAATCCCGTCAGAAACGCGATTCTCTACTTGAAGATCAGTAGGAATGAGATAGCGATACAGATAATCGGCACAGCATCAAGAAGACCAGCGATGATGAACATGCGAGTTTGCAGCATGTTGCCTAGCTCTGGCTGACGCGCCACAGACTCAAGAAAACGACCGCCCATCAAGCCAAAGCCTAAGCCAGCGCCGATAGCCGCGAGACCAGCAACGATTGCAGCTGCGAGGTATTGAATGCCTTCCATTGTACACTCCTGTTAAGTGCTTGGTTGGTTAATAAAAAACTACTTAGTGGTCTTCAACCGCCATACTGAGATAAACGATTGTCAGAACCATGAAAATAAACGCTTGTAGGGTAATGACCAGAATATGGAACACCGCCCAAGGCCAAGCGCCAATTACCTGCCACGTGCCCATCATGGCCGCCAACAGAATAAACACGAACTCGCCTGCGTACATGTTGCCGAACAAACGCAGACCGAGAGAAACCGGCTTAGATAACAAACCAATGGTCTCAAGTAAAAAGTTGATCGGAATCAACAAGCACTTAACGACGATGTTGTCCGCCTGGAAAGGATGTAGCGCCAGCGAGCCAATAAAGCCGCCAACGCCTTTTGCTTTGATGGTGAAACCAATGATAAGGAACATGACTGTAAAGGACATGCCCAACGTAATGTTTGGATCAGTGGTCGGAACAATCTTGAAGTACGCCGCATGCGCATCCCAGCCAAAGAAGCTAACCATTACCCATTCGAAGGTTTTTGGCACAGCATCAACTGGGATCAAATCCATGGCGTTCATTAAAAACACCCAACAGAAGATAGTCAGCGCTAACGGCGCGATAACCTTGCTCTTACCGTGGAAAGAATCGCGAACCTGAGCGTCAATAAAATCAATGATGGTTTCGATGAAATTCAGAAAGCCGCCAGGAACACCCGACGTGGCGCGACGCGCTGCGAGCCAAAAAATCAGACAGAACAGGATACCGATACCACCAGACCACGCCAACGAATCAACGTGAAAAGCATTAAAGCCCATGGCTTTTGCTTCGGCGCCATTACAAGCAAAGGTCCACACGTCTGCAGCAACCGTTTCTGCATGGCCATGACAATCGCGCGCATAACCTTCTGGCAGTTTGCCATAGGTCAGATTACCCAGGTGGTGCTGAATATAGCTTTGGGGCGTCAATTCTTGTCCAGCTGCCATGTTTGTACCCGTGGTTACTTGTTACTCATTATCTGACTTGCTGCCTTCATCGGCCGTTTGCGTGGGGGCGGATGCGAGGCGTATCGCCAACCAAACCCAACCTACAAACTGCACGAGAAAAAACGCAGCAAACATAATTATTGCGTTGCTATCACGCGTGGCCGGCCACTGTCGCAGGGTCAGCCAAAATAACATCAGTAGTATGACAATCTTGCCCACTTCTGCTCGTACCGCCGCGCTAGCGTGTCGTCGCGGCGAGCGATTCCCTGGGTGAGCCCACAACTGATAGGCCGCCCAGGCATATGCAATCAAACTTATTCCACCACCCCAAAGGGCAATCAAAACTTGCTCGCCGCTGCCGAACGCCGCCACAACAATGGCGATGATCAAAGTAGCAACTGCTTGCGCGCGCAGCAGACCCCAAAAAAGATGTTTGGGCTCTTGGGAATGGTTTCGGGTCACTTTATTTCCGAGCCTCATTTCCGAGTAAGACGTTCGCATAAGCGAGATCTGCGTCGGGAAAGCCCGAGGACACCCCTGATCTACGGGCCGGAGAGTATAGGGAGTTGGCTTGTTTGCCGCAACCGCAAATGGCCATTAATGGCGCAATTGTAGGGCAGTTATTACGATTGCTTTGCTGCCTCACCGGTCATGGTTGCCCCGACCTGCATCGACCCACCAGACACACCCTCAGTGGTACGCATTGGTACCAGCGTCTTAGCGAGAAACCATGAGCCGCTCGCCGTGCAATAACTGCTTATCTAGACGCACGCTACCGCCTGCATACTTTCCTTTTTCGATCAAAAAACGTCCAGCTTGATAAAGACACAAGCAGAACTTGTCTATTACATAACAAAAAGCGAGCCCAATCAGGCTCGCTTCAGTGGTGCGCTCAACAATAAGGGCTTACTTGATATGGGCAAGAATACCATCAAGCTCGTCGAGGCTGTTGTAGCTAATCACCAACTTACCCTTACCGCCCTTCTCTTGGCGCAACTGAACTGGCGCACCCAACCGATCAGACACATCCGAAAGCAAACGCTTCACATTTGGATCGTCCCGCTCAACCACTTTCGCCGCCGGCTTCTCTTTGGCGTAATCGCGCACCAACGCTTCCGTTTGGCGAACCGATAAGCCTTTCGCCACAACCGTACGCGCCGCATCAATTTGACTATTGGCGCTGAGAGCCAAGAGCGCGCGCGCATGGCCCATCTCTAGGTCACCGTGCTCGAGCAGCTTTTTGACGTCTTCTTCCAACGAAATCAAACGCAGTAAGTTCGTCACCATGGCGCGGGACTTGCCGACCGCATCCGCAACCTGTTGATGGGTTAGCTCAAACTCATCTTTCAGACGCGCCAATGCCAGCGCCTCTTCCATCGGATTCAGGTCTTCGCGCTGAATGTTTTCAATCAGCGCCATCGCAATGGCGGCTTCATCGGACACTTCACGCACGACCGCTGGAATCGTCGCTAACCCAGCCATCTGCGCGGCTCGCCAGCGACGCTCACCGGCAATAATTTCGTAGCGTTTTTCGCCTAACGGTCGCACCACGATCGGCTGCATAACGCCTTGCGCTTTGATCGACTCGGACAATTCTTGCAACGCTTCCGCGGACATATCGCGGCGCGGCTGATAGCGGCCACGCTCAAGCAGCTCTACCGGCAAGCGGCAAAGATCGCCATCCCGTGGCGCGCCCGGCACCACCGGCTCCGCGCTGTGATTGTCCTCGTTGACGCTAACCTCTCCCTCTGGCGGGCGAGCGTTACTAATCAAGGCGTCAAGTCCGCGGCTCAATCCACGTTTGCGTTTTGCCGTCATTTTGGTTCCCTCAAAAACAGTTTCAAGCTGGTGTCGCTTCCGTACCCAGCGCTTGTTCGCGACGCAAAATCTCACCGGCCAGCGCGAGATAACTGATCGCACCACGGGACTTAGCGTCATACGCAATGATTGGCGCGCCATGAGAAGGCGCTTCCGCCAAGCGAACATTACGCGGAATAATGGTGCGATAAACTTTATCGCCGAAATGGGTAATTAGCTGATTCGATACATCATTGGACAAGCTATTGCGCGGATCATACATGGTACGCAGCAGGCCTCCGATGTGCAGCTTTGGATTCAACACCGAACGAATTTTTTCGATTGTATTCAACAGCGCAGTCAAACCTTCCAACGCATAGTATTCACACTGAATCGGCACAATAACGGAATCGGCAGCAGTCAATGAATTGACCGTCAACATGTTCAACGACGGCGGGCAATCGATCAAAATAAAATCGTACTTTGATTTAATTCTTGCCAAGGCGTTACGCAGCCGAAACTCTTTCATTTTCATATCAAGCAGCTGCACTTCTGCAGCGGTTAAGTCACCGTTCGCAACGATTAAATCGAAGCCGCTCGCTTCCGGTGTTTTAACAATGGCCTCTTCAATTGGGCATTCATCAATCAGGACATCGTAAATGGTGCGCTCGGCGGTGTGCTTATCAACACCCGAACCAGACGTTGCGTTGCCCTGAGGATCGATGTCGATTAACAGCACTCTCTTTTTGGTCGCCGCTAACGACGCGGCCAAATTGACGCTAGACGTGGTTTTGCCGACACCGCCTTTCTGGTTAGCCACTGCGAACACGGTCGTCACTGTCTATTCTCCTTCTCGCGTCAGGACTAGCAGCTGACGTTGTTCGTCCAAAAAGGGCACCGTTAATGCGTGCCGTTGAGCACACCATGGTGCCGGAAGCCCTGCCATTTCAATATCCGTTAACGCGCCCTTCAGCGCTAAAATTCTTCCACCCGGGGCGACACACTCCGCCACCATCGAAATAATATCCGGCAACGATGCGAACGCTCGCATAACCACTTGGGGGAAAGCACTACGGTACTGTTCCACGCGCGACTGTACAACCGTCGCGTTGGCCAAACCCAGCTCAAGTATTGCCTGCTTCACAAAACGGGTTTTCTTGCCATTGCTATCAAGCATGGTCACCGATAACGCGGGGTGAGCAATCGCCAACGGCACACCCGGCAATCCTGCGCCAGTACCAATGTCGAGCAGCTCACCTTCGCCAACCCACGGCAGCATCGCCAATGAATCAAGCAAATGGCGCACCACCATTTCTTCTGGCTCGCGAACGGACGTTAAGTTGAACGCTTTATTCCAACGCTGTAGTAACGATACGTATTTCAAAAGCTGTTGCTGCTGTGCTTCGGACAGCGACAAATCAAGGGCGCTGACGCCCTCGCGAAGAAGTTGTTCTGGGCTCATTAAACCGTTGCCTGTCTTGCTGCGCTATGCTTCTTTAAATAAATTAACAGCAACGAAATCGCCGCAGGCGTCATGCCCTGAATGCGCTGCGCCTGCCCTAACGTTTCCGGTCGAATGTCTGAAAGCTTTTGCCGCAACTCGTTCGACAAGCCTTTCACGGTAGCGTAATCGAAACCTTGCGGCAGCACGGTGTCTTCACTGCCACGCAAACGTTCAATCTCGATGGCCTGACGATCAATATAACCAGCGTATTTCGCCAGTATCTGAACCTGCTCTGCCACCGCTGGCGCTTCCGCCAACAACCCCGTCGCCGCCATTAACATGGGATAATCCAGCTCCGGCCGACGAAGCAAATCCAGCAAGTTGTATTCATGGGTTAAGGGCTTTTCAATTAACGCATTCACCTTGGTTGCTTGTTCAGTACCAGGGCGTACCCACGTTTCTTTTAGGCGAGCAGTTTCCCGTACAACCCCTTCGCGCTTGTCACAAAATACCCGCCAGCGCTCATCATCAACCAAGCCTAACTCACGGCCTTTTTCGGTCAGGCGCATATCCGCATTGTCTTCGCGCAGCAGCAAACGATATTCCGCACGACTGGTGAACATACGATACGGCTCACGGGTGCCAAGCGTTATTAAGTCGTCAACCAAAACGCCGATGTAGGCCTCTTCACGACGCGGATGCCAAGACTCTTTGTCTTGTGCGCGCAGCGCAGCATTGATGCCGGCCAGCAAACCTTGGGCGCCCGCTTCTTCATAGCCTGTTGTGCCGTTAATTTGTCCGGCAAAAAACAACCCCGGCATATGCTTTGTTTCAAGCGAATGTTGTAAATCTTGCGGGTTAAAATAATCGTATTCGATGGCATAACCCGGACGAGTAATATGCGCATTTTCAAAGCCACGAATTGACCGCACCGCCGCCAACTGAATATCAAACGGCAACGATGTTGAGATGCCATTCGGGTACAACTCGTGGGTGGTCAAACCTTCTGGCTCAACAAAAATCTGATGGCTGTTTTTGTCGGCGTAACGATTAACTTTATCTTCAATTGACGGGCAATAACGCGGCCCCGTACCTTCGATCACACCGGTAAACATCGGTGAGCGTTCAAAGCCGGAACGAATAATATCGTGGGTCTTTTCATTGGTGTGAGTGATGTAACAACACACCTGCTGAGGATGCTCGGCAACATTGCCTACGTAACTCATCACCGGCAGAGGCTGATCGCCCCACTGTTCTTCCATCACGGAAAAATCGACGCTCTTGCCATCGATACGCGGTGGCGTACCGGTCTTTAAGCGGTCAACGCGAAACGGCAATTCACGCAGGCGTTTCGCCAGCGCAATAGAAGGCGGGTCACCGGCACGACCGCCGCTGTGATTATCCAACCCAATATGAATCACGCCGCCGAGAAAGGTCCCTGCCGTCAACACCACAGAAGGTGCGCGAAAGCTCAGACCCATATTCGTCACGGCGCCAACACAAACGCCGCCTTCAACAATGAGGTCATCCACCGCCTGCTGAAAAATGGTCAGGTTCGGCTGGTTTTCCAACATGGTGCGAATCGCCGACTTATACAAAATGCGGTCGGCCTGAGCGCGGGTTGCACGAACCGCCGGGCCTTTGCGGGCATTAAGCACTCGAAACTGAATACCGCCGAGATCCGTCGCCCGCGCCATGGCGCCGCCCATCGCATCAATTTCTTTGACCAGATGGCTCTTACCGATGCCCCCAATCGCTGGGTTGCAACTCATTTGCCCAAGCGTCTCGATATTGTGTGTCAGCAACAGGGTTTGCACACCCATTCGGGCAGCCGCCAGCGCGGCTTCAGTGCCGGCATGACCGCCACCAATGACGATGACATCGAAACGTTTTGGGAAATCCATGGTCGACCCACTATATATAGTGTGCGCTGGGTACATCAGGCACTAATTTGCTCAGTTTTTGAGCAGGCCGCGTAGTATAAGCTGCAGGCGAGGAAAATAAAGACCAATCGGCGGTTGCGAGCGCTTAACCGGCATGCGCTAATCACTTTATTCACACACACTTTATCATGCGGGCGCCTCAGGACGACATTTAGGACGGCCTAGAGACATCTTCGGACAATGGGTCGCGACACGATCGCTGAGCCCCTTTAGAACCAACTTTTCGGGTAATCACACACTGTGACGTCACTCAACTTTTTACTGCTGATAGGCGCAAGCCTGCTGTTTGTCGGCTTACTACTCGGCTCGCTGAGCGTGCGCTTTGGCGTACCGTCATTGCTGATGTTTTTATTGGTCGGCATGTTTGCCGGTGAGGACGGCCCGCTCGGACTGGAGTTTAGTAATCTTGAGACCGGCTATCTGGTCAGTAACATTGCCCTTGCGGTGATCTTGCTCGATGGCGGCATGCGCACACGCCTCGCCACCTTTCGCATTGGCTTACAGCCTGCACTCACATTGGCGACACTGGGCGTGGCACTCACCGCCGGCTTGGTCGGCGCCTTCGCCACCTGGCTGCTCGACCTCGACTGGCGCCTCGGCTTGCTACTCGGCGGCATCATTGGCTCCACCGACGCCGCCGCAGTATTCAATGTGATTCAAGGCGCCGGCTTACGCCTGAACGAACGCGTCGCCAGCACACTGGAAATCGAATCCGGTCTGAACGACCCCATGGCCATCTTTATTACCGTGCTATTAATCCAGCTGCTGCTCAATCCCGACAGCCTATCTGCCACGGAAAGCGCAATCGCCCTTGTTCGTCAGTTTGGTATTGGCGCAATCCTCGGCGTCGCGGCGGGCGCAGTGCTGGCAGAGCTGCTACTGCGCCTACGTAGCAACGAAGGACTGTATGCGCTGCTGTTATGTTCCGGCGGCGCATCCCTGTTTGCCCTGACCGGCGAACTCGGCGGCAGCGGATTTTTAGCGGTCTATTTAGCAGGGGTGATCGCCGGGAACCGGGGCGGCGGCGTTGGCGACAATGTCTTGCGCAGCATGGACAGCCTTGCGTGGCTGGCACAATCCGGCATGTTCTTACTGCTCGGTCTACTGGTCACACCGTCTGCACTGAACGACCACGGCGGCTACGCCTTACTCATCGCGCTCTTCCTAATCTTTCTCGCCCGCCCACTCGCGGTCTGGTTATGCCTGCTACCCTTCCCGTTCAGTTGGCGCGAAAAATTCTTTGTGTCATGGACCGGCCTGCGCGGCGCCGTGCCCATTGTCCTCGCGATGTTTCCCTTGCTGGCCGGCATTGAACAAACCCGCCTACTGTTCGACGTCACCTTTGTCGTCGTGCTCGCCTCTTTGCTCATTCAAGGCACCAGCATGGGCGCTATCGCACGCTGGCTCCGCGTCGCCCTACCGGCGAGCACAGAACCGCTGCAAGTCACCGCCTTTATCGGCAGCAAAGATCAGTACCTGATGCAGTTTCGCGTCGCCGACGGTGCACGCGTCACCAACGACAAATTCAGCGAAATAAACAACAACGACTTCCAAGCTATTTTGGTTCTGCGTGACAACGAAGCACAGCCCCTTGATGAACAACTGCGCATCCAACCCAACGACCGCATCACCTGGCTCACCTCACTGGCTGAAAAAGAACGCCTAGCGGATATGTGCCAATCCATCACGCCATCAATCAAACGCTTCTACGGCGACTTCACCGTGCGCGGCGACGTACTCGTAACCGATGTGCTCGCCGCCTACGGCGTAGGACATAGCGACCCAAGCCAACCCGCCCTGACCGTCAGCCAACTCTTTCAACGACGAGCAGGCCGACCGGTAATCGGCGACACCCTAATGATTGGCGGATTGCGTTTGCGCGTGCGCGCTGTTCGTGGCAAAGAGGTTTTGCAGGTGGGGATTCGGTTGCCGCATTAGGTTGGGGGCTTTCCCAACACCAGCACTATGCACCCGACGAGTTTTAAAGAGGGCGGCATGAAAACTTAATAAGCTGCTACAGTATGTAAACACAGCCGTGACACCGACTACCCATCCGTGTCTAAATTGGCCAATACGTCAATGAGAGGGCTCCCCCATGGATCTTCAAAAAATAGAAAACGAGGCGCTCCATCTTCCTAAAGAGGAGCGAGCACTGCTGGTTCAGCGACTAGTCTTGAGCTTGGAATCTCCCTCAGAAGAAGAACTTAAATCTGATTGGTTGCTTGAAGCACGACGGAGAGCAGACGAACTTGATAACGGCTCAACTCAGGCCGTGTCGGGTGACGATGTTGTAAAAAAGGCTAGAGCATTGATTAAGTGAATTATTCTTTTCACCCGGCAGCGGAAGCCGAGTTTCTTGAAGCCGTAGGTTATTATGAATCGAAGGTTCCAGGATTGGGTGGCGCTTTGATAGAGGAATTTGAGGCCCTGGCCAAACTAATTAGCGAATCACCAAAAGCTTGGCAAGTTGCACTTCAGCCAGCTATTCGCAGAGCGCCACTTCATCGATTTCCGTTATCGATCGTTTACAGATCAGTATCCGGCGACTTCCAAATTTTAGCAATCGCTCATGGCCGGCGGCGGCCTCAGTACTGGCTTGACAGATGTTAACGATTTACTGCAAAGGACATGACTGTCCCGAGCTTCGAGAAGTTAGACGTTGAAATAAAAATTGGCTTGCCAAGTCGGCAGCGCCTCAAGAATGGTTTTTGATTCCGTTGCTTGTTATTGGGAGAGTAAATGAGTAATACCAACGCGTTGATGAATTTAAGCGGTGCGATGGATTTGATAAAGAAGTCATCAAACCTATTGACGCCAATCTTCGAAGCAATTACTAATTCCTTGGAGTCCCTTACTCAGCGCTCATCAAGCGCAGAATATTCTATTGTCGTTACTTTATTTTACAAAACGCTTGTCACTAACGAGAGGCGACTTGAACAAATTAGTTTTGTTGATAATGGGGCAGGATTTAACGAAGAAAATTACAAACGTTTCTTGGAATTCTTTGACAAGAGCAAAGGATTCCACAATAGAGGAACTGGTCGCCTGCAGTATTTGCATGCTTTTGATCAAATAGAAGTCGACAGTATTTTTGAAGAAAGTGATAAAAAGTTTAATCGTAAGCTGAAATGTAATAGTTCAAGCTTTATTTCTGAGGAGTCGTGTGTTGATGTTGATTTAAATGCAGAGATTGAAACAACCGTGCGCTTGAAGCAGTTTAAAGGTGGCGAGCTTGAGTCAGATTATTATGCTGAACTTCCGATAGATGAATTGACAACCAGCATTAAGAGACATTTCATTTTACGGTTTTATCTAGACAGTCAAAAGCCAGAGCTTAAAGTACCTAAAATAACCATTAAGTATACGGTGTCAGGTGAGGAAGAATCCGAAAGGGTGATCCTACCAGAGAATATACATCAGCCGGAAAAAACAGGATCTATTGCCGTACCATACCACAAGATCATCGATGCAGATGCTGATAGAGCTGAGTGGGCAGCTGTATCCAATAAGAAGGAAATAATCCATTGGGCACATTTTGGTATTCCAGAACAAGAATCGATAAGGAATGGTATTTTCCTATGCAGCAAGGATGTACCAGTTCAAAGTATTAAATACGATGAAATTTCTAAGGATGATAGCTTTGATGGGAAAAGGTATGTGACAGCATTTTATGGCGACGTACTAGATAATCCTAGCAATGTTAGTCACTCAGTTGATCGCTTCACACTTCCAAATCGTAAAGAGAAAGAGTAATTATTCAACAGCAAGGATATGTTCTTTGATACAAGTGGCGAGTATCTTTTTATCGAGTCGATTGAGGATGAAGTATATAAGTCGATTCCTGGGATTTATGAAGGTGTTATTGATGCGCAAGAAAGGCATCTAAAGGGCATAGCTTCTATTGCAAAAGCCCACGGCATTCCTATAGAGATTGCATCAGCGGCAAAAATAAGGCTCAGTGATGGTGAGAAAACCATTACAAAGAAGCTCTATAAAGCTCAGTCTGAAAAGCTGGCTGATCGGGGGTACAAGGCGAAAAAATTGCACGCCTCTCTTAACGAACTAAACCCAGCTAAAGAAGGGTATCAGGAGGATTTACGATCAAAAGTTGCTGAACTCTCTGATCTTGTCGATTCGCAAAATAAAGAAGAGCTGAGTAAGTATGTTATTCGCAGAGAAATGGTTAAGGATGTATTAAAAAAGATTCTGGATCAGGAGTTAGCCTATCAACAAACTCCAGCTCCGAAAGGTAAAGTAAAAGATAAAGAAGGCCTTATTCATGATCTTATATTTAAAAGGAAAAAACAGCATCAGTTAAATGACCTGTGGATTCTGGATGAGGAGTTTTTGCATTTCGAAGGCTGCTCAGACCTTGCGCTTGATCAAATTACATTGCCAGATGGAAGACTCCTTCTTAATGATATTAACCCCGAAGTGAAAAGTACGTTTGGGATCAGTTTCAATAAAAGACCGGATGTTTATTTGTTTGCTAATGAAGGAAAGTGCTTAATTATTGAATTTAAGTCGCCAGATATAGAGATAAGTGATCATATAAATCAGATGACGAAATACTGCACTTTAATAGCGAACTACGGAGTAGTAAAAACAACCAAGTTTTACTGCTATCTCATTGGTGAGAAATTTAATCCGCATATTAATCTCGATGGAGATTATTATGAAACTGTTAATGGAGACTGGGTGCGCGATGAAAAGCGAATTATGTCTATCTCCAATAACCGAGAGGCAATTGCTTTTCAGCGTTTAGAGCTAGTTCAATTGTCATCTATACATGAGAGAGCACATAGAAGAAATATGAGCTTTGCTGAACAGCTTGGGCTGCCCGATTTGCTAGCAGACTTAGATCAGCTAGACGAAGAACAGTGTTAGCTTTTAAGAAACGAAAACGGTATTCATTGATGAATATGGTCGTTTAATTGCCGACCCAGACCATTCAGATGATGAAGGCGCTGTCATTTACTTCACAGAACTGGCCAAAGCGAAAGGTAATTCTTATCGAAGTCTAATCAAATTGTATCTTCATAACTATGCTCAATAACATCGTGATCTGAAGACGTAATGGAAATAATGCGCTACTACTTCACCACAGCTGGAACTATCATCAAAAAAACGGGCCTATTCAGGCCCGTTTTTTAATCTTCCACGCAGCTCACGCCACGCTTACTTTTCCCATTACGCTGCTTTGCGTTTCTGCCAAAGCAGTAAACCAATCGCTAGGGCCAATACCAAGGCCTGCAGTACTAAGCCTTGCAGGTTGGGATAAATACCCAGCAATTCGATACGCGGGAAGTTAACGGGATCCATCGGAATGCGGCCAGCTTCTTGTAGTGCTGCCACGCCTTTGCCTGCAAATACGAATGCTAGGGCAATCATCAGGTACGCGGTAATCGTAAAGAACTTCGAGAGCGGCAAACGCATGCCGAAGCGGTTGATCAATACCGTAATCACTGCCAGTAACGCAGCGCCGGCAACTGCGCCGCCGAGTACCGCATTGTGTGCGGTGGTGTCGACCTGGGCCCATAAGGCTTGGTAGAACAGGATCACTTCGAAAATTTCGCGGTAAACGGCCAAGAACGACACAATCGCAAATGACCAAAGCGCACCACTGGTCACGGCGGAGTTCATTTGTGTTTTGATGTATTCATTCCACTTATCGGCATTGGCGCGCGAGTGCATCCAGAAGCCGACGTAGAACAAAATCGCTGCGGCAATTAAGGCGGTAAAGCCCTCGGTTAATTCCCGTGTTGCGCCGCTGATGGCGAACAGCCAATTCGAAACAGCCCAGGTACCGCCGCCGGCAATTAGCGCCAAGATCCAACCGGTGTGCAACCAACGCATGCCGGCAACATTGCCGGTTTTCGCCAAGAATGCCGCCATGGCCGCTACCACCAGAATGGCTTCAAGGCCTTCACGCAATAAAATAATCAATGAGCTGGAGAAGGCGACGCTTGGCGACAATGAATCACCGGCCAATGCCTCGTCGGCACTATCGAGCTGAGCTTTCAAGCCCTGCGCGCTTTCGGCAACCTGCTCTACTGGAGTCTTGCCGTCGAGCAAACGCCGATAGGCCATCATCGAGACTTCTATTTCGCGCATCAGCTCGGGGTTCACATTATTGAGTGATGCTTCGGACAACTCGAAGCCTTCAAGGTACGCGGTAATCGCCGCGCGTTTTGCCGCCGCAACATCGCCGGCTTGATACAGGCTGACGCTCTCAGCGATGCCTTGGCGCGCGACATCCAACGGTGATTGATCGGCAAACAAGCTATTCGGGTTATGGCGCACGTACTGGGCGCGCATTTCACCGTCTACTAAATCTGCCAGCTCTGCTGGCGCCAGCGTGACCGCTTGCTCGACCGTTAGCGGGTTACGCTTCCACGCGGTTGCCGCGGCAGTATCTTCTTCTGCGAACAAGCCACCAACATAAAACGCCAATGACCAACGCTCGGCGTCGGACAGTTGATTAAAGCCAACCATCGACGTGCCCGCCACGCCCAACGTCACGGTGTTATACAGACCAAAAAGGCTGCGCTCGCGGGCACGCTCAACGTCGTGGAAATCGGTGGGGGCTGGCTCTAGGCTTGCGGCCGCCGGGCCATCGCCGTGTCCGCTAGCGCCATGACAGGCGATGCAGTTTTGTTGATAGAGCGCTTTGCCGGTGGCCAGTTCTGGTGGCAAGCGTGGTGTTAAATCTAGTTCGAAGTTCGCCATCAGCACGTTGCGGAGCTGCTGGGTTAGTGCGGCAATACTTGCCGGCTCTTGTTTCGCAGCGATCTGCTGTTGTAACGACTGAGCGAGCTGATCAAGTTGTGAGGCAACCTCATCGTTTGCTTCCAAGGCCGCCAAGCCGTCGCGAATACGCGCACTGAACTCGACCATTTCGGCATATTCTTCTTCATTAATAATTTCGCCAGCACTAATGGCGCCGGGGTAATCCACCCCAACATAGTCGACGAGCTGAAGAATAATTCTCGGCTGAGCTGTTGCCGTCGTTGCCACAAGCGAGGCTGCAACTAAGACCAAAACCGACATACACAAACGGATAACGCGCATTCATAACCCCCGGGAACGGGAAATTTCTGGAGGTTCTACGATACGGCAATTTGCCCCTAATGTGAATGCAAACTATTCTCACTATGGCTTCCGCTCATTATCTCTTCCCCTGCTGCCTCATATCACACCCACGCGCGGTGCGCTGAATAGCGCTGGTTGAGCGGCACTTCAGTGAACACCTGTCGCTAGCGACGGTCAATTTCGTTTACGTGGTCAAGGCGCCCGCCGCCGCGTTTGTATATAAAGCATCTCCTGATTTATGTTGCGTCGGCGCTGTCAGCGCTTTTTGCCACGCCCTACCATGCCCTGCTCTATACAACGAGGTGAGTTATGCCCCAGTACAAAGTCCCACAACGCGACATGCGCTTTCTGATGAATGAAGTGCTCGATTTCGAGGGTCACTACAAAACGCTGCCCAATGGTGCAGATGCGACTCCGGATATGGTCGAAGCGATCATCAGTGAAATGGCGAAGCTGTGCGAAAACACTATCGCGCCTTTGTACCAGAGCGGTGATGAGCAGGGCTGCACGCTAAAGGACGGCGTTGTCACCACGCCAAAAGGCTTCAAAGAAGCGTATGACGAATACATGGCTGGAGGCTGGCAAGGACTGTCGCACCCAACTGAGTACGGCGGTCAGGGATTGCCGATGTCTCTCGGTGTCTTCAAGCAAGAAATGATGGGCACGGCGAACTGGTCGTTCGCCATGTATCCAGGCCTTTCCCTCGGCGCCATGAACACCATCATGATGCACGGCACTGAAGAGCAAAAGCAGGCCTACCTAACACCGTTAACCGAAGGCTTGTGGGCTGGCACCATGTGCTTGACCGAGCCACAGTGCGGCACCGATTTGGGCCAGGTAAAAACCAAAGCAGAGCCACAAGAAGACGGTAGCTATAAAATCACCGGCACCAAAATTTTTATCTCTTCCGGTGACCACGACCTGTCAGAAAACATTATTCACATCGTGCTCGCACGCTTACCGGATGCGCCGAAAGGCACTCGCGGCATTTCATTGTTTATCGTGCCGAAGTTCTTGCCGGGTAAAATCGGTGAAGACAATTTCGTGAGCTGCGGCGCGCTCGAGAAGAAAATGGGCATCAAAGCGTCAGCCACCAGCGTAATGAACTTTGACGGCGCCACTGGCTTCTTGATTGGCCCAGAAAACAAAGGTCTTGAGTGCATGTTCACCTTTATGAACAGCGCTCGTATCGGTACCGCCATGCAGGGCATCTGCCACGCAGAGCTTTCTTTCCAAGGCTCACTGCCTTACGCCAAAGAACGTCGTTCTATGCGCGCCCTGTCTGGCAAAAAAGATCCAGACTTCGTTGCTGATTCGATCATTCATCACGGCGATGTTCGCCGTATGTTGCTGACGCAAAAAGCGATCGCTGAAGGCGGCCGCGCGATGTTGTATTTCACCGCACAGTACGCTGACAACATGATCAGTGGCTTGCTCGAAAACGACATGGAGAAGTACAACCACTGGGACGACAAACTCGGTTTCCTAACACCGATCCTGAAAGGCTTCCTGACTGAGATGGGTCTAGAAGCGGCTAATATCGGCATGCAGGTTTTTGGTGGCCACGGCTACATTAAAGAGCACGGCATGGAGCAGATCGCACGTGATGCGCGTATCTCTACTCTGTATGAAGGCACCACCGGCATTCAAGCGTTGGATTTGTTGGGCCGTAAAGTGTTGCTTGGCTCACGCGGTAAATGTGTGCGCGAATTTAGCCAGAAGCTGGTCGAATTCGGCACAAAGAACCTCACCGATAACAAGCTACGCCCTTATGCATGGAAGTTGCTGAAAATTGCCGCTCAGTGGAACTACCTCACCACTCGCATCATGCTAACTGCCGCAAAAGACCGTGAAATGGTTGGCTGCGCGAGCTACGATTATTTGATGTATTCAGGCTTCGCTACTATGGCGTATTTCTGGGGCCTTCAAGTTGCCGTCGCATATGACAAACTCGAGAACGGTGGCAATGAACCGAAAGAATTCTACCAAGCGAAAATTGCTACGGCGGAATTCTATTTTGAACGGTTACTGCCACGGGCGAAAAGCCATGCGGAAGCGTGTTTAAAGCCAACTAAATCCATCATGCAAATGCCGGCAGAATTGTTCTCTTTAGATCAAGATTAATCTGATCGGTCGGCGGTTTGAGCGAAGTCAGTAACGGACGTTCTCTACCGCAGTCGTAAAAAAGGGCGGGCCATTTTGGCCCGCCCTTTTTTATTTCCCTTCGATTTACCGTGTCAGTGTTTAGGTTCGTCGCCCTTGTCTCCGGTTGGCGCCCAATACAGTAACTTCTCGCGCAGCTGCTTTAACGTGACCGGTTTAGAAATATGATCGTCCATACCACTGGCAATACAGCGCGCGCGATGATCCGACAAGGCGTGCGCCGTCAGTGCCACAATCACAATACGTGCCGCTTTCACGGTTTGCTCCCATTGCCGAATCATCTGTGCTGTTTCATAGCCATCCATATTCGGCATTTCACAATCCATCAACACTAAATCAAATGTACTGTGCTGATGCATCACGCGCTCTAACGCCTCTTCGCCATTGCTAATCATCGTAACAACGATATCCAGCTTCTTCAGCAGTGCCCAAATTACCATTTGGTTAACAGCATTATCTTCGACGACCAAGACACGCAAGCCCGCCAGCGAATTATCTTTCGCTTGCTTCTGCTCAGGCATAACCTTCGTGCTACAGCGTAACTGTAATGAAATCTTAAAGACGGTGCCTTTCCCTAATTCGCTGGTGGCCTCAACCGAGCCTTGCATAATTTCTGCCAGCTGCCGCGAGATCGCCAATCCCAAGCCCGTGCCACCGTATTTTCGCGAAGTAGAACTATCTGCCTGCTGGAAAGATTGAAATAGATAGCCAAGTTGGTCCGAGGTCATGCCGATACCTTGATCTCGCACTTCGCAGCGCAAGGTAAAGAACCCTTCATTATTTGGCGCAGAGGCGCGCGCAAACAACGCTACTTCACCGCTATCCGTAAACTTCACGGCATTACTAATCAGATTCAATAAAATTTGCCGAACACGAGTAGGATCGCCTTCCACCCATTGCGGCAAGCTATCACCCCAATCGCTGACCAAACGCAAACCCTTTTGTTCAGCGTTAGCGTGGAAAATCGTCAGGCAATCTTCTAGTAACGACTCTAGATTAAACGTGGATAAATCCAGATCTATCTTTCCCGACGTGATCTTCGAATAATCAAGGATATCGTTAATGACATTGAGCAGGCTGCCGCCGGCGCTGTAGATGGTTTCAATGTAGTTGCGCTGTGTTGGATCAAGGTTGGTGCTGCGCATTAAATCGGCGAGCCCTAGAACGGCATTCATAGGCGTACGTATTTCGTGGCTCATCTTCGCGAGAAAATCGCTCTTCGCCGCACTCTCAGCCTGCGCCCGTGCAATTTCTTCTTGGCGTGACAGAGCCTCATCTTTTAACGAACTTAAACGGGCCGCCAAACCAAACGATAGCAAGGCTTGCTGCATCACCATACCAATCTGGATGCCGTGCACACTCAACGTCGAGGGTAAGTTCACGAGGCCATAAACATTGAGCGCGAACAGTGTGGTCATACCAAGAAATACCGCCCAGGCGACGACAAAAATCCGCGCTTCCCGAATGCCTTTAAGCCAGCCATAAACCCCCGTCGCCATCATAATCGCCATCGCAATAATGGCGATCAATGCCTGAATAGAATTTACGCTGCCCGCGGGCGCTAAGAGTTGGATCACAATACCGGCCGAGCACAATCCCGCTAAGGCCAGCAAGGTTCTGTCAATTTTTCGCCATTGTTGTGTATGTAAATAATCACGGGCAAATAAAGCCCCAGCCGCCAGCGCAATGTATGCACTAACATACGCTGTGCTTTCAGGAAAAATGGCGCCTTCAAACCAAAAGCGCTGCACCACGCCTTGCAGACAAGCGATATAAAGCGTCGCCGCGCCGACATGCACAACATAAAACCGACTTACCTGTTCGCGCGCGTTTAACCACAGCACCAAGTGATAGAAAAAGAGCCCTAACCCAATGCCGTAAAACACACCGAGCAACCATTCATTGTTAATGTAGTGCTCGATGAAATTATTACGCCCGCTTAAGCTCACCGGGACGGTCATGGAACTAGTGGTTTTAACGCGCATGTACAGCGACTTTTCGGCGCCGGCTTTTAACGTAAGGGGGACGGTATAAAGACGTATCTGAACGGGCCTGCTAGAGAAACTTTGCTTGTCGCCGAGCTGCCAAAATTCGACGCCATCATCACCGATCAAATACAGTTCAACCTGATCAAGCAACGCGTAATCAACTAGCAGCCATAAGGGTAGGTTGTTCTCAGAGGCGTTGATTAACTCCGCGCGAAACCAACACGCATCCGAGCGATAGCCCAGGGTAATCTGACCGCCTTTAATCTCGCCGTATTCTTCTGCACGCGCATCGGCCAACTCAGACTCACCGCTGCCATCGCACCACATCTCCATATGCGGCGGCAACGCGGTGATCTCAACTGGGTCCTGCAATTGCAACGGCACCAATGCCGCAAACGCGGTCACACTGGATAACAACAGCAAGCACATGGTGCCGATACCGAGCACCCGTCTCCATACTGGCATGCCTCGACTCTCCCTGAAGAACGCTATTAAGGCAGTGACTAAATGAGTCATGGCGTGTCGCTCCGACACCTACCCTATTATTCTTTTCTCCATAATGAACCGCCATCAGCATGACGTCACGCGCCGATATAGTTTACGCTGACGTGAACTGCCGGAGACTCAAATAGTGGCTTACTTTTCAGATATGCGCGTACTCATCACGGGAGCGGGCACAGGAATCGGTGAATTGCTCGCACAAACGCTGGCAACGCATGGGGCAGAAGTGCTGGTGTCCGCGCGACGACTCGCTGCCGCGGAAGAGGTTGTGACAAAGATCAAAGCCCGGGGCGGCCGCGCCGAGGCAATCGTCATGGATGTTGCCGACCGTGCGTCTATTGAAGCCGCCAAGGTATACATTCACGCAGAATTTGGCCCTATCGACGCCCTGATTAACAACGCCGGCGTGGTCTTCGGCGGCACGTTTGAAGATGTTCCGTTGGACCAGCACATCAACACCTTTCAAATTAATAGCATTGGTTTAATGAGCACCTGTCATGCATTCTTTAACGACTTAATTGCCAGCCGCCGCGGACACTTAGTCAACATTGCCAGCGCCAGCGCCTTTGTCGGCCTGCCTTTCGGTAGTAGCTATGCGGCTAGCAAATGGGCAGTGGTCGGCTTTTCCGAGTCATTAAGACTTGAGCTAAAAGAGCGGGGCATCGACAATGTCGCCGTAACAACGGTATGCCCAAGTTATATTTCCACCGGCATGTTCGACGGCGCCAAAGCGCCACTATTGACACCCATGCTCACACCAGAAAAAGTCGTGCGCGCGACGCTGGGCGCCATGCGACAAAAAACGCCCATGCTGTATTTGCCCATCACGGTGAAAAGCGCCGATTTATTTAAAGGCGCGCTGCCTCGGAAAATGTGGGATGAGGTGGCGAAGTTCACCGGCGTCTCCGGCTCTATGCGTCACTGGCAAGGCAAAGAAAAATAGCGCGACAATGGCGCCACAGCAGAACCAAAGGAATCAAAAACCGTCACAATGACGGTGCTCGCGCCAGGCGCGGCGCGAGTAAAGCACTCAGGAAGAACATAACAAAGAGGGATGGCTAGTGAAGGCGTTAAGCCCCGCAGATCAGTTGTTTTTATTTTTGGAGCGTCGCCAACAGCCGATGCATGTTGCCGGCTTGCAGCTCTTCAGCTTTCCTGAAGATGCTGGCCCCAAATATATCAGCGAATTAGCACAGCAAATGCGTGAGTGCTGTCGTCCGGTACGGCCGTTTAATCAACGCCTAAAATACCGCTTCGGCCAACCCTTCTGGGTTGAGGACAAGCACTTCGATATCGATGCCCATTTTCGCCATGAAGCGCTACCCAAGCCTGGCCGTATTCGTGAGCTGCTCGCCCTTGTCTCGGCCGAACACTCCAATTTGCTCGACCGCGAACGGCCGTTGTGGGAAGCCCATTTAATCGAAGGCATTCGCGGCAAGCGCTTTGCGCTGTATACCAAGGTCCACCACTCCGTCGTGGACGGTGTCTCGGCGATGCGCATGGGCATGCGCGCGCTTTCAACTGACCCCAACGAACGAAACCTGCCACCTGTGTGGGCGCACGAACGCAAGCAACGCACCATGCCCAGCAACCCCGTTGAAGCCATGTCTGGGCTGGCCAGCCTCACAGCGGGGCTGAGCAAACAGGTCGCCACGGTGCCCGCGCTAATGCGCGAAGTGTATAGCGTGATGCAGAAGGCAAAGAAAGATCCCAACTATGTCTCGATTTTTCAGGCGCCACAGTCACAAATTAATGAACGGATCACTGGCAGCCGCCGTTTCGCTGCACAATCTTTCTCGCTGGCGCGTATTCGCCGCATTGGTAAGGCCTTCAACTGTACTATTAACGACATTGTTCTGGCGGTATGTGGCAGTGCATTGCGCGACTATCTGATCAGCCAAAATGCGCTACCCAATGCCCCGCTAATCGCTATGGTGCCCATCTCGCTGCGCCAAGACGACAGCGCGGAAGGCAATCAAATCGCCACGATTCTGGCCAACCTCGGCACCCATATTGCCGACCCAGCGAATCGTTTACGGGTGATCAAGGCATCGGTAGAGGAAGCGAAAGCACGCTACCAACAAATGTCGCCTACTGAAATTCTCAACTTCACTGCACTGATGTTAGCGCCGACATTCATTAATTTGATGACCGGCCTCGCGCCAGGCATGCAGGCTTTTAACGTGGTGATTTCGAATGTACCCGGCCCGAAAGAGCCGTTGTATTGGAATGGCGCGAAGCTCGAGGGCATGTACCCTGTGTCTATCGTCCTCGACCGTATCGCGCTAAATATCACTCTCACCAGCTATGGCGACCAACTTGAATTCGGCCTGATTGGCTGCCGTCGCACCCTACCGTCCATGCAGCGCATGCTCGATTACCTAGAAAACGGTATTCGTGAGCTCGAGGTCGCTGCAGATATCCATTGACCCACCGGCCATATCCTCTAGACATAGGGCGGCGCTGATACAGCCCTATGTCTAGACTTCCCTTGAGAAATCACCCCCTTCGTCTGCCCAGATTGTCGCGCAGAAACAAAACTCCCCTACGACTAATCGCAAACTCTCTTGACAAAGTGCTGGCGCCCTAGTTGTTACTGTCGTAGAGTGGGCCTTGCTGCAGCTTCCGGCAGTGGATGTTTTGGTCATGCCCTCGATGCTCGTCATCTTCAGCAATCCTCCGAACACCCCCCTCCGGCCTGCAGAATCAATCTATTTGTTTATATTTGAGGTAATAGCATCATGGCAACAGGTACCGTGAAGTGGTTCAACGAATCTAAAGGCTTCGGTTTTATCACTCAGGATGACGGCGGTGCGGACGTATTCGTACATTTCAGCGCAATCACTGGCTCAGGTTTTAAAACCCTCGCAGAAGGCGATAAAGTCTCCTACGAAGTGCAGCAAGGTCCTAAAGGACCACAGTCTGCAAACGTTGCAAAGATCTAAATGATTTACAAAAAACCCGCTTCGGCGGGTTTTTTGTATTCATTCTTTCTGCACCGTTTCTGCAATCGGGGTTTGACCTAACCCTTCTCTATCGTTTTACTTGAAGACCTTACAACTCAGGCTTTAAGGATAACGATATGATCACCTACTTTTACTGGCTAGTTCTAGCCGGGCTTGTTATTGCCTCACTATTTGGTATCGGCGTGCGTTTGGGCAAATGGAAGCCCGCCATGATCGTTAGCCTAATTTTATTAGTCGTCGGCACCCTCCTCTATTACTTCTGGCTCCAACAAATTTTCGTTAAACGTTTTGGCGGTCATATGACGCTGTCTATTCCGGCAGGTCAGCAGCACCTTACCGCTACGTGGAAAGACGACAATCTCTGGATCGAAAACTACGACCCCAAAACCAACACCTGTATTTTTTCTGAATACTCTCGCGGCAATGTACTGCAAGGCGAAGTACGGCTAAAAAACTGCAACCCCATTCACGCGCAGTCTGGCCGTGACACCGCAATCGCACCTCAGGAATAACCATGACCGAATCAGAGCTCTTATCAATACTGCACGATAATGCCGATGCCCTCGCATTTTCAGATGTTATCAGCGTTATTGATAAAGGTTATGTCTATACGCCGACCGCGTTTTCCAATGGCGTGGTCAACAACGACGCTGGACAAAACGGTGGCAGCTGCAAAGTATTTTCGTTTGCCCAGCACCACCAACTTAACGCTAACGAGACGGTTAAATTGTTTGCCGAACATTATCGTAAAGTGGTGGCGTCGCCAGACGAAAATGATCATGCCAATATTCGTGCATTTCTACAGTCTGGCTGGGAAGGCATTCGGTTTAGTGGCGCGGCATTAGCCACAAAGCATTAACCGATAAGAGAAGCAAAACAACGCACTCGAACGTTACCGAAGAACCCGCCCTTTTCGGTAACGCTCGGGCCGTTATCCATATTCCGCAAGGCAACATTCAAAAATATTCTGCCGCCGTTTTACCGTAGCGACACTCGGTTAAGTTGCTTTTTCCGTGCCGGCCAATCGGCCATATAATCACTCATTAGCGCCTTAAAGTGCGGGCCATGATTCATATGCTCCAAATGGCATAGCTCATGTAGCACAACGTAATCGATGCATTCCGGCGGGGTTTTAATCAATTCCAAATTCAATGTCATGCCGGAACGTAACGACAAACTTCCCCAGCGCGAACGCATGGTCCGTATTTGCAATGCAGGCATCTGATGGCCGCGTTTGGAAAAATGTACAAACCACTGCACGAGACGCTCGGCAAACTCTCTTTGTGCCTGCTGCCGATACCAACGGAGCAATGCCTTCTCAACTACTTCTGCACTATTTACATCGCTAACTGGCAAGGCGAGAACCTCGCCATCAAAACTTGCGCGGCCACGACCTTTACGCAATACCAAGGTCATTCGCCGCCCCAAATAAGGGTGCTCGCTGCCGCAGGCAAAACGTTTATCCGGCGGCAATAACGACGGCGCGTCGGAGAACGTTGCCAAACGTTTGTTTAACCACTCTTCGCGTTGATCGACAAAGGTTTGAATTTCCATTTGTGCCATTCGCAACGGCGCACGCACCTCAATCCGCCGGTCAGGGTAAACCCGTAATTCCAGCGTTCGTCGTCGACTGCGAATAATCTGGTAGCTCAATGCCTCTTTCAATCTCTCGCTCTCAATCTCTTTACGCTGTCGCGTCTTAATTATCGTGATGCTGCACGCCAAGCTGATCATTCAATGCTTTATCAATCGCGCCGGCAGGCTGAGTGAATGGCGCCAACCAACGATACAGTATTGGAATAATAAACAGCGTAAGTACCGTCGCGAACGTTAACCCGCCGAGAATAACAATGCCGATAGTAAGACGGCTTTCTGCGCCAGCGCCGGAGGCCAAGACCAACGGTAAGGCACCAAAGATTGTCGAGATGCCCGTCATCAGTACGGGACGAAAACGTACCACCGCCCCTTCTCGTACCGCACTCAGCACATCCGCCCCTTGGTCACGCAATTGATTCGCAAACTCGACAATTAGAATGCCGTTTTTAGCCATCAAACCGACCAACATAATCATGCCAATCTGACTGTAAATATTGAGGCTATCACCGGTTAGCCAAATCGCGATCGCCGCACCAGCAATCGCTAAAGGCACCGTCAACATAATAATCAGCGGGTGTATCCAACTTTCAAATTGTGCCGCCAACACCAAAAAAACAATCACTAGGGCTAACATAAACGTGACATAGATTGCCGACGACGCTTCCGAAAATTCCCGCGCCATGCCCTTGTAACTTAAGCGTGCTTCCGACGGTAGCAACTCCTTTGCTTGCTGTTCAAAGAAGTCGATCGCACTGCCCATGTCATATCCGGGTGCGAGCGATGCATCCAGCGTTACTGCTGGCAGTCGATCAATACGCCGCAATTCTGGCGCCGCACCGCGTTCCTGTAATGACGTCACCGACGATAGCGCCACCAAGCGACTACCGCTCGGGCTACGCAAATAAATATTGTTGAGGTCTTGGGGTGTAGCGCGATCTTCCGGCTGCGCTTCCAACATAACATCGTACTCTCTGCCACGATCTAAGAACGTGGTGGCTCTAACAGAGGCCAGCATCGCTTGCAGAGTTAAACCGATAGATTGCGCATTAATACTTAAATCCGCCGCACGATCTCTTTGCACTTCTACGTTTAACTGCGGCTGCGTTTCTTCATAGTCGGAATCTGGCCCAAGCAGGTTAGGATTCTGTTTAGCGGCCTCTAACAGACGCTCGCTCCATTCCTTGGCAAGTTCATAATCCGGCGCACCAACAACGACCTCAAGCGGTTTGTTAAAACCACGTTGTCCCAACCCAGGGGGATTAACAGCAAAACTCGTCAGCCCCGGCACATCGCGCAATTCTTGTTGTAGCCCAGCAACAATGGTTTGTTGTTTGATGTCTCGCTCGTCCCACGGCGCTAAACGAACGATAGTAAATCCGGCTGTGCTTTCACCTCGGAATCCAACAATGGACAACACTCGCTCGGCGACACCTTGATCGACTAACGGTAATAATTTGTTTTCAATTTTGGCGGAATGAAACGCGGTATACGCCGCCGTCGAACCTTGGGGTGCAGAGCCCGGCACGATAAAAATACCGCGATCTTCTGTCGGCGCTAATTCACGCGGCAACTGTGTAAAGGCAAACGCACCAACAATACACACCACAATCGCAATGCCGACCGCCCACCAAGGCTGGGCAAGCGATTGATCCAGTAGCTGCGCATAACCTTGCGTTAGTTTGACGAAGAAACGTTCTCTGGGTGTATCACTATCGGACTTTTTATGAGCCTTTAGCCAGCGAGAACACAACATCGGCGCCAGTGATAACGCCACCACACTGGAAACTATTACCGCCGCGGATAACGTAAAACCAAATTCACTGAACAACCGACCGGTGTCGCCACCCATAAATGAAATGGGCACGAATACGGCGACCAACGTCAGGGTGGTCGCGATAATGGCGAAGGCAACTTGTCGCGCACCGAGATACGCCGCTTTCAAAGGTGGCTCACCTTCATCCATACGCCGCTGAACATTTTCCAGCATCACAATCGCGTCATCAACGACCAAGCCGATCGCCAGAATCAACGCGAGTAAGGTAAGTACGTTCAAAGAGAAATCAAGCGTAGCGAGGCCGGCAAAGGCGCCAATAACGGACACCGGAATGGTTACCGCCGGAATCAACGTTGCACGCCAACTGCCTAAGAATACCCAGATAACGCAAATCACCAACAGCACAGCGATGGCAAAGGTTATCAGCACTTCTTTAATAGAAGCGCGAATGAAAAGCGATTCGTCGTAGTTCATCGATAAACTTACGCCCGACGGCAAGTTGTCTTCGACGCGCTTTATCTCTGCCTGTACTGCATCCGAGACAGCAACGGTATTCGCTTTGGACTGACGAATAACCCCCAAGCCAATAGCCACCTCGCCATTGGCTCGCAGCAACGTGTCTTCATTCTCAACCCCTCTTTCCACATCGGCGACTTCACCTAGACGAATAAGGTGACTGCCTTCTTTGCGGATGACCAAGCGGCGAAACTGATCCGCTGAACTTAGCCGACTGTCGGCACGCACAGTGAATTCGCGACTAGCGGACTCGACCTTACCGCCGGGCAACTCCAAATTGTTTGCCCGTAACGCCGCTTCAATATCGGTCACCGTCACATCTCGTGACGCCATGCGCTGACGATCTAGCCACACCCGCATGGCGTAGCGACGCTCGCCGCCAATGAAGATATCGGCGACGCCATCAAGCACGGAAAAACGGTCAACCAAATTACGTTCGGCATAGTCCGATAATTGAGCGGGGTCTAATGTACTGCTGGTTAACGTTACCCAAATGATCGGACGGGCGTCGGAATCGGCCTTGGCGATAATCGGCGCATCCGCTTCTTCCGGCAGCGACACCAGTATTCGCGACACGGCATCACGCACATCATTTGCTGCAACGTCGATATCGCGATCTAGACTAAACTCGATACTGGTTCTAGCGGAGCCTAACCGGCTGCGTGACTCAATACGGCGCACGCCTTCAATGCCGCTAATCGCCCCTTCAATCACTTGAATAATTTGCGTATCAATCACTTCAGGGGCGGCGCCCACATAATCAACCGCGACCGAGACCTTCGGCGGATCAATGTCGGGATACTCACGCACAGGCAATTTCAATAAGCCTGCTAAACCAAACACAACAATCAATAAACTAATGACCGTGGCGAAAACTGGGCGCTTAATCGAGATATCAGAGATAACCATATTAGATTTACTCTCTAGTGCGACTTATCGGGTGACGTCTCAAATAAAGGCATCGCCTCTGGCTGCAGCTCGGCTTGTAATGCGGCCGCATCTTCTCTGACCTCTACTGGGGCGCCGGCACCTAAACGGGTATGGCCATTAATCACAACTATTTCCTGTTCGGTGATCCCCGATACCACTTCTACCCAGCCTTTCTGGCGAGCACCAATATGAATTTCTCGGCGTGTTGCGGTGCTATCTTCTACGACATAGATAAAACTGCCCGCCCCTTCCGTCACTATCGACTGCTCTGGGATCATCACCGCGTGGTGCTCTCCGGTGCGCAGCGTGACGGCCAAAAACTGGCCCGGCAATAATTGCCGTTGCGTATTATCCAGTATCGCTTTGACTGTTACGGTTCTGTTTATCGGGTCCACGCGCGTATCTAGCTGACGCACGCTGGCTGAAAATGATTTGTCTGGGTAGCTTATCGAGCGAACATCTACTGGTTGGCCGATTTCGATTTGGCCGATATAACGCTCTGGCACAGCGAACAACACCTCAAGGTAATCCAGATCATCTAGAGTGGTTAAACGATCCCCCGCTTTGACGTAACTGCCCTGATTCACTTGACGCAATCCCAGTACCCCAGCAAAAGGCGCTTTAATTTGATAATTGGCCAACTGCGCCGCCGCAGAATCTCTATCCGCCTGAGCAGCGTTCTGCGCTGCTTTAAGGGTGTCTGCTTCTGCGCGAGACAACACCGCCGAATTCTCTAGCTGTTGGGCACGGCCCCATGCAGCTTGGGCATCAGCAAGCTGCGCGTCGGCCCGTGCTAGTTGCGCACGAGCGGTACGGTCATCGATCAAAAAGAGCGCCTGCCCCGCTTTGACGCTTTGGCCTTCTATTACGGCGACTTTCTCAAGGCGACCATCAACTTCGCTGGTCACTGTAATAGACTCCCGCGCCTGGGCGGTGCCTACCGCCTCAATCTCTCGGGCTAGGGTCGCGAGTCTCGGCAGGGCGGTATTGACTACTTGTACGGGGCGTTGTCGCGGGGCGTCTGGTGAAGTCGGCCACAACCAAATCAACGCCACGGCCACTGCTATCGTCGGCACTAATACAGCCGTCACTTTCTTCATAAAAACTCCAGTGGATCGAAAACGGTCACCATCAGCCGAGAATAAGCAGTATAACCACACAAATGTGCAGGAAATATGAGATGAAACGCGCTCGGCAAGGCGCAGGCAGTCTGCTCAGCAGCGCCAGTATAGGGCGCGGCGAGGTAATGCGCCTGCCTTCGAACCAAAAAGCCCAAGACGCATAGCGTATTGGGCTTTTTTTAACGCTCACCTCCTCTCAGAGGTGAAGAGACCTAAATACTCGGACGTTTTTAGTCCGCCATTTCGGCGCGCATTTTTTTCTTATCAAGCTTGCCTACACTGGTGCGCGGCAGCGCATCAACAAACTTAACTCGGTCAGGCACACCATACTTTGAGATAACGCCTTTATCGGCGTAACCCATCACTAGCGCTTTTACCGACGCCTCATCAATATCTGCATCAGGCTTCTTCACCACCAAAGCGAGTGGCCTTTCTCCCCACTTAGCATCGGCTACGCCAATCACCGCACACTCTGCGGCGCCCGGATGTTGAAGCACTAGGCCCTCTAAATCTAACGATGACACCCATTCGCCACCGGTTTTAATTACGTCTTTAATGCGGTCAGTGATTTTCAACCAACCCTCTTTATCCATCACACCAATATCGCCCGTGTGTAACCAACCGCCGGCCCACAGTGCTTCAGAGTTCTCTTTATCTTTAAGGTAGCCCTGCGTTAACCACGGCGCTCGCACAACGACTTCGCCCTGCGCTTTACCGTCATGAGCAACGTCGTTCATTTCAGCATCAACAATACGTAGTTCAACCATCGGTACCGGTCTGCCAGTGCGACATCGGTATTCAATTTGCGTATCAATATCGGCGTCTGCCAACTCATGCGGTAGTTGTGCCAAGGTCAAAATGGGGCAGGTTTCGCTCATACCGTAACCGGTATAGATATCAATGCCCCGCTCTAGCGCAGCGCGGCATAAAGACGGCGGCAACGCCGAGCCACCAATAATCACCTTCCAACCATTAAGGTCTACGGATTTCGCAGCTTCTGCGCCAAGTACCATTTGGATAATGGTCGGCACGCAGTGAGAGAAGGTCACTTTTTCCACCACGTACAACTTCAACAAAGAAGCCGGATCATAACGGCCAGGATAAACCTGCTTAACGCCCATCATCGTCGCCTGATACGGTATACCCCACGCATGAACGTGAAACATCGGCGTAATCGGCATATACACATCGTCGTCATTAAACTTGCCCGGCCCGGTCCCACTTAATGTGTTACGTCCTGCATAGGTGTGTAAAACCAATTGGCGATGACTGAAATACACCCCTTTGGGTAGACCCGTTGTGCCAGTGGTATAAAACGTCGTCGCACGGGTATTTTCATCTAATTGTGGAAATTCAAACGTATCGTTTGCCGCCGCCAACAATGCTTCATACTCACCGGCTAGGCTGATCGCGCTGATATCAGAAGCATCGCCATCGTCGAGCAAAATGATTTTGGTTTTTTTGTTTTCGATACGCGCTTGAATTTCCGCAATGATCGGCGCGAATTCTCGGTTCATTAAAATCACGTCATCTTCAGCGTGATTAATGGTATACAGAACCTGTTCAGGGCTCAGCCGCACATTAACGGTATGCAGTACCGCTCCCATCATTGGAATGGCGAAAAAACATTCCAAGTAACGATGGCTGTCCCAATCCATGACCGCAACGGTATCACCCTGCTTTACACCGAGTGATGTTAACGCGCCGGCGAGTCGATTTACCCGTTCTTCAAGATCCAGGTAGGTCATCCGTTTGGCAAAGGCGTAAACAATTTCTTGCTGCGGCGCGCGACGAACACCATGGGCTAAAATACTGCCAATCAATAATGGGTAATCATAGGCGGAAGGTGTGCGTCGAATGGTCAGGTCCATAGATGAAATCCTCTTCTCATTATCATTATGTCGTTACGTTTTGCCTTGGGCCTAGTTAGCGCCCCCTCGGGTTAACGTTAATGGATCAAGCAATTGCTCAAGCTCTGCACGCGTAAGCTCGGTCATTTCTTCAGCAACATCAATAATCGGTCGATTAGATGCATACGCTTGCTTAGCGATTTCCGCTGCACGGCTATAGCCAATGGTGGCATTCAGCGCCGTGACTAAGATTGGGTTATTGCCTAAACGCTGCGCTAAATAAGACCTGTTCACGGTGAAAGTCGCAATGGCTTTAATGGACAATAAACGGTTGCTGTGGGACAGCAAGCGAATCATATCCAACAAGTTATTGGCTACCAGCGGCAGCATCACATTTAGCTCAAAATTGCCCTGCTGCGCGGCTAAGCACACCGCATGGTCTAAGCCTTGCACCTGCGCACAGACCATTAGCGTCGATTCGCAGACAACCGGGTTCACCTTACCCGGCATAATCGACGATCCCGGCTGTAAGGCTTCCAATTGAATTTCAGCCAGTCCATGCATCGGGCCAGAACTCATCCAGCGCAAATCATTGCTGATTTTGCCCAACACCACGGTATAACCACGCAAGGCTGCTGATAACGCCAACGGTCGGTCAATCGCACCCTGCCCAGCAAAGCACGAATCGAGCGGTTGATAGTGCACCCCGGTGAGTTCTGACAGCTTGGTACAAAACAATGCCGAAAACTCAGGCGGACAGTTCACCCCTGTGCCGACGGCTGTGCCCCCTTGGGGAAGCCGTTGCAACGCGTGGGCCGCGCCGCGCAATTTCTCTTGCGCATGAGCGAGTTGAACATCCCAACCGTGCAGCACTTGCCCAAACGTAACAGGCATAGCATCCATCAAATGGGTTCGACCCGGCTTCACAACATCCACAAGCTCCGCCGCGCGGCGTTGAATTTCACTGCGTAATTCGTCGATTGACGGCAGTAAATTACCTGCCACCGCCGTCACGCACGAAAGGTGAATCGCGCTGGGAATGGTGTCGTTACTGCTCTGGCTGACGTTAACGTCGTCGTTGGGGTGAACGTCGATACCTGCTTGCTTACACAGACCAGCGATCACCTCATTCACGTTCATATTAGTGCTGGTACCAGACCCTGTCTGGTAGATGTCTACTTGGAATTGATCCGCATACTCACCAGCGGCAATTTGATTGGCAGCAGCAATAATGCCGTTAGCCTTACGCTCTTCGAGTTGGCCAAGCTGGGCATTGGCTGCCGCAGCCACAGACTTAATTTGCGCAATAGCGCGTATAAAGAGATTCGGGAGAGGTCCGTCAATTTTAAAATTGTCCAAAGCACGCTGGGTTTGCGGGCCCCATAACGCTTCAGCAGGTATCGTCACCGGACCAAGCGAATCGCTCTCGGTTCGGCCATTTTTTTCGCCACTCATGGGGCCGTCTCCTTTGCGCAGGGAACACCCTTTCTAGCCCTGTTAAGACGTTATCGCAAGTCTGAGCGTATTGTTATGTTGTTAGGGCTCGTTGTTGACGAAGTTCCTCAGCAAATTACTTGCCAATACAGAAGCTGGAAAAGATTCGGCCGAGCAGGTCGTCAGAGGAGAACGCGCCAGTGATTTCTTCCAACGCCTGTTGCGCCGCACGTAAATCTTCTGCCAACAACTCGCCAGCTTGATGATCACTTAATTGCCGAGCGCCCTTTTCAAGCGACTCTTTTGCCGCTTCAAGCGCCACTAAATGACGACGACGGGCAGAAAATGTTCCCGCCCCTTCCTGCTGAAATCCAGCAACGTGCTTAATCTCTTCTTTCAGCGCCGCTAAACCTTCGCCGGTCTTCGCTGAGATAGTTAGAATGTTCGCTTCTCCATCTAGACTTCGGTTACTTTCAACCACGCTTGTATTTTTTCTCAGGTCTATTTTGTTTAGAACAAGACGCTTTTTCGCTGCCAGTGAAGAAAGCCCTGTTTCGCCGAAAGGCAGCCAATGCTCTAGATTTTTCGGCGCGCTATCCCATTCCTGAGCGTCAGCTATTACCAATAATAAATCGGCTTTTTCAATTTCTGCCCAAGCACGGCGAATGCCTTCTTGCTCAACTTGATCTGGCGCATCTCTTAATCCAGCGGTATCAATAATATTGAGCGGCATACCATCAATCTGAATCGTTTCACGTAATACATCCCGCGTAGTGCCAGGGACATCCGTGACAATGGCGGAGTCTGTACCAGACAGTGCGTTTAACAAGGATGACTTACCGGCATTTGGGCGGCCTGCAATAACAACATTCAGGCCTTCCCGTAACAAACGGCCTTGCCGTGCGCCTGCAAGTACGCCTGTGAGTAAATCAACGAGATCCGTCAGATCCTGGGAAACGGTTGAATCAGCAAGAAAGTCGATTTCTTCTTCTGGAAAATCGATAGCTGCTTCAACGTACATCCTCAATTGAATGAGGCCTTCGACTAATTCATTAACTTGACGAGAAAAAACACCCTGCAAAGAATTTACCGCAGCTTGCGCAGCTGATCGGGTGCCAGCATCAATAAGATCGGCTATAGCTTCTGCTTGAGTAAGGTCCATTCGATCGTTAATAAACGCCCGTAAGGAAAATTCGCCCGGACGGGCTTGACGAGCACCAAATTGGATACAAGCCTCAACAATGCTGTCGAGTAATACGGGACCTCCATGACCTTGTAATTCGACAACATCTTCGCCGGTAAAAGAGTTAGGTCCCGGAAAGTGAATTAGTAGTCCTTCATCGAGGACGGTGCCTTGATGATTAAAAAATGGGGTGAAAAATGCATGTCTGGGTGTGTCTTTTTCTAAGCCCGGCGTAAGCCGGGCGGCGATTTTTTTTGCCGCTTTTCCAGAGAGCCTCACCACTCCAATACCGCCGCGCCCAGGCGCCGTTGCCACCGCAACAATTGTATCTTGGAGAGAGATATCCATCATTGACGTTTTACCAACCTTTATTCATCTCTACGGAGCGTATCAATAACGCCAGCTATGTACTGCCAACCTAAAACGAAGCACACGAATATACTCGTCAATAATGGCTAAAAAATAATGCTAAAAAAGGGGCCTAAGCCCCTTTTAAAGATAGATGGCTTTCGCCCTCTTGAAAAGCATGTCGTGAAGACAGCGCTTTATCTATTCATTTTCAATATTGCGGGTAATGATCCACTGCTGAGTAATGGACAAAATATTGTTTGTTAACCAATACAATACCAAGCCCGCAGGGAACCACAACATAAACACCGCAAACATCATCGGCATCCATTTCATCACCTGAGCTTGTGTTGGATCTGCCGGTGTTGGGTTCAATCGCGTTTGGAAGAACATACTCGCACCCATCAAAATAGGCAGTACAAAGTATGGGTCCATAACGGACAAATCTTGAATCCAGCCAAAGAAAGGCACTTGGCGTAACTCAACCGATTCCAACAAAACGTAGTACAGAGCAATAAAAACAGGCATCTGCACCAGCATAGGCAAACAACCACCTAGTGGATTAATCTTTTCGCGCTGGAACAGCTTCATGGTTTCTTGCTGTTGCTTTTGCTTATCACTCTTATTCTGTTCACGAATGCGCTGCATTTCGGGAGCAACTTTTCGCATCTTTGCCATCGAGCGATAGCTGCTTGCGGAGAGTTTGAAAAACATCAACTTAATGGTGAAGGTCAGCAGGATAATCGCAATGCCCCAATTCGCTACGCCGAAGCCCAAATCAAATTCATTGCCAAAAATAGAAACATGGCCGCTTTGCAGGAAAATCAACAATGCAAAAATCGGCGCTGATATAAACCACAACCAGCCGTAATCCACTGTCATATTTAAACCAGGACTAATCGCTTCTAGTTGCGCTTGTTTTTTCGGTCCAGCATAAAACTCAGAATAGAACACGGTTTCACGATTAGGCTCCACCGTTTTTGGCGGCGACACAAAACGCAAAATATGCTGATCAGACTTGGTTAGATACTTTGTTGAATAAGTATTTGTTTGGCTGTTATCTGGAATCCATGCTGACAAGAAGTAATGTTGCACCATGCCAATCCAACCACCTTCTTGGGTCGTTTTGAGTGGCTCTTCTTGCAAGTTACCCAGTTTAGTCTTGTTATAAGATGTTTCTGCTGTCCACCACGCAGCACCTAAGAATGTTGGCATTGGTGCAAAGCCCGCTTTGGCTTTACTTGGGTCATCAGAATTATCACGCTTAATTTGGCCATACAGTGCACCATTCCATGCTTCATTTCCCTTATTTTCAACAATATGAGAAACACGAATAAGGTAGCTATCGCGAACAAACGTAAAGCGCTTGGTAATCACGACGTTATTCGCTTGGAAGTAACGCAAATCAACGTTTAGTTCGGTATCGCTATTATTGAGCGTGTAGTTCACCTCATCAGCAAGCCAAGTCGGACGACCTTCTGCTGTATCGGTACCATTTGCGCCGATTAAGCCCGATTGCATAACTTGAAAAAGTTCAGGCGTATCCAATAACAATGGAAAAGGCTGATTAGGAGTATCAGCATGCAGTGGGTAATCAAGTAATAGTAACTCGACAATATCCCCGCCTTGGCGATCAATGGTGACATCAAACACATCGGTTTTTACATGAACTAAGCGATCAGTATCAGCTGAAGCTGATGGACCTGATTGCGGGATATCGATAGCTGAAGCACTGCCTTGACTGACAACCGGAATATCCGCGGCATCAGGAACATCGTGACTATCTTCTGAAACCGGATTGGCTTGCGGTATCGAAGAGTCGGCATATTGGCTATCTGACGTAGAGGAGGTAGACGCATTGGCTGGTTTGTCTTGGCCATAATCTTCTTGGTAGGCCAAAACCATTAAATACGTTACGACCGCCAGGCCGATCATTACTAAAGTACGCTGGATTTCCATAGCGGGAACACTGCCTTTGGGGGGTATTAAATCGGTCGGCAGTTTCTCAGGCTTGCCGACGCTTGGCAAGCAGCTTGTCCCATAGGCGCGCCAGCTCAGCATTCAATGCCGGCTTATCTACACGCTCTATAGTGGCCTTGACGAGGATTATGATGTTGAGGCCGGCTAACTCTTGCTGACGTAGACGAAACGACTCACGGCTGATTCTACGGACGTTGTTGCGTTGAACGGCATGCTTAACACGACGCTTTCCAACGACAAGTCCAATACGACCGCAGTCAGTTTGATTTTCGCTAACGAGTAAAAGGAGATGTTGTCCACCAACGCGATAATCCGGTTGGTTAAATAAGGGCTGAAATTCAGCGGAGGAGAGAAGTCTATTGCGACGGTGAAAGGAATAGGCTTTGTCTTTCACCGGGATCTGTTACCAAGACACCACAGCCGATCGAAATGACCGGCCGATGTGGCAAGCTTAAGGACACAGACGCTTGCGGCCTTTCGCACGACGACGGTTCAATACAGCGCGGCCATTTTTGGTAGCCATACGAGCGCGGAAACCGTGGGTACGAGCGCGACGGGTGTTGCTTGGTTGAAAAGTACGTTTCATTTCTGTTCTCACGAAATCTGGTCTGACGAAGGGCGGCAATTCTAGGTAAGCTCGTTAGGCATGTCAATGCCCGTGTGGCTTAGATTGAGAGGGCGGTTTTTGAAGGGTTATACTAATATATATATATTTAATTAATTAATTATTATTACTGTTATAAGAGAGCGGCTTTTCTGTTGATATGTCATTATTTCCCTTTAATATCATATAGTTAATTGGATTTAAACTCGGTATAAGGTCTGTGGATAAGCCCGTACGAAAGGTTGATGAATTGTGGATAAGTCACTTTTAGTAAAAGGGCCTAGGTTATCCACAAGATTCAAGGGGGAGCCCAGCTATAGTTATCCACAAGACTGTACAGAAAAAAAGGACGACTTTCACGCTGGCCGCTGGCCCGATCGAAGGGGTAGAATGCTGCCTTTGCGCATTCATTCACCGTACATATTCTAATAAGGCAGGGGCGTGTCGGAAGAGCTCTGGAACCGTTGTTTATCTCGACTTGAAGGTGAACTGCCATCACAGCAGTTCAATATGTGGATACGTCCACTTCAAGTCGTGGCTGCAGCGGATGGTTCTGAATTGACCTTATTTGCACCGAATCGTTTTGTTGTTGATTGGGTGCGTGAGCAATTCTTACAACGTATTGTTGAGCTGTTAGCTGAGCTTGAGCCTCAGAGAGCTCCTTCTGCTCGTCTGGAGGTTGGCTCTTCTCGGGCAGCGCCTTCCCCTGCTGCTGAACAGGTTCGCGCTGAGGCGGTTACAGCGCCCTTGCTAGCCAGACCTAACTTTGGTCCAGCAACCGATACGTCTGAACCGGCACGCTATCGCTCTAATCTTATTGCTAACTACACTTTTGATAGTTTTGTCGAAGGTAAGTCTAACCGGATGGCGTTTGCAGCGGCGCAACAGGTGGCCGAGAATCCCGGTAGTCACGGTTATAACCCACTGTTATTTTATGGTGGTGTCGGTTTGGGTAAGACCCACCTTATGCACAGCGTGGGCAATGCTATTCTTAAATCGAACCCTGGCGCTAAGGTGGTGTATTTGCATTCTGAGCGATTTGTTCAGGATATGGTAAGTGCACTGCGCAATAAGACGATTAATGAATTTAAGCGTTTTTATCGTTCTTTAGATGCGCTATTGATTGATGATATTCAGTTTTTTGCTGGAAAAGAGCAGTCTCAAGAAGAATTTTTTCATACCTTTAATTCTTTGTTGGAGAATGGTCAGCAGATTATTTTGACCTGTGATAAATATCCGAAAGAAATTAAGGGGCTTGAAGAGCGCTTGCAGTCACGTTTCGGTTGGGGCTTATCGCAGCCACTAGAGCCACCAGAGCTTGAAACACGCGTGGCTATTTTGAAGAAAAAAGCGGAAGAGTCGCAGATTGATTTACCTAATGAAGCGGCCTTTTTTATCGCTCAGCGTATTCGTTCTAATGTGCGCGAACTCGAAGGGGCATTACGGCGAGTGATCGCACATGTTCAGTTTACCGGCGCGCAAGTAGATATTGGCTTGGTGAAAGACGCGTTAAAAGATTTGTTGGCGAGCCACGCACGGCAGATATCAATTGATAATATTCAGCGTGTGGTGGCTGAGTATTACAATTTAAAAATTGCGGATTTGCTGTCGCCGAGAAGAAGCCGTTCCGTTACACGGCCTCGCCAGGTAGCGATGTCGCTATCGAAAGAATTGACGACTCATAGCTACCCTGAAATCGGCGATGGCTTTAGTGGGCGTGATCATACGACGGTGTTGCATGCCTGTCGTAAGGTTAAGCAGCTGCGCGACGAAGACGCAGACTTTGAGCAGGATTACCAAAACTTACACCGTATATTGACCTCCTGATAACAGCACAACAGGGAAAGATAATGAAATTTGCCATTAACCGAGAGCAGTTGCTCAAACCTTTGCAACAGGTAGCAGCCGTCGTTGAACGTCGTCAAACGCTACCGGTGTTATCTAACGTGTTGCTTGAGGTGGCGGATGGAAAGCTGTCCTTGACGGGTACAGACTTGGAGCTGGAGTTTGTCGCCAAGCTGATTCTTGAGGGTGATATCCAAGACGGTGAAACAACGGTTCCAGCACGTAAGCTGGTGGATATTTGTAAGAGTCTGCCCGCGGAAGCTGATATTCGTTTTGAAAGTGATGGTGAGCGCTTACTATTAAAGTCAGGCCGTAGCCGCTTTACGCTTTCTACGTTGCCGGCCAATGAGTTTCCTAATCTTGAAGAAGAGACTGTTGGTAATACCTTCGAAATTCCGCCTGCTACATTACGTCAGCTTATTGATCGCACCGCGTTTTCGATGGCTCAGCAAGATGTGCGTTATTACTTGAACGGTATGTTGTTTGAGCTGGGTGGGGGCAAGGTACGTACGGTTGCGACAGACGGACATCGATTAGCAATGTGTGATGCTGAAGTAACTGGGCTGACAGAAACCTCTCAGGTTATTTTACCTCGTAAGGGTGTGATGGAACTGGCGCGTATGCTCGGCGATGCGGCTGGTGATGTGCGGGTTACCGTCGGCAAGAACCATGTGCGCGTTGTCGCTGGGGAAATGACGTTTACCTCCAAATTGGTTGACGGTAAGTTTCCGGAGTATGACCGAGTTGTTCCTAAGAACAGCCAGCGCTTGATTCTGGCAGATCGCGAAACGTTGAAGCAGGCGTTAAGTCGAGTGGCTATTCTGTCGAACGAGAAGTATCGCGGCATTCGTATCCAGTTGGCGGACGGTAGTTTTAGTATCCAAGCGAACAACCCAGAACAGGAAGAAGCGGAAGAAGAAGTGTCTGTTGATTACAACGGTGGTGAGCTAGAGATTGGTTTTAACGTTAGCTACTTGCTGGATGTGATGAATACCCTACAAGGGGATGTGGTTGAGATCTCTTTAGGAGACTCAAACAGTTCAGCTCTGGTGGTCGATCCAAGCTGGCGCAACGCGATTTATGTCGTTATGCCAATGCGCCTCTAATTGATATCGGGACTGATCTAAACGTTTAGATCAGTCCCGAACCTTTCTCTCCCCTCCCCTCATATGCTTCGGCGGTTACACCTCACCCACTTTAGAAACTATAAAGAGCAGACGTTTTTGCCTGCGTCTCGGCTTTCTGTTGTTTGTGGGGTTAATGGTTCCGGCAAGACCAGCCTATTGGAAAGCATCTACGTGCTTGCGACGGGGCGTAGTTTTCGGACCTCTAAGCTAGGTAATATCGTTGAGAGCAGCAGTGACGTGTGTACATTGTTTGCCGAACTGGCGATTGAATCAGAGCCTGACAATATCCATCGGGTTGGTTTATCTCGCGATAAGCAAAGTTTGATTGATGCGCGTATTGATGGACAGAAGGTTTCAGGTTTAAGTCAGATAGCGAGATTAATGCCCGTTCAGGTTCTTCATCCTGGCACTGTGCAGCTTATTGAAGGCGGCCCGGGGGATAGGCGGCGCTATTTGGATTGGCTTATGTTCCACGTGGAACCTGAATTCTCCGCTGTCTGGCAGCGCCTGAGAGAGGCGGTTTCTCAAAGGAATAAATTACTTAAGCTAGGTGCAATAAAAGAGCGTGAACTGGGTGTATGGGACCAGCAGGTTGCAGATAATTCTGCTAGAATCGACAGGTTACGCAGAGCCCATCTGCCGGCTTTAGAAGAGGCGTTTACGGCCCTTCTAGCGGGCTTCGATTCGTCGTTGGGTAAGGTATCGCTAGGCTTGCATTCGGGCTGGGCAGAAGGCACTTCAATAGAAGAAGCGTTGGCTAGCCATAGAGAGCAGGATGTTCGCCGGGGGTTTACTAGTGTCGGTGCTCATCGAGCAGACTTGGCATTAAAGTCTCGCCGAGGACAGGTAAAAGAGGTGTTTTCCCGAGGCCAGCAGAAAGTTGTTGCCTATGCTTTGGTGACGGCGCAGATAGAAATGTTGAACAGATTGGCTAATCGCCGCTGTTTAGTATTAGTAGATGACATCACTTCTGAGTTAGATCAGGGGAATGAAGCAAAGGTGCTTGATTCAGTGTTAAGCACAGGAAACCAAGTTGTTGTCACCACTTTAGACGAACGTATTGCTATACCGTACGCAAAGGATGAAACCACTAAGCTGTTCCACGTGGAACATGGTGTGCTTTGTTCAAGCTAGTCAGTAACGGTAGTGAATAACCGTAGGTTAACAACCAAGGAAACCCAGTATGACCGAGCAGACCAATTACGATTCCTCCAGTATCAAGGTACTGAAAGGACTGGACGCGGTACGCAAACGCCCCGGCATGTATATCGGCGATACAGATGATGGAACAGGACTCCATCATATGGTTTTTGAGGTTGTAGATAATTCTATCGACGAGGCCCTCGCTGGCCATTGTTCGGAGATTGGCGTCACGATTCACCCAGACGAGAGCGTATCGGTCTCGGATAACGGCCGTGGAATACCTGTTGAGATGCATGAGGAAGAAGGTATCTCTGCTGCGCAGGTGATCATGACGGTTCTGCATGCCGGCGGTAAGTTCGACGATAACAGCTACAAGGTTTCCGGCGGCTTGCACGGCGTGGGTATTTCCGTCGTAAACGCCCTTTCAGCTGAGTTGCGCTTAACGATTCGTCGTGGTGGAAAAGTATTTGAACAGATCTATCGCCACGGCGTGCCAGATGAGCCGATTAAGCAAATTGGCGATACCGATACGTCCGGAACATTTGTGCGTTTCCGCCCTTCTGAAGACACCTTTACCAATATCGAATTTCATTACGATATCTTGGCTAAGCGCTTACGTGAGCTGTCTTTCCTCAACTCGGGTGTTCGTATTCGCCTGAAAGACGAGCGCAGCGGTAAAGAAGACGTATTTGAATACGAAGGCGGTCTTGCGGCCTTTGTAATGTACTTGAATGAAGCGAAAACGCCTCTGAACAAGGTGCTGCATTTCCAATTAGAGAAAGACAGCATTGGCGTTGAAGTTTCAATGCAGTGGAATGACTCCTATAACGAGAACATCTTCTGTTATACCAACAACATTCCGCAGCGTGATGGCGGTGCCCACCTTGCTGGCTTTCGTGCCGCACTTACTCGTACTCTGAACGCCTATATGGAAAAAGAAGGCTTTCTTAAGAAAGAGAAAGTGGGCGTTAGCGGTGATGATGCCCGAGAAGGCCTAACGGCGGTAGTTTCAGTGAAAGTACCTGATCCTAAATTCTCCAGCCAGACCAAAGATAAACTGGTGTCGTCAGAAGTAAAAACGGCCGTAGAACAGGCCATGGGCGAGCGTTTCCACGATTATCTGTTAGAAAATCCTTCTGAAGCAAAGATGATTGTTCAGAAGATCATTGATGCTGCTCGGGCACGTGATGCCGCTCGTAAAGCGCGTGAGATGACCCGTCGTAAAGGGGCTTTGGATATTGCCGGTTTGCCGGGCAAGTTGGCGGATTGCCAAGAAAAAGACCCTGCCCTTTCTGAACTGTATATTGTGGAGGGCGACTCTGCAGGCGGCTCCGCCAAACAGGGCAGAAATCGTAAGAATCAGGCGATCTTGCCGCTAAAAGGTAAGATCCTGAACGTCGAGAAGGCTCGCTTCGACAAAATGTTGTCGTCCGTTGAAGTCGGTACGCTTATCACGGCTTTAGGCTGTGGTATTGGTCGTGACGAATACAATGTCGATAAGCTTCGCTATCACAGCATCATTATCATGACCGATGCGGACGTGGATGGCTCGCACATCCGCACACTGCTATTGACCTTCTTCTTCCGTCAATTGCCCGAGTTGGTTGAGCGAGGCCATATTTATATTGCCCAGCCTCCCCTGTATAAGGTGAAGAAAGGCAAGCAGGAAACCTATATTAAGGACGACCCTGCTTTAGATGAGTACCTAACATCGATCGCGTTAGAGAACGCTGCTCTGTTGCCTGGCGATGATGCGCCACCGATTACCGGCGAACGTTTAGAAAGCCTGATTAATGATTATCGTCAGGTGATGAAGATTATTGATAGGCAGTCTCGAGTCTTCCCGGCGATTGTATTGCAACAGATGATCTATCTGCCATCGCTGGACGAAGCCCAGTTGTTGGACCACGATCTGATGCAAGACTGGTGTAAAGCCTTGTCAGCGCGGATGGAAGTTCGTAATGACAAGATCAATAGCTATATCGTGACGGCTGAAAAGGATCCAGAGCGCGGATTGTATTTGCCAAGTGTGCAAGTACTCGCTCACGGTGTAAGCCGCGGATATAAGGTAACTAGCGAGTTCTTAAGCTCAAAAGATTACGTTAAAATCAAAGCGCTGGGTGAGAAATTAGAAGGCCTATTGGCCGCCGATGCGGTTATTCAGCGCAATGAGACACGCCGTCCTATTCAGCAGTTTGATGAAGCACTTGAGTGGCTGATGGTTCAGGCTCGCAAAGGTACAGGCATACAACGGTATAAAGGTCTGGGTGAAATGAACCCGAGCCAGCTTTGGGAAACCACGATGGACCCTGAAGTACGGCGTATGTTGAAAGTGACGATTGAAGACGCTATTGCGGCGGACCAAATCTTCACCTGCTTGATGGGCGATGATGTTGAACCACGTCGTGAGTTTATTGAGACTAATGCTTTGTATGTGTCTAACTTGGACGTGTAAGGAGCGGTTGCCGAGAGGCTTCAGATCTTAGTGATTTGGAGCCCTTCTCTAGCAACCTGTTTAATTCCATAAAAAAGGGCCGCAATAAGCGGCCCTTTTTTATGGAATTAATGCAAAGAACATTTTGTATCGATGGATGCAGATTAATCTGGGTAGTGCGCGCGAATCCACTCAGAGGCTTCTTTGTTGAGTTGCTTAGTGGATTTACCTTGCGGATCGATTGGCTCGCCGATAATAAAGCGGACGGTGCCGGGATAGCGTTTGATAGACCGCGCGGGCCAGCAGTCACCAGAATTATGAACAACCGGTAAAATAGCGCTACCAGACTGAGTGGCAAGCATCGCACCACCCGCATTGAAAGTGCCGATAGTGCCGGGTGGTTGGCGAGTGCCCTCAGGAAAAATAACAACGTTAATGCCGTTCTCGAGTCGATCAGTGCCAACGCGCACAACGGTCTTCAATGCGCTGGCGCGCTGCTTACGATTAATCGCAATGGGCTTCAGTAACGCAAGCGCCCAACCAAAAAACGGAACCCATAACAGCTCACGTTTTAGAATGGTGGCTTGTGGTGCGATAAGCAGTTGCAAATAAAAGGTTTCGAGCTGGCTTTGATGGTTCGACATAATGACCACGCTTTGATCGCGCGGAATATTCTCGATGCCGCTGACTTCTATATGAACACCGTTTAGATGGCGCAATAACCACAGCGACGCCCTTGTCCAATGGTTCACAAAACGAAAGCGTTGCTCAAACGTTTGGACTGGCGCGACTAAAAGCGAGATCGTGCTGTGCACGATGCCCATTAGGTTATACAACACAAAAAATAGAATACTTTTTAGGAAAAGGATCAGCGGATTATATTGTTCACGCCCGAGTATGTTGCGATTACTTGTGCGGGGAATGTTCTGTTGAGACGATCCGTTCATGCACGCTCCTGCGCTAAAAAATCCTGGGTGAAATCGAGCAAAGAATCGTAAACCGCAATATTCGCTAGCGCGGAGGGCAACCCTTTTTCTAGGGTACGCCTGCCCTTTCCTGTTTTAACCAACACTGGACAACAGCCGCGAGCGACGCCGCATTCGAGATCACGAAGGCTGTCACCAACGAGTGGAGCGTTGACGACGTCCGTTTTAAACCGCGTAATGATCTGATCAATCAGACCGGCCTTGGGTTTGCGGCAATCGCATCCATCGTCTGGTGCATGAGGACAGTAAAAAATCCCGGAGATTTTGCCTCCGGCCGTTTCAACATGTTGAATCATCTTTTGATGGATGGCGGTCAGGGTGTCGATAGAAAAATAGCCGCGGCCGACTCCGGATTGATTCGTTGCAACGACGACGGTAAATCCAGCCTGATGCAGTTGCGCGATGGCTTGCGCTGAGCCGTCGATAGGAACCCATTCTTCAGGGGTTTTAATGAAGTCATCAGAGTCTTCATTAATGACGCCATCACGATCGAGAATAATCAGTTTCATGATGTTCCTCTGAGAATTGAGCGGCCTAATACGGAGGATTCAGCTTGAACACCTGGGCTTGGCCAATGCCAGAAAGAATCTGTAACGCGAGTACTCGCTCCGCCTACAGGCGGAGCAAATACTAGCGTTTAGCCAAGCTCAGAGATATCGGCGACTTGTAAGAATAAACGACGTAGCTGAGACAGCAGCGCGAGACGGTTATCTCGTACCGCAGTGTCTTCAGCCATCACCATTACGTTGTCGAAGAAAGCATCTACCGGGGCACGTAGCGCGGCTAGTTGCGCTAACACTGCATCGTAATCTCCCGCTTCAACCAAAGGCGTCAATGCCGCAGACAATGAATCCATTGCGTTATACAGCGTTTTTTCTTCATCCTGTTGCAACAAGGACGCAGTAACCGTGTTGGGGGTCTCGCCGCTCTGCTTGGCTAAGATATTGGCGACACGTTTATTCGCGGCGGCCAATGCCTGCGCTTCATCACGTTGACGAAATGCAGCAACGGCTTTCACCCGGCGATCGAAGTCTAACGGACGGGATGGCGCAACGGCCTGTACCGCGAGAATAACTTGCGTATCAATGCCCTGCTCTTGATAGATGGCGCGATAACGACCGCGCACAAACTCGGCGACATCGTTGACGCAACCGGCGTCGATGGCCTCGCCATATAAGCGTGCGGCGTCGGCAATGAGGCTGTCGATATCGAGCGGCAATTGTTGTTCGATAATAATCCGCAAAATCCCGAGCGTTGCGCGGCGTAGTGCATACGGATCTTTGTCACCACTCGGCTTCTGGCCAATACCAAAAATACCCACCAGCGTATCGAGCTTATCGGCCAGCGCCACAGCCATGCCGGTTTTGCTTTGCGGCAAACTATCACCGGCGAAACGCGGCAAATACTGCTCACGCATAGCGGCAGCGACTTCGTCGTGCAAACCTTCATGTTTCGCTAAGTAGTAACCCATCACGCCCTGCATGGTGTCGAACTCATACACCATGTCGGCAGTGAGATCGGCTTTACACAGGCTGCCGGCTTGTTCAGCCAGTGCGCCGTCGCCGCCAATACTCGTCGCAATGATTTTGGCCAGTTGCGCAACGCGGGCGCACTTGTCGGCTACGGTGCCGAGCTGTTGTTGAAAGATAACCTTGTCGAGAGCTTGAGCGTGTTCGGCTAAGGTCTTTTTGCGGTCGAGATCATAAAAGAACGCGGCGTCGGCCAAACGGGGACGAACGACTTTTTCGTTTCCGGAGATTACCGCGTTAACATCTTTCGATTCGATGTTGCTGATAAAGACAAAGGCGTTCTTAAGCTTGCCGTCGCCGTCGAGCACAGGGAAGTATTTTTGATTTTCTTCCATGGTAGTGATCAGCGCTTCCTGAGGCACGCGCAAAAAATCTTCTTCAAAGTGACCGATCAACGCGACCGGCCATTCGACCAGTGCAGTGACTTCATTGAGCAAATCCGGATCAATAGCGGTGCTGCCGCCGGCTTGAATTCCAGCGGCGAGAGCTTGCTTTTCAATGAGTGCGCAGCGCTTGGTGAAATCCGCAAGCACATAGCCTTCATGTTCTAACCGCGTTTCGTACTCGTTGGCGTGACTAAGCGAAATCTCAATCGGCGCATGAAAACGGTGGCCGCGGGTGAGCCGATCGGCTTTTTTCGATAACAGCTCAATGTCGAGGACCTGATCGCCGAGCAATGCCACTAGCCACTGAACGGGACGGACAAACTGAACTTTACCGCGGCCCCAGCGCATTCTTTTTGGAATAGGCAAGCGTGCGATGGACTGGTCTAAGAATCCAGGCAATAGCTCAGCCAAAGGCTTACCCTGTTCTTGAATGCGAGCCACCAACCAAGCGCCTTTGTCGGTTTCGATCGTATCGAGTTGATCAACCGTCAAGCCACAGGACTGCGCAAAGCCTTGCGCGGCTTTCGTTGGAACGCCGTCGTCGTTAAAGGCGGCTTTGACGGCGGGACCTTTGCGTTCAATATCGCGATCTGCTTGGACACACTGAAGATTATTGATGCGAAACGCGAGCCGACGTGGCGCGGCGAAAATAACGACGCCGTCATGAGCCAGTTGCGCTTCGTCTATCTGCTTAACCACTTCGTTGGCAAATGCTTCGCTCAACGCTTGTAGTGCTTTTGGTGGCAGCTCTTCGGTGCCCAGTTCAATTAATAAATCGGCGCGCTGCATCATTTCGTCTCCTGCTTTGAAGAGCCTTTATCAGCGTGCCCTTTTTTCTTTTTGCCCTGTGCCTTCTCATCTTGCTGTGCCATCTGCGCAAGCACTTCTTCGCGAATGTCAGCATCGGCCATTGGGAACCCCGCCGCACGACGGCTAGCCAGATACGTTTCCGCAACCGCACGGGCTAATTCGCGAACCCGTAAAATAAAGCGCTGTCGCTCAGTAACCGAGATGGCTTTACGCGCGTCGAGCAAATTAAAAGTATGCGACGCTTTCAAAACATATTCATACGCAGGCAGCGCAAGACCGGCATCGATCATCGCTTTACTTTCACGCTCATAATCATCGAACTGGCGGAATAACATCTCGGTGTTGGCGTGTTCGAAGTTAAAGGTCGACATTTCGACTTCATTTTGATGGAAGACATCACCGTAACTGACTTTGCCAAACGGGCCATCAGACCAAACGAGGTCATATACTGAATCAACTTCTTGCAGATACATGGCAAGGCGTTCGAGACCGTAGGTAATTTCGCCGGTCACCGGATAGCAGTTAATCCCACCCACTTGTTGGAAGTAAGTGAACTGCGTGACTTCCATGCCGTTGAGCCAAACCTCCCAACCCAGACCCCAGGCGCCGAGTGTCGGTGACTCCCAGTTGTCTTCGACAAAGCGAATATCGTGGATCGCGGTATCGACGCCGATGCGGCGCAAGGATTCCAAATACAGCTCTTGGATATTATCCGGAGACGGTTTTAGCGCGACCTGAAACTGATAGTAATGCTGCAAGCGATTGGGGTTTTCACCATAGCGCCCATCAGTTGGTCGACGCGACGGTTGCACGTAAGCGCTGTGCCAATTTTCCGGTCCAATAGAACGTAAAAAAGTTGCCGGGTGAAACGTACCCGCACCTACTTCCATGTCCAGTGGCTGAATAATAACGCAGCCCTGTTCGGCCCAGAATTGTTGCAGGACCAGAATTAAATCCTGAAATGTGGCCGGTGTCTGGTGAATGCTCATAAAAGTCCCGGTTCGCCCGTCTTAAAAAGGCCGTAGTATAGCGATTCCTGAGCAGACTAGACATGCCCCCGCGGGATCAGTACAAGCCAGTGATTGGGCGGTTAAAAGGGACAGATGATGGCCAACAAAAAAGACATAGAGCGTTGCCCTTGGTGTGGCGATGACCCGCTTTATCAGGACTACCACGATAACGTTTGGGGGGTGCCGGTCCATGATGATCAGACGCTATTCGAGTTTCTGACACTCGAAGGGGCCCAGGCGGGGTTGAGTTGGATTACGGTGTTGCGCAAACGGGAAAATTACCGGGCGGCGTTTGATGGCTTCGACCCAGCCAAGATTGCTCGCTATAGCGAGAAGCGCCAAGAAAAGCTGCTGCAGAACCCCGGGATTATTCGTAATCGGTTGAAGGTGTCGTCTACGGTCACTAATGCCCAGGCGTTTTTGGCTGTGCAGGCGGAATACGGCACGTTTAACGACTATATATGGGCTTTTGTTGAGGGCCAGCCAATCGTTAATCGGTTTAAAACCATGGCGGATGTGCCGGCGAGTACGCCGTTGGCAGAAACGATAAGCAAAGACTTAAAGAAGCGCGGTTTTCGTTTTGTCGGCCCGACCATTGTTTATGCGCATATGCAGGCCACCGGCATGGTCAATGATCATCTGCTTGGCTGCCATCGCCACAAGGCGTGCGCCAAGTTGAAATAGCGGTATTTATAAGGGCTTTGAAACAAACCGGGCGCCATCTAGGCGCCCGGTTTGTTTACGGCTAGCAGTCCTTACTGGCTTTTATTACCACCCGCAAAGATCGCGCCGATCAGCGCGGTGCCACGGCCGACCGGATCTTGTCGAATCAATGACTCCTCTTTGCCCATGCGGTCGTACAGCGCCGAGAGACTCAGGTCGATCACGTAATCTTCCGCATTAAGATTAGGCTTATCGGTAAACGGTAGCTTGTCGTAGACCGACAGCATGGTCTGATACTGATCGTAAAACCCTGTTTTCTTGAGGTTTTCCTGAACGATCGGTGCGAACTTTGCACGTAGGCTTTGTTCGGTCTGGCCGCGGAAATAGTCCGTTGCGGCGGTGTCAGGCCCAGTAACAATGCCGAGAGCGTCCTTAACCCCCATACCTTTAATGGCATCTTTGAACACCGGCAATGACTCGCCGGCGGCTTGCTCGGCAGCAGTGTTCATGGCGGCTTCGGCTTTATCCACGTAGCTGCCCATGCCCACTTTCCGCAGGGTATCAACGACGGGTTTGGCCGCATCCGGCAAACCAATGTGATAGCCCGATTGGCTGTAGCCCCCAGCAGCAGAGAGCGACGCGGTCGCCCGCTCGCTACCCAATTCCAATGCCTGCTTAATCGCGCTGGCCACTTGTGCCTGATCGCCATAACCCATCTGGCTGGCAGTTTGAGCGCCGGTGTTTAGCCACGGCATCACCGTTTGCATTTGAGCACAACCGCTAGTCAGTGCAGCGCAAAGCACAACAATCGAAACGCGCATAACAAAATCTCCATCAAGGTTTGAGTGGCCAGTATTCGGCTTGCCGGAGAAGCCGGCCAATTAAGACGGTAAAGGCTACCTGAGTTTTGCCGCGCTGGTTAGCGCTTCGCGACACCAGCATGGCGATAAGTGCGCCATAAGCCTAGTAAGGCTGTTTCCCGGTTACCAGGCATTGCTCGATCTTATTGAACACCCCCCAAAGGAAAGCGTTACAAGCAGCCCATTGAACGTCGTGTAATAAAGAGTAATTATGATGAACAGTGTTTAATAGAGATGTTTACAGGAGCATAACAGACGCGTTGTATTTGCTTATTAACTATGACCGCGGGCCAGAGGGTTTCCGCCGTACTGTATTGGCGCTTATGATTGCGACAGAGGGATAAATGGCGAGAAGAAACGAGCATACAAAAGGCGAACTTAAGGCTCTTGCGCTGGATGCAGTCTTAGTCATTGCTGAACGTGATGGCCCACAAGTCGTTAGTGCCCGCAAAGTGGCGCAAGAAATCGGCTATGCGCCGGGCATGCTCTACCACCTGTTCGAGAATATCGACGATCTGATTTTACAGGCTAACACTCGAACAGTGTCTGCTCTGACGGATGACTTAGTGCGTGCCACAAAGCGCCAATCCGCGGATAAAGCCGTACTAACCATGGCGCTACGTTATTTGCAGTTGGCGCAGAAAAACGGTCGTCGTTGGCAGCTATTATTCGAACATACTATGCGTAACGGAGTTGCGGTTCCGAGCTGGTATCAGGCCCAAACCGCCAAATTATTTGGCCTAGTGGAACAGCAACTCGTCCGTATGTGCCCGCAAAAAAAGTCGGCAGAGATTCAGCTGGCCGCTCGCGCCGTTTGGAGTGCCGTGCATGGCGTCTGTTTGCTCTCCGTTACGGGAAAACTAAACGTAGGCGGTGCGGTGAAAGAAGCAAGGTTAGTTGAGTCCTTGGTGCAGAATTATTTGCACGGTTGGAAGAGTATTGATTAGACCTAGCGCTTTGTTTTATTAAAGCGACGTAAAAATGAAAAAGTAAGGAATACCCATGAAGAAGGCTTCGTTAACGGAATTGATGACTTCGCGTCGCTTTGCGCCGTTTTTCTTTACCCAGTTTCTGGGCGCGTATAACGACAATGTATTCCGGCAGGCATTGATTCTGCTTATTGCCTCCGGCGCGGTGGCGGGGGTGAGCGCGAATACCTTGAATAACGTCGGCTTAGCGTTATTTATCCTGCCCTTCTTCTTGATCTCTGCGCTATCGGGACAGATCGCGGATAAGTATGAGAAGTCTATGTTATTGCGCCGCATAAAACTCGCCGAGATCGTCATCATGTTCGCGGGTGCAGTGGGTTTTTATTATGACGCGGTGTACTTTTTATTGGCGGTCCTATTTTGTATGGGTTTGCAGTCGACATTCTTTGGCCCGATTAAATATTCCATTATTCCCCAGCATCTTAATGATCGAGAGTTAGTGTCCGGTAATGCCTTGGTAGAAATGGGCACGTTCTTGGCGATTTTGTTGGGGTCGGTGTCTGGCGTTATTTTGAAAATGGAGGGGCTCAGTGAATGGATTGCACCCATGGCGGTTATTGTTGTGGCCATTATGGGTTATTACGCGGCACGGTTGATTCCTGCGGCGGCGCCGGCGGAGCCGAAGTTAAAAATTGATTGGAATTTATTTCGGGAAACGTGGCGTATTATCGGCCAAGCTCGCAAGGTTCATTCCGTTTGGATCAGTGTGTTGGGAATATCATGGTTCTGGTTTCTTGGTGCAGCCTATACGACTCAGCTGAAAGTGTACGTAGACGATTATCTACATGGCACCGACGGCCTCTACGCTTTTCTCTTGGCAACCTTTTCGATTGGTATTGGTTTGGGTTCCTTCTTATGTGAGAAGTTGTCCGGTCGGCGGGTGGAACTAGGGCTAGTGCCGTTAGGTTCTATTGGCTTGAGTTTGTTCGGTATTGATCTGTTCTTTTCATATCAGGGTTTAAGCGAGGCCACGAATGTTGGCATTCAAGAATTTTTGCTCAGTCCCGGCGGTTGGCGCATTGTTGCCGATCTAACGGGCGTTGGTGTTTTCGGCGGCTTTTATATTGTCCCGCTTTTTTCGTTTGTGCAGCATCGCTCTGATCCACGGGAGCTATCAAGGATCATTGCGGCCAATAATATCCTTAACGCATTGTTAATGGTGTTGTCTGCGGCTTGCGGGATTGTATTGGTGGGCGTGCTTGAGTTAACGATACCGCAGTTCTTCCTGGTGTTAGCGTTGGCAAATATTCTTGTTGCGGTTTATATCTATACGGTGGTGCCAGAGTTCCTGATTCGTTTGTTGATCTGGATGCTGACACATACGATTTATCGAGTGAAAAATGACGGGCTTGATTATATTCCAGATGAAGGCCCCTGTGTTTTGGTCTGTAATCACGTTAGTTATGTTGATGCGTTGATTATGGCTGGCGCTATTCGTCGACCTGTGCGGTTTGTTATGTTTAAGCCGATCTACGATATGCCAGTGCTGAATTACATCTTTCGTACCGGTAAAACAATTCCGATTGACTCCAAGAGCCGCAATCCGGATATTTATGAGCGCGCCTTCGTTCGTATTCAAGAGGAACTTGATGCAGGTGAAGTCGTTTGTATTTTTCCAGAAGGAAAGCTGACCACCGATGGTGAAGTTGCCGAGTTCAAAAACGGGCTTGAAAAAATCATTGCACAAAACCCTGTTCCGGTTGTTCCGATGGCCTTGCGCGGTTTGTGGGGAAGTGTATTTAGCCATCGCGGTGGCCCAGCACTGAGTAAAATGCCACGACGGTTTTGGTCGCGTATTGAATTGGTGGCCGCGGAAAGGGTTGCACCAGAGCAGGTCAACGTAGAGGCGATGCGCAATAAGGTATTGGCGTTGCGGGGCGATAAGCGCTAATCGTGGTGGAACTTTTCACCGTCGAGCTTTCTAAGATTGTGCGGGTGATGTACATGCTCCCCGTATACACTTGATCGGAACAATGATGATCCGGTTGATCAGCCGATAAAGTGAGTGGCCAACTGTTGTGAGTTTTCTATTACGTATTAGCGCGACCTATTGGCGCATATTGGCGATTATCTGCATTGCTTCGGTCTGGGCAGTGAGTTTGTGGCCATCTATGGGAACGCCGTTCCGCTTTCAACACGCGGATAAGGTGAGCCACTTTATTGCTTATGCGACGATTGCCTTTTTGCTATCCCGAGGTTGGCCGGGCATGGCTGCTATCGCGGTATGGATCATCGCGCTATTTTGTGGTGGCGCCGCCGAAATTGGTCAGGCCTTGTTTACGACAACGCGCCACCCCGAGTGGCTGGATATGCTCGCGAATGCGGGCGGAGCGGTTGCCGGCGTTATGGTGGCTCGACTGACAATGGTGCGAGCGCCGAGCGCACCTTAGTTATCCTTCTCTTCTCACGGCGCCGCACGCTGTAAACGTGCGAGCGACCGTTCCCTGTCTTATTAAGCTGATCTTTCTCATATAGGGGAAGATTTATGCGTACCGTTAGCGGATTGTCCATTCCGAGCGACATTCATTTAGACAACAGCTTCGAGACGACGAATCTCGCAGCACTGAGCAAAATACTATTAAAGCGTTTCGCTGCGTTTGTTGCTAAAAGCGTGGCTTTAAGCGCGGCGCTAATCTTTACCCTCAGCGTGTCAGCCGGCAAGGCCGGCGCCGTATCAATCTATCAATGCGACGGCGATAACGGCGAGCCAGTATTCAGTAATTCCGGCTGCGAAAATAATCAGCGCATTATTCCGCTTGGAGAGATGAGTGTTATTGAAGGTGGCTCTGCACAGGCGTTGCGTCAACAAGCCAAGACCGTTCGTGATTTGCCTGTACAGAAATCTAAGCCGCGCAAAAAGCCTGACAAACAACAACGGACGGAAACATTTGGACAGCGGGTTGAATTGCGTAAACTTACGATGCGTGCGGAAGGTCTGCGCCGTGATTTGCGTCGAGCCGTTAGCGGAAATGCTCGGTTAACTTTGAAAAAAGAGCTTCATGAGGTTGAACGGCAAATTCAACAGCGCCGGAACTAGGCGTTTCGCAAAGAACGCTTTTAACAAAAGACGCTAAGCGCTATTCGATCATATCAAGATTAACTATCTTTCCCCGCTGCTGTTGCGATTGCGCCCACTGCATGATCTTTGACTGATTCTCGGGGCTGCCCTCCTCCGATCTCGAAGCCATTTCTCCACAGCCGCTCGGCGCTTGCGTTAGTTGATTGGCGAGCGCAGCGCTGTGGCGTAGCTTCTCTAGCGATATGCCGGTACTTAAGCCGCTGCGCTCAAACAAATACACCAGATCTTCGGTGGCAACGTTACCCGTAGCGCCCGGCGCAAATGGGCAGCCGCCAAGGCCGGCAATGGCTGCATCGAAACGGCGAATGCCGAGATCGCATGCGGCCCAGGCCATTGCCAAGGCCAGTCCACGGGTGTCATGCAGGTGAACAATCAAAGGGTCGCTGCCATGCTGACGAATTAATGGCTCTAATACCTGCTGTAGCTGTTGCGGGTGTCCGCCGCCAATGGTGTCAGCAATGCCGACTTCATCTGCCCCTGCGAGAAATAATTGTTCCGCTAGGGTAATGGTTTGTGTCGGCGCGATGTGCCCGTCGTAAGGACAGGCCAGCGCTCCAGCGACATAAGCGCGTGTCGCAATGCCGTCTTGGCGCGCTTGCGCAATAATGTCGCGACAGCTTTGCAGGGCATTATCGCGGGACATATTCAGGTTGCGCTGATTGAAGCTGTCGGTGGTAGAGAGCAGTAACGCCACACGCTTAAAGCCGCAGGCTTTGGCACGCAGGTAGCCTTTTAGGTTTGGCACCATCGCGGTGTAAAAAAGGCTGTCGGTGGCTGCGGTGCCGGGTAGTTGCAGGGCCAGCTGCGCGGCATCGGCCATTTGCGGTACGGCGTTGGGGTGGGCAAAGCTGACCGGCTCAAAGTGGCGAACACCCGCGTCGACTAACGATTGAGCGAGCCTAGCTTTGTCTGCCGTCGATACCTGAACAGGCTGATTTTGCAGTCCATCTCGTAGCCCGACTTCGTTGATGATGACCGACTCCCTCACCGAGTAACTCCTTTCGCTTCGTTGTGCGTGTGCTGGTTTGCGTTAGTGTGCCATCGGCGGGTGCCGCAGCCTACCTTGAGCAGCCATGGTGGCAAATTGGCGTATTCTTCCATTCCATTGAACCATTGGTCAGTGTAAAGATAGACAAAATATGCGTGAATGTGTCTCGTCGCGTGGTCATTGAGCAGGAGTATTCATGACGACCCTAATTCTAATCCTCACATTTGCCATCGTCGCGGTGCTTGTTGCGTCTGCAGCGGTGACATTCTGCTTTTATGCGTGCTGGTATTACGAGGCCCGTAACTTTCCCGAAGCCGCGCAGTTACCGAACGAACCAGTTGAGTTGTCTTTTGTTGATAAAGCGACCGGGATGATCTTGGAGTGGTTGGCGCTGGCGTTGCTAATCATTAGCTACCCGTTACGTTTAGTGCACGATGCCTCACCTGTTTTTACTCGCAAGCAGGGTGAGACGCCGGTCATCTTGGTACATGGTTACGGTGGCGCTAGCGCCAATTTCTTGTGGATGCAGCGACGCTTAAAAAACCGCGGCTGGCACAATGTCTACGCAGTAAGCTATACCCCGCCAACCATCAATGCGCGCAAACTCGCACAACAGGTGGTTGATCACGTTGACCGAATTCTTGCGGCGACGGGCGCAGAAAAAGCCCATTTGGTATGTCATTCTATGGGCGGGCCGTTAACGCGTTACGCGCTGCTGCATCTTGGTTTAGCGGGCAAAGTGGATAAGGTGATTACCTTAGGTTCGCCCCATCAGGGCACACGTCTTGCAAACCTATTTATGGCGCGCGGTGCGGCGGCACAGTTGCGTTATAACAGCCCGTTTATTCAAGAGCTCAATGCCGAAGACCACACTCCTGGTGGCGCGACGTTTTACTCCATTTATTCAAATATGGACGACTTTATTTTGCCGGTGAGTGCGGCGGTACTTGGCGGCAATGCACGCAATATTCATGTCCCGCGTCTAGGCCATATTAGTTTGCTGTATAGCCCGACAGTGCAAGCGGAAGTCGAGAAATGCTTGCTCGAAGATGCTAGCTCGGAGGAGTGCGCAGCGTAGCATGATTAACGAGGAGCGTCGTGCTAGTCCGTGGCGTGAATTAGTCATGTGAAGTCTGAGTTGCTTACGCGTTCGCGCGCGAAAGTGACCTGTCGTCCCAGTATTGTTCAAACGCGTATATAATAGCGTCACATGTTTTCCGGTGTGGTGTAATCGATGTCGTGTATAGACGCCGGTAAGATAATAATTTAGTTGCCGTTATCGGCATTTTAGAAATTTTGGAGACCAACATGACCCAGGCTGTACAACTTGACCAAGCTGAAATAGATCTATTTCGCGATAATGTGCGTAAGTTCTTCGAAAACGAAGTTGCGCCTCATTATGCCCAGTGGGAAAAAGACGAAATCACTCCGCGCGCGATTTGGAATACGCTTGGTGAGAACGGTTTGTTGTGTGTTGATGTGCCAGAGGAATATGGTGGCTTCGGTGCGAATTTTGGCCTTTCCGCGATTGTCGTTGAAGAGGCATCACGTTTAGGCTTTGGCGGTTTGGCATCCAATATTTCGGTGCACTCTGACATTGTCGCCCCGTATATTTTGCATCTTGGAACAGAAGAGCAAAAGCATACCTGGTTGCCCAAAATGGTAACCGGTGAAGCTGTTGGCGCGATTGGTATGACAGAGCCTGGCGCAGGTTCTGATTTGCAAAGTATGAAAACCCGTGCGGAAAAAGATGGCGATAGCTTGGTGATTAATGGACAGAAAACCTTTATCACCAATGGCCAGCATTGCGACGTGATTGTACTGGCGTGTAAAACCGATCCTGCGGCAGGCTCTCGCGGTATGAGTTTAGTGACAGTGGATACTTCGCTGCCGGGTTTCGCACGTGGTCGTAATCTTGAAAAGCTAGGTCAGCATGCCGCCGATACGTCAGAGCTTTTCTTTGAAAATGTCCGTGTTGGCGCGGATCAAATTCTCGGCGGCGAAGGCCGTGGTTTTGCCAGTTTAATGAATGAGCTTCCACGTGAGCGCTTAATTCTAGCGCTGGGATCGGTTGCCGCGTGTGAAGGAATGCTGCAGCGCACGATTGAATACGTACTTGAGCGAAAAGCATTTGGTGTTAACGTCGCGCAGTTCCAAAATACCCGCTTTAAACTTGCGGAATTAAAGGCGCAGATTGAAGTAAACAAGGCCTATGTCGAAAAATGCTCGGCTCAGTACGATCGCGGTGAGTTAACCGCAGTGGCCGCGTCAACGGCCAAGCTGACGTGTTCGGAACTGCAGGGGAAAGTGGCGGACGAGTGCCTACAGTTGTTCGGTGGTTATGGCTATATGCTTGAATACCCTATTGCCAGAGATTATGCCGATGCGCGTATTCAGCGTATTTATGGTGGCACCAGCGAAATTATGAAAGAGATCATTGCTCGCTCAATTGTTGGCAGATAACACGCGCGGTATAGACTTAATTGGGTAGATGCAGAGGCTGGAAGGCGCAGCCATTGCTCTACCCATTATCTGTTAAAGCTTCTTCGACCTTTCTATCTTCAAGAGTTCTAACCCTTCTTTATTTTATCTCTCCGCAGTTGTCCCTGCGGTCGGGTAACTATGGCGTTACTGTTTGTATATTTTTCTGGATCTACAGGATAATCCGGTCTAGATAAACGAGGAGATTGCATAAATGGCAGATGCAAAGTTAGCACGCCTGATAGCCGACGTAGCGTTAACAGAAAAGAGCATTGAGATGCTGAACGCATTGCCTGAAGCCGATCGCGACATGTTCTTGGCAACGTTACTGAGTGTGGTGGAAAGTAAAGATACGCGCATAAATGGCGCGGTTAATAATGCTTTAACGGTTGTTCCCCTGCCCTTGCGCGGCACAGTAAAGAAAATGCTGTTTCATTAAATATCAGAATTGAATAAACGGATGGAATGAACGTCCTGAACGAAAGCATTGAGCGCGCGCATATCTTTCCAGCAGCGCTGCCAGATTAAGAAGTGGAGTAACACATGCACGATTTTGATATTGATGCAGAGCGCATCAAGCTGGAGCGATTGCTTGGCGCGAGTGAAGGTAGTTTGGCGTATTTGAGCACCACACACTCTTCATTGGTGCGCGCTTTCCGAGAAGACTTCTCTGATGCACTGTATCGTCGCCATCAAGATAATTATGCGCGTCTAGCGAAGTTAAGCCGCGTCTTACCCGTTGGCGTGAGTGCCAAACTGGCCGAAACCGTGTTGGGCGCTGTGTTGGGTGCCGGTGTTGCCGGCGAGATGGACCCTGATCGTGCCGGTAAGTTGGCAGGCAAACTGTCCGCAGCGTTTCTTGCAAAACTCAGTGTTCACTTAGAGCCGCACCGCGCGACTAAAATTATCGGCAAGATTCCTCAGGCGGTGATTGTCGCCGTCGCGCAAGAGCTGGCGCGAAAAGAGGAATACATTACCTTGGCGCGTTTTGTCACAGCCATTGATTCGCAAACGCTACATGCTGTGATGGATGCGATTCCTTCTGCGGATGCGTTGTTGCGCGTTGGTATTTTCGTCGAGCAGCGTGAGAGCTTGAGCGATTTACTTGAACAACTTTCAGATCAACGTCGCCAGGACATTCTGGCCGCCGCGACGAAGGCCAAGTTATGGCCACAAATGCTGGTGTTGATGACGCACCTCAACGATAAGATGAAGGGCATAATGGGCGATGCGGTTGTCGCGCTTGGCGACGACCTCATGGCATTTATCTTAGAGACGTGTCGTGAACACAAATTGTGGGAGCCGTTGATTCTAACGGTTGCCAACATGTCTGCCGATAATCGACGTTTGGTTTTGGCGCTGCCGCTTTTGCATGACATGGAAATGCTCAAGTCTCTGCTGGATGATATTCATAATGAAAATCTGTGGCCCTTGTTTGCCCACTTGTGGACAGATGCCTCTGAACAAACGCTGACCTGTAGTTTTGAGGTGTTGGCCGACAATGGCGAATGGTTGGCGGGGTTATTACGTGCGGCAACAGATGCGGGTTTGCAGGGGGAGTTAAAAAAGGAGCTGCAGCGCTTACCTTCCCCACTTTATGAGCGTTTAGCGTTGGCGGCGACAGCGTCTTGCGGAGATGAGTTGGCGGCATTAATGACGACCGTCGATTAATGTTTTGTTGAGCGAGTAAAAAGTGGCGGCCTATTTGCGACGGAGCCGCCAAAACATAAGCGTTATAGGAGCTATAACACTTATTTCAGATTTCAAGATGTGGTTAGAGCTGAAGATGATGGTCCGAGGGGTTATTCTTGCCGCGCTTTGGGGTGGCCGTGAAGGCGATAGCTTTGCTGACAAAGCATTTCGGATTGCCGAAGCTTTTCGCGTAACGGCTCACTGTTGGGATAATAGCTAGAATATTCCAGTAATAGGTACACAGCCTCTTGATCGTGACCATACTTATGCATCGCGTCGACGCTGCGAAGGACTTCTTCTTCGGGTAAATGATAGTGCCGTTCTCGTTGCGTTGTGTGCAGGGTCAGCCCGAGCACAGCTATCACAATGATGGCGATAAGCCACAGAAATTCCATCTCTTACTCCCTCGTGGAGAACTCGTTCTCTCCTTACTCGCATATCGCCTTGATATCGATATGGCACTACAGCTCATATAAAAGTACTACTAGTTCACACTTTTGTGGAAGTGGAGATTTCCTTTTGCCGACAAGCGGCTTGGTTTCGTGAGCAATGTGTGAGCCTTTACGACAAGGTGGGCAAATCGGATCAAATTTTCGTTTGAAGATACGGATTGTTTACCTTGGGAGAGGGCTTTGGGCTTGGGTTGTCGCTGATTTCAGGTGGTGGATTTGCGTTAGGTTGTTGATGCGCTATGCAGCGGCATACTATGCCTGCGCTTGGTAATATCGTTCGGCCCCCTATGGGCCGGTAGAGATAAAAAGAAATGGAGCGATGATGAGAACATTACTGCGCGTATTGGCCGTTGCGCTGGCTGTCTTAGTTGCAGCCTTAGTTGTCACATGGGCGCCGGATAAACCGGTGGCAGAGCTCACGGAGCGCTGGGCTCCTGCGCCATCGACCTTTATTCAGGTCGCGGGCATGTCGGTGCATGTTCGTGATGAGGGCCCCCGTGACGACCCCATGCCAATCGTCTTGTTGCACGGCACCTCGGCGAGCTTGCATACATGGAACGGCTGGGTTGAGCGCTTGAGTGCGACGCGTCGTGTTATACGGTTTGATTTACCGGGCTTTGGTTTAACCGGTCCGTCGCCGACGCATGAATATCATATGCAGGCATATGCTGATTTTGTGGCGGCGATGCTAGATGCATTAGAGCTGGATCAGGTGACGCTTGGGGGTAATTCTCTGGGTGGGCACATTGCTTGGGAGACCGCGTTGGCCCACCCCGAGCGCGTTAGTCAGTTGATATTGGTCGATTCCGGCGGCTATCCGTTGAATCCAGAATCGATGCCAATCGGCTTTCGTATTGCCTTAATTCCGGGCCTAAATCGCATCATGGAATTTACCTTGCCGCGCTTTATGGTCGCCGCTAGCGTGCGTGATGTGTACGGCGATCCGTCGCGCGTGACGCCGGAATTAATCGATCGCTACTATGATCTCACGTTGCGATCGGGTAACCGCCAGGCACTACGGGAACGCTTCGAGCAGACACCGTTGATGAAGAGCGGTGCCGCTATTGCGGGCATCACGCAGCCAACGCTGATTCTGTGGGGCGGGCAAGATCGTCTGATTGAGCCGAGGCATGCTCACCAGTTTGATCAGGATATTGCCAATAGCGAGCTGGTCATGTTCGAGCAACTCGGCCACGTGCCACAAGAAGAAGGTGCGGACGAAACGGTTGCGGTGGTTGAGCGCTGGTTGTTCGCAGAAAAATAGTCCGCAGAAAAATAGATAGCGGAACACTGCAGCAACAGTGAAGCCAAGTTAAATGATCTGGCTTCACTGTTGGGGTTTGAAGAACGTTGCGGCTTGAAGAATAAGGCCTGCCTCCCGCCCCTCGCGTCTGAACACTATTGGTCCTGCCCCTCTCTTTGATCCGAATTCCCCTGCCCTACCTGATGCGATGGGTTGGCTTTGCTCGTGCTGTGGTTAAAGTATGTCGTGCCGCGCCAGCCAAAGACGCCACTATTGTGGCGTAGATTGATAGAAATTGAGCATTTTGGCGCATTCTGATCCGTTTAAAACCCTATTTTTATCAGCAGGTTACGTGGTACATTTTGGCAAATCGTATTTATACGGAATAGTAATTCTGTATAAATGCAGCGTATCGTGCGGCGCCTTCTCGGTGCGTTAGCGCGACGCTAAATAGCATGACACTCATTAAGGGGCCGTGCATGGCGCGCAGAACACAGGCACAAATGGCGCAGACGCGACAGAGCATTATCGATGCGGCGACCGTGTTGTTTGCAGAGCATGGTTTTGCCAACACGCAAATCGCGCAAATCGCTGAGCAAGCAGGTATCGGCATCAGCGCGTTTTACGGTCAGTTCCGAGATAAAGAGGAGCTGTTCTTGTTAATCGTCGCGCAAATGTTTGGCGAAGTGCACAGCAATATTGTCGAGCTGCGCCGCACTATCCGTGTGGATTCACCTCTGGAAACGATCATGGCGGTGCAGCGCATCTACGACTTGTTATTTGAGACGCTGGCGCGTCATCGAGAAATAACCTTGTCCGTTATGCGTTCAGGGTTCGCCACCGTCCCGGCGCTTGAGCAATTATTCTGGGAAATTTGTGATGCGGTATCGGAAGAGATGACGCGTGATTTCAATCGGGCGGAAAGCGAAAGTGGTTTACGTATTGGTCGGCCACAAGATTTATCCGACGCGATGATTGGCATGGTTCTACAGCTTGGTCATCGCATGGCACGTGACGGATTCCCTACTCCGTATCAGGCCTCGGCGGTGTGTACGAAATTCACCTTCGGCGGGTTGATGATGTATATGCCCAGCGAAACGTTAAAACACATAGCGCCGTTACTGGGCGCCTTTCCGAGTGACGTAACGTAATTGATTCCAGAAAACCTCGCAGAAAGCGAGGTGTCGTGTATTACGCAAACAAAATGAATGCATAACGTTAATCAGCAAAGCAAACAGAATAAACAGGACGATATATTATGACCGCTAAAGAAAATATTACAGCAATCTCCGTTGATGCCGATATCCTTGAAGTGGCGATTATCGGCGCGGGATTTTCCGGGCTAGGCATGGGGATTCGTTTGAAAGCGTCCGGCATGACGGACTTCCGTATTTTCGACAAAGGCCATGATGTGGGTGGCACTTGGCGTGACAACACCTACCCCGGTTGTGGCTGCGATGTGAAGTCTGCACTGTATTCTTATTCGTTTGAGCCATGGGCGGAATGGTCAAACGCTTATGCGAAGCAAGGCGAGATTCATCAGTACATCCGTCACTGTGCCGAAAAATATGAAATGTACCCGCACTTACAATTCAATACGACGGTTGCCGCCGCCCAGTACGATCAAGAAAGCGGTGTATGGGAAATCAAAACGGCGGCAGGCGAATCCATTAAAGCGCGCAACGTTGTTGCGGCACCCGGTCCGTTTGCCGATGCGCAAGTGCCGGCGTTTAAGGGCATCGATTCATTTAAAGGCAAGATCGTCCACACTGCGCGCTGGGATCATAATATTGATCTTGCGGGGAAACGCGTAGGCCTTATCGGTACAGGCGCCACAGGTGTTCAAGTAGGGCCAGCAATTGTCGATACGGTGAAACATCTCACGGTTTTTCAGCGCACGGCAAACTGGATTATGCCGCGTCTAGATCGAGATATTACCGAAGAAGAGAAGGCGCGTTATCGTAAATCACCAAGTTCGATGAAGCTCGCACGCTTAGGGCAGTACTGGTTTAATGAATTAACCGCGCCGTTTCTGATTTTAAAATATGACGTATTCAAGTCGCAGCCAGAAAAACTGTGCCGTAGTTATTTAAAGCATAAAGTAAAAGATGAAGCGCTGCGGGAACAGCTTACCCCGACGTTCAAATTCGGCTGTAAGCGCGTACTGGTTTCAAGCGATTGGTACCCAACCATGCAACGTGACGACGTATCGTTGGTGTGCGACGGTATTGAGCGGATTACCGAAAAAGGCATTGTTACAGCAGACGGTGTGGAGCACGAACTGGATGTGATTATTTTGGCGACCGGTTACGAGGTGCGTAAAGTTGGCGCGCCGATGCCAATCGTAGGTCGCAACAAATTAGAGCTGAATGAAGTCTGGAAAGACGGTGCAGAAGCGTATCAGGGAATCGCGACAGCAGATTTCCCGAACTTATATTTCCTCGTTGGCCCGTTCACAGGCCCAGGCCATACCTCGGTGATTGCTTATTCCGAAGCGCAGATTGATTACGTGCGACAGGCGATTACGTTTCGTCGAGAGCGTGGATTGAAATCAATTTCGGTGAAGCCTGAAGTCGAGCGCGCGTTTGTGAAAACAATGGATGCTCGCAGTGAGCATACGGTATGGAAGTCTGGCTGTGATAGCTGGTATTTAAGCCCGAATGGCCGTAATAACACCCTCTATCCGGGATTTAATGCGGAATACCGCATGCGTATTGCACGCTTTAACCCCGGCAATTATGAACTGATGAATTTCGCGAATAAAACCGTGCGAGCAAGCATTGCCGATCAGCTCAGCACGAGCGTTGCCGCGTTGAAATCGGTTTAACCAGCAGGCACTGCGAACGGCGTTGTTGTAGGAGGGGACATAGGTAATCAGGGTGAAGGTGTATCAGGTTTTGCCCTTTTGCCGCCCTTGCCTGAAAACCAGCGGCACACGCAGTTACTCAGCGGGACTCTGCTAGGCAAAGCCAAAGCTTTCGCCTGCAAGCAGGCTCCCATAAGGCAGTGCGGTTTGATGTTTATATAGGAGCTTGCTTGCAAGCGATTAGCATGGGCTAAAATTAAAGCATTTCGTTACCGGAGCAAGCTCCTTGTATCTCTTTGCAGATATTGATTGGTTCTTTATGTTTGCAGAGAGAAGGTGTCTACAGGGCGCAGTTCTTCTAAAACGCCTGGGGTTCAATATCCTTTAAATGACGTCCGACTGCGACCCATGCACCAGTCAGGCCAAGCAGACCTGCGAAGATGGGCAAGGTAAATGCCGCTTCGGCGCTAAAACCCGCAACGCTATAATCGCTGTTATACAACGCCAACAAATCATCCAGCGGCGAATCAATCCAGATCAGTGCGATGTTCACTAGCACGACAGCAGTAATGCCTCCGAACAAGCCAATCCAGAAGCCGGTATATAAAAACGGGCGTCGAACAAAACCGTCCGTGCCGCCAACAATTTTTACCACCACAATTTCTTCGCGTCGGCTTTCGATTGCTAGGCGAATAGTATTGACCACCACTAAGACCACCGCGATTGCCAGCGCAATGCCCAGCGTTGACACAATGCGCGTACCGAGTTCGATCATGCTGTGTAAGCGTTGCACCCATTCGACATCTAGTTGAACAACATCGACAGCAGACTCCTTCTGCAATTCACCTTGCAAAACTTCTAGCGCTTCGGGGGTGGTGTCTTGTGGGTAAACAATAATCAGCGGAGGCAAGGGGTTGTCGGGCAAGGCATCGAGTACGTCGCCGAACCCTGACAGCAATTTATATTCTTCTAGTGCCTGCGCCCGACTAATCACTTCGGTGCGCACGATGGCCACTTTCTTGCCCCATTGCTCAGCAAGCTCGCGTTGTTGTTTTTCGTTAACGTTGTCGTTTAGGAATACCGATAGATGCGCATTGCCGTCCCAGCCTTTGGTCAGCGCGCTAACATTTTCTAGCAGCACGGACAGTCCTGCAGGTAAGGCCAACGCAATGGCGATGACCAGTATCGTCATCAGGTTACTGGTCGGTGCGGCACGCATGCGGCGTAATGCATCTTTGCCGGAATCGCGATGGTGCAATTGCCAGCTGTGCAACTTATCGCGTAACGAGGTTTTTGCCGATTGTGCGCCAGCGCGGCGTTTAACGGGTTTTGGCGCCGGCTTGGCGGGCTTTAACGGTGTGGCATTGCGGCCGATATTGCGACCAGAAGGTTTACGCATCGATGCCAACCTCCTCGCGATCAGTAATAAGATGCCCGTCGCGTAAGGTTAATAAACGATGTTGATACTGCGCGATCAGTGAGAGGTCGTGGGTGGCGATTAAGACCGATACGCCAACGCGGGCGAAGTCCTCGAACAGATCCATAATTTCGGCGGACAAGGCCGGATCAAGATTACCGGTTGGCTCATCGGCGAGCAGTAGTGGCGGTTTATTAACGACGGCGCGGGCAATACCAATACGTTGTTGCTCGCCGCCGGACAGCATCATGGGGTTGAGCTTTTCTTTGTCGAGCAAGCCGACTTTATCCAGCGCGGCGCGTACCCTGCGGCCGATATCAGCCGGTTTAAATCCGGCAATAATGAGCGGCAGTGCCACGTTATCGTAAACGCTACGGTCGAATAATAAATGATGGGATTGGTGCACCATGCCTATCTTGCGGCGTAAAAAAGGGATGCCGCTATTGCCAATATGATCGAGGTTCTGATTATCGATTTGTACGGTGCCGGTGCTCGGCCGTTCAATCATCATGATCAGTTTTAGCAGCGTCGATTTGCCCGCGCCACTGTGGCCTGTCAAAAAAGTTAGCTCGCCCGCCGGTAATAAAAAGGAGACATCTTTCAATGCCTCCTTACCGTTTGCGTAGCGCTTAGTGACGCGATCAAACTCAATCACCCGATAACATCCTCAAATAAGGCCTGCACAAATTGTTCTGCTTCAAAGGGACGCAAGTCATCAAGTTGCTCGCCGACACCAATAAAGCGAATAGGCAGGCCGGTTGCTTTAGCCAGCGCAAAGAGAACGCCGCCCTTTGCCGTGCCATCGAGCTTGGTCAGGGTTAGTCCGGTAACGCCGACAACTTGACGGAACTCTAGCGCTTGATTAATCGCATTTTGTCCGGTGCCTCCGTCGAGTACTAGCATGACTTCGTGCGGTGCGTCTGGGCTCAGCTTGCGCATCACGCGCACCACTTTACTCAGCTCTTCCATCAAATGAGATTTCGTATGCAGGCGTCCAGCGGTATCGGCGATCAGAATATCTACGCCGCGAGACTGGGCAGCTTGCACCGCATCAAAAATCACCGAAGCGGAATCCGCGCCGCTGTGCTGGGCGATCACCGGAATATTATTGCGCTCACCCCAGACCTGAAGCTGTTCAACCGCCGCGGCGCGGAAGGTGTCGCCCGCGGCTAACATGACAGACTTCCCTTCACGCTGAAAACGTTGCGCCAGCTTGCCGATAGTGGTGGTTTTGCCAACGCCGTTCACGCCGACCATTAAAATAACGTACGGCTTTTTCGTCGTGTCGATCACGAGAGGCTGATCGACCGGCACGAGTAATTTGCGAAGCTCGTCTTGCAGCGCTTCATACAGAGCATCTGCATCGACTAATTCTTCGCGGCCGACCTTGCCGGTTAGCGCCTCAATAATGACATCGGTGGCTTCAACGCCAACATCCGCGATGAGTAGCTGGGTTTCGATCTCTTCGAACAGCTCGTCATCGATTTCTTTGCGACCCACCAACAGGTCCGCAAGCCCTTTACCAAGCCCCTCGCGGGTCTTGCTCAGGCCTTTTTTCATCCGCGACCAGAAGTTGCCTTGCTCGGCATTACTGCTGCTTGCGCCATCATTTGCGCCAGAGGGCTGGCTATTAGAAACTTCGTCGTTCATTTACAGTCACATTCCTGATTAACACGCCGTGCCTCCGGCGCTGGGCTATCCTATCATCTGCCCGCGACTGAGTGCCAAAGGTGTCCGTCGGATGCGCGGCTTTTGTCACGCTTATCGGCGAGATCGTAGGTAACGTCATGCGCAAAGGTTCGACGGCATGTCTTGTATGTGTCTTTATAGGCGCCAGCACGTATATATAAGCAAGCCGACGTCCATCAAGCCCCTGCACGCTAATGGGCGTCCATGGGTTCGCCATTACTTTCGGTATAACTTTCGCTATTACTGTCGGTACAACCAAGGAATAACACCAACATGCGCAACGGTTTGATCATCGGTTTGTTCTCATTATTGGGGTTTGTAGCGTCCACCGCTGCGGTTGCTAGCAATACAGCGGGTGCTGGGCCAGTCACCCACGATTTCACCTTGGATAACGGCCTGCGCGTGCTGCTGCGTGAAGATCATCGCGCGCCGGTGGCAGTGTCGATGCTGTGGTATAAGGTCGGTAGCTATGATGAAGCGCCGGGGGAAACTGGGCTGGCTCACCTGCTAGAGCACATGATGTTTCGCGGCACTGGAAAGCTGCCGCCAGGCGACTTTTCCCGCCTCGTTGCCCGCTTCGGAGGTGAAGACAACGCCTTTACCTCCTACGATTTCACCGCCTACTTTCAGAAAGTCGAAGTGTCGCGCTTGCCGTTGATGTTGGAGTTAGAAGCGGACCGTATGCGCAATCTGACCATTTCCGATGAAGACTTCGTCCGCGAGCGCGATGTCGTCATGGAAGAGCGCCGTCAGCGTACTGACGACAACCCGAGCGCCCTAGCGTGGGAAAAGTACACCGCGGTCACCCGCCCCGGCAGTGGTTATGCCAGTCCGGTGATCGGCTGGCGTGAAGAGCTGCAGAATTTGGCGCCACAGCAGGCGCGTGTTTGGTACAACACCTGGTATGTGCCCTCCAATGCGACGCTGGTGATTGCTGGCGACATCACCCGTGACGAGATCGAGCCGTTGGTGCGTAAATTTTTTGGCAAGGTAAAAGGCGCGGATGCACCGCCACGACAGGCGCCACGCTTGGCCTATCCTCCTGGCGAGCGGAGTGTGGTTATCGAAGCGCCGGTTCAGGTTTCTTCGCTGTATATCTCCTATAACGTGCCGACCTTGGCGACTCATCCGAAAGACTTTTATGCCCTGACCATGCTTGCCGGCGTACTCGACGGCGGTTACTCGGCGCGTATCGAGTCGGATCTGGTGCGCGGGCAAAAAGTATTGGCCGGTGGTGGCGCCAGTTATGACGGCATGAGTCGTGCCGATGGCTTATTAACGCTGAGCGCAACGCCTGCCAATGGTGTTTCACTGGAAACGGCGGAACTGGCATTGGAAGCAGAGCTGGAAAAATTGCGTACAACAAAACCGAGTGCAGCCGAGATGGCGCGCGTGCGTGCAGGTGTGCTCAGCGGCCGCGTGTTCGGTATGGATTCCTTGTTTGGCCAAGCGATGGAGTTAGGTCAGCTAGTTACCCTTGGCATTGATTGGCGTATGGGCGATCAGTTCGCCGAGCAGCTCGCCAAGGTGACGCCTGAGGATGTGCAGCGCGTTGCCCAGCAATGGCTCATTTCTCAGCGCCGCTCTATTGGCCATGTTATTGCGCCCGCGCCGGATAAAAGCGCTGCCGCGTTGGAGAAAAAATAATGCAGACAGTGAATGTACTTTTAACAGCTCGCCCACAATTTGGCCGAAAACGACCAGCCTCTTTGACGGGTTTCTTTCCGGTTCTCTTTACGGCATTGCTAGTGACCAGCATCAGCGGTTGTGCATTGTTGGGTGGAGGTTCTTTCCCGACGACGCTGAAGCAAGTGAGTGCGGCCACACCGACTGAACGGGCGCTGGATATACAGCAATGGCAAACCGAGGAAGGCGCGAACGTTCTATTCGTGCGCTCGCCGACGTTGCCGATGCTTGATGTGCGTGTTGTCTTTGATGCCGGCAGCGCCCGCGATGGACAGCAGGAAGGGCTGGCGAGTTTAACCAGCGCGCTATTTGGCGAAGGCGCAGAGGGGCTTACGGTTGATGATATTGCCCATGGTTTTGAAAACCTTGGCGCTAACTTTAGCAGTGGTAGCTATCGCGACATGGCGCTTGTCGAATTACGAACGCTGACAGATGCTGAATTTTATCGGCCGGCGACGGAACTGTTTGTTCAAGCAATTGGCACGCCGACCTTTCCGCAAGCGGCCTTAGATCGCATTCGCGCGCAAACCTTAGTTGGCTTGCAGCGGCAGAAGCAAGTGCCCGGCCCGCAGGTTCAGCGCGCGTTTAATCGTGCGGTGTTTGGCGATCATCCCTACGCGCATGATTCCAGCGGCAGTGAAGCGAGCTTGCCGAATATTAAGCGCGCCGATATCGAACAGTTTTATCAGCAGTACTATGCCGCCGGTAACGCGGTGATTGCCATGACGGGTGATCTAGATCTCGCGGCTGCGAAAACATTGGCGCAGAAGATTAGCGCTACTCTGCCCCGCGGCGAACATGCGCTGAGTTTAGAGAAAGCGTCGCCGCCACAAGCGCGTATTGTCGAGCACCTGGATTTCGACAGTAGCCAAACGACCTTGATGCTAGGACAGCAAAGCATCTGGCGTGGCCATCCGGATTGGGTGGCGCTGTATGTTGGCAATCAAATTTTGGGCGGCAGTGGTTTTGCCTCGATTTTGACCGAAGAAGTGCGAGAAAAACGTGGCTTTGTTTATGGCATTGGCAGTGGCGTGTCGCCGATGGCTTCTGCTGGGCCGTTTACCGTGAGCCTGCAAACGGCGAACGATAATGCCGACGAAGCACTGGCAGTGACGCTGCAGCTGGTCCGTGATTACATTGCTAGCGGGCCTAGCCAAGAGCAGCTCGACAACGCCCGCAACGATATTATTGGCAGTTTCCCATTATCGATTGCCGAGAACGATCAGATTGTTGGTCAGCTAGGGTCGATAGGATTCTATGGCTTACCGTTGGATTACCTTACTTGGTTTGAAAATGAAGTGCGGTCCCTAACGGTTGAAGAAGTACGTGCCGCGTTGCAGAGAAATATTCACCCAGAGACGTTGGCCATTGTGTCGGTTGGTCCTGTCGCGCCGGAAATCCCCGGGGCTTCTAGCGACTTAGGTTCTGAGCGCGCAGCACCGATAAGCAATTCAGCGGATAGCAGTGATAGCCAAAACTCAGGCGAGCAAGCCGCGAAGAAGTGAGCCGTAACCTATGACAGCAAGCAAAGGCAGTGTGCGGATTATTGGCGGCGAACATCGTGGCCGTCGATTGCACTTCACGGATCAAAACGGCGACCTACGCCCGACCGGTGACCGCCTGCGTGAAACGTTGTTTAACTGGTTGCAGTTCGAAGTGCGCGGTACTCGCGTGTTGGATTTGTTTGCCGGTTCCGGCGCGTTAGCTGCGGAAGCGCTTTCTCGCGGCGCCGCGAGCGCGTTATTGATCGAAAAGAAACGTGCCCGCGCCGATGATTTAGCGCGTGTGCTGACTCCGGTTTTCGACAGTCGTGCTCAAGTAAAATGTGTCGATGCGCTCACGTGGGTCAATCGTGCTTGTGGTCAATACGATTTGGTTTTTATAGATCCGCCCTACGATCTCGGTTTGCACCAGCCGATTTGCGATGCCCTAGCGCAACACGATGTCGTTGCCCCCGGCGGTTGGATTTTTATCGAGACTCGTCGACAAAGTGCGGCGCCCAACGTGCCCGCCCACTGGCAACTTGAGAAAGAAAAAGAAAGCGGCGATGTCCGTGCGCAGTTGTACCGAAATGGAGAGCGCTCTCAATAGAAGGCGATGCTGCTGGTCAATGGCGTCAGGTTTTATTCCGACGTTTGATCGCTTGAAAGCAAGCCCCTACAAAGAAATGAAAGCCGCGCGGCCTTGTGGGATGCCACGTGCAGGCGATTCTTTTACCAACGGTAAATCTCGGCGCGACGCGATTTAGAGGGTATAAATAATGAAGTGCTCTACAAGAAATCTACGATAAAAAAGCTCTCGCAGACAAACCCCCTGTGCCTATAAAGCCGGAGAAACAAAATGTTTAAGTCCGCCCACGTGCAGACTCTGTGGGGCCCTCGCTGGCGTAAGCTTCCCGTCGTCATTCGTGCCCTAGAAAGCGCGCCATTGAGTGACGGCGACCACTGCTGGCTACATTGGGCTGGCCCAGATGCAAAGAATGCACGCGCCATAGTTATCGTTTTGCACGGCCTTTCTGGCAGCAGCGATTCCCATTATGTTGTTGGTTTGCAGCATCGTTTGGCGCAGCAAAAAGTGGCCAGTGTTGCGGTAAATTTTCGCGGCGCGGCGGGCCGCGCCAATAACCGCGCCCGCACTTATCACTCTGGCGAAACCGGCGACCTTAATGATATCGTCAGTCAGCTACACCAACGCTTCCCACGGGCACGACTGTTGCCCGTCGGCTATTCTCTTGGCGGTTCGCGCTTGCTCAATTATTTGGCCGAAGGTGGCCACCCCGCCATCACCGCTGCCGCCGCGGTATGCGTGCCGATCGATTTAGCGGCTTGCGCGGAACGACTTAACCAAGGTTTTTCGCGCGTATACCGCAACCACCTTATCAGCGAACTGCTTTCCTCCTACCGAGACAAGCTACCGCACCTAGAAGCCGTCGCGCCACAGGAAGCAAAAAAACTTTCCTCGCTATACGATTTTTCCAAAGAAAATTTTAACGACATCACCACTTTCCGCGATTACGACCGCACTATCATCTGCCCGTTGTTCGGTTTTGCCGACCCAGATGATTACTACAATCGCTGTAGCGCCAAACCCAAGCTGGTAAAAATAAAAACACCAACCCTGCTCATCCAAGCAGACGACGATCCCTTTATGACCCCCGCCACCCTGCCCACAATGGTAGAACTCGGTGATGCGGTGACGCTGCAGGTTCGCAACGGCGGCCACGTCGGCTTTATTGATGGCTTGCCGTTTCGGCCGCGCTATTGGCTAGAGGAAAGAATTTCGGCGTATTTTGGGGAATGGTTTTAGAACGTAAGATGACGTTAACGCATGAGGTAAGGGCGTTGTGAGAGATGTTTTAGTCTTGAGCGGGGATGCTTTTTTATTTTGGAGCATCCCGCGCCGCTATGTTGGCCTTATGCGACCGCTTCTTCCAGATACTTTTCTCTATGAGACTGAGAAATAGTGTGTCTCTTTATTCGAGTGGATGAGGTGCGGGTGTTATAAAGCACTTGGATGATCTTCTTTCCTCTGCTTTTCAAATAGGCTTCAACTTCGAGGTTATGCGGCTTTCTGCCCCAGTCTTCTCCAACAACAAAGATGTCCACATTCAGTTCTTTGCATGCGGAAACATATTCGAGCTCATGGTAAGGACGAACGATATCCACGCAGCGCAATGCTTTTAGCATTTCAGCTCTTTGGTCGAGTGGGATAACCGGTAAGTTTGGCTTGTAAGAGTTCACCACGCGATCAGAAGCAACACCAACGGCGACGGTATTACCTAGCGTACCGCAATGCTCTAGCAACGCTAGATGCCCTACGTGTAATAAATCAAATGTTCCAACTGTATATACAACCATTATGTTAATTAGCTCCTAGGTTCGTAAGTCGTCTCTCGTTGTGCGTTTTCAATGTCGAGTTTTCTATATAAGTTTGGCGCCATAAATGGCTGTTATTGCCAGCGTGTAAGCCGCCAAGCCATAAACATTTATCGGCTTGCCGGAAAGTTTTGGCGTTTTAATTTGTGACACGTTTAGCGCGGCTAACGTTACGCCACTGACATAAAGCACCATCGAAAAAGTGCCTTGGCTTAATACGCTTTCGAGTAAGAAGATGGACACCAAGATAATGTTGTTGTTATCCAGGGCGAGGCCTGTGTATTTCGACTCGCCTGAAAGTCCGAAAGTGCTGAAGTAACTCAGTCGTACCGCGCTGGCGGCAAGCATCAGAAATGCGCCGATGAGATATATCGGTTCAAACTTTCCATAACTTAGAAGAAGAATGGCTGGCGTGACGCCATAACTGACAATGTCGATAAGGACATCAAGTTGGCCGCCGAAATGCCGATCGTTGCCTGTCCGCCCTTTCATTCTGCGTGCAATCAGACCATCCGCCCAATCGAACGCGACGGCCCAGATCATGCCAATCATGGCTGCGTAATAAATGCCGAGAATGCTGAAGTAGATGGCTAAAAGTGTGCAGGCTAATCCGGCAAGTGAACAAAGGTTTGGCAGGTCTTTTAAAAATGAAAGAATGGTCGGCTGCGGGTTTTTAGGTTCGATGTTATCTGTAGTCATAGTGTTCCATAGGGCAGTACCCGACGATCTTGGCAGATATCGAGTAAACAGAGAGCCGTGCCGACATAGCGGCAGAATCAGCTAGCAAAAACGGCGTAGCGCAAAAGGTGTGACAGATTCACGAAGGAAATGAAAATGCGACGTTGTGAGAACGGCGAAGCCAGAATGCAGGAGACGACGATGTAACGATCGAGATTGATGCTACGTTGAATATAAAAACGTAGGGAGTTGGTAAGAGCCGGGAGGGTAACACAGATACGAGATTTAATCGTGGTGTATAAACAGAGTCAGGATGAGCGGTGCTTTTATGTGGGTACCGAAAGTTATAACGTGCTGATATCGTTGCTTAAAATGGTGTGTCTATAGCCTCTTTGTTTTGTCGCGCGATGAACGCCTATTAACGATCATCATTGCCGTCCCTTCGCATCCCTGCCTGTCCCGCCAACATCTCCATGGCGTTCGCCGCGCTGCCATAACGGGCTTTTATGCTATCGAGGTGTTCGAGGGCTTCGCCTTTTAAGTATGGCGCTTCAAGGCAGACCACTTGATAGATGCCCTGTTGCAGGAGCTTGCGATCGCGATCGAGGTCGCGATGGTCGTCGGGCACCATGCTTTGCACGAACATCGCCCATGAGGCGACGATGACCCAGGTGTTGACCATTAGCGCTTGCAGGTCTTCATCGCTGGCGGCGATCAAGCCAGAGGCGCGCAGGCCTTGATAGATGTTGAGGCCTTTTTTGAGGCAGATGGACACGAACTCTCGGTAGTCTTCGCGCAGGGTTTCATCTTGGTTCAGCAGATGGCCGAGGTCGCGGTGCAGAAAACGGGTAGCCCATATGCTTTCCAGTATCGATTCTAAATAGCCGACCTTGTCTTGCCACGTTAGTGGCCGGCCTGCTGGCACCTGCAAAAACGCTTCAACCATCGCCTGATACCGAATAAACAGCTCTTTGACGATCTCGCCTTTGTTGCGAAAGTGGTAATAGAGGTTGCCCGGCGAGATACCGAGGGCTTCGGCAATATGATTAGTGGTGACATTGCGCTCGCCTTGCCGGTTAAACAGTTCGAGGCTGGTGGCAAGAATGCGTTCTCGGGTGCTGGTCATATTGGGTCAACAGTGGCGATTTGTGGTGTATGGCGCCTTCATCAGACGAGCGAAGGTTGACACTTAGAGTAATTGCTCTAAAAATCGATCTCAAGTAAATCTTACCTCTTCAGCTATCGTGGCGCTGAGATACGCCGCATAGACGAGAGGGACATAACAGAAATTAGGTACGGGAGAGCACCATGGTTGCCGAAGTGAAAAACCTGCACGGCCTGAGCGGCGAAATAGAACAGATGCAGAGCGTTTATCGCCAGCAGCGTGAAGCGTTTGCATTGCATCCCTACCCGAGCGCCGAGGAGCGTCTTGATCAGCTGACCCGCTTAAAAGAAATGTTACTGGCCCATGTCGATGAAATTTGTGCCGCGGCCACAGCAGATTTTGGAAATCGTTCGATCGATGAAACCAAAATTATGGAAATTATTACGAGCCTTGAAGGGCTGAAGTATAACGCGAAAAATGTGCGCCGTTGGATGAAGCCGCAACGTCGTGCGATTGGCGCGCTACAGTTTCCGGCGCGGGCTTGGGTTGCCTATCAGCCGTTGGGCGTGGTCGGTGTGATCGCGCCGTGGAATTATCCGTTGTTTTTGGCGATTGGGCCGTTGGTTGCCGCATTGGCAGCGGGCAATCGGGTGATGATCAAAATGAGCGAGTTCACTCCGCATATGGGCGCGCTGCTAAAAACGATGCTGGCTAAATATTTCAGCGAAGATCAGATTGCGGTAATTAATGGTGAGGCGGATGTTGCTGCGGCATTTTCGTCACTGCCGTTCGATCATCTGTTGTTTACCGGCTCGACCAGTATTGGTCGCCATGTGATGCGTGCGGCAGCGGAAAATTTAACGCCTGTGACTCTAGAACTGGGTGGAAAAAGCCCGACAATTATTGCGGATAGCTATCCCATGGCGGAAGCGGCGTCCCGCATCGCCTTTGGCAAGTGTTACAACGCGGGGCAAACTTGTGTCGCAACGGATTACGTTTTGTGCCCGGAAAGTCGCGTTGATGAACTGGTTGAGGCGATGACGGATCAAGTGTCGCAAATGTATCCAACTATTCGTAATAATCCTGACTACACGTCGATTATTAATGAGCGTCAATATTCGCGGTTACAAAAAGTATTGGCGGATGCAAAAGAAAAAGGTGCGCGTATTGTCGAAATTAATCCAGCCAATGAAGATATGGGCGACACTCGTAAAATCCCGCTGACATTGGTGTTTGATGTTCGCGACGATATGTTAATTGCCAGTGAAGAAATTTTTGGGCCGTTGATGCCCGTTGTCGGCTACAAAACGTTAAAAGATGCAGTACAGCATGTGAATGATCGTCCTCGTCCTCTGGCGCTGTATTACTTCGATTACAATGATCAAAACTGCCAGTATGTTTTGAACAATACGCACTCTGGTGGCGTGTCGCTTAACGATACGATCAGCCACGTTGGCGTAGATGACATGGCATTTGGCGGAATCGGACCTTCCGGTATGGGCTCTTACCACGGTCACGAAGGTTTCTTAACATTTTCTCACGCAAAAAGTGTGCTACGTAAAGGCCGACTTAATTTCCTAAAAGCTTCCCTGCCACCGTTCGGTCGTGGTATTCATAACTTTATCTATAAGCTAACGTTGAAATAAAGCCATGGACGAATCTTCTCTTAGCCGGCGTGATTTTCTTCGCGCCGGTACTTCTGCGACGGTTATGTTGGCAGGGGGCTCATTACTTGCCGGATTGTCCGGCTGCTCATCATCGGTTTCGATTCCTGCCACCGGCTTTCGTTGTTTGCGTCAAACGGATGTGGACCTACTGTTGCCGTTGATGTCGACTATTCTTGGGCCGGCGATCAGCAGAGAAGATGATGCGGTGAGTGCGTTAGCATCTCTGGACCAGTTGATGTTTGCCTCAACGGATCTGGTGCGCGGGAACCTATTCAAGCTCTATGATTTACTGCAATTGGGCGCGGCACGTTGGTGGCTTACCGGTTTTTGGGCGGCGCCGGCTAAGTTAACCGAGGCTGAACGCGTTGAAGCCATGACAAATTGGGCGGCTAAGCGTAATGGTTTTGCACAGATTGCGTTTCGCGGATTAACGCAGCCAATCTTTATGCCTTGGTATGCGTCTGCTGAAAATGCGGCTCGTATTGGATACCCCGGGCCCCCGGTGAAGGTGATTGGTTAATGGACTTATCAAAACTAAAAATCAGCGGCGTTAAAGATCCGTGGAAAGCAGGCTCCGAGCTTGGCTGGACTATTATTGATGGCGCTCACGTGGAAGAGAGCCAAACGATTGAAGCGGACGTTGCCATTATTGGTACCGGCGCAGGCGGTGGCGTGAGCGCAGAAATTCTGACGGCGGCCGGCTTGAAAGTGGTGATGATTGAAGCGGCGCGGCTAAAAAGCTCCGACGAATTCAATATGGCGGAAGGCGAAGCCTATCGCGATCTGTATCAGGAAGCGGCGGCGCGTGGCAGTAAAGATGGCGCGATTACTATTCTGCAAGGCCGTGCTGTCGGCGGCACGACGGTGGTCAACTGGACATCCAGTTTCCGCACGCCGGAACAAACACTGGCATTTTGGGGTGAGCGTTTTGGCGTGGCAGAGATGTCGCGCGCGGAGATGAATCCGTGGTTTGAGAAAATGGAACAGCGCCTCAAGATTAGCAAATGGGCGATGCCGCCAAACGCAAATAATGAAGTGTTAAAGAAGGGCTGCGAAAAACTCGGTTGGAGTTGGAGTGTTATTCCACGCAACGTCGACGGTTGTTGGAACTTGGGTTATTGCGGCATGGGCTGCCCAACCAATGCCAAACAGTCGATGCTGGTAACGACTTTGCCGGAGGCGATGAAAGGCGGCGCTACGCTGATTCACAGTGCCGAAGCGTGGACGTTGCAACAAGAAGACGGCAAGGTCAGCGCTATTCAATGCCGTGCTTTGGATAAAGACAAACGCCCTACCGGTGTGACGTTGACCGTTAAAGCGAAGACCGTCATTGCCGCCGGTGGCGGTATTAATACTCCTGCGTTGCTTATGCGTTCGAAGGTGCCAGACCCGCATCAGCTTATTGGTAAGCGCACCTTCTTGCACACCACGACGTTTGCGTTCGGTGATTATGAGCAGACCATTGATGGCTATTACGGCGCACCGCAATCGACTTACTCTGATGAGTTTGTATGGCGCGATGGGGCGGATGGCGATCTAGGTTACAAGTTAGAAATTATGCCGATGCACCCTGGTCTTATTTCGTCGTTGACCGGTGGCTTCGGCAAAAAGGCATTTGAAGAGTTGTCGCGTTTGCCCCATCTAAGTTCGGCGATTGCATTGTTGCGTGATGGTTTCAATGAGCAAAGCGTGGGGGGTTCGGTGGAGCTCAATGAGGCCGGTGAGCCGATATTGGATTACCCGATTAATGAGTACTTGCTTGAGGGCGCCAAGCATAGCCACTACAGCATGGTGGAAATGCATTTTGCTGCCGGTGCTAAGCGAGTGCGTGCTGGCCACTCGTTGGCGACGTTCTGCGATAGCTGGGAAGAAGCGCGGGCGCAGATCGATGAGCTGCCGTATGAGGCGGGTTTTGTTGGCCTTGGCAGTGCCCACGTAATGGGCGGCTGTCCACTGGGTGAGGATGAAAGCCAGTGTGTGGTGGACAGTGACGGCAAGTTTAAGCACCTCGATAACCTGTACGTTTTTGATGGCTCGGTATTCCCGACTAGCCTTGGTGTGAATCCGCAGTTAACCATCTATGGCATGACGGCGAAGAACGCCACGGCATTGGCGCTACGCTTAACCGAACAGAAAGGTCTGGCTGAGCGGCAAGCTGCGGAAGTTTAGTGAATGACCAGCGACCGGCCTCTGGCTGCGTCGTTGGTGCCCTAGCCTGTCCCCCCAGCGCCTAACGGCCGAGACGTGAGCTTTTTGTGTCTTACCAAAGCTTCTGCGAAGTTTTAGTTTGCCGAGCGCTTCCGGTATCCTTGGCCTCCCTTGAAACGTCAGGACCTCACCATGACCAATCGCGTTGTTTACCCCGGCACCTTTGATCCCATTACCAACGGCCATAAAGACTTGGTTGAGCGTGCGGCAAAGATGTTCGATGAGGTTATCGTCGCGGTGGCGGCCAGTGAGAAGAAAGGGCCGCTGTTTGATGTTGAGCGACGCGTTGCGTTAGCGGAAGAATGCCTAGCGCATTTGCCGAACGTTCGAGTGACCGGCTTTTCAAAGCTACTGGCCTTCTTCTGCGCTGAGCAAAACGCCAATATCTTATTGCGTGGTTTACGCGCGGTGTCCGATTTTGAATACGAATTCCAGCTCGCCAATATGAACCGACAGCTGGCGCCGGATTTAGAAACGGTTTTTCTGACCCCTGCTGAGCATCTGTCCTATATCTCATCCAGCCTTGTGCGCGAGATAGCTCTGCTTGGCGGAGACGTGGTGAAATTCGTCCCGGCCAATGTGGCGACGGCGTTAGCGCAGAAATACGCGGAGCGTCTGCAAGAGTCCTAGAGGCGCTAGCTACGCCCTTCTCACGACCCCTCTCTGATAGCTTTTGCCCGCTAGACGTTAGCGTCAAACGCCCTCATTATCGTTGCGTCCCCGCCAGTAGGGGCGCATATCAAAACGCTAAGTGTATTGCTTGTTTTAACGGTCGGCAGAGCTAGCCGTTAACACACTCGGCGTTAACAATAATCGCCCGTCGTCGCGGGCGGCGAGCCATAGCTTCCTTGATTCGTGTGTCGTGCTAGCGGAGGGATGTTGTGGCAAGCTTTTGCTCAAACATATCTTTTGGGGCTGTTATGAAATGTTCTGTTCGTTCATGCGTTTTCGTTGTGCTGCTGCCGTTGTTGTCTTGGTCGGCGTTGGCGATTGCGGCAAAACCATCGCAGCCGGCGATTGCGTCGGCCCACCCTTTGGCAACCCGCGCCGGCGTTGAGATCTTAGCGAAAGGCGGCAATGCGTTTGATGCGTCTATTGCTGTGGCCGCGGTGTTGTCCGTGGTGGAGCCGTATTCGGCGGGTATGGGCGGCGGTGGCTTTTGGCTGCTGCATGAGGGCAGCAGCCAGCGCAATGTGATGGTGGACGCACGGGAAATGGCGCCCGGCAAGGCTACTCGCGATATGTATCTGGATGCAGATGGTGAGGTGATGCGTGAGTGGGCGGTATCCGGCCCTAGCGCAGCGGCAATTCCCGGTCAGGCTGCGGCATTTGTACATGTTGCTGAGCGTTATGGAAAGTTGCCGCTTGCTGACAGCTTGGCGCCTGCGATTCGATATGCTCGTGAAGGTTTTATCGTTGATGAGCATTACCGCAAGATGGCCACCTATGCGCGTAAGCGACTTAGTCGTTACCCGGAAGCGCGGAGTATCTTTTTGATTCAGGGCGATATTCCAGCGGTGGGTTATGTTTTAGTTCAAACAGACTTGGCCAATACGTTAACGCTGTTGGCAGAAAAAGGCCGTGATGGTTTCTACGCCGGTGAAGTGGCGAAAAAGCTAGTCGCTGGCGTGGAGGTCGATGGCGGTCTTTGGACGTTGGAAGATTTAAAGAATTATAAGGTTGTTGAGCGCGCGCCGATTGAGGGAACGTTTCGTGGGGCGAAAATTATTACCGCCTCGCCGCCTTCTTCTGGCGGTGTGGTAATGCTTGAAGCGCTGAATATTATTGATGAATTTAATGATGGCGAATTTGATCCAGCGTTAATGCCACACATTACCGTTGAGGCAATGCGCCGCGCTTACTTTGATCGCTCCCGTTATCTTGGTGATCCGGATTTTATCAGTATGCCGATTGAGGGGCTGCTGAGTTATGAATACGCGATTCAAGCCGGCGAGAATATTACCGTCGATCGTGCAACTCCAAGTGCAAGATTGGGTAAGGCAGCACCGGTACAGCAAGGTGATAACACCACGCATTTTTCCGTGTTGGATCGTCAAGGCAATCGTGTTGCGGCCACGCTGAGCATTAATACCGCATTTGGTTCTGGTTATATGCCGAAAGGAACAGGCGTATTGCTGAATAATGAAATGGATGATTTTTCGGCAAAGCCTGGCACGGGTAATGTTTATGGTTTGGTCGGCAATAACGCCAACTCGATTGCGCCGGGCAAGCGACCGCTGTCGTCGATGACGCCAACGTTTGTTGAGTGGGACGGCAAGGTAGCGATTTTAGGTACGCCAGGTGGCAGCCGTATTATCAGTATGGTGATGTTGGCGGTGCTGGATGCGTTGGCGGGACGATCGCCAGAAGAGTGGGTGAGCCGTCCGCGTTTCCACCATCAGTATTTGCCCGACGTGGTGCAAGCGGAGCCAAGTTATGTGGGTTCTGAAGACGCAAAAATGCTTATGTTGCGTGGTCACAAGGTGCAATCAACAGGTCGCCGTTACGGCAACATGCAGGCCATATTCTGGAATACGATGACAGGTGAGATACAGGCGGCATCTGATCCGCGCGGTATTGGTTTGTCGCTGGTGGGTGGCGACGACGCGACAGAAAATAAATAGAACGCAATAAAAATAAAGCCCCGTAAAGGGGCTTTATTTTTATGACCGATAGCGAGAGCAGTTTTACTACTGCCCTGCTTTCGCCATTTGTTTTTGCTTTTTCTCAGTGCGGCGAACAGATGCAAGCGATTCATGCTGTGCTGGCGTGCAGCCAAGGCAGCGAACAAATGCATTCTTTGCAGGCGAAACAACAAGCGTTTTACCTGCTTCGCCAACGTTGCCACCCAGCACACTAAACGGCAGCGTAACGACCCAAAGTGCGGCACCAATAATGGTAGAGCCGATTAATGTTGGGCGGGCTAATAGGGTGTCGCCAATCATAGCTACTTCACCTGGGCGCTCATCTACGCTTGTTCCGGCGGCGAAGCTAGCCATAGGTAGGCTGCTGGTGAGAACCAATGTGGTGGCGAGGATGGAGGCCAGCACTGGACGCTTTGCTCTCAACATCGTGAGTCCCTCTAATTGCTTGTTATAGTTAAAGTATCGCTAACATTGTGGCCGCTAAGTGCCTAATATTCCGACAATTGCTTCACAATCTACACCTTTGGTAAAGCAACGGCAACTCCCCTTGAAATCACCTTATCGTTGGCACTGCGGGCAGTAGGTGGTGCTGCGCTGTCCATGCCGAGTGCCTTTAAGTGTTGTCGCGCAAACTAGGCATGTTTTGCCTTGGCGGCCGTAAACGTTCAGCGATTGGGCGAAGTATCCGGGCTGCCCGTCCGCGCTGGTGAAGTCCTTGAGTGTGGTGCCTCCGGCTTTGATCGCCCTGCGCAGCACTTCTTTGATCACGTCCGCGAGTCGGTCATAGCGATCCGCGCTAATGCGGCCCGCCGGCCGTGACGGGTGGATGCCGGCGAGGAACAAGCTCTCCTGCGCATAGATATTGCCGACCCCAACGACCGTATGGTTATCCATGATGAAGGTTTTGATGGCCAGCTTGCGGCCTTTCGCACGCTGATGCAGCCATGCCCCCGTTAACGCCTCGGATAATGGTTCGGGCCCGAGTTGGGCGAGTAATGAATGGCTGTCTGGTTCGTTGCTGAAGAGTAGCGCGCCGAAGCGACGAGGATCGTTAAGGCGCAGTAACTGGCCGCTGCTAAGAATAAGGTCGACATGATCGTGCTTGCCCGCTGGAGTGCCGGTTGGTAAGACACGTAAGCTGCCTGACATGCCCAGATGCAGTAGTAATTGGCCTTTGTCGGTATCAATGAGCAAGAATTTCGCGCGTCGTCGCACGGCAATGACTGCGGCGTTTCTGAGCGCGATCGCCTCCATGGGGATTGGCCAGCGTAGCTGCGGTTGGCGAACAACGAGCTTGTCGATGCGCTGGCCGAGCAGATGCGGCTCAATGCCGCGGCGGGTTGTCTCTACTTCGGGTAATTCCGGCATGGTTGAATCGCGCTCCGAATGGTCTGCGGCCGAGCTCTACGTGCAAAGAGCTCGCGTGCTAGGCTTGCCGCCATTCTAGCCTGAATCGATCTATCTGGGCCTGACAATAGTCGGTCGGCTTTTGAATGTTTCAGGGCTATTTCGGCGTTTGTGCGCAGGACGCACACATAATGAGAATCGAGCATGACCTACTGGCTTGGCGTGGATACCGGCGGCACCTTTACAGACTTTGTGCTGTGGTCTGAATCTGAAGGGGTGCGGATCCACAAAGTACTGTCGACACCGGCGGCGCCCGAACGGGCGATTCTGCAGGGTATAGACGACCTACATCTTGCGGCAGCGCTTGCGGACGGCGTGCTGACGGTGGTCCACGGAACGACCGTGGCGACCAATGCGGCACTGGAGGGTAAGGGCGCCCGCACCGTTTTTATTACCAATGAAGGCCTCGAAGATGTGCTGCTGATTGGGCGCCAAGCCCGTGAAGAACTGTACAACCTTACCCCGCCGATACGCCAAGATGCATTGATGGAGACGCGCGTTCTCGGCGTCGATTCGCGCGTAGATAAAGACGGATGCAGTTTGCGAGCGCTTACACCAGAAGGCTTGGCCGTGCTCGTGGCGCGGGTTGCTGAGCTGAACCCTGAGTCGGTCGCCGTCAGTTTACTGTTCGATTTTCTCAATGCCGACGATGAGCGTCGTATTACCGAAGCGCTAGCACAAGCCGGCCGATTCGTTTGCGGGGCGGCGGATGTTTTACCGCTGGCGGGCGAATATGAGCGTGGAATGGCGGTCTGGTTGAACGCTTGGCTGGGCCCGAAAGTGGCCGACTATATTGCTCGTTTGGATCAAGCGCTGAGCGGCGCTGGGCTGAGTATTATGCAGTCCCATGGCGGTACGGTGGCGGCTAATTTGGCAGAGCGTCAGGCGGTTAGCTTGTTGTTGTCCGGTCCCGCGGGCGGTCTGTGCGCTGCCCGAGAGGTTGCTCTCAGTGTTAAACAGCCGGCCGTGATGACCTTTGATATGGGCGGCACTTCTACCGATGTGGCTCTTATCGACGGCGAGCTGCGCCTTACCTTAGAAGGCAAGATCGGCAATTGGCCGGTGGCAGTGCCGATGGTCGATATGCACACCATTGGCGCGGGTGGTGGCTCCATCGCGTATGTGGATGAAGCGGGCATGTTGCACGTGGGCCCGGAGTCGGCCGGCGCCGATCCGGGGCCCGCGTGCTATGGCCGTGGCGGCCAACAATTAACCGTGACGGACGCCAACTTGCTGGCCGGTAGATTGCAGCCATCGTTCGCGTTGGGCGGGAGCCTTTCCCTTGACCGCGCGGCGGCGAGCCAGGCCTGTGCGACGTTGGCGGCAGCGTTAGGTTTGTCGGAAGCGGACACTGTGGCGGGTGTGCTCGCCCTAGCAAATGACCATATGGCGCAAGCGTTGCGAGTGATCTCCGTTGAAAAAGGTCACGACCCCAGCAAGTTCTCGTTGCTTAGTTTTGGCGGTGCTGGAGGTCTGCATGTTTGTGATTTGGCAGAAATGTTGGCAATGCGTCGTGCGATTGTGCCCCTCAATAGCGGCGTGCTGTCCGCGCAGGGGTTACTACAGGCGCCGCGTCAGCGTGAGCTACTGCGCGCCCTGCCCCAAGATTCGACAGTGGTTGCTATCAATGCCTTGGCTGCAGAGCTGTTAGCTCAAGGTGAGGCGGCGTTGCAGGCAGAAGGTGTGCGGCCGCAGCGTCGTAGCGTGCGCGTGGATATGTGTTATCGAGGCCAGTCATTTACTCTGCCAATCGCTTGGCAAATAGAGCCCTCTTCTGGTTGCTCTCCTGACGCTATGGAACAGGCTCAGCAGGCATTCCATCTGGCCCATCAGGCCCGCTATGGCCACGCATTGCAGCTGCCGGCTGTTGCGGTGAATGTGCGCGTGAGCGTTTTTGCCGAAGGGTGTTTACTGACATGGCCATCCGCGCCAACGCAGTGGGGAGATCGTTGTGGCGCGGTCACCTTGGCGGATTGTGCCCAACCTGTGCCACTGTATCGGCGTGAGGAACTGGGCGCAGGCCAGCAAATACACGGCCCTGCCTTGATAATAGAGGATGTTGCCACCACCTATATCAAGAGCGGTTGGACGGCGGGCGTTACGAGCACCGGTCATCTTTTGCTAACCGTTTAACCCATTTGTCTTCATCTGGCATTCCTGTGATGGCTGTTGCTGAGTTATAGTACAAATGTAAAGTATTGGATTGGCGCCTCAATAATGGTGTGCCTTCTTCTCCGCACGGGTTCTCTATTCTTCGAATCGCGTGACGGCAATATCGATATTTTTGACCTTTTTTAACGGAAAATCTTCATGCCTAGTTTTAACGGAATTCTCGACGCAATTGTTCAAGGCTTACTTGCCCCGACACCGTGGCAATTGGTGGTGTACACGCTGGTCGTGACGCACATCACTATTGTCAGCGTGACTGTCTACCTGCACCGTCATTCCGCCCATCGTGCGTTGAATGTACACCCTGCCCTCGGACATTTTTTCCGTTTCTGGTTGTGGCTGACTACCTCGATGAACACCAAAGAGTGGACCGCAATTCATCGCAAGCACCACGCTTTTTGTGAAACAGAGCAAGATCCCCATAGCCCCCAAGTGCTCGGACTGAAGAAAGTTCTCAGCGAAGGCGCTGAGCTTTATGCCAACGAATCCGTTAATGCAGAAACCACGGCGCGCTTCGGTGCCGGCACACCGGACGATTGGATCGAGCGCCACGTCTATAGCCATCCGCAACGTCGCGATGCTGGTATTTATCTTTTGCTGGCACTGAATATGGTTTTGTTTGGCGCATTGGGTATCACTGTCTGGGCTGTCCAGATGATTTGGATTCCGTTATTTGCTGCTGGCGTGATTAACGGCGTTGGCCACTTTTATGGTTACCGCAACTTTGAATGCAAAGACGCGTCACGCAACATTAGCCCATGGGGTATTTTGATTGGTGGCGAAGAGCTGCATAACAATCATCACACCTATCCGAGCTCAGCGAAGTTGTCGGTGCGTAAATTTGAATTTGATATGGGTTGGGCATGGATTCGCGTGTTTGAAACATTGGGCCTAGCCAAGGTGAATCGCGTTGCGCCTCACCCTGTGTTTGTCGAAGACAAGGCTGCAATCGATGTCGACACCGTACGCGCACTGATTCAGCACCGCTTTCAGGTTATGGCTCGTTACCGTAAAGAAGTGATCGCGCCGGTTTTCTTAGAAGAAAAGGCGCGGGCTTCAGAAGCAACAGAAGCCTTTTTCTCTCGGGCAAAAGCGCTGCTGCACCGTGAAGACAGCCTCATTAGTGAGCGTGCGAAAGAGCGTCTACACCAGCTCACCGAAAACAATGAGACGCTGCACGCTATCTATTTGCAGCGTCAAAAGCTCCAAGATATTTGGTCGCGTACTAGCCAAAACTCACAAGAAATGCTCGACGCTCTGTTGCAGTGGTGCCAAGAAGCTGAACAATCCGGCATTCGTGCCTTGCAAGAATTTGCGGACAAGCTCAAGGCCTATGCTGTGCAGCCTGCGTTGGCATAAGCCAGTCCAGTACTAAGGCATAAAGAAAGCCGCGACATGTCGCGGCTTTTTTGTGGTTCATCGCGGATTTCCGGAAAAAGCCTGAAGGACCTTTTTCTTACGCGCCTGCTGCGCTGCGTTTGCTCGGGAAAGATCGCCTGCAAGCAGCCTCCCACAGGGTGAGTAGAAATTTGAGATGGTGCCGCGCTACAGAGGGTCCTGTGGCTTTTGAAGCGGCCCTTTTGTTAGATTCATCGCGGATGTCCTGGCAAAGCCTGAAGGACCTTTTCTTACGCGGCTGTTGCGCTGCGTTTGCTCGGGGAAGATCGCCTGCAAGCAGCCTCCCACAGGGTGAGTAGAAATTTGAGATGGTGCCGCGCTACAGAAGGTCCTGTGGCTTTTGAAGCGGTCCTTTTGTTAGATTCATCGCGAATTTCCGGGCAAAGCCTGAAGGACTTTTTTCTTATGCAGCTGCTGCGCTGCGTTTGCTCGGGAAAGATCGCCTGCAAGCAGCCTCCCACAAGGTGAGCAGAAATTTGAGATGGTGTCGCGCTGTAAGGGGCTTGTGGGAGGCTGCTTGCAGGCGAGTCTTGGGGCGCCGAGAATGGCATGGCCGGTGACAGCTAACGGATAGTTGGTGTGCGGGAAGGAGGAGGCAGAACGCTGAAGCGAACAAACATTGCGCGGGACATGGTCCCGCGCGTTCGTTTAGGCGGACATGTTAATCGTGCCAGTTAGACACTTTGCCGGAGCAAACCCAATCTTTAGAACCTTGCGTCACGCCGATCGCGTTGTAGGAGTAATTTCCCGTCGCATTAGAAGTTGACCAAGATTTTGTGCTGTGCGGTGCAACACCGCTGGCACCACAATCGTCTGATCCGCTATTGCGGCCGTTGCACATGCGCAGATAGATGCGGTGGTCGCAGTTGTTGGTGTATTCCGCGATCACCTTTCCTTTTGTGTGCTCAGACCAGCGTGATGTTGCCGAGATGCAGCTGCCGCCGCTTGGGCTTTTTGCATCCCAACAGGTGTCTTCATCGACGCTTGACCGATAATCCGCGTGAGCGAATCCGGACAATGTCAGCAATATAAATAGCGCAATATTCCCTAGTTTCATGTGATAACCCTCGTCCTTAAAGCCCTTGTGAATTTTGGTGTTAAAGAGTGCGGTAGCGTTGCCGACCCACCTCAATAAAAACATGAGATGCTCTTCGGCACAAATCGCAAGGGAGTTCGTTGGAACGAAAGCTTAGATGGGCGTGATTTTTCGCAGTAAGGGCTGGCCGGAAAACTAGAGGCGTTTACACGGTCAGAGCCCCGCCTTCGCTAGTCTGCGCGCTTGTTACGTATGGCCTTGAGGGGCGCAGACAGTCGCGCCAGGTGGCGCGGATGGACTGTCGCGTAGTGCTCCTGAATCTGACGAATATCGCCTTCCACATCACCGGTGGGGGTAAACACGGTCAAAAATGTTATTTCCTTTTTCTGGTAATCCGCGGTTGCGATGACAATCGGTACGCCAGCCTTGTGGGCGATGTGATAAAAGCCGCTCCGCCATTGCTCGGCGCCGGAGCGTGTGCCTTCAGGTGAGACGACCATCAAAAATTTGTCGCGGCTGGTAAACTGCTCAACGCTCTGCTCCACAACACCGCCGGTTTTGCTGCGATCAATGGGTAGCGCGCCGAGCCAGGTCAGTACCGAGCCGAGCGGCCCTTTCATGGCGCTGTCCTTAATCATGATGTTGGCATCGAGGCCAATCTGCATCATCGCGGCGAAGGTGAAAACGCCATCCCAATTGGATGTATGCGGCCCGCCAATTACCACGGCCTTCGGCACATTTGGAAATTCGTTGGCTAGCCGCCAGCCGAACAGCTGCAGAAATCGCTTGCCTGTCGCACGAGAGAAGGCGTTGCCGCGCTGGGGAAAAGTCTCAGTGTTGGTCTTGGTCATTCCGTCTTCCTAGCAAGCGATGAATTATAACGTTTCGCAATCATACGGAAGTGGTTTGCAAAGCACATTGGCCGTGGCTACCGCTCTGTGGAAATAAATCGATGTGAAGGGAGTGCTCTCGATGATGGCGCACCTCGCAGAGACTGTCTGCGTACGGCATACTCGATGCACGTTAATAATAAGCAGGGAAGCACACATGGGGATAATCGCGGCGGCGGTGGTCGGCCTGTTAGTCGGCTTTATGATGCAGGATGTTGCTGCGGCATTTGCCTTGGCCTTTTCAGCAGGCTTGCTGGTTAAGATCGGGGACTTAAGTCGGCAGCTTGGTTTGCTACAACAACAATTACAGCGAATTCAGTTGCACGCTAAGGCGGAGACCTCCGATTCGCTGGGCGCCGCTGCTGCGGATCATCGTGCTGAGGGCTCAGCGTCAGCATCAAGCCCAGCATTGATATCCGATAGTGCGCCGTCAGAGCCACCCGCCGCTCCAGCGTTAGCGAGTAATCCTTATGTCTTGCGAAAAGACGGAGCGCAGCAATCGGTTGAGCAGCGAAAAACGCGTGATCCGTCTCCGAATGGTTCTCCGTCCATGCCTTCGCCCGAGCCAAATACGCCGCCGAGCCGCCAACGTCCTGCTGTTACGTTAGCAGACCGATGGGCGCAGAGTGCGTTGGGACAGAGAATTGCCCGCGTTAATCTGATCACACGTGTGGGTATTGTCATTCTTTTCCTTGGCATTTCCTTTTTAGTGAAGTTCGCGTCAGAAAGCGTCACCGTGCCAATAGAACTACGCTTGGCCCTGATTGTGTTTGGCGCGTTAATCGTTTTCTTTATTGGCTGGCGATTACGGCACAGTCGTCGCGAGTACGGGTTGCTATTACAAGGCGCTGCGGTCGGCAGTGGCTATCTTGTGACTTTTGCGGCGATGAAAATTTATATGCTGTTGCCCGCTTCGCTCGGCTTTTTTGTGCTGTTCGGGTTGTCCGTCCTTGCTGCGTTATTGTCGGTAAAGCAAGATGCCAAATCATTAGCCGTGTTTGGTATTCTCGGCGGTTTTCTGGCGCCAGTACTCGCTTCGACGGGTGGTGGCAGCCACGTTATGTTGTTCAGCTATTACGCCATTTTAAACGCCGGGATTGTTGCCATTGTTTGGTTTAAGGCATGGCGTGCGCTAACCCTGATGGGGTTTGCATTCACCTTTATCATCAGTGTGGCGTGGGGCGTGACGCGCTATTCCAATGCGTTGTTCGCCAGTACGGAGCCCTTCCTGCTCTTGTTCATTCTTTTTTACGTCGCTGTGGTGATGATTTTTGCACTACGCAAGCAATGGGCGCATCACCACCTTCTCGACGGGCCGCTTGTTTTCGGCACGCCAGTGATTGGCTTTACGCTGCAAGCGATGATGGTGCGTCAGTTTGAGTACGGGCTTGCGTGGAGCGCACTTGGTTTTGGTGCCTTCTACCTTCTCATCACCGCAGTCTGGTGGCGCCTAATGGCGCAGCGTTCGCCTTTGCTGCGTGAATCCTTTCTGGCTATCGGTCTGATCTTTTCGTCACTGGCTATTCCATTTGCATTCGATCACGACGTTACGGCGTTGGCTTGGGCATTGGAGGGCGGCGGCGCTATGTGGTTGGCGGTGCGTCAGCAACGTAATTGGGGTTGTTTGCTATCGATTGCGGCGCTGCTCGGTGCAGGTTGTTCTTGGTTGCTTGATTCGCCTGCGGCGGGCGAACAGTTATTCTTTAACGCAGGCTATTTGAGTGGCGCTGTCATGGCGTTGGTTGGGCTTTATGGCGCTTGGTTACTGCGCGACCAACCGGCGACATTATGGTGTCGTAGACTCCATTGGCCGTTACTCTTGTGGTCGCTGATCTGGTGGTTTGCGTTGGCGTTATGGCAGCTTCACCATCATGTATCGCACATGATATTGATTGCCGCGGCGCTGCTCTTTATCAGTACTTCATGTCTCGTGCTAAACAGTTTGCGTAAACGCTATCGTTGGTTGGCGCTTGCCCCCGTGGTGCTTGCGCTTTTGCCAGTCGGCGCGTTCGCGTTGCTAACGAGTGGTCACTTTGTTCATCATCCTTTTGCCGCACTGGGTTACCTCGCATGGCCTGTGCTGATCGGCAGTCTCTATTGGATTTACGTAGGCGATCGGATCTTTAGCAACGGACTCGTCAAATTGGAAGTGCCCGCCCATTTTGCCAGCTACCTTTTGGTGACAGCGGTGTTGTGCTGGGAAGTCGTGTGGCGTATTGATCAACACACTTCGTTGGCCAGCTGGCACATGATCGGCCTCGGGCTGACGCTGTTTGCGGCCCTGCGGATTTCCTGCAAATTGCCTTTTGCGGCGGGTGTATTGCAGGTGCTATATCAACAGCACATCGTTGCGCTGTACTACAGTGCGATTGCATTGATGGTATTTTTTGGCTGCTTTATACAGCCCAGCGTGTTGCCGATGTCATATATTCCCGTGCTCAATGCGCTCGATGTGTGGCAAATCAGCATGCTGGTGTGTTTGTTTCTTTTCTGGAAAAAACATTCAGCGCAAATAGCCTTTTTCCCGTCTTCGCCTGCAGCAGTAATGGTCGGCTGGAGCCTGCTGGGTGTGTTGAGTTTTGTCTATCTGAACACCCTATTACTACGCAGCTTGCATGCCATCACCGGCGTCGCCTTTAACACGCATGCGTTATTCCATGACGACCTCGTGCAAACATGCTTATCCATTTTCTGGACGCTGCTCGGCATGAGCTTCTTCATTATTTCCAATCGCCAAGATCGACGCGAACCGTGGCTAATTGGCATGGGTTTGGTGGCGGTCGTTGTAGCAAAACTATTTCTTATCGACCTAGCTAATAGCGGTACTGTTGAACGAATTGTCTCGTTTATCGCGGTCGGATTGCTGTTGCTGGCGGTCGGTTATCTGATGCCGTTGCCGGATAAAGATGGGGCTGTGGAAGAGCAGCGTTAGGGGTTGAAATACGGTGCGATATTGAGGATCGGCTAAGCGTCTTTTGATAGCTTAGCTGCAGGTGAATCCGACAATAATTCGACCAACTACGCTCCGGCCGGAATGATTGGTATAGTAAGCGCTGTGTTGCGATGGTAATTTTCATGGCATTTCAATCATGGGCAGCAGTATGAGCACAGCGACGACCCCCCTAACTAGCGCATCGCCGTTGCCGAGTGAGCCTGCGCTGATTCAAGCCTTATATGGTGGGCTGACAAATAAAGAAGGCTTTCACGATTTTTTAGAGCTGCTCACGGAATCCATTAACGGTTGCGCGGCACAGCTGTCGACGATGCGCAAAGCCCCCGTCGCGCTTGAACACCTTTGGCATGCGGGATTATCCGATGAGTTTATTGCGTGGTATCTCGACAACAATATGATCGAACAAGACGTGGTGACAAACCACGCGGTAACACAAAGCCCAGGGCTCTTTCGTTCCGCTTTACCACTGCTCCCCGACTTCGATATCAACGAAGATTATAGTCGTTGGGAATCCGATCAGGACATGCTCGATTCTGCGTGGCTAGTGGTGCACAGCACGGACACGCATACCATCCTGCTCACGGTCCAGCGCACCGTCGCGCAGGGGCCGTATACGAGCGTAGAGCTAGCCCAATTAAATCGATTAGTGCCCTTTGTTCGTCAAGCAATACAGCTCGCCGAGCAACTCGATCAGCGCAATCGCGTGGCGACTTCTTTGGCGGGAATAATAGATGCGCTTCCAGATGCTTCGTTTGTGCTCAATGACCAAGCGTCGATTGTTTATACCAACAAAGCAGCGGCGGCGTTGTTGCAAAGGGAGCGCTGTTTGACGATTAGCGACCAACGTTTATCGTTTGAAGAAAAGGATGTACAGAACGCGTTCGTGCGTTCATCTGTGCAAGTCGTGCGCGCGAGTATGGGTAAAGATTTATACCGTTCCGATACTTTGATCTTAAATCGAAGAGACAGGGCGCCGCTGCTTTTGGTTGTGCGTCCGATTGAAAGTGAAGACTTGCAGCTTGGTGGTGCGCTAGTGTCTGTTTACGATCAGCGCGATCGACAGTTTCCTAGTGCGGAACTGATTGGCCAATATTTTTCACTGACCCCCGCGGAAGCACAGGTGTGTGCAGACCTTGTTACGGGCATGAGTTTAAAAGACATTGCCCAGATGCGACATAAATCCGAGCTTACTCTGCGTACTTATGTGAAGCACATTTTTCAGAAAACCAACCACACCCGCCAAGGCGAATTAATAAGCAGCATTCTGTCTGCTTTGATGCATTAGCTTTTTCCATGACGAGCGATGCGTGCGCTCGCCTGCAAGCGAGCAGCCACGAAAGACGATATTAAAGACCTCCGCCCCTGCAAATAGAATATAGATCATAGGCCATATGAACTGCCCTATTTCCTATTTCTTTGCATTGCTGCGCGGACATAACGATTTGGCGGTTCAGCCAAGACGTTTCCCGCAGAGCGCATACACTAGCTACCAATAGGACACGGTTGGGCCAATCGTGGCGACCGTTTCTCTCACTATCGGGAGCGAAGCAAACATGACTTCAATCACTAATGATCAGCAAAATGCTCAGCCCATGCCGCCCAATAAAACAGGGCGGCCTCAGGATTACGGTTTCTTTGGCCCTGAATCCATGACGTGGCGAGTTTGGAAATACCCAACATCGTTGACGATTGGTTTTCAGCGTGCCGTTGTGATTGAAGAGCTAGATCCCTTTCTGATTGCGCCAGTGTATTCAACGCAGAAAATTGTTAAGCGCGCACGTACGCGTTATGACAACACACTGAAATACTTTGCCACTGTGGCATTCGGTGATGCGCGCTCAGTGGTTAAGGCGGCGGATATGCTGGTGAAAATTCATTCGCGCATTGTTGGTATAGAGCCGGTATCGGGTTTGCGCTATGACGCGAACAACCCAGATTCGCAGCTGTGGATACACATGACGGCGTGGCATTCCATCTTATATGCCTATGAAGTCTTTGGACCGGGAAAGTTATCCGACCAAGACGAGATTCGTTACTGGCATGAGTGCGCGATTGCTGCGGAGTTCCAAACTTGCTCGCCGGATGCTGTGCCGCGCACTCGCGAAGGGGTGCGACAGTACTTTGAACAGATGCGCCCCCGTATGGCCGCATCAATTGCAACACAAGAAATCATGGATCACCTGCTCAATGCAGACGTTATGTTTCCGCCAGTCCATTGGATACTGCGCCCTGGCGCCTGGGTGGCTAACAAAATGTTGCGCGCGGCGACCCTTGCCACTATGCCTGCTTGGCAGAGAAATCTTGCTGGCATGCGTCAGTGGGATATGACCGGCGCTATCGTTCGTACAGTCGGGCGTATGATATTTCGTGCGTTCGCGTTGATCGCAAGCAATAAGATCCAGTTAAACTTGCTCGGCATTATTTCTCCCGCGACAAAGCCTGTTGTTGAGCACGTCTTCCTCAACATTGAACCCGTTGTGAAGAAAACGTTTAGCCCCGCTGAAGCATTTGAGCGTCATGAAACGCCCTCGCCGGTGGAGCGTTATAAGACACTGAAGATGTCGCCGGAGATGGAAAAAGAAATAGTGTATTCCCAGTCGGCGCCGGTCCCAATGCATAGCTAGCGGATAATTCTGGCTTCGTGCTTTCCCGTTTATCGTAACCGCACGATTATTTGTGGCGTGGCCGGGCAAGCACTTAGTGTTTATCAGAATGCTGATCTATCTCAAATTGCACGCCGATCCGCTGGGATTCTTCCCGTAGACGCTGGTGGCGTTTTAGTGGATCGGTTTCGATATCCATGATCAAAGCCATTTGTATTTGCTGCGCTTGAGACTTACTCATATCTTTTGCGGCGATGCGAGCAGGCAGGCTCTTTAGCAGGTGTTCCGCTAAGGCGCGCTGATCTATGCCTTGGCCGTCGTATACGGAGTCGTAGTGAATTTCTCCAGATGCGATGGCTTGCCATAGCTCCATGTGTTTAATAAAGCGAAAATTATTAACAAGACGAGTTAGCGCTTCTTCGCTGTTCGCATTCTTGGCAGCAACCTCTTTCACCACAAACCACTCGACAGGGGAAATAAACTCCGGCCGACTTGTTATTGGCCCTATCAGCTCGTGAGCATTAAGGTCTTCACCGACACGTTGTGCAGCCTCTCGCTGCATTGCGGTTACTGTTTCTACATCGAGTACCTTTAGATCGTTCAGAGAGAGGTCCAATGGTTCTGGGATTGCTTCAGCATTAAAAGAAGCGAATGAAAAGATTTGCTGATGAGTTCGAGTTCCCCACCATGCCACCAGTGTTAGCACGATAGACAGCAAGACGAAAAGCGCAAGAATCTTCCGACGATTCAGATTGGAGCCAACATTTGGCTGATCGCCATGGCGGCGTGGCGACATTATCGCTTCGGGCATTTTGTACTCCTGGCTGCTCTGCTCTAATGGAAATCTTTCACCACTGGTGCCAGCGGTGAAAGATCCAATACCTACGTTATTCTATAAAATACGACTACCAGCTCGTCGGCGCAGGTGGTGATACCGTGAATGAATACTCCTGACCTGGCCCAGACATCAACAGCGTAAACATGCCGTTAAAGATCCCGCAGCTTTTCATAGAAGGGAACGTTGTTTCGCCACCGAAACTCAAGTTGCCATTACCTAAAGAAGAAATAGGTCCTTCAAAATCAATGGGGAATGCAACAGAAGATTCGGTTTGGCAACCGAAAGGAATTTGCAACCAACCGAAGCCTGCGGATTTTACCGAAACATTCGCATTGGCTTGGCCATGCACGCTGAGTTGGCCGTTGTTATCGAGGTTTGCTGAGCCAGATGTTCGTCCAACAGGAATAACAGATAGCTTAACGTCCAGCGGCAGCAAGATATTTAGTTTGGCGAGGAACTCGGGCACGTTCAAGGTGCCGTCGAGGGTCCCTGCGGTCATATCCGTGTCGGCTGAGAACGTCGCGTCTTGTGGCAGAACGACTTCCTGGCCTAATGTTTTCAATTGAATCGTTGCGTCGAGTGGCCACTCATCCAACGAAACAACAAAATTGCCGCCGCCAGGGTTTGCCGTTGAAGTTGGTTTTGGCTGGAGGGTTAAGCATGTGCCAGCGGTAAACTTATCTGCAAAGCGGTCGCCTAACCACGATAGAACATAAGGCGCAGCTTGGAATTGCGTCACGATATGTTCGCTAGGGTAAGTCGCAAATGTTGCATTAGAGAATTTGCGGCAATACTGACCCTTTAAGTCGGTATGTTGCTTAAGAGGAATAAATTCATCGGCCTGACCGTGATACATATAGATCGGGACGGGAACCTTTTTAGTGCCGAGCTTCTGCGCGGTTAGGGTGTCGTTAACAGCATCTATCTCAAGTAATTCAGACAGAGTCTTGTTGCCGACAGTGTATTTGGAAATGCTGGTGTTCATGTACGGAAACAGCGTGTCGAACACGCAATCGTTTGCGACAACTTGGTCAATGGTTGCTTTACCAAAACTGTTTGCCAGCTGATCAATCGAAATGCCATCCGGATACTGCTCACCTAAGCCTACGACCGCTTGCAGTAAAAATGATGATCCGGCGCTGCCATCCAAATAGTATGCGGAGGCTGTGAAATCCGCTGGCGTTCCGCCTGCAGCAATGCCGACCACATTTAAATCTGATGCATAAGAAGTGAGTAGCTCACCCGCCCACGCTGCTGTTTGCCCGCCTTGAGAATAGCCCCACACTGCGGTAGGAGCGCTGGCACTAATGCCGGCGCCGGGAATCTGCGCGGCGGCTAAAACGATATCCAGTGCAGCCTGACCTTGAGCTTTGCCTGCAAGATACGTTGGCACTTTTCCGGTGGTGTAGCCGGGATTATCGGTCACGACCACGGTGTAACCGGCCCTGAGCGCCGCCTCGATATTCGCGGCTTCATAGTCTGTGCCGGAAGCGAGTTGACGTGAAGGCGCGCACCGTTGCGCTAAACCATGGGTGCCCACCGCGTAGCTTACGATTGGACGCGCACCGCTGCCGTTCCAAGGGGAAGACGGCATTAAAACGGTCCCCGTGACAATGTTGCTCGCGTCGAGGGCGTCGTTTGAGTGATACATCAGGTTCCACGCTTGCAGAGATGGTGCGCTAGAGCCGAGATCGACGGTCGCATTGCGATACCAAATTAAGTCGCCGTGGGTTCCGCCCGCCATCACCGGCGGTTGATAAAAGGCTTCTCCTGCGGGACCCATAGAAGGCGCGGCGTGAGCAGACATAAAAGGCAATGTCAGTGAGGCGGCCACCCCCCACATGAACACTTTGCTTGGCGGTAATTTTTTCATTGGTGTGGTCCCTTCAAATGGATTGTTTTTGTAATCATCGACCAGCCTCCATGGCTGGATTCGTCCAGCTGGAAGCTAAGCCAGTCTCGTATTAGGTTCCGGATGAATAGGGACAGAGATCGGTTAGATCTGGCCATTGGCCATTTTGGAACGATGATTGTCCGTTAAGAAGGTCAGCGTAGAGTGAGAAAATTATGATGTAAGTTCAGTAACTTACGGTAAAAGGATTAGACGTTTTGAGTTTCGATTAGCCATGCTATCAATGCGATGGGGCCAGAAAGGGCGAATGACGAAAAAAGCAGGGAGGTATGGGGAGCAAGCGGGGGATGCGATTGGTTTAACGTTGATATGTGTTATTCGCTTCGCGCTAAAAACGCGGTTGGCGACATGCCTGTCCAGCGACGAAATGCTTTTGCAAATGCGGATGAATCAGCAAAGCCAAGCAGTAACGCCACTTCGGTAATGGATGTGCCGCCACGGGCAAAATACTCGCGAGTGAGTTTTTCGCGTACCTGATCCAATTCATGTTGATAGGTCGTACCATCTTCGGCGAGCTTACGACGCAATGTGCGGCCACTCATGCCTAGCTCACTCGCAGCATTTTCCAGTGAAGGAAACGCACCGTAATAGCGAACGAGCAGCCGCCGTAAACGTAATGGTAAAAACCGAATAGCGCGGGTGGGAATGTTTTCAAATAGGCTCTTTTCGGCGGACATAGCCATTAATCGATTTCCTAAAGGCAGTTCATAATTTGCTAATGAAGCAGAGCCTCGCAGACAGGTTTGTGGTTGGTTAAAGCGCACAGGGCATTTGAAATAGCGCCGATAAATATTCCCCCACGCTGGCTCTGGGTAGCTAAAGTCAGCCCCCGTTAGCTCGTATTCGCCGGCCACAAGGTGCTGAAAAATATTGTAGAAGCTCACCATGTTGAGCTCCAAAAAGAAATGAGTGTGCGGCGCCAAAGAAATCACTTCTTCAATAACAAAAGCAGCCTCAGATGGACCGTCAACGCTTTTCATTTCTAGCGGAGGGAAAAGCTCCACACAGAAGCGACCAATAGTATCGAGGCACTCTACTAGGGTTGGTTGAGTGACGGCGGCCACGCCTGCCATGCCGTGATGGGACACGGTCATTAGGTTGCCCATGGCTAGCCCAAGGTAAGGCATCTCAAGCGCTTTAATCGCTTGATCAACCAGCGCAACGGTTTGCCTTGTGCTAATGAAACGGTCCGGATCGCCGGGTCGATAATCAATATGGGCATTCCGATAAAATGCTTCTTGATTTAGACCAATAATGTTTTCAAGAATTTCACCGGGATTGTTTACCGCAATAAGGCTGCGCTTCACCAGCCAGTCAGCCTCGAGCACTACGCTTTTGCGTAAATCAAAATACGTCTGAATGTGCCCAAGCGGAATGCATTCGGTATCGACGTTCATGTGCTAACCCACACTGATTATTATTATTTTAGGTTGTTTGGCGGCCAGCTTGACGCGGAACAGGGAGACAAGGTTTGTTCTGCCGCGCCGGAAGCGCTCATTAGACAGCTGCAAGCATGGGCGCCACAACGAATTAGCCTGCCATAGATTGCCGTGTATATGAATGAAGGTACAGGGATAATTGAGGGCCGCCTTGCTCTGCTTTTTATCTGCGTTGTGGGTGAGTCAAAGTGACAGCACGTAAACCTGAAACGATCTCATTTTATTTCTCTACGCTCTACACGCTCTATGCGGCTGACTATTTATCAGTATGCTCAATGGCCTCGGTAATCCTATTTCACTAATGCCCGGCATGAGAATCCTAAGGTGCCTACACATGGGCAATTAATAAATGGTACTAGCGTTCGAAAATCATACTTTAGGAGGGGGACATCCTATTTCCAACGTGGCAGTGTTAGTGCGCTTTAAAGTCCACTAAGAGGCTCATAAAAATGATAAAAGCTCATTATCTTTTCCGCGCGTTCATATTCCTACCGTTGGTCAGTGGTTGCATTGGCGAATCCGTTGGTGAGTTTCCACAGCAGGAAGAAATCTGCGCTCTCGATACGGCGCGCGAATTAACCCGTGCCGTCTCCGCCATAAATTTTCCGGACCCTGTTATTGATAGCATTAAAGTGAACGGTTCTCTGGTGTGGAGAAGCAGCAATCCTTTTGTGGCTCCGACGTTTAGACCGGGTGATCAGATCACATTGATAGGATCTGGATTGGGCAATGGTCCTGACATCGATTTCACCAAATTAATGATCGGCAATAGCCGTGTTCTCGAAACAGATTTGGTCATGTACAAGCAAGTTCTCGACATTGATAAGCAGGTGAATTTCGAATTGCCTGATCTGCACAGCAGTTGGAATAAAGACATTATTTCTTGGACTAACCGCGAAGTGACATTTCGCGTGCCGGTTCATGTTAGCGGCGGCCCTTTAAGGCTTCAGGTGCAAAAGCGCGTTGGTTATAACACGTCGTTGACGCAGCCTGGACATGCGCACAACGTAATTGATGCACAAACAAAACGTATTACCGATGAAGACTTCGATCATTCTTGTGACGTCGTGTCGAAGCTTTCAGAGGCGAAGTCTGCTGCGCCGGTAGAGGTGAATGTTGTTAACCCGAATATCAACGCGCTGGTTAAACGGGGGCGGGAAATATTTTGGTCCTATGACTACAACATTGGCTTAGCGCATAAGGTTAGAAATCTAGACTGGACGAAAATCTTTGAGTACGACACCGTTGATCCGATCACGCGGAAAACTGCAGACCCCGCCCTACTCTTTGGGGCCTACAAAACGATCGCCGGGGAAGTTCCTGAAGAAGCGATTAAAGATGTGTACTTCAATCCCTATCCGCAGCCAAACCCTATTCCTGGACTGCTGACGATTAACAAGCAGCTGACGAAAGGCAATACGCGCGACACCGGCTGGGTGGGCTATCGTTACGCAGAATCTAACCATCCGTATACCGGTAAAGGTTCTTGGGCGGGTTTCAATTGCGCCTCTTGCCACAGCTATCGCATCACTTACGAGAAAGCACCGAATCAAACGGTCACCAAAGTGATTCCCGGCTTGCCGAACCCAGAATGGTCCATGAAGTGGGCCATTCTCGGCGATAAGCGCGGCAATACCACGGCGACCTTTGATGGCATTGAAGCGAAAGAGCCCGGCCCGGTTTTTGATCCAAAAGACAAAGATATTGATCGCACTACGCTGGTGTATTACATGCCTGCCGGTGCTGGCGAACACAATATGATTCGCGCGTCGAACGAAGGCAGCGAAACGGACAATGATCATCAGTTCTCGCCAATCACGATTCCGAACATCACTAATTACATGGCGATTCGTCGTCCGCTTTCACACACCGAATCGTATGTCGGTTTTGAAGGTTCGTATATTCATGCGGAAGAACCAGACGGGGCAATGGGTTCGATGTCGGCGGATGCATTAAAAGCGCTGACTGCCTATATGACCGTACTTGATAAAGACGATGATGATCTGCGTAACGTTGGCTTGTATCGCTGGCTAAAAAGTACCAATAAACTTGCCGCGCAAACCGGTAGCAATACGTTGTCTGAAGGTGAGTTTGTACAAAATAGCTGGCAGTCCTTCGCCGGCGTGAGTGGCGCAGTGAATCAAGGGAAGCAAATTTTTGATCGTGATTGTGGAAGCTGTCATAGCGATCAGATGGGCGCGCATACCAATGAGCGTATGTTCCGTCTAGACGAAGTGGGTCGTTTCTTTGCCCCAACAATTTATCAGAAAGACCAACAATCTATTCGCACAAACTATTTGCGCGACATGTATTGGACCCAGTCACGTGGCCTGCTCAGCGATGGCCATGTGCGCAACCTAGAAGATTTGGTAAACCCAGATCGCTGCGTCGAAGGCACCCCGCTGTACAACCAGTACTACACTTTGCACGCCCCTGTTCGCCCAGACGTTGGCTCGCCGGATCAACCTAAGGCATGGCCAGATCTAAACCGTAAAGGGGATGTGTTCCGCGTTTACAAAAACGTTGAGTACAGCAGCACGGATACCTCCACCAAGCGCAATCGCTTTATCGAACGGCACAAGTATTTTGTCGAAGTGCCGTGGGATGATGAAAACTATTATTGGGATTACCAAAAGATGCGCGCCGAGTACGGCCCGGACGAAATGGGTACGGCTGGCCCGATTGGTTTGCCCGCAGCGCCACATCCTTGGTGTGCTGCATCTGCGTCCGACGTAGATGCGCTCGTGGAATATGTGCTGACGTTGTAAGCCGTAGACGTACCGCTCATAACGGCAGAAGTGAAATAGCGAAATTATAACAAGCCGCTATTTTGCTTTTGCCGTTTGAGCAACTTGCCACCACGCTTGTATAAGATGCTTCCTAATATAATCTTTAAACGGCACTCGTTTCTGTGTCGGTCTTTCTTGGGGGGCACAGTTGGGCAAGGTAGTTACGAAGGTTTGTTCGCTGGGTGGATTGTTGAGGACTCGCGGCAAGAAGCCGAGCAGGATATTGGCAGCCAGCTGTCGAAAAATCGGATTGATGTGCAGGGCGTATTTCTCACCCATATTCACGGAGATCATACCGCTGGTATTCCTGCCTTGCCGAGGAACACCCCTATCATTGTGGGCGCTGGCGAATCGCTGCATCACTATCCTGTGATGATGTATAACGACCACTTTAACGAGACGGAAGTGTTGCACGAGCTAGACTTCGATAAAGGTTTTACGATGCCGCCGTTTGATAAAGTTCTGGATGTTTTTGGTGACCAATCGCTTCTCGCCATCGCGACGCCTGGACACACCAGTGGTCACGTTTCTTTTCTGGTGCATGCAGCCGACGGCTGGGTGTTGCTGACAGGGGATGCAAGCCATACTCGGTGGGGCTTTGAGCACGACGTCATTCCAGGTTGGGCAGAAGATGCGGACGCAGCAAAAAAGAGTTTGTCCGCGCTGCGCCAATTTAGCCAAGCAAACTCAGACGTTAAGGTTGTGTATGGCCATGAGCGATGAAAAATAAATAGACACACAGCGTTTGACGACCAATGGAACGCTACAAACCCGGGCAAGGCTAACTTGCCCGATAACAATTTATGCCAATAACCGCCTTTTACTGCACAACGCCAGTGCACTGAAACGTAGAGCTAACACGCCAAGCGATGCAGTCGCCGCCATCGGTTTTAGTTGTACAGGTGGTAGTAGGCGTGCCACTCGGTATCGCCCCAACATAGCCCCAGCTTTGGCATTTACCCGCAGCCGTTTGAATTCCCTGACGCACATTAATAGTGGGCTGCTGCATAACGTTGTATTGAAAATCTAACACCACCTGCCCACTTTCTTTGCTACCGCCACCCACTTGCATTGGGGATGGTGCAACGCAAGCGCCGAGTAATGCTGCAGTAGCGACAATGCCAAAAACTTTTTTCATGTTGTACTCCATTAGAAAATAAAATCCGCATGCTACGGATGCTTCTATACGTGCCAATCAAACATAAAGATAAGGCGTTCAAGTTACATTGTTAATCGCAAGCCTGCCTTAGAATGAGTACCGTGATAACGCCGCACCTGTCTTTTGATCATATCGTTACTCAACCTAAAACAGGACGACCTAATCTCTGCCGCCTACCCTGCAGACAGCGCAAGCGCCAAACCTTCGATCAGCTCCGGTGCTTGTGTTGAAATAAAACCAAATGCCAGTAGCAAAACAAATTGTTCAGCCTGTTGTTGTAGTGCGTCGCGACGTTGCGGAAATTCCAGATACTCATAACCAATAAACGTCATTTGGCGCACGATGGCGAGCGTTGCATCACGCACCGCTTTCTCATAGTTGCCTGGCAGCTGCAGGTGAAGCAGAACATCGCTGGCGAGATCGTCGGCAATATTCTTGACCAGTTCATTGGTCGCCTTGCGCAACAACGGCGACGCGCCATGGATTTCACGAATGCCAGTGATATAGGTGTTTTTATGCGTATCGAAATGGTCGAAGGTTAACGCCGTCGACGCTTGAACGATGGCGCGCGCTCGTCGGATGCGGGCAGCGGCGTCTGTGCTGTCTACTGGCGGCATTTTCCGCATGGGTTGTTGCCAGCATTCTCGCACCGAGGTCCGCAAGTTGGCGCCGAGCTGCAAAATCAGGGTTAAGGTGAAGTCGTCAAAATTGTCGAAGTGGCGGTAAAAGGTATTCGGGTTCAAGCCCGCGGCACGGGCAATTTCACGCAGGCCCAGCGACGCCAAACTGCGGGTTGTTGAGGCCAGTATCAGCGCCGCCTGAATTAATTGATCCCGACCGCCCACTGCTTTTTTGCCCTTTTCTGGCTTTTCGCCGGCCTTCGCACCTTTTTCTTCTTTCATATCAACACCTTGAAATACACCCACTAGGTCAAACACCAATCGGGCCAATTTGGGCGACGCGATTGACATAGAGGTATACAGTTGTATACCGTTGCAATCTTGGAAGTATACAGGTGTATACCTCGTCAATTCTATCCGTTCGCTAATCTGCAGCAGTGCAAGGAGCCCACAATGACCGCCTCCCCTACCGGCCAAATCTACATGCCGACGCAGCGTAATCTGCATTTTCGGCTGGACCCAGAAAAAATTGCCGACTGGAACAAAGACAGCCTACACATCTCCCATTTCATGAACACGTTGTCGCTGTTCTTTCCGGTTGGCGAGCGATTTTTCATCGATAGCGTACGTCACTACCGTGACCGTATTACCGAGCCGGAACTGAAAAAAGCCGTTAAAGCATTTATTGGTCAGGAAGCAATGCACGGGCGCGAACACGAAGAATACAACGGCGCGATGTTTGCGAAAGTACCTGCCACCCGCGGCATGGAACGCTTTGTTGAAGCGTTGCTTAATCAGGTAAAGAAACTGCCCAGCGGTTGGCAATTATCGGCGACTATTGCGCTGGAACATTTTACCGCCATTCTAGCCGATGCGCTTCTCACCGAGCCTCGCATTTTAAAAGACGCAGACCCCCGTTATGCGCTCCTGTGGCGCTGGCATGCGTTGGAAGAAACAGAACACAAGGCAGTCGCGTTTGATGTCTGGGAAGCGGTCAAAGGCACCGGCCTGCGCGCCTATGTGGAAAGAACCGCCGGCCTGTTACTGGCATCCCTGATTTTCTGGTCCATCGCCATTCCCTTTTACCTGCGTGTGCTTTACCACGAAAAACAGCTCACCAACTTAAAGGGATGGGGCAAATTATTTCACTATGCGTTTGGCAAGGTGGGCACCCTACGTAAATTGATCGGACCGTGGGCTGATTATTTTCGACCGTCATTCCATCCGTGGGATCACGATAACCGGGAGTTATTGGATCAGTTGGAAGTGTTGGCGCGGGAGGTTGAGGCGGCGTAGCGATTCCTAGGGGCATTGCAATGGCTGCACAAAAAAGCCCAGCGTATGCTGGGCTTTTTTGTTGCCTGCTTCAGTAAGAGAGTTTCTCTAAAGAAGCTTAGGGTAATATCCATAGCTCCTTCAGAAAATGCCTGTCTCGCTTCGCTTGCACCATTAGCGTTGCAAGCTACGCTGGTGGTTAGTTCTTATCTGTTAGCGTCGGCTCGTCCATCACTGCGAAGAGCCTCTCAGCCAACACGGCCGCATCATCTTGTTCCATATTTTTATAGTAAGAATAATCTTGTCTTGCAGTGTGTATGTCGGCGCCGGGCTGACAACAAAGTTCCGTGTGTTCATGCTGCGCGTCCATTGGGTGCGCCTGATTAATTAGCGTTTCCAATTTTTTACCGTCCTCCTGATCGCCCCACTGATTATTGTTGCCGTACTTGTAAGGCGAAAAGGCTTGTGCCCAACAGTAGCCACCGTCGAATTGCTGTACGTGATAGCGGTTACCCTTAGCGTTCGTCCAGATATACTCCTCTCCTTTGGGGTAGCCGAGATATGAGGTTGCACCATTGCCCTGCGTGGCAATGTAGGCTTTCCAAATATTGCCTCTCACCACATGCAACGCACCCGCGTCAGATTGCATCACACCGCAGCGCCAACCCGAGCTGTGTTTGAAGTCCATAATTACGCCAGGCCCCCACCGATGTATGTTACTCACCGGATAGCCAATGCCCGTGACACCGCCGTGATCGAGGAACTTACGCCAGAACTGTGGAGGTATTGCGTATGTGCCGCCAGATGCTGGACGCATAATGGCGCAGCGCCCATCCGGCGCTACCATATCCTGCACGTCTCCTTCGCCCCAACCATGTACGCGACGGTTTAATGATATTGGGCAGCCAGGCTTGGCTCCCCAAGCATTGATAAACTCTTGCGGTACGGCTGAACCGTTACCAATCAGGTAACGGGGAGCGGAAGGTGTTCCGGCATCCCACGCATCATTGGTAATGCCGCCTCGATAGGTGTTTGGGGGGAATTGGTCCCGCACGTTGCCAGAGAGTAGATCGCGATAAAACGCATTCCAGCCATCGGTAGCCGATTTGGGATACTTCCATGCAGGATTCTGATGGCTTTCTCCGGGAGGAATGGGGTACTGGTAGTGCATATAAAACTGACAAACACCGTGCAGCCATTCGTGAGTAATCAATGCGCCTTGCTCGGTGGTCAGATTGGCCGAGGCGCCAAACCACGCATAGGTTGCGCCGAACGCTACCTGTTCGGCTTTTATCACCGCACGTGAATTGTTATTGGTATATGCAGCCGCGGGGAAATAACCTAACCCTTTACGGTGGTAGGCGCTGTCCAGACCGGCGCTACCTATCGTCCACGGCTGCACGACGAAAATGGAATCATAGTCACCCCAGCGAATAGACCAGCTCCCCAAGGACGCCATCACGGACTGATAAACATCTTCAGGTGTTGCCCATGCAACCATGCCCTTTTTTGTATCTTTAGGATCAACAGGTTTGGATTGGTAGCTACTCATGAAGCGCAGCTCTGGCACCTTCAGGGTTGTTGTAGACAACGAGATCTTGCCCTTGGTGCTGGCGTTCACGAACTTACTGAAGGAGCTGAAGCCCGGCGCGATGTTGGCCTCCTCTGCTGGCGTAAGCTGATCTGTATACCGTTTACCATCCAGTATCAGATTGCAGCGGTCAAAAATAATAATTAGGCAATTCCATTTGCTCATGTTGCTCTCCTTGTTAAGTTTCTGATTGATTTAGGCGTGTGGGCATTCCCTTACGAAAAAAATAATATCTCGTGACCGCATTATTTATCGAAGAAATCACTTATCAATTTTGTACAAATAAGAATCTGTTTTCCCACGCTCCAGTATCAATCTGGCTTTGAAAGCAGCCATTACGAGCGCATGAGCAGCCCGAAATATGCCATGAGCATATGACTAAAACACGAGGGCCTAGATGGGCGAACATAGGTAATATATTTTTGAAAAAATACAGAAATTCGGCGCGACCGCGCGAAGAGACGGCAAAATATATGGCCACGGTTCGATTTCTCTTATTCTTCTTGTTTATCATTAATGCTGAACGCTATCAGATTGGATCGCTTAGGCCAATATCATGTGCAGAGAGGCATTAAACGAACAGTAGCGGCGCGCCTCTTCGCGCTTGTGTTACTACTCTACATACGGCGTCAACATAAGAGAGAGCATGGCGATGCGTTGACTTTGAATTGCCACGGAAAGCGCGCCTACTTGCGCAGGCCTGCCTGTCGGAGTCGTTCGAGTAGATGGTCTAGCGGCACAGGGAATATGCACAGGCCCACGCCGATAAGGAGCTGGAGTACTAGCGCGATGCTACCGGGCACGTAATTGTAGGCGTTCAGCTCGGAGTACTCTTCATTAAGTTGAAGCCATAACCAGCCTAGTGTTGATCCAATCTCTGGCAATGCGTCGACGACAAGATAGACGCCGAGCAGCGAGAACGCGATTGATCGGAGCTGACCAACATTTTCCATCTGTAGTTCTTTTTCGGCCTCTATGCTTGGCAGTAGAAAGCGAGAGGTTGTTAGTGGAAACAACAGTAGAGTGGCCGACGTCAGTATATACAGAGATGTAAAGGTCAGCTGTCCCGCCAGCCACCCACTGCCCTGCTCGTCAACGCCGTTGAGCTTTAGGTAATACAGGGTTTCCATTACAGCTTTCGAGGTGATTAGCGCGAGATAAATCCCCGCCATCCTGAGTCCTAGTGCGAGCAGATCTTGTGCTTTCATCTTAATCTCCTTTAATAAATACGATGCGTTAGCCCGACAAATATGGAGCATGCATCATTCTTGGAGATGCTCACCATTATGTGTATCAACGCATCTAACCTTTTCTCGGTCCCTGATCGTCTGTGTTTTAGTTAGGCGGCTGGTAGCTCGTACTACGGGATCGTACCATGAGCAGTTACGCATAAGACTAATCGTCTTGCCGAGAAAAGTCCTCACGTCCGGAGAAATCCAACCCATAAAAGAACCCGGCACATGGCCGGGTTCTTTTCCCTCCCTTGCGGGAGGCAGAAAGCAAACTACTTGATTTGGCGTAACGTCACTAATCGTTACTAAGGACATATATGACCACCCTGCGTGCCGCAAGTAAATTTCACA
>TARA_R110002073_G_scaffold152651_3_pt1 | contig 168120 bp, 142 predicted proteins | sample TARA_R110002073 | Tara Oceans TARA_R110002073 (sample SAMEA4397174) | marine metagenome | biome: Polar Biome; feature: [DCM] deep chlorophyll maximum layer (ENVO:01000326); material: water (ENVO:00002006), including particulate matter (ENVO:01000060) such as... | depth 40 m
AGCTCCCGCGCGTAATACGGATCAAAGCAATCCACCCCAACCACCCGCGCCCCCAAACCCAACAACCCCACAGACACATGCGAACCAATAAACCCCGCAGCCCCAGTCACCAAAACACATTCGTTCGCAACATCCATTGCCTTGCCCATCCAGCTAAAATCACCACCGACTACATCGCCAATCCCGAAGCACAAAAGGAACCCGATCCTAGCTCAAACCCCACACCAACCAACCCAACAGACCCCTCAATCCCGTCGGCGCAAAAAGAAAGCAGGGTGCCATGGGTCCACGGCACCCCGCTGGAGGAGAGAGAGATTTGTATAGAATGATCGAAACAGTTCCCCTTCAAGCTTTCTTATCGGTAATTTAGCATATTTCCTTGCCTATCTTGACAATTTAACAATCTTGTTTGGGTATTGTTTGCAATTATTGTCCTAACTCCTGTGGATATCTCCATTTCAAGCATCCAACAATGTCGATACCAATCCAACATTGCAACCACACCAAATATTAGAAACCATGCACACACCACCCGAAGAAGACCCCCACCCTCCGCCGGCGAAACCGACAGCGTTGATCGAGTTTGAACTCATCGATCCGCTGTCCCTGCTCTCAGATTCCGCAGCAAAAAACATCCAATCCTGGACCAAAGCCGTCTTCGCCCAGCTCCGCGCCACCGGTTCCGTCCGCGCCAAAGTCGTCAACGATCTCCAAATGGCAGACGCACACCAACGCTTCTCGGGAATCCCCGGGACGACCGATGTCCTCACCTTCGACCTCAACGATCAACACGACCCAGACGACGAAACCCCCAAAGTGCTCGACACCGACCTCATCGTCTGTTTCGATGAAGCATCGCGACAAGCAGATTCACACAACCATTCCACAGAACACGAACTCCTCCTCTATATCATCCACGGCACACTCCACTGCCTCGGATACAACGACCACACACCAGAAGACTTCAAAGCAATGCACACACGAGAAGACCAACTCCTCACCGATGCCGGAATCGGACCACTCTTTCACCAAGGATCCAACCCATGATCATCACATCACCCGGTTGGCTCTTCATCATCCTCATCACACTCCTGATCATGTCAGGAGTCCTCTCTTCCCTCACGGTCTCCCTCCTGACCATGTCGCGCTCCAAACTCGCGTCGCTCATCCAGCGCGATGAATCCTCAACCCTCGCAAAGCGTCTCTCCGCGATCGAAAACGATCCCGACGGACACGCCGCCGCGATCCGCATTCTCTCCATCGTCACCAACCTCCTCGTCGGACTCGCCTCCATCTACTGGCTCACCGCCATCATGAACCTCGAGAACCCGACACTCACCTCCATCATCATCGGGATCGTCGTCGCGACCGCCCTCACCTGGCCCGCAACCATCCTCGTCCCCATCGGCGTCGCAAACCACGCAGGAGAACGCTTCGTCGCGCTCTTCTCATTCGTTGTCCGCGCCGCGCACACCATCCTCTACCCCCTCCTCTTCCTCATGCGATTCCTCGACGAGGTCATCCGCAGACTCGCAGGCGCCGACCTCGAACCCGCCCAAGACTCCATCAGCTCCGAACTCCTCTCCGTCGTCTCCGAAGGACAACGCGAAGGACACATCGACGACACCGAACGCGACATGCTCGAAGCCGTTGTCGAGTTCCGCTCAACGCTCGCAGAATCCGTCATGACCCCCCGCACCGAGGTCGACGCGCTCGAATACACCAACGATCTCGACGCCGTTCAAAGATTTATCGACGAGCACGGACACTCCCGCGCCCCCGTCTTCGAGGAAAATCTCGACCACATCGTCGGCATGCTCTACGCCAAAGACCTCCTCGGATGGATCATGGCGCACGGCCCAAACAACCCCACACCCTTCAACCTCAAATCAATCCTCAGACCACCAACCTTCGTCCCCGAAACAAAGACAGTCCGCGAACTCCTCGCACAACTCCTCGCAGACAAAGTACACATCGCAATCATCATCGATGAATACGGAGGCACCTCCGGACTCGTCACCATGGAAGACATCGTCGAAGAAATCTTCGGCGAAATCCAAGACGAGTACGAAAAACCAGAGGACAACCCCACAGGTGTCGAAATCGACGAGCACACCACCACCGCTGAAATCGACGCACGCACCGAAATCGACGATGCCAACGACGACCTCGAATCCCTCGGAATCCAGTTCCCAGAATCAGATGACTACGACACCGTCGCAGGATACATCAACACCACCCTCGGACGCATCCCAGAACAAGGCGAGCAAGTCACCCAGCACGCGATGAACATCACCATCCTTGAAGCAGAACCCACCCGCGTTCTCAGGATCGCCGTCGAACCCGCAGACGATGACCAAAGCGAAGAGAGTTAATCCCCGGCTGTTCACACCCCAGTTGGAACCGCCTCGTCAACCCTGCCCCGGAACGCATCGTCAATCATAAGCCCCGCCGCGCGAGCCATCAGTGCCAGCTCCACCTTGTTAGACTTCGCAAGCTTTATCCCGATCGACACCCGATGATTCTCGATCGTCTTCACAGAACGATGAAGCAGTGACGCAATTTCACGCGCCATCAGCCCCTGCCCGATCAACGCCAGCACTTCGAGCTCCCGCTTGCTCAGCACCGAGAGCTCGCCGAGCCCCACAAAGTTTGATTGCACAACTTCCATCTCAGACTGAACCAAGTGCTTCGCTTCGCTCCCAGCTTCAACGCGCCGCGTAATAAACAACACACGACCAAGCTCGCCATCCTCTGATCCAAGCGAACGAACCCAACTGAACTGCTGATGCCCGTTCCAAATAGATCGAAGAACACACTCGTCCCCCTGATCAAGTACCCGAGCAATCAACCCCAATCGTTCGCTGACCCATTCATCCGGATATCCAAACTCAGAAAGCTTCTTGCCAACAAAATCCCCGGCGTCAGCACCCTCCTCCACAAACATCCGGATCGCTTCCGCGTTCATATAAATCAATCGCCCCTCACGATCAATCACCGTCACACAAGCCCCAAGCTCTCGGCTAATGGAATCAAACACACTGTCATTTTGTATCATCGAAATCTGTTCCGTTCTGGTAGTGGCAAGAGAGACTTGAACCCTAGACCAAATCACAAGAACACATGAACAACACGAATATAAACACATACTGATCCGGAATTGCCCCCAACCACAACACCGCAACAAAAAACCCTACCCATTCGCTTGAAACTACAAAACAAGCACCATCCGCAAAAAATCATCCCCAATCACCAGAACAAAAAATAGGGATCTCTTCCCATACAAAAACACCCAACGCGATCAACTAAATAAAAAAACCTGCATACGCAGGTTCGAAAAATCTCAACTTGGTATCAATCACTCAGCGAACACGCTGACGATCTGAATCTTCAACCTTCAAACCAGCCGCACGCGCCATAAGCGCAAGCTCGACCTTGTTCGATTTCTTCAGTTTCGCACCAAGCGCGATCCGATGATTCTCAACCGTTTTGACCGACCGATGCATCAACTCCGCGATCTCTTTCGCAGTCAGACCCTGACCGATCAACGCGAGCACCTCAAGCTCGCGCCGCGTCAGTTCCTTGAGCTCACCCAGCCCCGTCACCTGCGATTGAATCACAGGCATCTCAGACTCAAGCAACAACCGCTCCGCCTCAGCACCCGCGCTCACGCGACGAGTCACCACCAGCACCCGGAACGGCGCGTCATTGTCATCACACAGCGACCGCATCCAGCTGAACTGCTGCAAGCCGTGCCAGATCGTCCGAAGAAGAATCTCCTGACCTGTCTGCTCAATTTCGCGGATCAAATCCATCCGCTCCTTGATCCATTCGTCAGGGAATCCCATCTCATGGAGATCCTTCCCAACAATGTCCGCGGAGGTTGTTTCGTCACCAAAGAACATACGGATCGCTTCGTCGTTGATGTACAACAACCGAGCGTCCCGATCAAGCACAGAAACGCCCGTTCCTGGTTCTTGGCTCAACAATGTAAAGAGTTTATCGTCTGTGTTCATTTTCTAGAAGTTCCATAGCCACACGCGAGGCAGAGAGCATAGACATCAACCTACGATCACGCAATGTATTTCAAACTCTACAACACAATCACAAAAACACACGAACCGTTCATCCCGAACGATCCAACCACAATCACCTTCTATTCCTGCGGCCCAACCGTCTATGACGACGCCCATATCGGAAACTTCCGTTCATTCCTCGCCGCAGACCTCCTCAGACGATGGATCGAATCCCCGCTTTGCACTTTAAAAATAGGTCGATCCCCTGATACGAAAACGCACTCAGGACCTCGCCAAGTCGTTCATGTCATGAACATCACCGATGTCGGACACATGACCGATGACGACAACGCCGACGGCGGCGGACAAGACAAAATGGAAGTCGCCGCCCAAAGACTCAAACAAGCACAAACCGAATCTAAAAAGGATGGTTCGGTCCACAAAACCGCGGACATCGATCCAAACGATCCCCGCGCCATCGCACGCTTCTACGAACAACGCTTCAAAGAAGACGCCATCGCGCTCGGCCTCAAAGTCGCGATCGAAGCACAGTCCGACGAATCACTCATGCCCCGCGCCTCCGACCATGTCGACCACATGAAACAAGTCATCGTCGACCTCCTGAACAACACCCACGCCTACACGGCTGGCGCACCAGGATCGCGCGCTATTTATTTCAACACCCAAACCTTCCCAAACTACGGCAAACTCTCAGGCAACACCCTCGACCAACTCAAAGGCGGTGCCGGAGGACGCGTCGACGACGCACAACAATCCGAAAAGAAACACCCCGCCGACTTCCTCCTTTGGAAAGAAGACCCCTCCCACAAAATGAAGTGGGACGCCCCCAACCACGAGCAATGCAAAGACTGGCAACAAGGCTACCCCGGCTGGCACATCGAATGCACCGCAATGGCCTTAGCACGCCTCATCCCAGGCGGACTCAACGCCGCCAAAGCCAAACACAGCACCATCGACCTCCACTCCGGAGGCGAAGACAACATCTTCCCCCACCACGAATGCGAGATCGCGCAGTCCTGCTGCTTCACCGATCCAGACAACCCAGACCAGTCCTTCGCCAACCACTGGTTCCACGCACGCTTCCTCAAAGTCGAAGGCGAGAAGATGTCCAAGTCCAAAGGGACCATGTACACCCTCCGCGACCTGACCGACAAAGGCATCGACCCCGCCGCCGTGCGCTTAGAACTCATCAAAACCCACTACCGCGCCAACGCGGACTTCTCCATGCAAGGCCTCAAAGACTCCGCAAAGCAAATCGAACGCTGGCGCAAGTTCAAAGCAGCCGCGCTCAATGGCGCACAAGGCGAAACCAAGAAGGAAGTCCAAGAACAAGTCGCCTCCGCGCTCTCCGACGACCTCAACATCGCTGGAGCATTGGGCGCGATCAACACCTGGATCAAAAACACACCGTCTCCAAACAAAGCCGATGCCGAAACGCTCGACACATTTGATCAAATCCTCGGCGTACTCTCACTCAAACAACCCGAAGCCGCGCAATCTGAGTCAGGCATCGCCCTCTACCAACCCGGCGTCACCCCCTCACCAGAAATCGAATCCCTTCTCCAACAACGCGCCGACGCAAAGAAAGCCAAAGACTTCGCCACCGCCGACGCGATCCGCGACCAACTCTCCGCGATGAACCTCTCCATCATGGACAAGCCGGGAGGCAAGGTCGAGGTCGCGCCGATCAACTAAACCAGCGATCAAAACCTACTACAAAAAGAACCAACGACAAAAAAAGATCGGACGCGACTGTGTAACGCGCCCGATCTCGTAGATTGGCACCCGCACAGGATTCAAGTGCCAAAGTAGAAAGAGAGACCGTAGGTATCCCTCTTATTTTGTTTAGCAAACACTCACGCCGAAGTAAGCACCCCACTCGCATCCTTCGCCTGTGTCAGTTTCATCACCGCAAGCGCAACCGCAGCAACACCCACCAGCGAGTACACAACCCGCGCAAGCATCGCCGTGTTTCCACCAAAGATCGTCGCAACAAGGTCAAACTGTGCGATTCCCCACAGCCCCCAGTTCACACCACCAACGATCACCAAGATATACGCAACAAGCTTTAAAGCAGCCATAGCAAAGTCCTTTCATTGTGACCGCAAGCCGCGGCCGGTCCTGTGCATACACACATGTGCAAGCAAAACCGAGTTCGATGCACAATCCCTGCCCGATGCACTTTCTGCAGACAATTCACAAAAATCAGACTCAACAAAGCCCTACACAATCAACCTACCATCCCCCCATGCTCTGGACCCTCTGGCGATCCATCCTGTTCGAGTTCTGGCGGATGCTCATCATCACCACCGCCATCGTTGTCGCCGCGATCTCTTTTGCTGCAACCGTCAAACCGCTCGCCGATGGATCCCTCACCTTCGACCAAGCCTTCCGATTCCTCGGATACGCCATCCCACCCATGCTCGCGTATGCCCTCCCATTCGCCGCGGGATTCTCCGCGACCATGACCTACCACCGAATGGTCGCTGACAACGAACTCACCGCAACCTTCGCATCCGGAATCTCGCACAAGCAAACCCTCTTCCCCATGCTCCTCTCCGGAGTCATCCTCGCCGGCACCCTCGTCGCGCTCAACAACCAGATCATTCCGCGCTTCCTCCAACGCATGGAAGAAATGGTTACGCGAGACTTTGCAAAGATCCTCGTCAACTCCCTCTCCCAAGGCCGCTCCGCAATGGTCGGCAACACCGAGATCCACGCCGACCGCGTCGAAGAAATCCCGCCCAAACCCGGTTCACCAGTCGAACAACAGTTCCGCCTCGGCGGTGTCGTCATGATCGAAGCCGAAGACGACGGCACCATACGAATCGACGGCACCGCCGCGCACGCATGGATCCAACTCCTCCCCGCTTGGGCGCTCGCACCAGAACAACGCTCACGCATCGCCGACGACGACGCCCGCACCATCGTCATGCAGTTCGAAGACCTCACCATCAACGAGCAAGGCGACGCCGTCGCATGGGAATCCGTCACCTCCCCCGCGATCCCAATCCCCCGCGTCTTCAAAGACGACCCCAAGTTCATGACCGCATCAGAAATGGAAACCCTCCACGACGATCCAGACCAAATGAACTTCGTCGATCGCCCCCGCGCCCAGCTCGCCCGCGCCATCGCATCCCACCAAACCCTCAACACACTCCGCGACCTCGTCAACACCGCCCAGCCGCTGCAGTTCACAACCGGACACAACCAATCCATCACCATCCTCGCCGGATCAATCACCCAGCAAGGCACCCAGTGGATCCTCTCCCCGCTCCGTTCAACCAACACCATCGAGATCCAGGTCACCAAACCCGACGGACACACCGACCGACTCAGCGCACAGTCCGCAACCCTCAACCCAAACGCCACCTCGACCATCGACCCCTTCGACAATCAATCAAACGCGAACTCACTCACCCTCGACCTCGACCTCAACACCGTCACCATCCTCGGCGGCTCACAGTCATCCCCATCCGACACCCAGTTCCAATCCAACACCCAGATCGCCAACACCCAGTACACCTCCCTCCACCTCCGCAACGACCCCCTCCCTGCGCTGCTCGCCAAACCCAGCAGCGAGGTGCTTATCGCGGCCGAGCCCTACCGCCACCAAAGCTCAACCCAATACAGTCTTCCCATCCACGATCTTGCCAACAGACTCGAATACGAAATCGCCCACCTCGACCGCGAGGTCCTCTCCAAAGTCCATGAACGCTGGGCCTTCTCCGCCGCCGCCCTCATCATGGTCCTCGCTGGAGGCGTCACCGCGATGCGACTCAAGCACACCCAGCCCCTCGTCATCTACCTCTGGTCCTTCTTCCCCGCGCTCCTCACCTTCCTCTTTATCTCAGGCGGACAACAAGCCGTCCACAAAAGCGGCCCAGTCGGACTCCCCCTCCTCTGGTCCGGGATCCTCCTCATCACCCTCTACACCCTCAATGCACTCCGCAAGGTCGCCAAACACTAAACCATCCGTAAAACCATGCCGAGTGATCAACCCAATCAACCATCTTCAACGAACCCATCACCCCGATGGTGGATGCGCCTAGGAACCAAACCCCAAGCCGCCATCGCACTCATCCTCGCGATCACCCTCTTCCGACTCATCTGGCAACTCATCTCCCCCTACACCCTCGCCGAGGACGAAGCCCACTACTGGGAATGGTCCCGACACCTCGACTGGTCCTACTACTCCAAAGGCCCAGGAGTCGCGTGGTCCATCTTCACCACCACCAAAATCCTCGGCAACACCGAGTTCGCAGTCCGACTCCCATCCCTCATCGCCTCCACCCTCGGCGCAATCGCAATCCTTAAAACCGCACGCGTCGCCTACAACGACCAACTCACCACCTTCGTCTCCGCGCTCCTCTGGTTCTGCGTCCCAGGACTAGCAATCGCCAGCATGGTCATGACCATCGACGCCCCCTACACCGCCTGCTGGGCATGGGCCACCTATTTCGCAACCCGCGCCCTCCTGAACAACAAGCCCAAAGCATGGATCGGTTTCGGACTCATGATCGCGCTGGGATTCATCTTCAAATACACCATTCTCCTCCTCATCCCAGGCGCCCTCCTCGCCGGACTCTTTATCAAGCCAAACAAACTCAGCATCAAATGGTTCATCCTCTCCCTCATCATCTCCTGCATCGGACTCCTCCCAGTCCTCATCTGGAACGCAAACCACGACTGGGCAACATTCCGTCATCTCCTCGGACACCTCGGACTCCAAGGCGGAGACACCGCCAACACCGTCACCGCGCACGAACCCTGGACCCCATTCTGGGCGCTCGAATACATCGTCCTCCAGCTCGCCATCGGAGCGGGAGTCCTCTTCCTCGCGATCTTCGCAATCCCAAACTCCAAAAAACACGCCGACACCAACGCCGCACACGCGACCCGCACCCTCTGGATGTTCGCGCTCCCCATCTTCGTCTTCTACTTCATCGTCTCACTCATCACCCAAACCGAAGGCAACTGGGCCCTCGCCGGATTCATCTCCATCATCCCCGCCGCCGCCTTCGCCGCCATCGATGGCGTCAAACGAAACGACCACCCCGTCAAGTTCGCATGGGGCGCCTCCATCTTCCTAGGCATCATCTCCCTCCTCCTCTTCCCCGCCGCATCATGGGCCTCCAAACGAGCGTTCGTCGGACAGTACATCCCCATCACACGACTCACAGGAATGCGCGAGCACGCACAAGCAGCACAAGAAATCCTCGACGAACTCGAAGCACAAACCGGACAACCCCCACTCATCCTCACCGAACACTACGGCCGCGCCTCCCAGCTCGCCTTCTACCTCGATGGACATCCCACCACCTACTGCATCTCCGCGCTCGTCGGAGGACGCAAAACCCAGTACGACATGTGGACCTCCACCGACCTCGCAAACCCAGCGACCCGCGCCCCCCTCCAACACCGCCCCGCCCTCCTGATGGGAGGCCGAATCGACCAATGGACCCCCGCATTCGACCAAGTCAAAGACATCGGAAAGCTCCCCTCAGAACCCATCGACAACCGAACCTCCTATATCGGGTACAACTTTGCCGATTTCACCTCATGGACACCCCCCCGTCGTCTCGATAACACTCCTAGACCATGACCTACCGCACCCCCCAACAACTCCGCCAGCGCTGGATCACCCTCTACCAGCTCACCGCCGCGCTCGTCATCGCGTTCATCTTCGTCTCCCTCTTCGACTTCGTCCTGTTGGACGCACTCACCACCGTCGACCCAGTCACCAACCGCGTCAACCGTTCCTTCGAGTCCAAAGACTGGTACACCCTCCTTCGCAACTTCGGATTCGTAGGCACATGGGCCATCATCGCCCTCGCCTTCCTCCTTCACGACCGCAACACCATCCGCGCTCTCCCCGCGATCCTCGCCCCGCTCCTTTCCGGAGCCGCCGCCGAGTTCCTCAAACTGATCTTCACCCGCGAGCGCCCCGTGTCCGACGCGATCATCCAACCCAACGGCTACAACTTCCGCTTCCCATTCTCCGGTTTCATCGACGGCCACAACCTCGGACTCCCCTCCAGCCACGCCGCCGTCGCCTTCGGAGGGGCGTGCATCCTCGCCACACTCTTCCCAAGAATCCGCGTACTCTTCATCCTCCTCGCCGCAGGATGCGCCTATTCCAGACTCATCACCGGAGCCCACTTCGCTTCCGATGTCTTCCTCGGCGCCGTTGTCGGCTACGCCATCGCCAAGCTCTTCGCCAACGCCCTCCCAAAGCCCGACCGCAAGTTCACCCTCTGAACCCGCCCAAGCCGCATACCATCACCCGATGTCCCTCCTCGACCGCTACATCGCGCGCCAGTTCCTGACCAATGTGGTCCTCCTCTTCGTCATCCTCTTCTCATTCATTGTCGTCATCGATGTCTCCCTCAACATCGACCAGTTCCTCGACATGGCCAAACGCCTCGGCGCACAAACCACCGATCAAGACCCGGGAACCATCCGCAAAACAGTCCTCTCCATCCTCCTCATCGCCGACCTCTGGTGGCCAAAGCTTCTCCAGCTCTACAACTTCCTCCTCGGCATGGTCATGGTCGGCGCGATGGGATTCACCTACTCCCAAATGTCCAAAAACCGAGAACTCATCGCACTCATGGCCGCGGGAATCGGTCTCCACAAAATCATCAAACCAGTCCTCGTCGTCGCCATCGGTCTCACCGCACTCCAACTCGTCAACCAAGAACTCATCATCCCCAAGATCGCCCCCCTCCTCGTCCGAGGTCACGAAAACGCCGGCGACCACAAACTCTCCGTAGACTCCGTCCCCCTCACCAAAGACGGCCAGGGACGACTCTTCCGCGCCGCATCCTTCGACGCGAACACCAACACCCTCGAAGGCCTCTACATCCTCGAACGAAACGAATCAGGACACACCACCCGCGCCATCACCGCACAATCCGCGACCTACAACAACGGCGGATGGGACCTCGAAAACGCCACCGCACAATCCCGCACCCAAACCACCGTCAGCCAACCCGTCCCCATCGAACGCATCGAGTCCTCCCTCGACCCCAACGAACTCCGCATCAACCGCTACGAGTCCTACTCCCAAGCACTGAGTTTCGCCCAAGCCCGCGAGATGCTCAGCCGAGAAACCCTCAAAGACCCCAAGAAACGCGCCCGCTACGAACGCATCGCGCTCGGACGCTTCTCCATGATGATCTCAGGGATCCTCACCCTCATCATCGCGACCCCCTTCTACGCGACACGCGAACCCAAGAACATGGTCATCCAGTCCATCCGCTGCGCCCCCATCGCGATCATCACCCTCATCGCAGGAGTCATCGGCGCCACCGCCGCCATCCCCGGACTCCCCACCACCATCGGCGTCTTCATCCCCGTCATGATCCTCTCCGTCGTCGCCGTCGCACAGTTCAGCGCCCTCAAAACCTAATCCATCCCCGCACTTCCCCTAGCATTGAGCATGAAAGCGCTTGCAATGCGCTCCCGCTTCGCCCACAATGGCGCTAAACGAAGGGCAAACCCATGGCATCCATCAACTTCTACTTCCAAGTCCACCAGCCACACCGCCTCAAGCCATACTCCGTCTTCCACACCGACCCCTTCTACTTCGACGAAGACGCCAACGGCGAAATCTGCAACAAGGTCGCCGACAAGTGCTACCGCCCAACCACCAAGCTCATGCTCGACCTCGTCAAAAGACACGAGGGAAACTTCCGCCTCTCCTACGCGATCACCGGAACCGTCATCGACCAGTGGAAAAAGTTCTGCCCCGATGTCCTCGACCTCTTCGTCCAGCTTGCTGAAACAGGATGCTGCGAGTTCGTCGCCGAGACCTACTTCCACTCCCTCAGCTACATCTACTCCCAGGAAGAGTTCGCCCACCAAGTGGACATGCACACCAAGCTCATCGAAGAACACTTCGGACAGACGCCAACCGTGTTCCGAAACACCGAGCTGATCTACACCAACGAACTCTCCAAAGCCCTCTCCAAAATCAAAGACAAAGAAGGCAACCCAAGATTCCTCGGAACCATCTGCGAAGGAACCGACCGCCACCTCGGATACCGCTCCCCCAACTACGTCTACCGCCCACCCAACGGCGACAACGACCAGCCCCTCATGGGACCCAACAACCGCCCCTTCGGACTCCTCCTCAAAAACTACAAGCTCTCCGACGACATCGCATTCCGCTTCTCCAACAAGGGATGGGAAGAGTGGCCACTCACCACCGAAAAATTCGCCAAGTGGGTCCACGACATCAACGGCGACGGATACCTCTGCAACCTCTTCATGGACTACGAAACCTTCGGTGAACACCAATGGGAAGACACCGGCATCTTCAACTTCATGAAAAAACTCCCCGAAGCAATCTTCGATGTCGCCCACAAACAAGACGGCACCACCGAAAATCACTTCATCACGCCAAGTGAAGCACTCAAACGATTCGACCCCGTCGGAGTCTACGACGTCCCCGAGTTCATCTCGTGGGCCGACACCGAACGCGACCTCTCCGCATGGCGCGGCAACGACATGCAGCACAACGCCCTCGAAGAAACCTACAAAGTCGAAGGCGCAATCAAAGAACGCCTCATCGAAGTCAAAGCAACCGGCGATGCCAAACGCGAAGTCGAAATGGAACACATCATCAACGACTGGCGCAAACTCACCACAAGCGACCACTTCTACTACATGTGCACCAAGTACTGGGCCGACGGCGATGTCCACAAATACTTCTCCCCCTACGACTCCCCATACGACGGCTACATCAACTTCATGAATGTCCTCGACAATGTGAAAACGAGGATCGCGAAAGCATGAAAGCACCGAGTCTCTGCCTGCTCGCAATCCTGCTGTGTACTGGCTGCAAAACAAGTTCTCAAATCAGCACGAACACCGCCTACTACACCGACGGATCGGTGATGCTTGTTGAAGAACTCGATCAAAACAAAAAATATATCAAAACCACTTGGTACGCACCAAGCGGCGAACTCATCTGGGAAACACATTGGGGACCAAACGACGAGGGAGTCACACTCTTTCTCGACGACACCGGCGCGATCCGGCTCATCGGAAACTCCAGAGAAGGCCTCATGCACGGCCCAGCCTTCAAGTTTGATCCACCCATCACACCAACCGCGCTCATCTATTACATCGAAGGCGATGAAAGCCCGCCGCCAAAACCCTAAAGCACACGATTACTGTCCTTCAACCCGCCGAAGCGCCCCCTGCACCATCCGCCCTGCATGCATCCCTCCCAACGCACCACCGCCCGTCCCCAGTTCTTCTCCAAGCTCTTCCAAACCCCAAGGCCGCTGCCCACCTAGTCCGAACCGACGCTCCAAAATCTCCCGATCCTTCGCGCCAACACCCAAACCATCCAACCCACCCCGAAGCACCGCAGGCATCAACCACCAACCACTCCCACCCCAAGCACGATCCCAAATCCCCTCCGCCCAATCCTCCACCACAAACCCCTCAACCACACGCCTCCCCGCACGCCCCTCAACCACAGGCACCGCTACATCCCCAAGACGCGAACACCACCGCGCCATCGCAAGCCCCACCGGCGCCGCCAACCTCCGGTTCCCGTGCCCATCAAACCGCTCTACCACCGAGTACACCACCCCAATCGCCTCACCCAAAATCTCCGCCGCCCTGCTCGGCGCCAGCGTATCAATCGGCCCACCAATCCGCTGCTCGATCGTCGTCAGCATCAACGACAACTGCGTCGCCACCAGCTCAATCCGAAGCAGCACCATCCACCGCATCGCCGTCTCGATCTCATCAAGCATCCGACCCGACGGCGTCGAAGGATGCAGCGTCGTCGCCAACCGATGACAGCGCGATGTCAACACCCCCACAGCGCGAGCCCTCGCCGTCTGTTCATACACCACCGCCGCGTGCTGATCCCGAAGCTGCGCAATCAGCCCCGCAAGATCCGTCGCACCCCGCGCCGTCAATCCACTCCGAACCACATCCTCTTCAAGCACCGCATCATCAAACTCTTCTTCGAAATCAATCTCCGAAACCCCGAACCCGGAATCATAAATCAGCCCCCGCCGCGCCCGGTTCACACTTCGACTCACCGACATCGCGGACCGCCCAACCCGCGCCCCGATCGTCCCGCTCCGCTTCCCCTTGAGCACCTCGCGGAGCATCCCAATCTGCTCTTCAGAGTCCGCGCTCCGCTTCATCGCAAACACCGCGTTCCCATCCCCCGCCTTGCAGTCTTCATCGTGCTTGACGAGCACCCGCCGAACACTCTCGCTCGACCGCCCGATCCGCTGACCGATCCGCTCGCACACCCTCGACCGATTCCATCCCAGCCGACGAACATACCGCTTCGCATCGCGCACAATCTTCTCTCGCATCGCATCGCTCATCCGCGAGAACCCCGCCGCCGATCCGAGCTTGCCCGCGAACCGTTCTTCAAACCACCCAACCGCCGAGTGCATAAACACCACCCCGCGATGACCGCTCCCCAGATCCACCCTCCGAGCAATCAACCCCTTCCGACGATACCGCTCGATCGATTTCCTGCTCACACCCCATCGTTCCGCCAAACCATCAATCGTCCAATGGTCCTCCCCCTCAACCCCAACATCCTCAACCACAAGCCCCGCCGCTTCGCTGAGCCGCTCCGCAAGCGCGGACAAATCCCCAAGCACCGCCTCGCCGGGAACCAGCACATCCAGCCCACCCTTCCCAAGCTCCTCAGGACGATACCCCGTCACGCGGAACACCAAGAACTCCGCCGGATACACACCGTCAATCTCAATCCCCGGCACCAACCCCTCGATCCGCTCAAGATGACGGACCAAGGTCCCCTTGCCCGCAAACCGGAGCTCCGAAGCCATCGCCTCGATCACCTCCGTATGAATTGCGCTCACCGCAGGCACTACGAACCCACTCCCTCGCCCGCTTCAACCCCAACACGATTCCCAAGCCCCAACCACCTCGGCTCTGCGCGCTCAACCAACCCCGCGTCCGCCGCCATCGACAAGAACACGCCCACCGCTTCCCGCGCCCGATCATCCACCTCAAAACGAAGCAACTCACCAAGATACCGCTGCGCCAAATCGGTCGGCCACCCCAGCCGCTTCGCGTGATTCATCACAATCCAGTCCATCCGCAAACGATTCCGAAGCATCGTCCGCTCCAGCAGCTCACCCGCCGCCACCAACTCCCCATCCCCCACTCGATCAGCTCGACACATCCAAGTCGCATACACAAACGGCAACCCCGTCATCCCAAACCACGCCTCCCCAAGATCCACCTGATGCGGATACCGCACCGCCGTCGGACACCCCGTCACCACCTTGTCCCCAATCATCAGCACCGCCTCAGGCCAACCATCCGATTCCGGATCAATCGAGCACTCACCCTCCCCGCTCGCCACCCGCTCGCGCACATCAAAGTCCACAATCTCCGCCTCCACCCCCATCGAACGCAGCACCAACCCGCACAACACCACCGATGTGTGCGAATCCGTATCCGCATGCACCGCCGTAATCTCCTCGATAGGCACCGAAGAAAACAACCGCACCGTCAGCGTCGGCCCCTCACACCCAATCATCCCCGCCGGGACCATCACCAACCCACCCCCATCACAATCCCTGTACCGCGCGTAATCCACCACCGATGCCAACCCCAGGTCCGTTTCCCCAGACGCAACCATCCCCCCGATCCCCGCAGGGACCGCACGAACCAGCTCGCACCCCTCCCACGCCGATAACCCCTCAATCAATGGAGCTGTATTCAGATAACTCACCGCTGCAATCTTCATAATTCACCCTATTCCTGTACGGATCACGATGCCAACCGACCAGATTGAAGCCCAATTCAATCAAGTTTCTATAAAAAGCCCCCATAAACCGCACGATTCGGTGGCCAACATCCACAAAATCCGTACATTCAACCAAGGAAAGCCCCCAAAGGGCTCCACTTTCATCGGCCACCGCCAGTGCTCAACCGCACACGCCGCATCAACCGATGAAAGCATGGTCCGACTCTCTCTCTCTTGCAGGACCGACATATCAGGGTAGATGCTCAAATCTGGTGGGAGTGAAATCAGAACAAGGCCGTCCAACCGACGACCACACGAGCAACGAAAGCACGACTTTCCTACCCACCCGGCGTCGGGTTGCGCTACAGCCCGGCGTCGCATTCGAAAAGGCCGATCCACACTCCTGGATCGGCCTTCTCTCTTTTTTCACCAAAAAGAACCGATACACAACCCATGCCGACCACCCCAACACTCATCCTCATCGGAGCAGGAGGCCACGCCGCCGTCGTCGCCCAAACCGCACACCAACTCGACCTCCCCATCGCAGGACTCTACGACGACAACCCCAACGCCAAACTCCTCCACAGACCCCCACCCCCAAACCCACCAACCTACCTCGGCTCCATCCAAGACTTCATCACCAACCAACCCTCAAGCTGGCTCCTCGCCATCGGCGACCTCGCGACCCGACAATCCATCCTCGACCAATACAACGAAGCCGCCTCCCCGCCCATCATCCACCACACCGCCATCATCTCCCCCGACGCCGAACTCGAAGAAGGCGTCTATGTCGCCCCCGGCGCCATCATCCACGCCGGCGCCAAAGTCCGCGCACACGCCATCATCAACACCGGCGCCATCATCGAACACGACTGCATCATCGGCACCAACGCACACATCGCCCCCGGAACCACCCTCGGCGGCGCCACCACCGTCGGCTCCAACACACTCGTCGGCATCGGATCAACCGTCCTCCCAAACACCACCATCGGCACCCACGCCATCATCGGCGCCGGATCCGTCGTCATCAAACACATCCCAGACCACACCACCGCCGCCGGAAACCCAGCACGCATCCTCTCACCACAAAGCTGCTAACCCCACTCCCCAACCTGATCCGCCCCTACTCCCGCATTTCAAGCGCCCGCCCGATCAACCCCTCGCGATCCCGATCCTCTTCATCAATCGCCTCAAGCACAAAGTGCCACTCGTTGACCGACTCAAAGTTCACAGGCACCGCCGTCGCCGCAAGATCCACAATCGGATACTCATACAACGGCGCCCTCATCACCCGCCCCTCGTGCACCGCCTTGTACCCATCAAGCGCCAAACGCACATCATACTTCCCATAAAACTTAAACCCCGCTTCACAAGGCGTCACCCCGATCACCTCATCATTGAGCCACACCCGCGCCCCGCTCGGCTCACTCGTCACCTTCACCCGCCGCTCAACACACCCACCAAGCGCGAGCAACCCAACAGCCCCAACAAGCATCGCCAGTTTCGTCTTCATTTCGAAACCCCCGCCATATCTCCCCGCTCAAGGTCGTTCTCGTCAAACTCATCCCCCCGGAACATCGACCCCAGATACGCACGGCGCACCAACTCCGAGTTGATCAACTCCTTCGGAGTCCCCTCCGCAAGCACGCGTCCCGAATCCAGAATGTACGCCCGATCACACACCCGCAAAGTCTGCTGCACATTGTGGTCTGTAATCAGAATCGAAATCCCACGCTGCGTCAACGCACGGATCTCATCCTGCAGATCCTCAACCGCGATCGGATCCACCCCACTGAACGGCTCATCCAGCAGAATCAACTTCGGATTCGTCACAAGCGAACGAGCAATCTCAAGCTTCCGACGCTCACCACCCGAACAAGTCCGCGCCGCATCGTTCGCCTTGTGCTTTAGACCAAACTGCTCGAGCAGCTCCGCCGCCTTCGCCTTCCGCTGCCTCCGCGAAAGATCCAGCGTCTCCAGAATCGCCATCAGGTTCTGGTAACAGGTCAACCGCCCAAACACCGACGGCTCCTGCGACAGGTACCCCATCCCAAGCCGAGCATGCCGATACATCGGAAGCCCCGTCACCTCGGTGTTGTTAAAGATAATCCGACCCTCGTCCCGATCGATCATCCCGATCGTCATCCGGAAGGTCGTCGTCTTCCCAGCCCCGTTGCGCCCCAGAAGCCCCACAATCTCCGAGTGCTCCACCTCAAGCGACACCCCATTGACCACCGCACGCCCACCATACGACTTCTTCAGATTGATCGCTTCAAGCAAAGACATAGCGACAGTTTAGCACTCCCAACCGCCCCCACCCAAATCATACCTTTCCTACCCACCGAACTGCTTCCGCATCCGCGCCGTGGGAATCCCCAGCTGATCCCGATACTTCGCGACCGTCCGACGAGCGATCTCGATCCCCCGCTCCTTGAGCGCCTTGACCATCGCCTCGTCACTCAAAGGTTTCGCCTTGTTCTCCCCACCAATCAACTCCTCGATCGCCGCTCGCACCGCATTGGCACTCACATCCTCGCCGCTCTCGGTTGACAACCCACCACTGAAGAACGACCGCAGCGCCACGACCCCGCGTGGAGTCATGATGTACTTCTCGCTCACCGCGCGAGACACCGTCGCGACATGAATCCCCAGCCGATCCGCGATCGGCTGCATCGGCAAAGGTTTCAACGCCTCAGGACCAAAGTCAAAGTAATCCCGCTGCTCATCGACCACCGCATTGACCACCCGCAACAAAGTGTGCCGACGCTGACCGATCGCATCAATCAACCACTGTGCATTGGACAAGTTCGTTTTCAAAAACTCCCGATCCTTCTTCTCCACCCCGTTGTCCATCGCCATCCGCGCATACTCAACATTGATCTGCACATCGGGAAGCCGACCATCCGTCAGATACGCAAAGTACCGATCTGCGTCCTCGTCGTACTCCACCACCGCATCGGGATAAATACCCGACTCCACACTCGACGACATCCCGCGCCCCGGAGACAGCGACAACTTCTTCAAAACCCCAAGCCCAAGATTGATCTCATCAAGCGTCAGCCCCGCCTTGCCCGCGATCTTTGGGAGCCTGTTCTTCATCATGTCCTCGAAGAACTCGCCAACAAGCTGCCGCGCCACAAGCAGCCCCTCGCCGCTCAGTTCCGCATCTTCCCCATCATCCTCACCATCCACCCGATCGAGCCGCGCATCGATCTGAATCAGCAAACACTCCCGCGCATCCCGCGCCCCGATCCCGATCGGCTCAAGCATCAACTGCATCGCCTGCAGCGCCATCTCCCAGTCCGCTTCGCCAAGCCCACGATCCGCAATCATCGCCTTCACCGATTCCGGAGCCGTGTCCGCAACCTCCTCAAACGAACTCCGCAGATACCCATCATCATCCAGCGCCGAGATCAGCACCTCCCCAAGCACCCGAACCTCATCCTCCACATCCGTCAGCGACCACTGATCCATCAGCTGCTCGCTCATCGACGCCCCCCGCGCCGGTGCCTGCGCCATCGCCTCCATCTTCGCGTCCCGATCCCCCCCGCTCGTCCGAGTCCTCGGCCCAACATCGTCATACTCACGCGACCGATCCTTCGATCCCGAGAACATGTTGTCCGCCGCCTCCGGATTCGAATCCGTGTACTCGTCCAACCTCGCAAAGTCCGCCGCACTCTCAGGCACAATCTCAAGCGCTCCATCACTCACCGAAGCATCAGAGTCCCCACCCGAGTCCCCGCCAGCTTCCCCACGAACATCACCATCACGATCCGCGCCAACCTCCACAATCTCCATCGTCGGATTCGACTCAAGCTCCTGCTCAAGCCGCTCGTGAAGCTCCGCCAAAGGCATCTGCAGAATCTCCATCGACTGGATCATCCGAGGCGACAGCTTCATCTGCTGCCCAAGCTTCATCTGTTGTGAAGTATCAAAACGCATACAAACCACTCACAAATCGTCGGCCACGCATGCAAACCACATGCCACACCCAACTATCCCATTCTAACACATCCCCCGCCAACAAACCCACCAAGAAAAAAGCCCCGCACAATCGCAGGACCACCCACATCCAATTCAGTTCCAACAAATCATCAATCAAACAAGGGTGCTGCGGCTTGACCGTCTTCGGCAAGCCGTGTCTTTATCTTCCTCCCTCACCCCGTCTACTGAAAGAAGGCCGAGAAGAGGGGTCTTCCTTCAATCCCCCACCCAATCACATCACCTGCCGACCCTCAATCGCATCCCCAAGCACCGCCTTGTTCGCAAACTCAAGCGAACTCCCCGTAGGCACCCCACGCGCCAGCCGCGTCACCTTCACCCCAAACCCGCTCAGCTCCTGCGCTAAATACAACGCCGTCCCGTCCCCCTCAAGCGTCGGATTGAGCCCCAAAACAATTTCTTCGATCCGCACGCGCCCGTCCCCATCATCCGCTTCCTGCGACCGACGCACCCGACCCACCAAATGCGCGATCGTCAAATCCTCAGGACCCACCCCATCAAGCGGCGACAACCGTCCCATCAACACATGGAACAACCCCCGATACATCCCCGTCTGCTCCAGCGCAATCAAATCCTTCGGCTGCTCCACCACACACACCATCGAACGATCACGCTTCGGATTCGAGCACACCCCGCACACATCCCCATCCGACAAGTTGAAACACACCTTGCAATGCCGCACCGATTCCTTCACCGCACGAATCGCAGCAGCCAACGCCAACGCATCCCCAGACTCCGTCTTCAAAATATGAAACGCCAACCGCTCCGCTGACCGGATACCGATCCCAGGCAGCCCGCTCAAACGCTCAATCAACTCCCGCACCGCAAGCGGATACCCACTCCCCACATTCCCAAACCCCTTCCCACCAGAACCGCCGCCGCCATTCCCACCGCCGCCCCGAGCGCCTTCATGTGTTCCGTTCTTACCCATACCCCCATCCTATGCGCACTCCACCTACCCTACACCAATGCGAAAGCTCCCCGTCCAACTCTTCCTCCTCCTCGCCCTCTGCGCCATCATCACCCTCCCCAACATCGCAACCCAAGGCCTCTCAAGCTCCGAAGGACACCGAGTCATCCCCGCACTCGAGATGCTCGACACCAACAACCACCTCGTCCCACATATGTTCTCCCAGCCCTATGTCCGCAAGCCCCAGCTCGTCCCCTGGATCTTCGCCGCCGCCCTCTCCATCAATTCCAACCTCCCACCCGAACTCCCCACCCGCATCGCTTCCGCACTCGCCTTCACCCTCATGGTCTTCGCTTCCTTCTTCTTCGCGCGAGCTTGGTTCGGGAAGCGCGCCGGATTCCCAGCCGCCATCGCCCTCGCGCTCACGCCGCTGTATTGGTCCCCCGCGCGAGCCGCGGAAATCGAATCCATCCACAACCTCTTGAGCGCCCTCGGCGCGTGGATCACCCTCCGCCTCCTCCTCCAATCCACCAAGCACAAACCCGCCTGGTCCATCGCGCTCGGAGCCACCGCCCTCCTCATGCTCCTGACCAAAGGCCCCGCCGGCTTCCCAATCTTCCTCGCCCTCATCGTCGCCCAGTCCATCCTCACGCATACCTACAAACCCCTTATCAAACCCACCATCCTCCTCCCCATCGCCGCCGCGACCATCATCTTCCTCATCCACTGGTCCAACACCCTCTCCGCCGCCGGACCCACCGCGATCACCCAAGCCCCCAGCGCTTTCATGTTCGAACCAGGACGAATCCCCAAACTCCTCGGCTTCATCCCAGTCTCACTCCTCACCGCACTCCCCCTCACCCTCGCACTCCTCTTCCCCTGGGGCAAAGACGCGCACTCTGAAGCGGATTCAAACAACAAAGCTGCCCAGCTCCACACCGCCAAACTCATCGCCCTCTCTATCCCCCTCGCCCTCCTCATCATGAACATCACAGGCGTCTCCAACGACCGCTACGCCCAGCCCATCCTCACCGCCGCCGCCCCCCTCGTTGGTTGGCTCCTCACCATCAACCTCCTCCCACATCGCAAAAAAATCCTCCGCGCCCTCACCCTCGGCTCCCCAACAATCCTCGCGACCATCCTCCTCATCGCCTCCCTCTACCTCACCACCATCTATGAGCCCAACCACCCAAACACCTCAGGCAAACCACCCGCCCAACTCCTCGCGCAACAGCTCGCTGGCGCACTCCCCCCAAACCACTACACCCTCGTCGCCGACGCGATGATCGAAGCTCGACCCGAAACACTCCTGTACCTCAACCAATCCCTCCAAAGCACCCCCCACCAGCTCACCATCCACTGGGTCCCCAAGCTCGACCCCCAGAAACTCGCCCAGCTCGCCAAATCCACAGACCAACCCCTCCTCGCGCTTCTCCGAACTGACCAAAACGCAGACGAGTCCAATAAAGTCTTGATAGACAACGCGATAGCAACCGGAACCGTCCACGAGTTCCGATTCACCCTCGTCACCCTCGATCTGAACACAACCCAGAACTGAGTGCAGATCCGATGAAATTTGCGCCTTCTTGGGGGTAGTACCCCCTATTCCTATTGCAACGCACCCCAATACTCGATACGCTGGCCGGACAAACTGGCATCACTGGGACACTTTTGTGGAGAGAGGTTCGTCCTTGTGTTGCCAGTTTTTTTACGCCCACCCAGTCAACAACCGCTCGCTCAACGAACCACCATCCGGATCGGGATGATCTTCTCGCTCACACGCTCATCAACCAAATCACGCATCACCACCTTCAGGTGGTACCTCCCAACCCCCAAGTTCTTCGGCAGCGTGATCTTGTTGATCAGGTAATAGTCCCGCACCTTGTTCCGACTCACGCTCCGATCCACCTCCGCAGCACGATTCCAGGTATTCAAATCATCCGCGACATGGTACAACTCCAGCCGCTGACTCATCTCCACCTCGTACCTCGGAAGCCCATCGTTCCCTGTCAGTTCACGATGACCGAACCGATCCACCTCCACATACACAATCACTTCCTGCGCCTGCCCCGCCACAAACTCGTTGCTCCCGAACGGCTCATAGTTCCCGAAACCGTCCACCCTCGTGCACAACAACGCGCGAGTCACCCGAATCCCAGAAGCACGATCCAGATCCTCCTTCACACGCTCAAGCGCCTCGGACACATCATCAAACGAAGCGATCTCCCCCGAACTCGAGATCGAATCAAGCACCTCGCGTGCCGCGCGAAGTGTCGTCAGCTCTGAATCCGAAAGCACCCCCTCGTCGCGTAGTCCTTCGAGCGTCTCGATCGGGACCGAGTTGATCCCCGCGATCGCTGCCGCCGCATCCCCAGGATTGTCGCTCGTCCGCGCGATGCGTGTCAGTTCATCGACCAACTCCGAAACCAGGATCTCTTTCCGCTTGTCCGGATCGGTCACATCGGATTCATCAACTGCAACACCAGCCGCTTCGTCAGTAGCCAACGCATCGACCGCTTCCGCTTCTTCCATCCCGTTGCGTTCCGCAACCGCAGCCGAGAGCGAGAACGAACCTGAATCCCCTGCAATGCCTTGTGATGAATGATCAACCTGTGGATCACCAGCAGACCCATCCATCCCTGTATCAAACCCCGATGAATCAACCGGATCAATCCGAGCAACCCCATCCGTAGGCCCATTCGCAGGTCCAGTCGCAGGTTCATCAATCACCACCGACTCAGGAAGATCCTGCCCCGCTTCCATCCCTGAAAAATACTGTTCCATCATCCGCGCCGATTCGAGCACCTGATCGCGCGTTGACCCGAACTCAGTGGGATCACCCACCCCCATGTCGCCCACCTGCTCGATCGGCTCATCATTCTCCGAAAGCGCCGACAGCGAGGTATCCACCTCACCCGCGCCGCTCTCCGCTTCGACCATCGGCTCTTTCTTTTTCTGCCACCACCGGTCCCCCTTGCCGCACCCGCTCGCAGCAAGCATCCCCACCGAACAGCCCGCACACAGCGCCAGCCGCACACCATTGATCCGTTGACTTCCAGTCTTCCGCGTCATGCCGAGCCTCCTGCTCTTGTGGGCCGTGCGCCCAATTCACCAAACTATACCAGATTCCCCACCAACGGTTTTCAAAAAACCTCGCAGAACCCAGCATCAAATCGCCAAATCACCGCGAAGCGTTCACAAACGACAGCATCAGCCGCTCGAGCATGATCCCTGTATCGATCCCTGTCGATTTGCTCGCAACATCCGCCGCGACGCATTCTTCAAACAACGCCCTCGCCCGTGCCGGACCAAGCCTCCGCGCCGTCCCCAAGATCGCGTCCTTGCTCGATGCAGGCCAAAGCTTGAGCTCCTTCCCGATCACATTCGCGTTAACACCCTGCGACATCGCCTCGCTCGCGCCCATCAGCTTCCGCGCCAGATCACTGCACGCAAACACCACAGGCACTGCATTGCTCTTAGGACTGTTCCCCAAAATCACACGAAGCTCACGAAGCGCACGAACCGGATCGCCGCATAGCAAATACGACTGGATCGCCCACACCTCTTCCTCGCGTGTCAGCCCGACAAGTTCTGTAACAAGCTCAGGCGTGATCGGATTCCCGCTCCCCGCCGCCGTCGCGAGTTTGCTCAGCTCCGTATCAATCCTTCCGAGATCCGCGCCCAGCCGTTCGACCAATCCCGCAGCGGTGCGCATATCAATCGAAGACGAATACTCTTTCGACGCGCGAGCGACCACCCATCGGCACGCCGTCCCCTCATCGACCGTGTCGCACTTGACGATGATCCCGACCGTCCCGATCGCGTCGTCGAGCTTGCCCTTGTTCCACTTCCCGCTCCGCAGCACCAGCGTCGCGCCATCGCTCGGCCCATTCGCGTACCGCTCAAGCATCCCGCGCGTCCCAGCGTTGACAAACGAATCCGCCTCGTCCACCACCACCATCTTGTGCGCCGCCATCAATCCAAACGATCGGCACTCATCGAGCACCTCCGCGAGATCGACCTGCTCACCATCAAACTTGAACACCTCGATCTCGCCGTGCTCCGCTTCGAGACGATCCTTGAGCATGTTGGTGTACTGCGTCCGCAGGAACAACTCCTTGCCCGTCAGGACAACGATCCGATGCTCCGCGCCAGGGGTACGAGCGCCGCTAGATTTTGTTGCTGCTTTCGCCACGCCCCATTGTACACAACCCGGAACCACACTATTGTGATCCAATGCCCAAACTCACCGTCATCGCAGGCCCAGACGAGGGCAAAGAGTACCAACTCCCCATCGGAGAGCCCCAACTCATCGGTCGCTCCAGCGAAGCGCTCCCCATCACAGACAACACCGTCTCGCGCCGACACGCAGAACTCACCCCCGACGGCTCCATCTGGTACATCCGCGATCTCAAATCGAACAACGGCACCCAAGTCAACGGCGTCCACATCAAAGACCGAATCCGACTCGAACCAGGAGACGAAATCTCCGTCGGGATCACCACCCTCGTTTTCGGATCAAACCCAAACGATCGCAAAAACTCCGCCGTGCTCCTGACCGACGACGAGCAAGAAATCGATGTCGAGCTCACGCTCCCCTCATCAGGTGATTCCTACATCGGACAAGCGATCGATCCGACCGCCGCTGCTGAGGACCACCTGCGCGTCATCTACGCGCTCACCTCGATCACCGCGCGCATCGTCAACAAACGCGAACTCCTCGAAACCGTCATGACACTCATCTTCAACGAGTTCCGCCCTGAGCGCGGCGTCATCATGATCCCAGGCGCCACCCCCGAAGCGCCGATGGTCCCAGGAATCATCCGCTACGCCGCGCCGCCGAAGGATGAAGACGCCGCGAAGATTCATGTCTCGACCACCATCCTCAAAGCCGCGATGGACGGCGATGGAGTTCTCTCCACCAACGCGATGCAAGACCCACGCTTTGCATCAGGCGATTCGGTCCAGCAGTACCAGATCCGCAGCGCGATCTGCTCCCCCATCACTTTCGGAGAGCAACCTTTCGGCGCAATCTACATTGATTCGTCCACTGTCCACCACGCGTTCGATCGTCAGCAGCTCGCGCTGCTCAACGCGATCGGTCAGCACACAGGACTCGCACTCGCGAACGCTGATGAACATCTCAAGCGTGTCAACTCCGAGAGAATGGCCGCGATCGGAGAGACCGTCGCGTCGCTCTCACATTCAATCAAGAACATCCTCCAAGGACTCAAAGGCGGCGCGGATGTCGTTGAGATCGGACTCCACAAAGGCGACCTCGACATCTCCCGCAACGGCTGGGGAATCCTGCGTCGCAACCTCGATCGGATCGCATCGCTGACGATGAACATGCTGACCTTCGGACGCAAGCTCCAACTCGAACTCGAACTGACACACATCAACAAAATCGCGCACGACTGTGCGCAGCTGATGGAACAGATCTGCGCCGAGAAAGGCGTCGCGCTGATTGTCGATGCTGATCCGGAGATGCCTCCTGTGAGTGTCGACCCCTCGCTGATCCACCAAGCGATCATGAACCTGGTGTCCAACGCGATCGAAGCGGTTGAACCTGAGACCGGCGCGGTGACGGTGAAGGTTTCGTTCAATGAATCTCGTCCAGACAAAAACAGGGCGGGCGCGGTGCTTCGTCCCGCGATTGTGATCTCGGTGATTGACAACGGCCCCGGTATTTCGCACGATCGGTTGGCGTGGATCTTTGAGCCGTTCAATACGACCAAGGGACTCAAGGGGACAGGGCTTGGGCTCGCGGTGACCAAGCGGATCGCGTACGAGCACAAGGGTCGTATCCGTGTGGAGTCGACTCCGGGATCGGGGTCGGTGTTCAAGATCATCATCCCGGCGGATCTGGATTCGCAACTTGATCCGAGCGCGACATCGAATCGTCAGGGGAACAACAGTGAGTCGCTTGGGTTGATTTGAATCTTTGTGCTTGCTGCAATTGTTCCACGTGGAACACGACCGGATTTGTGCGGGAAGTTTCAATAGGCGCACGGGGATGGTTGTTTAGGCGGCGAGTTGGTCTTTGGTTTGCTGCTGATTGAGAAGGCGCTCGACTGTTCTGAGGAGTCGGGCTTTGTGGATTGGTTTGGTTTCGTATTCATCGCATCCGGCTTGGAGGCATTTTTGTCTGTCGTCGGACATGGCGTTTGCGGTGAGCGCGAGGATTGGGAGGGTGTGTCCGTTGTTGCGTAGGGTTCGGGTGGCTTGGTAGCCGTCTACGATGGGCATTTGCATGTCCATGACGATGAGGTCGAAGTGGTTTCCTTCGTTGATTGCTTCGAGTGCGAGGAGTCCGTTTTCGACGATGGTGACATCGAGTCCTGCTTTGGTGAGGAAGTGTTCGAGGAGTTTTTGGTTGTCTGGGCCGTCTTCTGCGACGAGGATCTTTCCGGAGAGTGCGTTGGTTGGGCTGTTCTGGTCTCGCGAGTACATCGTTGTGGCGCAGGGGAGTTCGGTGGTGAGTTCGTCGGTCGCGCCTTGTGGGATGATGAGGGGGAGGGAGCATGTGAAGACTGATCCGAGTCCTACGGTGCTTGTAGCGGTGAGACTGCCTCCCATCATTTCGGCGAGTTGTCTTGAGATGGAGAGTCCGAGTCCTGTGCCTTGGTGTGCGGCGGGGGTTGTGGAATCGTTTTGTTCGTAGGGGGCGAAGAGTGTTTCGAGTCGGTCTTGTTCGACACCGACTCCTGTGTCATGGACTTCGAAGTGGATATGTTTTTTGGTTGTTCGGACTGCGATGGTGACTGTGCCGTGGTTGGTGAACTTGATGGCGTTTCCGACGAGGTTGAGGAGGACTTGTCTGATGCGGTATGAATCGATGACGACAGTCGCTGGGACTGGGTTGAGGAACTTGACATTGAGCGCGAGGTTCGCTTTGTTGGCGCGGTCCTTCATCGTGTTGCGTGTTTCGGCGAGGATTTCCCCGATGCGGCTCGGGGCGGGTCTGATTTCGAGTTTGCCCGATTCGATTTTCGAGAGGTCGAGGACTTCGTTGATGACGGAGAGCATGTGGTCGCCTGCGCTGAGGATGCGGTTGACGGCGCGTTTCATGCGATTGGGGTCATCGTGTTGATCGGTCATTTCCGCGAGCACATCTGCGTATCCGAGGATGGCGGTCATGGGTGTGCGGATTTCGTGGCTCATGTTTGCGAGGAACTCTGACTTTGCTTTGTTCGCTTGCTGGGCGTTGTAGGCGAACTGTCTGAGTTCGTGCTCGCTTGCTCTGAGTGAGTCCATGACATTGCGTGCGAGCGTGATGGCGCGGCTGCGGCCGTGGGAGATGAAAAGGGTGATGGCGGCGAGGAGGAGGGTGAGCTCGATACAAAGGAGGAGTGTGTTCTTTGCGCTGCTGAGGTCTGCGTGTAGATTCTCGATCCTGTGTGAAGTGTTTTGATCGAGTGGGCTTGCGGTAATTTTGGTGTTGAATGCTCTACCTCCGAAGGTGGAGGAGAAGACGGACTCGACGCCTTGGTGTGTGGTGTTGCATTTGTTGCATGGGTATGCGGGGTTGATATCGTTGGAGTTGAAGAGGACGGCGTCGTTTCCGAGCCAGTCTTTGGTGCTCATCTGGACGGTGTCGTAGGAGCTCTCGTTTGTGACGACGCTTTGGACAAAGCGGTTCATGTCGAGCGAGATGACGACCCACCCTCGTACAGCGAACCGTCTTTGGGAGACAGTATCGAGGGGGAGTCCGTTTTTGTAGTGCGGGATCGCGATGACCAAACCGACTTTGGAGTTGGTGCCTTCTTGTTGTTTCAGAAGGATCGGTGAGGAGATTTGGGCGGAGTTCCGATCGGTGGCGCGGTCGTAGACTTCTTTGTTTGCGGGTTTGGCGGAGACATCGAGGCCGACGATTCCCTGGTTTCTTTCTTCGGGTTCGTCGTACTTGATGATGTAGTGTGGTGCGTCTTCGTCGGTTCTGTAGTAGCCTTCGTGTGTGGTGAGGTTGAAGCTATCGACGCCTTGATCTCTGAGTTCCTTGACGAAGTCCTTCATGTCGGTAGGTTTGACACGCTGGACATAGGCGAAGCCTTGGACTCCGGGGTATTTTTCATCGAGCTTTGCGGAGTCGACAAATCGGCGCCATTCATTTCTGCCTACATAATCGCTTGCTTGGATGAATCCGCGCGCGAAGACGAGGGCTTCTTCGTAGCCTTTGAAGTGCTCGACGAGTTGTTGGTGTTTGATGGCGGAGTGTTTTTTCGATTCGCTGATGTGCTTCTCGTATGCGGAATCGATGTTTGAGTTGTAGATCAGCGCGGTGATGCATGCGCAGACGACAATGACGAACGACACAACGATGTATCGACGGATGAATTCCGAGACCCTGTTCTGTTTCGAGTGGGCGAGTTCTGCGGGTTTGAGCAGTCGATGCGGCATGAGCCGGTTTTATCGACTTGTAGAATAGGTGTATTCATCCAAAGTATGAAGGAAATGTTCGAATGGGGATTTGCCGCTAGTGATTATTGGACGGGGCATAAAAAAACGGGCTTTACGCCCGTTGGTGGGTGGTTGAGTTTTGGTTAGACGGCGGCGGGCTGGAGATTCATGGCTTTTGCCATGGCGATTCCCATATCTGCGGGGCTCATGGCGACCTCGACTCCGGCGGCTTGGAGGGCGGCGATCTTGGTGTCGGCGGTGCCTGTTGGTTTGCCTCCTGCGCCTGCGGAGATGATTGCTCCTGCGTGTCCCATTCGTTTGCCTTCTGGTGCGGTGCGTCCGGCGATGAAGGCGGCGACTGGTTTTTTGACGTTCTTGGCGATGTATTCAGCGGCGGCTTCTTCGTCTTCGCCTCCGATTTCACCGATCATGAGGATGGCGTCGGTGTCGGGGTCTTCTTCGAACATGCGGATGCAGTCGATGTGGTTGATTCCACGGACGGGGTCACCACCGATCCCGACGCAGGTGGATTGGGCGAGACCGATCTGGGAGGTTTGCCAGACGGCTTCGTAGGTGAGTGTTCCGGAGCGGGAGACGATACCTACTGATTTTCCGATTTTGGATTCGGAGATGTGGGTGTTGATGTATCCCGGCATGATTCCGATTTTGCAGCCGTTGTTGGTGTATGGGGATTCGGCGGTGTTGTCGCCGGTCTTTGGTCCTGGGGTGATGATGCCGGGGCAGTTTGGGCCGATGAGTGTGAAGAGTTCTTCGGCGTGTTGCGAGTCTGCTCCGCGGGCGGCGGCGTTGCGTTCGTCCATGATGGCGCGGACGCGGATCATGTCGTTGACGGGGACGCCTTCGGTGATGCAGCAGATGATTCGGATGCCTGCGTCCATCGCTTCGAGGATCGCGTCTGCGGAGAACGCGGGTGGGACGAAGATCATGGTGGCGTCGGCGCCGGTTGCTTCGACGGCGTCGCGGACGGTGTTGAAGATTGGGAGGCCGTTGGCGTCTTTTTGTCCGCCTTTGCCTGGGGTGACGCCTCCGACCATTTTGGTGCCGTAGTGGAGGCATCCTGCGGTGTGGAGTGCTCCTGCGGATCCTGTGATGCCTTGGGTGATGACTTTGGTGTTTGCGTCGATGAGGATGGCCATTGTTTGTGGGCTCCGCGTGTGAGGTTTGTGGGTTGCTTGGTTGATGATAGCGTTTTGGTGTCGTCGTGTTGTGTAGTTTTGTGTGTTTCAGTGGTGATTGTCGGTCTATTATGCCTTCTCTAAAACATTGGGAGATCGAAACATGCGTGCGATTGTGACTGGACAGGTTGGGATGGAGAAGAAGGCGTACCTCAATGCGGTGGCGCGGTTTGCCGGGGGGCAAGGGGAATCGATCCCGATGTACCATGTTGGTGACATGATGTATGGGGAGGCGCCGGACATTCGGGAGGGGCGGATTCTGGATCTTCCGATCTCGAGATTGCACTCGCTGAGGCGGGCGGCGTTCAAGGACATTATCGCGGAATCACGCGATGAAGACACAATGGCGGTCAATACGCATGCGACTTTCCGGTGGCGCCATGGGTTGTTCTCCGCGTTTGACTTTGATCAGATTTCGAAGCTTGCGCCGGACTTGTTCATCTGTCTGGTGGACAACATCGAGGTGGTGCACCAGAACCTACACAACGCGCACGATATTGATGCGACGCTCAAGGACTGCATGGCGTGGCGCGAGGAGGAGATCCTTGCAACAGAGCTCATGAGTCAGGCGGTTCCTGGGAGTAAGTTCTACATTGTGTCGCGGGGTCGTCATGCTTCGACGGAGCGGACGATGTTCCGGTTGTTGTGCCGACCTGAGATGAAGAAGGTGTATCCGAGTTTCCCGATGAGTCATGTGGTGGACATGCCTGAGGTGATGGCGGAGATTGATGCGTTTCGCGCGGAGCTCGCGGAGCACTTTATTACCTTTGATCCGGGTGATGTGGACGAGAAGCTGCTGCTGGATCGTGCGATCGAAGCGGTGAAGGAGGGCAAGGACTTCTTTGATCACATGCCTCACCAGTTGGGTGGGATTCAGAAAGACATGGAACCGATCCGGATGCGGACGCGTGAAGTCATGGATATCGCGGGGGATATCGATGGGCAGATCTATATGCGGGATTTCAAGCTGATCGATCAGGCGGACATGATTGTGAGCTTTGTGCCTGAGCTGATTAGTGATGGCGGGAAGGTGATCCCTGGGCTGTCGAGCGGGGTTGAGCGCGAGCTTCAGCATGCTTGGGAGCATGCGAAAGAGGTGTATGTGGTGTGGAAGCCGAGCAAGCCGCCGAGTCCGTTTATTACGGAGACGGCGACGAAGGTGTTCAAGTCTACTGAGGAAGCGCTGAAGTATTTCGAGGAGCAGGGGATGTTCTCGCAGCGGAACCTGTTTGGGCAGTGATCTCGCTCGTACATCTCTATAAAATACACTTCTTATGGGTGGATCTTCGATACTAAGAAGAGCCAATCACAAGGAGTATTGTTATGAACTATTTTCTGGGTACGGCGTTGCTGATTGCTTGTTCGGTTTGCAACGCGGGGATTACTGGGCTTGTTGATCATCGCTCAGTGAATGTGTCCTACTTGTACTACAACAACTCGCACACTATTGAGGGTGGGTACGCCGAAGTGTCGGATGATGCTGGGGCGTTGTTTGACGGGGAGTATTACGATACACAGAGCGATGCGGAACTTGGGCTGTTTATCGACACAGCTCTGATATACAGCTCCTCGATTTCAGCGAGTGGATTCAGTTCTTCGAGTTATGCGAACTCATACTCGATTGAACCGAATGTTGGCTTCACATTTGTGACGATGGGGTTCTCGAACCAGGTGGTCTTTGATATTGATGAGACGACGACCTTCTCGGTGGATGCGGAGTTTCTTTCCGCTGGCGGAGGGGACGGCGGGGTTGTTGAGTTTGAACGGATCGTGGATGGGGAGTCCATTGTTGTGTACAGCGCTCAGTCGTTGAACTCGATCATGAGTGTGCATGACTTTGTGACGCTCGAAGCGGGAACATACCGGTATTCTGCGATCAACTGGCTTGGGATCGACACGATCGGGCGTGATTCTGATGTTGGGATCTCTTCACTGACGGCCCAAGTCGCGGTGGTCCCATCGCCGGGGGGATCGTTGGTGGCTTTGGGTTGTGTGTTTGTGGGTGCTCGCCGGCGTCGGTGAAAGTGATTCGCAGTATTTCCCAACGAGTGGTTGCGGGGATGGTCTCGCTCGGGGATACTTGTCTGATGAACGAAGAACATGTACAGAGTGGATTTCGTGAGCCTCCGGTGAATGATCGGGGTCGGGCGTTTGATCCGGATGCTTCGGCGGACGAGCGGTCTTATGCGCTTTGGCTGCACTTGTCGCTGTTGGCGCACTTGGTGTTGTCGGTGATTGCGATCATTATCCCGATCATCATGTGGCAGGCGAAGAAGGATGAGTCCCCGTTTTTGGATGACCATGGCCGGGAGTCGGTGAACTTTCAGATTTCACTGATTATTTGGTCCGTGGTGTTTGCGTTGGTGTCGATCCCGATTGGGTTCTTGACTTGCGGGGTTGGGTTTGTGATTGCGTTTGTGCCTTATGTGATCGGGATTGTTGGGATGATCCAGGCATCGACTGCGGCGAATCGTGGCGAGTTCTACCGGTATCCGATGACGATGCGGTTTGTGTGAGATTTGTCATCCTGATGGTATTTCAGCTTTGGTCCAATCTTTGGAAAATAGGACTTGTTCGATAGAACTGAGATGGGCGGCAAAGTCATTCCAGATTGATTCCAAGGTTTCGTTGATCATCGAGTCGCTGATATCTTCCCACGAAACCTCAGCGAATAACTTGTGAGTAGATTGTATTCTGGTATAGCGCGCGTCTGGACGGTCTCCTCGCTTGTCAATAGTGAAACCAGCGGCTCGTAAATCGCGTACGATTTCTTGTCTGAATGACTTGTTTGGAAACCGACCAAGTTCCACTACCAACTTGATGCCCTTCTTCTTTTTAAGTACATTGAACCACAACACAATCGGGACAGGGCGTTGCGACAATTTTTTCCAACTGTCTCCGATGATCGGAAGCTTGCTATCCCAAGATTTAGGCAAGAAGAATACCATCTTTCCGTGTCGTTGCTCAAATGTCGCCCCTATAGAAGAGATGACAAAATTTTCAATCACTTGTGCTATTCGATGGGTCGCTCCTCGGTCTTCGTTCTTTGATCTCCGCTCTGATCTTTGTTTCTCAGCAATCTTAATTTGATAATCTTCTGCTTCTGGAAGAGGCACAACGGGCTGGACATCAAGTAGTACTCGGCCATCTAAACTGTAAGGTCTTAGGCGTACACAGGTGATGTCTAGGCCTCTTTCGTTGAGCCACATTGCACTGCTTGTAAGCTCTCTTGAAAAATCTGCTGATGCAAGCACAATTCGCACATCCTGCGCGAATGATTCTTCATCGGGCTCGTCCCAACCGAGGTGCTTGAGAATGAGTTCTTCTGCTTCTTCCGGATCTCTATTTTGCTTTTGTAAGTAGCTTTCAAACGCGTCAACAACTTGTTGAAAGGTCATCGTTGAAATCATTGCTGAATACCGAACTGCTTGCAGTTCCATATGTCCACCATCTTGAGTTCTTTTGAGTTCGATGACAACGAGTCTTGCGTCTTCAGAATCTATTCCAAGCAAATCAATCCGTCGACGTGACTCTTCCCAATGACCAAACTCCTCTGAAACGATCAGTGTCCCGGGTGAGATGACTTCGATGTTGTCTTTCAGAATTCGCTGTACTTCGCGTTCTCGAATTTCATTCGCAGAAAAACTAGTCTCGGCAAGCGGCACGATTTCATCAGCCTTTAGTTCATAAATTGTCATTATGATGTTCCTGCGAGTTTGCGGACGGTGGTGTCGAAGTTTTTGACGAGGGCGCTGATGACGGCGTAGACGATACCGATGTAGATTCCGGCGCTGAGGATGGCTCCGACTGCGAGTGCGATGCGTGCGGTTTGGAGGCCGTTGGCGCTGGAGTCTACGGTTTCGGCGAGTCGCTGGGTGGGGACGACGAGTGCGTCGAGGAGTGATGCTGGGGAGAGTGATGCGAGGGTTGGACCGACGACGGGCATATCTGAGGCGGAGGCCCAACCACAGAGTCCCAGGATTCCGGAAACGATGGCGACGATGGCGACGGTTCCGATGACGGCGCTGAGGGTGCCTTTGGATTTGAGTGACCATTGGAGACCGATCATCACGCAGAAGGCGATGAAGGGGACGAGGACGAGGGGGGCGAGGAGTCCGGCTTCTGGGAGGACGACGGGTGCGGTGACTGCTGTCCCTGAGACTGTTGAGGTGTTGATTGTTGCGAGGGCGCTTTGTCCGAGTCCGCCGGTGAGTGCGTAGAGGCCTGCGATGCCGATGGTGAAGACTGGGACGGCGATGAGGGGGAGGAGGTAGGCGACGAGTCCTCGGAGTTTGCCTGTCATGTACATTCTTGGTGTGATTGGTGTGGTGAGGATGAGGTCGAGGGTGCCGTCTTCTCGTTCTCCGGCGACTGCGGTGGCGGCCATGTTGATGGCGATGAGCGCGATGACGAAGACTTCGGTGAAGACGATGGAGCGGAGGATGAACTGGAAATCGTTTGTGGAGATTTTTTGGGTGTGGTAGAGGATGGTGATGGTGAGTCCCAAGATGAGTCCGCCGATGACGAAGGACCAGCGGGCGATGATGCGCCAGAAGGTTGCGTTGCGTGCGGCGGCTTCGCGCCATGCGATTGGGTTTGACCAGACTGTGCGTGGTGGTCGGTGGTCGACGGCGGCGCCTTTTCCTAGGAGCTTTCTATAGAGGGGAACGCCGGCGCTTGTCTTTGTGATGTTTTTGAGCCCACCGGTGCGGACGGTGAGGGTGGAGGCGAGGACGAGGAATCCGGAGAGGAGGAGGGAGGCGTAGACCCATGCTCGTGCGGGGGATTCGAGCATGAGTGCTTTGAGTCCGGAGTACGTTCCGGGGATTGCGGCGGGGTATGACGCGGGAGAGAGGAGAGCTCGGAGTGCGAGGAAGGGGTTGAAGGCGGAGATGATTGTGACGCCTTGTCCTGATGATCCGGCGCCCATGCCTCGCGAGCGGAACCATGCGTCGAGCGCGAGGGTGATGGCGAGGTAGGTGATGACGGAGACATAGAAGGTGAAGACGGCACGCTGTCCGACGAGTCGTGAGACGGAGAGGGCGATGGCGATCGCGCCGACGAGGGTTGCGGCTCCGGCGCTGACGATGTAGGCGGCGAAGATGGAGCGTCCTGGGACACCTCCGAAGAACTGGGTGAGCGCGAAGAGGGGGAGGGAGGCGAAGAGGAGCGCGAGGACGAAGAAGAGTCGGCCGAAGAGATTGCCGAGGACGATTTCGAGTTTGGACATGGGGGTGGTGAGGAGGATGTCCCATGTCTTTGGATTTGCTTCGTGGGAGATGGCTCCGGCCATGAAGACTGGGGCGATGATGCAGATGAGTGCGACTTGGAGGTAGGCGATCCCTGCGAAGGAGGATGCGCCGGCGGCGGCGAGTTCGCGGTAGGAGACATCTCCTGTTGGGGTAGATCCGAGCATGGCCCAGAGGAGGACGATGATGAGGATGCCAAGGTATCCGGAGCGTGCGTAGTTGTGCTTTGAACGGCGGGATGCGTTCTGGACGAGTCGTACGGCGATGGGGTTGGCGGGTCCTAGACGGAGGAGCCAACGGATGAAAATAGGCATGTTTAGATTGTATGTTGTTTTGATGTGTTGTGGAATAGGTGATATGTCAGATGATGAAAAACGCCCGAACTTGTTGTTCGGGCGTGTGGGTTTGTATCGAGTTGGATTCAGTCAGTGGTTAGGTTGACTGTGTTCCTGCGGACTCTGGTGGAGGGGCGCTGGATTCTTCTGATGATTCCATGCCTTCGATGGTGTCGGAGACTTTGACATCATCGTTTTCTACATAGGAGGTGTTGAACTTGAGTTCTTCATCCTTCCCTACGCGGGTTGCTTTGAGCACATTCTTCTCGTGAAGATCTCCGGAGAGGAGGAGCTCAGAGAGCGGGTCTTCGATGTAGGTGCCGATTGCTCTGCGGAGCGGGCGTGCACCGAAGTCTGGGTTGTATCCCTTCTCGATGAGGAAGTCTTTGGCGTCTTGATCGAGTTCGAGGGTGAAGCCTTGCATTTTGATGCGTTCGGCGACCTTCGAGACTTCGAACTCGACGATGTGGACGAGGTCCTCTTTGGTGAGTGGTTTGAAGACCACGACATCATCGAGGCGGTTGATGAACTCGGGGCGGAAGAACCGCTCGATTTCCTTCATCAGCACGGACTTCATGGACTCGAACTTGTTTTCGGGCGCGTGCTTGCCGAACCCGAATCCGCCGCCGCCTTTGATGAGGTCGGCGCCGATGTTGGAGGTCATGATGATGATGGTGTTGCGGAAGTCCACATGACGGCCGAAGGAGTCTGTGAGACGGCCTTCTTCCATGATCTGGAGGAGCATGTTGAAGACATCTGGGTGCGCCTTTTCAACTTCGTCGAGGAGTACGACGGAGTATGGACGACGACGGATGGCTTCGGTGAGCTGGCCGCCTTCTTCGTACCCGACATAGCCGGGAGGTGCTCCGACGAGGCGGGACACGGTGTGCTTCTCCATGTACTCGGACATGTCGAGGTGGATGAGCGCATCGGGGTTTCCGAACATGAACTCTGCGAGCGCCTTTGAGAGCAATGTTTTACCGACACCTGATGGACCGACGAAGATGAAGGAACCCATTGGGCGCTTCGGATCTTTGAGGCCTGCTCTTGCGCGGCGGATTGCTTTGGAGATCGCTTTGATCGCGTCGTCTTGGGAGATGACGGACTTGTGGAGCTCGTCTTCGAGGCGGAGGAGGCGCTTGGCTTCTTCCTTCTCGAGTTTCTGCAGCGGAACACCGGTCATCTTGGAGACGACTTCTGCGATGATCGCTTCGTCCACGAGTCCGGCGGACTCTTGTTGCTTGGCGCGCCACTCCGCTTGGATCTCGTCCTTCTTCTTGCGGAGTTGCTCTGCTTGGTCGCGGAGCTCGGCGGCTGCTTCGTAGTCCGCGTTCTTGACCGCGTCGTCCTTGGCGACTGAGAGCTTCTCGATGTCGGCTTCCAGATCGGCGAGGTTTGGCGGCTTGTTCATGGACTTGATGCGGACGCGCGCACCGGCTTCGTCGATGACATCGATGGACTTGTCTGGTTGGACTCGTCCGGTGATGTAGCGTCCTGAGAGTTCAACGGCGGCGCGGATCGCGGCGTCGGTGTACTTCACGCGGTGGTGGTCTTCGTACTTGTCGCGGACGCCTTTGAGGATTTCCACGGCTTGCTCGTCGCTTGGTGGATCGACTGGGATCGACTGGAAGCGGCGATCGAGCGCGGCGTCCTTCTCGATGTACTTGCGGTACTCGTCGAAGGTGGTTGCGCCGACGCACTGGATTTCTCCACGCGCCATCGCTGGCTTGAGGACATTGGACGCGTCGATCGCGCCTTCGGCACCGCCGGCACCGACGAGGGTGTGGAGTTCGTCGATGAAGAGGATGATGTTGCCTGCACGGCGGACCTCGTTCATGACGGCTTTGATGCGTTCTTCGAACTGACCACGGTACTTGGTGCCTGCGACCATCATGGCGAGGTCGAGGACGACGACGCGCTTGCCGTGGAGGATGTCTGGGACTTCCTCGGAGACGATGCGTTGTGCGAGACCTTCGACGATGGCGGTTTTACCTACACCTGCTTCACCCAGGAGGACCGGGTTGTTTTTGGTGCGGCGGCAGAGGATCTGTGTGAGGCGTTCGATTTCGTGGGCGCGGCCGATAACTGGATCGAGCTGGCCTGTTTGGGCGAGTTCGGTGAGATCGCGACCGAAGGAATCGAGCGCCGGGGTTTTGGATTTGCCCTTGGCTTTGGAGGACGAGCCCATTGGCGCGTCTGGGTCCGATGGTCCTGAGATGGATTCGGCGTTTGAATCGGCGCCTGCTCCGAGGAGGTTGAGAACTTCCTCGCGGACTTCTTCGAGTTTGAGCGACAGGTTCATGAGGACCTGTGCGGCAACGCCGTCGTGCTCGCGGAGGAGTCCGAGGAGGAGGTGTTCGGTCCCGACATAGTTGTGGTTGAGGTTTCGGGCTTCTTCGATCGCGTACTCGATGACCTTTTTGGCACGAGGTGTTTGCGGGAGTTTGCCCATGGTGACCATTTCTGGTCCGGCGCGTACGAGGCGCTCGACTTCGAGGCGGACCTTGCGGAGGTCGACTTCGAGGTTTTTGAGGACATTGGCTCCGACGCCACTGCCTTCTTTGACGAGTCCAAGCAGAACATGCTCGGTCCCGATGTATTCGTGGTTGAAGCGTTGTGCTTCTTGGTTGGCGAGTGCCATGACTTTGCGGGCACGATCTGTGAATCGTTCAAACATGCCTTTTTCTCCCGCCCCCGGGTTGTTTTCCGGGTGCTCTTTGGCGGCGTGTGCCGCCGGTTTGTGTATCCCTGTTCGTGATGAACGGGGGAACCTGATGAATTGTTCGTGCGGCGCGCGTGTTTGGATCGAGAAGATCGGTCGCGAAGTGCACAATCAGTTCGTTGTGCCTATATCGGATGCATGGGGCGTGCCAGATTGGCGAGACCTGAAAATCGAGTCGAGATCGTTGTTTTGGGTGTAAGGGCGAGGTTTTGCAAGGGGTTGGGTGGAATTGTTGGAATGGTTTGTGGGTTTTTGTGGTTTGAATTGGCGCACGGATTGTCTGTTTTGTGCCGTTTTGGCATGGGAGAGCGTTCCTATAGTGTTGTTGACTCAGACGGAATCTATTTGAAAAAACTCGCTTCCGGGCGACGAAAGTAAGGATAAAGCGTGGCAAACAAGCACTTTGATGTTGTGGTTATTGGTGGCGGTCCTGGTGGGTATGTGGGTGCGATCCGAGCGGCGCAGCTTGGGTACAAAACAGCGATTATTGAGCGTGCACGCTTGGGTGGGGTGTGTCTGAACTGGGGGTGCATTCCTTCAAAGGCACTGATCGCGAACGCAGAACTTATGGAAAAGCTCGCTGAGCAGGAAGAATGGGGCATCAGCACTGGCGAGGTGAAGTTCGACTGGGACAAGGTGATTGGACGATCGCGGAATGTTGCGGACAAGCTCAACAAGGGTGTTGAGTACTTGATGAAGAAGAACAAGATCGAGTTCTTCAACGCGCACGCGAAGATTGTCAAAGCGGGACCCAAGGTAGAAATTGAGGTCCGTGATTGCAAACTGAATGAAGAGTTCACGCCTTCTCCTGTTGAGGTTGGCAAACCAACTGAAACTATTACTGCGGACAAGGTGATTGTCGCGACGGGTGCGGTTGCGCGGGATCTTCCATTTGCGAAGTTTGATGGGGACAAGATCTGGGGTGCACGCGAGGCGATGTACAACAACGAGAAACCTGACCATCTGATCGTGGTGGGCGCGGGCGCGATCGGTATGGAGTTCGGGTATGTGTACAAGAACTTCGGATCGAAGGTCACGATCATCGAGATGCTGGATCGCTTGGTCCCTGTCGAGGACGAGCAGGTCGGCAAGGAGATGACCAAGGTCTACAAGAAGCACGGGTTTGATGTAAAGGTCAAGACCGGTGTGATGGACATCGACACCAAGGGCAAGGGCGTGAAGGTTACTTGCGCTCCGATGGGCAAGGACGGGAAACCTGACGCTTCGAAGAAGGAAGTGATCGAGGGCGACAAGGTCTTGCTTGCGATCGGTGTGGTTGGTCGCTTTGATGGGTTGTTTGATGAGTCGCTCGGTCTTGAAACGGTCAATGGTCACATCAAGACGGACTATGTGCCTTTGAGCAGCGACTCTCCGAGTGATCCCAAGGCGCTGGATTACAAGACGAACCTGCCTGGGATTTACGCGATTGGTGATGTGATTGGGCCGCCTTGGCTGGCGCATGTTGCTGGTGAAGAGGCGGTGCTGTGTGTCGAGCGGTTCGCGTTCAAAGAAGGCAAGGCGAAGCACGATCCGATCCCGATGGATTACACGGTGATCCCTGGGTGTACCTACTGTCATCCGCAGGTCGGGTCGGTCGGGTACACGGAGCAAGCGCTCAAGGCGCAGGGCCTGAAGAAGGGCGAGGACTACGAGGTCGGCGTCTTCCAGAACCAAGCGCTCGGCAAAGCAATCGCGACGCGACACACCGATGGGTTTGTCAAGATCATCCGCGGGCTCCCTCGCGGCGAGATCCTCGGCGCGCACATCATGGGTGATCAAGCAACAGAACTCATCGCGGAACTCACACTCGGACGACGGCTCGAAGCGACGACGGAAGAGATCATCGCGACGGTCCACGCGCATCCGACGATGCACGAAGCGGTGCACGAGGCAGCGCTGGCGTCTGAGGGGCGTGTGATTAATTCTTAAATTCTTGGCTCAATCGCTTTGAAACCCGCTTTTTTGGGCGGGTTTTTTTGTGCGCGGTGGTGCTGGATGTCGCTACTTCCTTTAGACACGAAATTGGAGGTTGAAATGGATAAGTTGCAGGGATTGGTTGTTGGTATTGTTGGGGTGTCGCTCGCTTCGTCGGCATCGGGACAGTTGTATGGGGCAGGGCCCTGGACGCTCGCGAGTCCGACCCCGGCGATATATAAGATTGATACCGCGTCTGGACAATCAGTAGAGGTTGGGCACAATGGCGCGTTCTTCGGGACTTCAGGGATGACCTACGACGGCGAGCAAATCCTGATGGTGACGCAGACTCAGGTGTACAGTGTTGATCAGGAGACTGGGGCACCGTCGCTGTTGCATACCTTTAGTGATGAGATGATCTTCCTCGAAGGTGCGGTTGCGGCGGATCCGAAGACCGGCACACTGTACTTCTTGAACAAGACGACCTTCGCGAGGATGGATGTGCAATCGGGGTCGCTCGATATTGTGTATGACGATGGGGTTGGGCTTGATCTGTCTGGCGCAACCTTTGATGATCAGGGTCGGTTGTGGGCGGTGTATCTCAACGGGTCCAATAGTCATCTGGCGCAGATCAATCCGCAGACGGGGCTGCGGACCACGCTCGATGTTGTGTCTTTGCCGTTCGCGAATCCGAGTGTTGGCGGGATGGCGTACGACAGCGATGAAGGATTTCTCTATGTGGTTTCAGGTTCAACTTTGGTTCGTGTTGATGATCAGGCCAATGTGATGGTTGTGGGAGATGTGGGTGTTCCACGCATGAGCGGGTTGGTGTATGTGTCGCAGGAAACTGTGTGCCTTTCGGATCTCACAGGGGATGATGCTTTGAACTTCTTGGATGTTTCTGCGTTCTTGTCGGCGTTTGGGAATCAGGACCCTGTCGCGGACTTTGAGGCGGATGGGAACTTTAACTTCCTTGATGTCAGCGCGTTCCTTTCGGCGTTTGGGGCGGGGTGCCCGTAGGAATTCTTGTTGAGTGGGGCTGCATCCGAGCCGATGATTGATTGGTAAGACCCAGACCCGGTTCTGGGTTTTTTACTGCTATGGACGGCGATCGACCACCTGCTATTGAAAGAGGAGTTGCTATGAAGATGCGCGTGAAGATGGGTAGTTTATTGGGGGCTTTGACGGTTTCTTCGTTGGTCTGCGCTGCTGGGGCGGCGGAAGCACCTTTCGAGAAGGTGGTTGAGGGGTACGAGAAGGTCGCGGTGCTGGCGGGCGAAGAGTCGTTCTATTCGTTGTATACGAAGGAGAAGGGCGCGCAGATTCTTGCGGAGCTTCCCAAGAACTTTGAGGGTAAGCGGTTCTACATGGTCGCGACGGTTGCGGCTGGGCATCCGCAGGTTGGGGTGTATTCGATCTGGCATGACTCGGTTGGGGTTCCGGCGAAGACGGTGTATTGGTCGAGGCGTGGGGATCAGTTGATGTTGATTGAGCCGAACATTTCGGTTCGGTCGAGCGGGGATGCGCAATCGAAAGAGGGTGTTGCTCGGGTGAACACGGATCGGGTGGTGTTGTCTGTTCCGGTGCTTACGACGGGACCTGGGGGCGGGCCTGTGATTGATTTGGATCGGGCGCTGCTTGGTTCTTCGGATCAGTTTATTGGTCGGTTCTTGCGTGGAGCGAATGTCGGTCTTGCGAAGATCACTAAGGCGAAGGTGTTCCCGCACAATATTGAGATCGGTTTTGAGCTGCCTCGCGCCAACGGAAACTTTGCGGAGGTGCGGTATTCGCTTGCGATGCCTGAGCGGAGTCCGGGGTTTGAGCCGAGACTTGCGGATCGTCGTGTGGGGATTTACTTTGAATCGTTTGAAGATCGCGCGGTGAATGATGGATCGTCGCAGATAGTGCGTTATGCGAATCGATGGAACATCCAGAAGGCGGATCCGTCGCTTCGGATGAGTCCTCCGCGGGAACCGATTGTGTATCACATCGAGCACACGACTCCATTGCGGTATCGCCGTTGGGTGCGGGATGGGATTCTTGCGTGGAATAAAGCGTTCGAGAAGATCGGGATTGTTGATGCGATCGAGGTTCGTCAGCAGGATTCCGCGACTGGCGCGTACATGGATATTGATCCTGAGGACAGCAGGTACTCGTTCGTTCGCTGGACGAACGCGGGGATGGGGTTTGCGATCGGTCCTGTGCATGTGCATCCGGACACGGGTGAGATCTACGAAGCGGACATTGTGATGGACGAAGGGTTTATTGGTTCGTACGCGAATCAGTATCAGCAGATCGAGCTTGCGTCCAACGCGATGAGTGTGCTGTCACCTGAGCTTGCTTCGTGGCTTGCGGAGCATCCTTCTTGGGATCCGCGCGTGGTGCTTGCTGATCCCGGGGATCGGGATCGCGTCGCGGCGTTGACCAAGGCGATGGTTGAACATCCTGAGCAGGCGGGAGAGTTGTTGATTGATGCGCCTTCGACGCTGTCTCCGATGGTGTGGGAGCCGCACCGGACGGACTCGCATGCGGGCAAGGCGATGTGTTTGATGCAGCCGGGGCTTGCGTCGAATGTTGCTTCGGCGCGATTGGCGATGGATCTAGGGATCGGGGACTTTGCTCGGTTCGCGAATGAAGATTCGGGCGAAGGCGAGGAACAGGTCTCGATGCTCGATGGGCTTCCGGAGGACTTTGTTGGTCCGATGCTCCGGGATGTGGTGATGCACGAGGTGGGTCACACGATGGGGCTGACGCACAACTGGAAGGGGTCCGCGCTGCACTCGATCGCGGAGATGAACAGCGAGGGGTTTGATGAACCGATCCAATCGACGGTGATGGATTACGCGTTGTCGAACATCATTGTTGAGGATGAGGATCGCGGGTTGGTGCAGGGGGATTTTGTGCCGATGGCGATTGGGCCTTATGACATGTGGGCGATCGAATGGAACTACACGGCGGGTGATCCGAAAGAGGTCGCGGCTCGTGCATCCGAATCAGCGCACGCGTACATGGCGGAAGACGGGCAGTTCTCTCCTGATCCGCAAGCGAAGACTTGGGATCTTGGACGCGACTCGATCGACTTTGCGGAAGAACGCATCCGGTTTGTCAACAAGGCACGCGGGCAAGTACTCACCAACGCGGTCAAGGACGGCGAGAGCTGGCAGAAAGCACGGCAGGTGTACTCGCAGCTCTTTGGGATGCAGTACGGCGCGGTGAACATGGCGATGCACTGGGTGGGTGGTTCGCACATCCAACGCTCGATGAAGGGTGATGAGGGTGCGCCGGCACCGGTGCGTCCGGTGGATGCGGCGCAGCAACGCCGGGCGCTGAAGTTTGTTGTTGATCATGCGTTTGACAGTTCGTCATTCGGGATTGATCCTGAGACGCTTTCGTATCTGCAGAGCGACAACTGGTATGACGAGGGGTTCGGGACGGCGCACGCTTGGCCAGTTTCGCAGAGCGTGCTTGGGATTCAGTCGTCGGCGCTGACGGGGCTTCTGAATCCGCAACGGTTGTCGTGGGTGATGGACAATGAGATCCGTACGCCAAGCGGTGAGGACGCGTTGACTGTTCCTGAGATTCTCGATGCGGTGCGCGGACAGATTTGGAAGGATTCGGATTCGGATGGTCCTTACACGAATCGTGAGCCGTTTGTTGGTCAGTTTGAGCGGAACCTGCAGCTTGAACATGTGTCGCGGATGATTGATCTTGCAACGGGGATGCGTTGGCCTGGAGCTTCTGGGAAGACGATCCAATCGCTTGCTCGGCATGAGCTGATCAAGATTCAGGGGATTGTGGATTCGTATCCTGCGCTTGATGATCTTGATGCGTACAGCGTGGCGCATCTTGTGGATGTCAGGGAGCGGATTGCGCGAGCTCTTGAGGCGTCGTACCTCCGGGCTGATTGATCCTGCGTTGAACTCTGTTCTACTGATAACCCGCTGAAATGGCGGGTTTTTTCTTGGTTGATTGGGCGGCTTGCGTTAGGATGGGACGGACGATCCAAACTGAAACTCCATCTTGTGAGGTGAATAGCGATGAAGCGAGTGTGTGTATCTCTACTGGCAGCGGCGTGCGGATGCGCGCAAGCGGGGGGCGAGGGGAAGTTGTTGATCCCGGATTCGAACTCGGATTCGGTGTGGGTGTTTGATGCATTCGATGGTTCGATGATTTCAAGTTCGTTCATCACCGATCCCGGGACCGATGGCGGGGTGAATGTGTTTGATCGTCCTTTGGAAGTGCTGGTGGCTGCGGACGGGGCGCTGCTGGTGATCGATCAGTTCTCGGATGTGGTGTCGCACTTTAGCATGAGCGGCGATTACCTTGGGATCTTCTCGCTTGGTGGGGTTCGGGATACGAGCATCATGGACAACATCCGCGGCGGGCATGTGCTCACGAGCGGTCCCGGCGCGGGACAGGTGCTGGTGACCAACTCTGGCGCGAACAATGATCTTGTGGTGTCGCAGAAGAATGTGAAGCGGCTAGCGCCGGCTGATGGGAGCGAGCTTGCTGACTTTGCGTTTAATCGGTATGGGGGAATCCGTGGGCCGTTTGATGTGATTGAGTACAACGGGGAGGTGCTTGTTGCGGATGAGGGGCAGGACAAGATTGTGCGCTACACGCTTGATGGTAAGTTCAATGAGCGGTTTACCAGTGCGCTTGAGGTGCCTCAACTGGACTTCCCGCAGCAGATGGCGATCGCGGGCAATGGGAACCTTCTGATTTGTGCGTTCAGTTCTGGGTTCATCTTGGAGTTTGATTCGGGTGGGTCGCTTGTGGGTCAGTACGATCCGGGGACGCTTGAGCTGTATCGTGGTGTCGCGGAGCTTGGGAACGGGAACCTGCTTGTGACGACGACCAGCGGCGTGTTCGAGGTGACTCGGACTGGGCTTGTCGTTGATACAGAAGCGGTTGGTGATGGGTTCCGGTATATCACCTTGGCGGATATTGATCTGATCACCAAGCGTGTTGGAGATTCGGAGGGCGGCGAGCGTTCGGAGCCTTTGGTTGCTCAGCGCGATACGCGAGATCGGGATGAGATTCTGCGGGATGAGCTTGGGCTCTCGAAGGGAGGCACGCGATGAAACTTGCGCAACTGGGATTGATTGGATTGATGTCGACGCCTGCATTTGCTGGGGGCGCGACGCATGCGTACATCATCGAGGGCTCGGCGTACTTTGGTGCGCCGGGGATCGAGCTGGCATCGGTTGGTCGGGTGAATCTTTCCGATCCGAGTGATGTGGTGCGGACTCCCATGGCTGGTGAGCTTCTTCGGTTTGGCGGCGCGGACATGAATGCGGCGGGTGAGCTTGTTGCGTTCGAGAACACAACCAATGCGCTGCGCGTTGTGGATGTCATGAACGGCGGCAACTCGCTGATCGACTCGGTCGGATTCTTTGATTCGGGTACCGCTGGGATGGCACTGAGCAACGATGGGTCCACGACGTATGTCACTGGGACGGTCGGCGCGTTCTCGCGGTTTGTTCTTGCGGATGCGGCGACTGGCGCTGTGCAGAGCGTGCACAACATCCTCAACTTTGAAGCGATCGGTTCGATCGCGATTGTCCCTGAAGGACATCCGACTCTGACGCCGGGTGATCTGTACGGGCTCTCGACAACTTCCGGTGGGAGCGTGAAGCTGGTCCGGATTGATCTGGGCGCGAACTCGATTTCTACGGTGCATTCGTTGTTTGGGGTTGGGTTCTCGGCGCAGTTTGAAACGGGGCTCGATTTTTCAAGCGACGGGACGCTGTACGCGGTGATCCAGGGGTTTGATGAGATCGCGCCTGATGTATTTGTTGAGATTTCGAGTCATCTGTACACGATCGATACTTCGGTGGGTTCGTTGAACCACATCGGGGTGATCGAAGCGGACGCGACCTGGGACGCGGTGACGCTTGTGATCGATGAAGCACCCGATCTATCGTGTCCTGCGGATCTTACAGGTGAGGGTGATCTGAACTTCCTTGATGTGAGCGCGTTCCTGAGTGCGTTTGGGAACCAAGATCCAGCTGCTGACTTTGAAGCGGATGGGAACTTCAACTTCTTGGATGTTTCGGCGTTCCTTGCAGCGTTCGGATCGGGATGTCCGTGATGAATTGGTTCTAGCTCGGTTGCACAGTGTGGAACAGTTGCGTTATTTATTTCACTGATGAATGTTCATCACGCTTCACTCGTCATTGAGCAATGACTTTGTTTCTGTTTACAAACATTCCCTGAAACTCGGGAATGTTTTTTTGCGCGCGGGGAGACAATCCGGGACTGGGTGATAGCATCCAGTCGGACCCATTCGGGTATCCAGTTTCGAGGGAATGAACCGCATGCGGGTCAGACAAAGAACCAACCAATAACGAGGGTGCACCCTGTTCGTATCTGTATGGATCAGGGTGTTGGTGTGCGTATGCACCGGTGTTCGTCTGATGTGCTTGGTTCATGGATTGCGTTGTTGTGTTGTTGAGCGGCGCGATCAGCAAGTACAGGAGATAGGAATGTTGAAGGGTAAAAAACGGATCGTTGAACGATTCGTATTGTTGGGCGCGTCGGTGATCGGCGTAGCTTCGATGGGCACGATGGCGGATCAGCAAGCGATCAATGGTCGCGAGGGGTTCCGTCCGGTTGCTGTGGATCGGGATGCGGGGCTCCCTGACTCTGGCGCATTGGCTGCGCAGGAGTTCATGGCTCGTGAGATCTTTGATCGCGCGGCGCCTCGGGTTGAGCATCCACCGATTGATGAGATTCCTTGGATGCCGATGCCTGAAATCAATCAGGCGCCTGGGATCGCGCCGATTGATAAGGATAACCGTGCGGTGTTTCATGATTCGTTGACTGGGGAGACTCGGGTCACGGATATGCAGATGCCTTCGGGAATGATTGGTGCTCAGAGTATGGAGGGGGATTACCTTGGTGTGATGCCGTTTGAGGGCGACTTTGTCGAGACCAACTCCTTTGGCGGGATGACGGCTGCTTCAGGATTGAGCACGGCACCTCGTTCGTACAATGTGAAACTCGTGATGCGGTTCACGGACACCGGTGGTGTGCAGCGTTGGTTTGTGTGCTCTGGTTCAATGCAAGACCCTGGTGTTGTGTTGACAGCGGGACACTGTGTCTACGCACGCACACCCAACGGTTTGACCATCAACAGCTTCGCGGACATTGTGTATGTGTACCCAGCGTGGGATGGCATCTCAAACAATGGTCAGTTCGGCGCACCAGACGGCGATGAGGTCATTGAGAACTTTGGCTACGCGTATGGCACCTCGTTCCTTGCGGGATCGGGCTGGGTCAACAGCGGTGACTGGGATCGGGACTGTGGTCTGATCCGTCTGACTCGTGGTGGATCACGGAACATTGGTATGCTCACCGGCTGGTACGCATGGGCTTGGGGCGGGAGCTGTGCTTCGATCCAGTCGCGTTCGTACTACAACTTCTCGTACCCTGCTGAGAACTGCCCCACCGCTGGTTTGCATACCGGTCGGACAATGTACTTCTGGAGCGGGACGGTTGATGATTGTCCAGACAACCAGATGGAACTCGACACGGGCGGCAACTGTCTTGACACTGTTTGGGGCGGGATGTCAGGATCGGCGATGTACTACATCGATGGCGATAACCGATTCGCGCACTCTGTGTGTTCGACATCGAACCGCAATGACATCGGGCGCTACTGCAAGCTCTGGGAAGGTTTTGTCAACGACATGCAGGACTTCGAGAACACGACTCGCTCAGCGAACGAGGACTGGGAGCCTTTGATGATGCGGGCACGTGGATCGACGACGGTCCAAGCGGGCACCGCGATGGACGATTCGTTTGATGTCAAAATGATCAACGCAACAAACGCGAATCCAGTGACTCAGGACTACGAGCTCAAGGTGTACTTGTCTTCAAACAACAACATCTCGACAAGCGACACACTGCTTGCGACATGGGTTTGGGGCGCTCGCGACTTTGGCGCGATGAACAATGTGAACTTCGTTGTTCCTGCGCCTGTGATCCCGATTGATACACCTCCGGGTACTTACTGGATCGGTGTGATCGCGGACTCAGGACTTCCTGGGACTGACACGAATGACGACACCGATACTTGGGACGCGCAGCAGATCACAGTGACCGTTGGCCTTCCTGGTCAAGCATCGATCGTGAGTCCTGCGAATGGCGCGACCGGTGTTGATATTGATGCTGACATCGACTGGGGAAGCGCTGCTCGCGCGACGCTGTACGATGTGTACTTCGGTACAGATCCAACCCCGGATGCGGGTGAGCTTGTGAGCACAACCAACGGCACGATTCGTTTCCTTTCGACTTTGGATTACAACACGACCTACTACTGGCGTATTGATCCGAAGAACAGTGCTGGGACAACGACCGGTGCTGTGTGGTCGTTCACGACTGGTCTTGAGCCGTTGCCTGATCTGAATGCGACAATGTCGAATTATGATGCTGCTCCGAACTACTACCCTGGGCAGACCATCTTCTTGACACACCGCACATTCAACGACGGTACGGCGAACGCGTCCGCAGTCCACCTGGACTTCTATGCGTCGACCAACAACTTCATCTCGGTCGCAGATAATCTGATCGACACGCGCGACTACGGCGCGTTGGCACCTGGGTCGTCGGTCTTTGTGAACTCGATCATTAATCTGCCTTCGAGCTTGTCGCCTGGGACTTACTACCTTGGGTACATTGCTTCGGAGCCGGACGGAGTTGAGACCAATACAGGGAACAACTGGATTGCTGGTGATCTTCCGATCACGGTGCTCGAGTGTGTTCCTGACTTGAATGTGGATGGTTCGCTCAACTTCCTTGATGTCTCGGCGTTCCTCGCGGCGTTTGGGAATCAAGATCCGAGTGCGGACTTCAACAACGACGGGAACTACAACTTCCTTGATGTGTCCGCGTTCCTTGCCGCGTTTGGAGAGGGTTGTCCGTAAGGGATGATCTGAACAGTTTGTTCTTTACAACCGGGCCTTTGTGCCCGGTTTTTTTGTGTGAATATTGGTTTTTGTGGTACGCTGGTGATCTTGAAACCTGCTTGTGCGACTCTTTATGCAACGGACGGGATCGTGATGGACCTCCGTTTGATGAAAGGACATTGTCATGAACACTGAGAAACGATCGAATGGGAGTTCCCGCCGAGTTGTTCTTTCGGCATGCGTGTGTGGGTTAGTTTCGGGTGCTGCGGCTGGGGGGTGGCCTGATGATGCGGGGACGCCTTTGGTTGTTGGGGTGATGGAGAATGCGTTTGGGGAACGGCAGTCATCGGTGGCGACGGACGATGGCGCGGTGTGGTATGCGTGGCAGGACAGTTTGTGTGTTGGATCGGTGCGTGCGCAGCGGGTGGGATTTGACGGATCGCTGCTGAGCGTGGATGGATTTGTTGTTCAGGACGATCCGACTTGTGCCTTTCATGTTCCTCCTGCGTTGCTTGCGATCGGGGATGGTGTAGTTGCGACGCGTGCGTTGTCTTCGGTGCGGGACTTCCCGTTGCAGATGTATTCGGATGATGGATCTCCTCAATGGGGAACGGGATTCGCGGTTGAATCTGCGGACACACTCGGCGCACTTGGAAAGCTTTCGAGTGGGGATGTGCTGGTGGTTCGGCGCGGGTTCGGGGAGATTTATGCGGATCGGCTCTCAAACACGGGCGAACCGGTCTGGGACGAACGCTCTGTGATCGTTGATGGGATCAGCGCGAATATGCGGATCCTTGGAGCGATTCCGATTTCCGACGGCGGAGCGTATGTGTTCTGGGATTCGCATATTGCGTATACGAAGCTTGTGTATGCCGTGCGCGTCAACGCGGATGGATCGACTGCTTGGGATAGCTTTACACATATGGTGTCGCATGCTGATGGTGTCGAGAGTTCTCGGCATTCGGACCCAGTCGTTGTTTCTGACGGATCGGATGGCGCGGTGCTGGTCTTTGCGAAAGGGTTTGAAACTGGAACAACGCCTGCGCCGTTGTTGCTTCAGCGTGTTGATCCTGAAGGCAAGCTGGTCTTCCCGATCGAGGGGGTGCGAGTTTCACTTGGCAGCGCGAGGCAGTTCTATCCGAATGTACAGACCGATCCAGCAACGGGTGATTTATTCATTGTGTGGATGGATGGGCAGATGGGCAACTCGACGGTTCGTGCTCAGCGGATGACCGCGGATGGGGTTCGGCTCTGGGGTGATGAGGGGATTGAGGTTTCGGGTTTTGATTCGACCTTTGGGAGCTTTGACGCCGTGTGGTTGGGAAATCAGATCTCGGTGGTTGTGGGAGGGGACGGACTGGTTGAGATGCACCGGTTTGATTTGATGGGCAATGTCGCAGCTGATCCGATCGTGGTTGGGACGACGGGGATCACGGAATATGTCCGCGCCGAAGCGTCGGGCGATGGTGTAGTGGTGAGCTGGCAAGCGGATCAATCGATTGTGGCGCAGCGGGTGAATCCGGATGGTCGGATCGGTAACGCGGCGTGCAGCACTGGTGATCTTGCGTCGCCGTTTGGTTCGCTGAACTTTCTTGATGTGAGCGCGTTCTTGAGTGCGTTTGCGGCGCAGGATCTTGCTGTCGACTTTGAATCTGACGGCTCGCTGAACTTCTTGGATGTCTCCGCGTTCTTGTCGATCTTCAGTGCGGGATGTCCTTGAGCACTTGCTGGGTTGTTGATTCAAAAAAAGAGCCCCGAATGTGCGTCGGGGCTCTTTGTAGGTTCGTAGTTCAGGCGATCTTTAGACTGGAACGCCGAGGAGTGCCATGACTTTGTTGACGATGTCTTGCGCGGTGAGTCCGCACATCTGGAGCATTTCGTCTGGTGTCTTGGCGCTCTTTGGGATTCGATCGACATACATCTGCGCGAGTTCGAAGCCGTCACCGGATTCCATAAGCGCGTCTGCGATTGCTGATCCGAGTCCTCCGCCGTAGTTGTCTTCGAGGGAAACGACGAACCCGCCGTTGGCGGCGACGATGTCGAGGAGCTTGTCGGTGTCGAACGGGATCGAGTACATGTCGAGGAGGGTCGCGGAGACGCCTGCTTTGTCAAGAAGCTCGACGGCTTTGTTGCCTTCGTGGACCATGATCCCTGAAGCGGCGAGGACGATGTCGCGTCCTTGTGCGAGGGTTTCGAATCCGCCAAGGTTGAAGACGTGGTCGTCGGAGTAGAGGAGTTCAGTATCGGCGCGGAGGGTTCGCATGTAGCACATGCCTTCGTACTCTGCCATGGTCGCGGTGAGCGAGTACGCGGCGTACGCATCGGCGGGCTGGAGGATGTAGCATCCTGGATTCCCGCGGTGGTCGGTGGCGAGCGACAGAGCGCGGAACCATGCGACATCGGGGAGCGACATCTGTGATGGGCCGTCTGCGGCGAGGGTGATGCCGGAATGCGAACCAACGATCTTGAGGTTCGCGCCGGAGTTCATGCCCATCTCGATTTGGTCGTAGGCGCGGGTGAGGAACTTGGCGAAGCTGGAGCAGAATGGGATCTTGCCACCTGCGGAGAGACCTGCGCCGACGCTGATCATGTTCTGCTCAGCGATTTTGCATTCGACGAAGCGGTCTGCGTTTGCTTTGTTCTTCGCGAAGGTTTCGGAGAAGGTTGAGTTGGAGACATCCGCGTCGAGGACGACGACATCCGGGTTGGTTGCGCCGAGTGCTCGGAGTGCAACTCCGTACGCACGGCGGGTTGCAAACTTCCCTGTGTGGAGGACGCTTTCCATGTCGAGGTCTTTCATCGCTTCGGAGAGCGTGAGGAGATCGTCGGATGGGAGCGGGCGGTCCGGTGCTTGCGCCGGTGGTTCGATGGTGAACTGGTCGGTGCCTGCGAGTGCGGAGGTGAGGTCGATGCGTGCTTCGTTGAGTTCTGCGAGTGCTTTTTCGAGTGCATCGCCTGTGGCTGGTTTGCCGTGCCATCCGCCGCCTTGGAGTGAGGGGCAGCCCCATCCTTTGACAGTGGTTGCGATGATCGCGACTGGTTTGGCGTTGGTATCAGCAGAGATCGCGGTGAAGCGGTCGAGCGCGTCTTTGATTTGATCTGGCGCGTGTCCGTCGATGCTGATGACTTCGAAGCCGTAGGCTGCGAACTTCGCAGCGAGGACGGTCGGAGATTGTTGTCCTGAGACTCGGTCGGCTTGGCCGTACTCGTTGCAGTTGACGATGGTGCAGACATTGGTGAGTTGGTGATCGACGATGAAGTCCATGGCTTCAGCGATTTGTCCTTCGCGGACTTCGCCGTCGCCGCAGATGCAGAAGACGCGTCGGTCGGTGCCGTCGAGGCGAGCGGCTTTGGCGACACCTGCTGCAACGGAAAGACCTTGACCAAGTGATCCGGTCGCGGCGTCGAAGAAGTCCACGCCTTCCATTGGGTTTGGGTGTCCGTCGAGGACTGATTTCCATTCGCGGAGTGTGGAGAGGTCGTCGGTGGTGAGTTTTCGGCGATCGCCTTCTTTGCCGACCATGACGCCGAGGGTTGCCATTGCGGCGTAGACGGCTGGGACGGCGTGACCTTCGGAGAGGACGAGGCGGTCTGAGGTTGGGTAGTTCGGGTAATCGGGTGACCAACGCATGGTCGAGAACATGAGGGTCGTGACGATGTGACCGATGCTCATCGCGCTCGTTGGGTGACCGGTGCCTGAGGCGGCGGTCATTTCGAGTGAGAGACGGTCAATTTCGATGGCTTGTGCGTGGACAGCGGCTTCAAAAGACATAGGGGGACCTCCAAAAACGACGATGCCGCCCTTCCTGGACCCCTGTCACCGGCCTCAACACGAGGAAAATAGGGGTCCGGAGCGCGGCGGTCGCGGGTAAGTTGTATAACTAAGGTGAAGTCTAGCGCCCCTGATCCTCGGCTTCAGCGTTGCTGAGTCCTGCGACATCGAAATTGATGGATATTGGTTTGGAGCGGATCGGGGAATCAGCGATCAAAGGGGGGTCTGGGGGTGCCTGCAATGGGTGAATCTGCTACGATGGGGGACACGATTTACCGTCCAGATGGGCGGGTTGGAGCATCTCTATGAAAGTTATCTGCGAACGGGCGGCATTGCTCGAAGCGGTCAATCAGGTTTCAGGTGTTGTTGCGTCGCGTTCGCCGCGCCCTCAGCTGACTTGTATCAAACTCACCGCAACCAACGATGCGCAGGGCGCTGAGCTGACGCTGTCGGGAACCGACGCGGAGATCGCGCTCTCTGTCAGGATCGGACGCGTCGAAGTCGAACGCGAAGGCAGTTTGCTGGTCCCTGCGGATAAGCTCCGTCAGATCGTGTCTGCAGAAGACAACGAACCAACGCTGACGATCGAAGCATCGGGAGAAACCACGCACATCCGTGGCGCGGATGCACACTTCCAACTCCACGGCTTTGATGCGGCAGATTTTCCGCAACTTGCTGATTACAAAGGGGTTTCGGAAGGTTCCGCGGCTTCACCTGCTGCGAAATCAATCTTCGCGCTCCCAGCTGGGACACTCGATACACTCATCGCTCGCACGCTGTTCGCGGCGGCTCGCGAGAACTCGCGGTACGCGATCAACGGCGTTCTGCTCGTTCGGGACGGCAAGAAGCTGGACCTGATCGCGACGGACGGCCGTCGGCTTGCGAAAAGCCATGCGACGATCGACTCGAAGGGTGATCCGGCGCAGTGCATCCTTCCATCGAAAGCGCTGTCGATGATCCAGAAGATGACCGCTGATGAAAACGAACTGGTCCACATCGCAGTCACCGACAACCAAGCGGTGATCGTGTTTGGTGAGGATCCTACAGACGCTCGCGCGACGCTCTCGACGAACCTGGTTGAGGGGACCTTCCCGCCTTATGAGGATGTGATTCCAAAGGACCAGGACATCAAGGTAAGCTTCAAGCGTGAAATCCTCGCGTCCGCGGTCAAGCGTGCGGCTCTGCTCACCAATGAAGAATCGCGAGGCGTGCGTCTCGCGTTCAACGGCGGCGAGAAGTCGCTTGAGCTTTCCTCGCGTGCTCCGGAAATGGGTGAAGCGACCATCAATGTCGAGCTTTCGAGCTATGACGGCGATGATATCGAGATCGGGTTCAATCCCGCGTTCATCACCGACGCGCTCAAGGTCATCACCGATGCTGAGGTCATGATCGAACTCAAGAGCGGCAACAAGCCCGGCTTGTTCAAAGCGGGGAGCGATTTCTTGTATGTCGTGATGCCCGTCAATTTGAGCTAAGCTGTTTCTTATGAGATACTTAAGTCCGTCAGCGGCGCATGTTTATGATGCGGCGGCTGTATGCTGATCGCTGTGCGATCGGCTGGGGCGATGCGTGTCGGCACTCGAATCGTGCGGCTGATGCGATGGGTGGATAATCGCTTGGCGCGGGGTGTGTGCCGAAGATTCTGGTGCTGTGTTCTGAAGGTTTGTTGCAGCGGATCTGCGTTGGCTTCGTTCGAGCATCAAGACTGGAACTGGGACACAAAGCAAGACCAGGACGCAAACGAGCGCGACTGTCGGGACGCTGCGGAGGTTTTCTGGGCTCATGAGTGCGACGAGCACGCCGATCCCTGTAAGCACGGTGAGTGCGCCGATCGCGAGGAGGACACACCACTGAAGACGGCAGTTGCGTGGTGGGGTTCTGGTGGTGCTGGGATGAGAAACAAATGGACGCATCATCTCGGCGGGATACTCTCAGAAAGCGGGAAGGAACGCGGTTTGGGGAACGCTTGGGGGTCAGGATATAGTGTAAACCCCCTGCAGACCAGAGCCCGATCAAAAGTATCCGTGTCGGGTGTGGATCGAGCAGTGAATCGGACATGATCCGGCGACGGAATCTTGTGTGATTCATTGGCGGGGGTTATGGTGTTCCACGCTTCGGCGGTGTATCGTCTCCAACTCATGCTTTCTGACTCGTTCCCATATCTGTCTGCACGGCGCCCTCTTGGTTTGATCAAGATGGGTCCAGGATGCTTGGGGCGAACCACGGCGTTGATGCTCGCGTGCGGATGCACGCTGGGGCTTGCGCCAGCACAAGCGATCGCTCAGAGTGAGAACCAGATTCAGAACAACAGCAGCGATCCATCAGATATGTCGGTGTACGAGAATCGACCCATCGGGCGGGTTCTGGTCCGAGGCTCCATGACCGCTGAGGGGGTCCGCACGACGCTGAGCACCGAAGCGCGCCAGCAGGCGATCAATATCCTGACATCCAAAGAAGGATCGATCTTCGATGCAGAGCGTGTGAATGATGACATCCGTCAGCTCAATCGGCTCGGGTTTTTCCAGCGCGTTGAGATCTATGCGGGATTGATGGACGACGGATCGGTGGAACTCGCGTTCGATCTTCTTGAGCGGATGCAGGTGATCGATGTGCAGGTGACTGGGAACACCGAGCTGAGTGATGTTGAAATTCGAGGCGTGATTGATGTGATCGCAGGGACCCCGATCGATCGGTTCCAGATCGATCGCTCCGCGCGACGGATTGAAGAACTCTATCGAGGCAAGGGCTATTACTATGTCCGCGTCAACATCGACGAAGAGGAACTCGCTGACACCGGTCTTGTCATCTTCCGCGTGCTTGAGGGGAACCGCCTGAAAGTCACCGGCATCCGGTTCTCCGGGAACGAGGCGTTCGAGAACAAGAAGCTTCGTCGAGAACTCGCGACCAAGAAAGCAAACATCTTCCGGCGTGGGCAGCTTGATGACGAAGTCCTCGATGTGGACATCGCGAATCTGATCGTGTTCTATCGCGATCGTGGGTATCTCGATGTACGCACGGATCGGCTTGTGCAACCAGCGCCCAACGGCCGTGAAGCGATCGTCACTTATCTGATCGAAGAAGGTCCGCTGTACACCATGCGCGAAGTGCAGGTGGACATCGAGACTGAGGATGGCGAGAACGCGGTGTTCTCTCGCTCGCAGATCGCAGGGTTGATGACGATTAAGCCTGGTGATGTGTACTCTGTGCGGGACTTGGATGAATCGATCAAGATCATCCGCGATGCGTACGGGCAGATGGGCTACATCGATGCGCAGGTGGAGCGTCTTGAGCGTCGTGATGAGAACGAGCCGTTGGTGGATCTTGTTGTAGCGATCTCGGAGGGTGGTCGCTCGCGCGTGGGTGAGGTGATCATCCAGGGGAACGATCTGACAAGACAGGAAGTGATCCGCAGACAGATCGAGCTCAAGCCGACGCGTCCGATGGACACGATCGCGATGGAGCGGTCAAAGAATCGGTTGCGATTGCTTCGATTGTTCAATGACCGGACTGGCGCGAAAGTGACTCCTCAGGAATCCGGCGTGGAGTTCTTCGCTGAGGTTTGGGATGACGAGTTTGTCCCGACCGCTCGGCGCTCTGAGGACCAGTACAACGATGACAAGACCAATGGTTCGGTCAGTGATCCGTTGTCGGATGATCCGATCTCGTTGACGCTTTCTCCGCCGGACAAATCGACTTTCCGCGATGTGCTCATTGAGATTGAGGAGACCAATACCGGTAGTTTCGACCTTGGTGGCGCGGTGTCTTCGGACTCAGGTGTTGTTGGTCGGATTGCGCTGACTCAGCGGAACTTTGATATCCGCGACACTCCGGACTCGTTTGGCGAGTTCTTCTCCGGACGCGCGTTCCGTGGTGGTGGCCAGACCTTCTCGATCGAGGTGCTTCCGGGGAACGAGGTGCAGACTTACCGGATCTCGCTTGCTGAACCTTACCTCATGGAATCGAACTATTCGGGCTCGGTCAGCGCGTTCTTCCGTCGTCGAGACTTTGAGGAGTTTGACGAGCAGCGCTCTGGATTCACGCTTGGTCTTGGTCGTCGCTTTGGTACGCGATGGACAGGGAATCTGAATCTTCGCATGAATCAGGTTGAGTTGACGGGGATTGATCCGTCGCGTCCTGTAGATGTGTTCAAGGCCGCGGAAGGGACGACGCTTGTCGGACTCTCTGCATCGCTTTCACGCAACACGCTCGATAACCGAATTCGTCCGACGAGCGGCTCGCGTTCGTCGATCGGCATCGAGCAGGTGGTGGGTGACTTTACCTTTACTCCAATCAATCTGAAGCACAACACCTTCATCCCGATCCGCGAGGACTATCTTGGTCGCTCGACGATTCTGAAGCTGAGTTCAGAGCTTGGGTATATTCCTCAGGGGCGCGACAACACGCCGACCTATGAACGGTTCTATTCGGGTGGTCAGGACTTCCGTGGGTTTGAGTTCCGCACGATCTCTCCGAAGGGCATCCGCAACGACAACGGACTTCCATCCGACGACCCTGTGGGTGGGACATACAACTTCTTCCTCGGCGCGGAGATCCAGCAGCCGATCTACGAGGACCTGCTTTCGGTGGTCGCGTTTGTTGATTCAGGTACTGTGACCTTTGATCCTGGCTTTGATGATTATCGAGTCTCGGTCGGGTTCGGGTTCCGTTTCTTCATGCCTGCGCTTTCCCCGGCTCCGCTCGCGTTTGACTTTGGTTTCCCGATCGTCAAAGAGAGCACGGACAAAACCCGTTTGTTCACCTTCTCGGTGGATCTCCCCTTCAACTAACTTGTTGTGCGCGTTGGTTCTGCGTGTCAACCTTTGTGGGTTGGTGCGGTATACCATTGGGGACCTCTCAGACACGGGATTTATGGAGATTTGACCTATGCAGACCACTCAACACACAACCCTCACCATCGCCGCGATCATGATGCTGCTCAGCGCGGCATTTGTCTGGCGCGCGGATGCGACCTCGGCGCGTCCCCCAGCACAACCAACAGCGGTTGCGGTGATCGACATCGTTGACATCATCGAGGGGCTCGATGAACGCGAGGTTCTGCAGAACGAACTCAACGCACGCAAGGAAGCTCGCCAAGCACAGCTCGACGAGGTTGTGAAGCAACTCGAAGTGCTCGACGCGGATATCCAGATGCTCAAGCGTGGGACTGATGAGCATCGCGAGAAACTCCGCGAGGGGCTGGAGATGCAAGCGGTTGCCAAGGCACGCCGGGAAGCATTGTCACAGATCGTTTCGATCGACAGCGGGAGCGTGATGTCCGGCTTGTACGCAAAGGTTGAAGCGGCGATCAAGAACATCGCTGAGCGCGAGGGGTACGACATTGTGCTCTTTGATGATTCGAAGTTCGAGATCCCGGATGGCGCACCGAATCCTGAGGTATACCGCGCGATCATCACCAAAAGCGTGATCTACCGGCACGACGCGATCGACATCACCCAGCAGGTCATCACATTGATGAACAACGAGTTCAGCGCCCCTTGATCTGTATGCCTCGTACTTTCATTCGATCCACTGGGCACCAATCCGATGACAACCATGACCACATCCAAAGCAGATGAGAACACGGACAGCGGGGATACCGCTTCGCTTCTTTCACTCCCGATCAGCGCAGGGACACTCGCAGAGTTGCTCGAAGGCGAACTGATTGGGAATGCTGAAGTGCCTTTGAGCACACTCGGATCGATCGAGGATGGCCCTGTCGAAGCCTTGACCTTTATCCGCTCATCAAGCTTCGCGAAGTTCTGGGCAAACTCAGCATGCGGCTGCGCGCTTGTCAGCGAGGGGATCGAGGTCCCTGGTCATGATCCTGAGAATCGTGCGCTCATCATTGTTCCCGACGCGGACGAGGCGCTTGTCGCGATTCTTGAAGCCATCAATCCCAACCGCGTTCGGCCCGCTTCGGGAATTCATCCCTCAGCGGTGATTGATCCAACTGCAAAGATCGACCCGTCCGCCGCGATTGGTCCTGGATGCATGGTCGGCGCGAGGTCGTCGATCGGTGCGAACACCGTGCTGATGCACAATGTCACCATCGGCGTCAACACGCATGTCGGCGCGGACACGATTCTTGAGCCAGGCGTGGTGATCGAAGATCGCTGCGTCGTGGGTGATCGGTGCCACTTTGGCGCAAACTGCGTGATCGGGACTGATGGGTTTGGGTTCCTTCCTCCAACAGACAAACGCGGTGCGATGAAGGTGCCTCAGATCGGGACTGTTGAGCTTGGTAATGACATCGAGCTGGGCGCGTGCGTGACGATTGATCGCGCGAAACTCGGCGCAACGACCATCGGCGATCGCACGAAGATTGATAACCAGGTGCATGTCGCGCACAACTGCGTCGTCGGGACCGACACGCTGATCTGCGGGCGGACCACACTCGGGGGTTCAGTGACCGTTGGAGACTTCGCGATGATCGGCGGCGCAGTGGTCCTCAACGACCAAGCGGTCGTCGGAAAGCACGCAAAGGTTGCTGGCGGAGCGGTGGTCCTCGAGAGTGTTCCGGAAGGTGAAACTTATGCGGGGATGCCCGCAATGCCGGCGCGGCAGGCGCTGCTCAACTACGGATCGTTCCGCGAGCTGAGCACCTTCGTTCGCAAGGTCGAGAAACGCTTGAAGAAACTCGAAGCGGATTCCGATTCATAAAGCGACTATGCACGGCAGCGATCAACAACTCACGCTCGCGAGTCCCGCACTCATCGAAGGAGTGGCGCTGTTTACCGGAACGCCCTCCAGATGCACGATCCATCCCGCTCCAATCAACCATGGATTGGTCTTTGAACACAACGGCACGCGGATCCCGCTCGGCGCTGGGTCGCTGTGCGATGCGCCGGTGCATCCTGTGTTTGCGAGTGTGCCTCCACGATGCAGCGCTGTGACCAATGGTGGATCGTCGGTGTGGTTGGTTGAGCATGTGCTCTCCGCGCTTGCGGGATTGGGGATTTCAAACGCAGTGGTATCCGTCGATCATCACGAACTCCCGATCATGGATGGATCGTCGCAAGCGTTTGTTCGCGCGATTCTTGATGCCGGGATCACGGAACAAGACGCGGCGGTGGTTCCTATCGAACTCCCAAAGACTGTTCGCGTCGAGCACGGGGATTCATGGATCGAAGCGATCCCCTCGGATGCGCCTTCATATGAGTACACAATTGATTACGGTTCTGATTCACCGATCAAGCGTGCAGCAGTCGAATGGGATGGTGATTCTTCGGACTACGCGCATCGCGTCGCGCCTGCTCGGACTTTTTGTCTCAAGCAAGAAGCGGAAATGCTGATCGCTGGTGGTTTGTTCAAACATCTCGCGCCAGGGGATATGCTGGTGCTTGATTCGGATGGGCCGATGGACAACGAGCTTCGTGATCCTGATGAGTGCGCGCATCACAAGCTGCTTGATCTGATCGGAGATGTTGCGTTGTTCGGATCGCGGATCAATGCTCGGTTTGTGGCGCACAAATCTGGTCATTCGATGGCGCACGCTTTGGTTCGCGCGATTGCTATAACAGTGGATTGAACGGCTATGACCGTTTCTGTGCGCGTTTCTTGTTGCGCCTCATGTAATTTGCAAACCGCATAAAACTGTATTCGTATACAATTGCCCCCCCCACCACTTGATGAATCCCGCAGCGCGTGTGCACGATGCGCTCCGTGTGCGTGCGCTCTGATTCGAGCGTGGGAGAAGTGGTATGTTGAATGAGATTCGTTGGTGTGTGGCGGTAGTTGTGATTGGTCTTCTGGTTGGCGGGTGTGCGCCGCTTGGGCAATCAATCGAACAGATCGGGGAGATTCGAGAACAGGCGACGGGGATTCAGTCGGATCTGGAAACTCAGCTTGACGAGCTTGAACTGATGCGAGAATCGATCCCTGATGGGAGCGAACAGCGTAGCTCGATTGATGCGCTGATCGCGCAGGTCAACGCAAAACTCGCGGTTGTCAGTGCGGCAATCGTCCATGCAGACCAAGTGATCGAAGACGCGACGAATCCGAGTGATCCGCTCACGATCGCGGCGGATGCCGTGTCGCCTTGGGTTCCGGCGCCGGTGCAAGCGCCGTTGGTGCTCGGCGCTGCATTGATTGCGACGATGCTCAGGTCACGGTCGATCACGAGCGGAGCGCGGTCAATTGTGGAATCGATCAATCATGTGATGAAACGGGACGAGTCGTTCAAAGTTGCGTTCGCGGCAAACGCGGACACGATCCGCACGATCCAAACACCAGTCGCTCGGAAGATCGTGGATAAATGGTCGGATTGATTCTGCTTTAGTCCCTGAGCTGGGTCCGCAGTGCAAACTCGAGTCGTTGATCTCCGGCACGGATACCTCGGATGCGGACCTCGCGGCCGTCGCCGAGATCGACGCTTGCTTTTCCGAGGTTGTCGCTTGTCAGATACTTGCGTGCGTACGCCGTCGGTACGCGAGTACTCCCGACATACGCTCGTCGCGTGTTGATGATGAAGCGTCCTTGATCGTCGGTCCCGAGGTCGATGACGGCCCATACGATGGTTGAGCCGTGGGCGTGGATGAACTGTGCGCCGGCGATGAGCTCGTCGTGGTTGATTCTGATGCGGATGTCTCCGAACTGATCGATGGTGGTGTCGCTCGTCATTGTGCGGATGGTGTCGCGGAGACGATGCGCGAGCCAACTGTTGAGTTGATCTTGGTTGATCGCGGCGGCCCAGTCTTCTTCACCAGCCGGTCGCAGACGGGTGAGCGCGGTCGTGATCTGGTTTTCGAGTTCGATCCCGGACTGTTGTGTGATTCGTGGGTTGTTCTCAAGCTTGGACCACCACGATGGGGTGTTGTTGAGGGCGCTGAGTTTCCAGAGGGTGAGGATACACGCGAGGACAACGAGAACCATCGCGCCGATCAAGCCGAGCATGACTCTGTCTTCGGGCACTCTGAGTTGTCGTTTCATGCGTGTGCTCACGGGTACACTATAGAAAAACAGCCCGGACAAACCGGGCTGCTGTGTGGAATAAGTTGAAGGTGAATCTGGGATCGATTAACGCTTCGAGAACTGGAAGCGGCGACGAGCACCAGGCTGGCCGTACTTCTTGCGTTCAACCTTACGAGCGTCGCGGGTGAGGTACCCTGCGTCGCGGAGCGCTGGTTCGAAGTTTGGATCGTATCCAACGAGTGCACGAGCGATTCCGAGGCGGATCGCTTGAGCTTGACCCATGTATCCGCCGCCGTGACAACGGACGATGACATCGAGCTTGCCGGTGGTTTCGGTCAGCTTGAGTGGAGCAACCGCGTCTGCACGGTCACGGATCTCTGAGAAGTAGTCTTCGATTGTCTTGAACTGCTTGCGCGAGATCTGGATCTGAACGGTGCCTTTTCCTTCGTCCTTTGCTGGACGGAAGCGGACGCGGGCGACCGCACGCTTGCGGCGACCGGTGCCCCACCACCAGCCGTGCTTGTCAGCAGGCTTTGGGTCAGGGAGAACGCGTTCTTGAATTTCTGCAGGACCTGCGTCGGCGACGGTTTCGCCTGCGAGGTCTGGGTTGGTGATGGTGGTTTCGTATCCAGCCATGTGTTCACTATCCTTTTCGTATCCGTCCGCATCCACGAATCTTGGTACTCCCAAGACCGCTTTGGACGGTGGTGTTCTGTGTTAGAGGGCGATCGGGTTGACGCCTGCGTGTGGGTGATCCGCTCCGTCGTAGACTTTGAGCTTCTTGAGCATCTGACGACCGAGGCGGCTCTTAGGAAGCATGCGGCGGACAGCTTCGGAAACGAGGATGTCCGAGCGACGATCGCGGAGCATGCCGTAGGATTCTGCGGACTGACCACCTGGGTATCCGGAGTAGGTCAGACGGAGGTTCTGGTCTGCTTTGCGTCCTGTGAGTCCGACCTGACCTGCGTTGATGACGATGACAAAGTCACCACAATCAACATGCGGGGTGTACTCTGGGCGGTGCTTGCCCATGAGGACTGGTGCGACTTCCGCGGCGAGGCGGCCGAGCGAGACGCCGGACGCGTCGATGATGCGCCATTGCTTCGCGACTTCGCCGTTCTTTGCCATGAATGTTTCGCGACGCAGGTGGTGGCGTTGTGGTTTGCTTCCCATTGGGATCTCCTGTCCTAACAAGGCGGTTGTTGGGAGCATCGCTGGTGGAAAAACCGGGACGATGATCTTGGCAGCCGCGGAGGGTGCTTGGTACGCTGCCTACCGGGCAGGGCGGGCTGGGTGATCGCTCAACCAGCAGGTTTGTGAAATATGCCCAGCAGTCAAACCACTGGGGACCAAGAAATTAGGCATCGAAACAGACGGGGTCAAATTGTTGGCTGATTCACCGGATCAATTCATGGATATGACCCGATGAATGGGCATGGACGAACCACAACAGCATACAGATTCCAATACCCAACCACATAACGAACATCGATCTGGGGGGGCGGGTCTGTTGATCGTGCTGCTCTCGATCGTGTGCGTGGGATTCGTCCTGATTTGGCAGAATCTGTCTCTCGAAACGCATTACAAGCTCATCGGCGCGACGATGCCTGAGCAGACTTACGACGATAGTGCACCCGCGCCAGGTCGGTTCGCGACGGCGGATCTCGTTGGGCGGATGTTTATCCGAGGACGAAAGTCCATTATGGAGGACTCCCCAGAATCCGCAGCGATGTTCATGGAGCAGATTGAAAGCTACGAAGTCATCCCGGAAGATCGGGTCCGCAGCACGATCCTGATCGGAGAGTTTGAGGGTGATGAGCCAGCACTCGAAACACTCGAAGCGGCGCGTCTCGATGTCTCGAAGATGCACGAGCAAGCGATCGCGTTTGATCCCGATGCTGAAGTCAGCGAGGACAATCCAGCACCAATGTACGCTGTGGAACGGCTCGCGCCGATCCTTGCGGATCTTGATGCGCTGGAGACGATCTATCGAGATGGGCGCGAGGCGATTGAGAAACCTGAAAGCGATCGTCTCGTCAGTCGGTACGGCGTGCTTGGTCAAGCGGCGATCACGCACGGGATGGATGATTCTGATCCACTCCGCGAACCAGCGGTGACGGGGTTTGTCGGGATCGTGTTGTTGATGCTTGGATTGATCTTGTTGGTGCTGTTCGCGTTCTTTGGTGGATGTGTGCTGTTGATCTTGGGGATCGTGCAGTTCTCGTCTGGGAAGCTGCGGATGCGGTATGCGGAGAACCAGCCGATCGTTCGTCCGAAGACTGTGTTCCTCGAAACCTATTCGATCTTCGTGGTGTGCTTCGGGATCATGTCGATCGGTTTGTTTGCGCTCTCGGTGCATGTGCGTCCGAGTTTGGGCGGGATCAGTATCTTCACACAGTGGTTGCTGCTCTTGATCCCCTTGTGGGCGCTGCTTCGCGGCGTGTCGCGGAAGGATTGGAAACAATCGCTCGGGTTGCATCGGGGTGAGGGTGTCTTGAAAGAAATCGGGTGCGGGTTCCTCGCGTACCTTGCGAGTGTCCCGGTGTATTTCTTGGGTGTGCTGGTCGTCTTTGTGCTGATGCTTCTGAGCGAAGCGTTCAAAATAGCGATGGGAAGCAGCACCGCGCCTGAAGCGATGACCAATCCGGTGATGGACATCATCGCGGCGTCAGGACCACTCGGGATCGCGTTGTTCTTCCTGCTCGCGACGCTTTGGGCGCCGCTCACTGAAGAGATGATCTTCCGCGGCGCGTTGTTTAAGTACTTCCGTGGACGCTTGCACTGGGTGTTTGCGGGATTGCTGACGGCGACGCTGTTCGCGTTTATGCACAACTATGGACCGATGCTGGTCGCGCCGTTGATCGCGCTGGGATTCATGTTCTCATTTATGCGCGAGTGGCGTGGATCGATCATCGCGGCGATGACGGCACACTTCATCCACAACGCGACGCTGTTCATCTTTATGATCACACTGATTCAACTCATCAAAGACCCGATCATCTGAACACGGTCATTGTGTTGACATCACGCAGGAACGGGCTGTCCGCGTTCTGGGGTTGACGACACCTTGAGCAGTGTTGATGCAGCGACCTTGCTGATGACGATCAGCGCTGCGATGGTCGCGACGATTCCCGCGATGACGACCCAGCGTGGTTGGTCGAAGCCGCCGTTCCAGCCGGTGAAAGATACGCCGATCACAACCGCGGCGAGTGTTCGTGGGAACATCCCCATCACGGTGCCTGCGAAGAAGACCCAGCGATTGACGCCGAGGCATCCGAGGACGAGGTTGGTGAGCGCGAAGGGGGCGCTTGGTGAAGCACGCAGGAGCGTGATGATCAGCACGGCACGCTTTGGACTCGCGGTGAGCAGCGCGTCACGGATCATGACGGTGCGGGGTGAGCGTTCGAGTTCGCGCTCAACGCGCTGGCGCGCGAGGCGCTGGACGAGTTCGTATCCGATGAGCGATGCGCCACCGAATCCGATCAATGCTGCAGGGAGTCCGAGGGTGATGCCAAAGGTGTATCCCGCGAGGATCGCTTGGGACACGGTCGGGAGGCATCCGAATCCTGCAAGGATGATGAAGCAGACGGTGTAGATTCCCAGACCTGTGAAGAGTTGCATGGTCGATGCGGAGTCTCCAAGCAGCGCCATGCGGATGGGTTCCATGTTGAGGACGAGCAAGACACCGGCGAAGCTTGGGAGGGTGGACCACGCGACGCCGAGGATCGCGGCGGGTCCGAGTCTTCGGAGCATGGCGCAGCCGCCGGTGAGCCGGTCGCGTCCGAGCTTGTTTGCGAATCCGATCGCGAAGAGTGTTGCGAGGGTTGTCGCGATGATGGGCGCGACGGTTGGATTGAGCAGGTTGATGCGGAACCACTCGCGGACTGGTTCGCTCATGATCGGGAGCAACGCGCGGAGCGACACCACGGCAGCGATCAGCGACACGCTCCAGTAAAAACACTGGGTAATCAATCGAGCGCGGAGGGTCTTGGGCTGATCGGATTTGGTCGATGCGCCGACCATCGCACAGGTCGCGGCGAACGCGAACGAGCTTGGTCCGGAACATCCCTCGCAGGTGCAATCGTCGCAGCATGGAGCGTCTGCGTCTGCATCGGTGTGCAGGTCCAGCGTCACAGTGCGAGCGGGTGGGTCAATCTGAGGATTGGCCTTGGGCTTGGACGGTGGCGCGGTATGCAGTTGAGACTCTGTATCAATAACGCTCATCGGGGGATCGTACCCCCCAGAAGCGTGTAAATCGATCACTCGGCGGGATTTGAGGTGGAATCTGGCTGGGTGTCGTCTGTGGATGTGCTGGGATTGGTAGCGGGATTGTCGGCGGGATTGGTCCCCATCGCTTTGTCGATGGCTTTATTGGCCATTTGTCCCAGGATCATGATGACGACGACCATCAGGACGATGCCTGCGATGACGAGCCATTTGGGTTTGTTGTACTCGTCCCAGCTCGTGATCTGGTTCCCGATCCACACGGCGGCAAAGGTGCGCGGCGCCATCCCGATCGCGGTCGCCATCACATACGGCAGGAGTTTGACGCCGGAGACGGACATGAGTCCGTTCATGAGCGAGAAGGGGGACGCGGGGGAGATTCGGAGGAGGATGAGGATGCCCATCGCACGCCAGTAGCCGTGCTTGACGAACGCGTCGCGGACGATTTCTGCTTTGGGGTGGTTGTGGAGTTCGCTCTCGACGCTCTTTCGCGCGACGATCTTTGCGATGATGTAGCCGATGATTGATGCGCCGGTGAATCCGATGAGGGCCGCGGGGAAACCCATCGCAATCCCGAACGCGAATCCTGCGAGGATCGCTTGTGAGTAGGTCGGGAGGAACCCGAACCCTGCGGAGAGGATGAAGATCCCGATGTACATCGCGAGACCGATCGCGAGGGATCCGCCGCCTTCTTGGTTTTTTTGGAGGAGGAAATCGGAAGCGGGTTTCATGTTCGCCAGCAGCACGAACCCTGCGATTGCTGGGGTGATCGACCACGCGATCCCAAGATATGCAGCGGGGCCGAGGCGTTTGATGGTAGCGCCGAGGGATTGGTCAGCGTTGGGGGCTTGGTTTGCAGGGGTTTGGGTCATGGGGGGATGGTAGGAGGGATCTTGAGAACAACCAAAACGGGACTTCATACAATGGATTGTGAATAAACGAGTGTTTATCTTTGTTTGGTGTGTGTGCTTTGTGTTTCTGCTGGGCAGCTTTGTATTCCCGATAGGATTCACACCAGTTGCCAATCCATCAGTGCTGATTCTCTTGAATGATGATTCCGTTGAAGTCATTGAAAATCATCGATATGTGAGACAAGCACTCACAATGGATCAAATTCAAGCAGCAGATGCGTCTGTAAAGTACCTTCCAGAACGCATACCCGGACCTGTTCAGGGATTGGTAGAACTGTGGATCACCGAGTCCGCCTTCGCGTCCAAGACATGTATTCAGCAGCGAAAACAAAAACTGACCAACGAACAAATCGATCGTGCGTACGAAGCGATACTCACTTACGCAAAGTCCGATCCTTCATTCACAAAATATCGACCTGGCCAACCGCCACAAACCCGTTTCTCCTTTTTGCTTGCCGGACAAACAATCCTCCGTTTGACAGCGCTCTTTGGTATTCCAACCGTTGTGGCATATGTAGCCAAACTTGTCGTGGACAAACAAGTTTCGGTTGTGCGTTCAAGACGAAGAGACTCCGGTCTTTGTATTCAATGTGAATATCCATGCGCCACTCTCCCCACATTGAAGTGCCCAGAATGTGGGTGTTTCCATACTGTTCCGTATCAACCCTCTCCAGATTCCGACGATCAACCACCCGCCTAAACTCCCCTATCGCTCGCATGGATTGAGCGGTTGGCCACACTGTTTCCACTCCGTGCCAAAGCACGGGGTTGAGGAGAATTTGAGATGATTCCGCGTCCGCCGCCCCGTGAGGGCTCACTTGGGTTTCTGTATCTTCCGCCGTTCCGCGTCCAGGGTTTTTCGGTCGCCGGCGAAGCAACCACGATCTCGATCCCTGAAATGGATGTCTGCTTCGATATGGGCAAGGCGCCGCGTGCGCAGCTCGCGCCCAAGTACTGCGTGCTCTCGCATGGTCATATGGACCACATCGGGGGGCTCGCGTACTGGTGCTCGCAGCGCAACTTCCAGGGGATGGGCCCCGGGACCATCGTCTGCGATAAACGCATCGAGGACGATGTCCGCACGATGATGAACGGCTTCCACAAGCTCGAGCGTCAGCAGACTCCCTACGAACTCATCACGCTCGAAGAGGGCGATGAGCTGCAGATCAAGAACAACATCTATCTCAGACCCTTCCACACGGAGCATACCTGTCCATCGACCGGATACACGATTGTTGAGAAGCGGACGAAGCTCAAGCCGGAGCTTGTTGGACTTCCGCAAGAGAAGATCAAGGAGCTGCGTCAGCGTGGTGAGGAGATCGTGAATCACTTTGAGGTGCCGTTGATCGCGTACACAGGTGACACGCTCCCTGGTCCGCATTTGCTCCGCGACGATGTGATGAACGCGCAGATCATCATCACGGAATGTACTTTCTTTGAGAAGGATCACAAGGCACGCGCCAAAACAGGGATGCACATGCATGTCTCGGACATCGCGGAATGGCTCAAGGTCGCGCAGTGCGAACACATGGTGATTTGTCATGTCTCGCGCCGGACACACTTGGGACAAGCGCGCAAGGCGCTCGTTGAAGTCGCGGGCAAAGAGCTGAGCGAGAAGGTGCACTTCTTGATGGATCACCGGACGAATCGCGAGCGGTACGACATCCAAGCCGAGGAAGCGGCGCGGATGGAAGAAGAGCTTGCAAATCGGGACTAGTTTGTTTGTAAGTAATCAGTCTTCAACACCGAGGTCGCGTTTGGTGAAGAGCGCGTGGAATGCGACTCCCGCGCTTTCGATGTTTTCTCTCGCGCCTTCTTGACGATCGATCACGCTGATGATCGCAGGGACCTTCGCGCCCAGCGCTTTGAGTGTTTCCACGGCTTCGAGGGCTTGTCCGCCGGTGGTTGCGACATCTTCGACGAAGACGACGACATCGCCTTGGTTGACTTCGCCTTCGACCTGTTTGGCGGTGCCGTACTCTTTCTTCGCGTTGCGGACGAAGATCGCGGGTTTCCCAGTTTCCATCGCGGCGACGGTGACAAGGGGGATGCCTCCGAGTTCCGCGCCGGCAAGTCTGGTGACTGGTCCGAACTCGGATTCGACTTCAGCGATCCGAGCAGCGAACATCGAACCGAGTTTGACGAGGATCTCCGGCTTGGTGGAGAACTTGTATTTGTCGAGGTAGTAGCTGCTGGTGCGTCCTGAGCGGAGGGTGAACTCGCCTCGCAGGAGGGACGCGTCTGCGATTTGGGACGCGAGTTGGGAGACTGGTTTGAGCGGTTTGGATGAATTCATGTCGTTTCTCGCGTGTTGATGGTCGAAAGTCCGGGAATTATGCTGCTCTGTGCATGAAAAGCTCGATTTGTGCGGTTTTTTGCGGAGGGCGCGTCATAATTGGCACCCCTCGGCGTTTGGCAACCAGTGCCCCGCCTTGGGATGAAGCATACCCCTTGGCTTGCCGATATGTGTTCTTTCGGCCAGGGATGGTGAATGGATGGGCTCAGCGGTGACTATTCCGAGGGTCTATACGAATGAAACAAACGCTTGAAGGATTCGGGAGGATCTCTAGATGAAGATGAATGCACGCCGTTGTTGGTTGATGGCCGGTCTCGCGATCGGTGTTCTTGGAAACACGACTCTGGCGCAGGTTGCTCCGCCACCGACTCAACCTGCGAAGGAAGAGCCGAAGTATGTCCCTCCGACCAAAGAATCCGCTCCTGCGAAGCCTGCTGCAAAGCCTGCGATGCAGCAACCTGTCACAACACACAAGCAAGACAACCGGATCGCGACGCTCCCAACCAGCACGCCATATCCCAAACTGCTCGCGAAAGACGAGAACGGCAAGATTGTCCGTCTGACCGAACTCCCTGATATCCTCGCGCTCCGCTCGAACCCAACGGTTGGTCAGAAGTCAGTGACCGCGATCATGCCTGTGCTGTATGGTCGCCGTGCTCGCTTTGAGCGCATGGTCATCGACAACCTTGACCTCTACTGGATGGCGACCGATGGACGCATCGAGACGATGAGTCTTTCGGATATCGAGAATCTGACCAAGATTTCAGAGATGATCAAGCCATTGGTTGGTCGGACCACCCTGTCCCAAGAGCTCCAGAGCCGAGGCATTCTGACTCGTACACAAGCGGGGATGAACGAGCACATCGTCAACGAGTACAAGCAGGGCGTGACCGCTGAGATTCAGTTCGAAGCTGAAGATCCGATGAGCGAAGTCCTGAAGTTCGTGCTCGAAGATTCGATCCACGAAACCAATCAAGCGTACCGCGCGATGGTTGCTGAACTCTCGATCCAGGTCGGTGACCTCATCAAAGAGCTCGGCTTTACCTCTTCAGCAGCGATGGAAGTCGCTCAGCTTCAGCGTCCGCTCAACGAAGACCGCGACACACAGATCGCAGAGCTTGCTGAGCTTGACGAAGCGCTGCGGAAACTCGACCTCGAAGAGGGGATCGCATTGTTTACCGCGATGCGGAACCAGCGGAAGAATCCTGATATCTCACCTGCGATTCACACGATTGATGTGATGCATGATCGCAAGGTCGATATCAGCGACTCCAAAGCTATGCAGGGCACCATCACCTACCCTGACGGCCGAGTAGTCAATACAAGCGAAGCTGCTGCACAGCACAACGAGAAGCTCCGTAAAGAAGCTGAAGAACTCGAAAAACAAAAAGAAGGCAAGACCTCACAGCCTTGATGTGAATCGAACGCTCGAACACAAAGCACCCGGCAACTCGCCGGGTGCTTTGTTATTGAGTGATTGAACAGGTGTGTGCTTCTCTCGGTTACACCACAACTCAGAAGCCGGAATTCGGATTCAGTTTTACGATCCGGATTGCGGACGCATCATCGGGAACGGGAGCACATCGCGGATGGTCCGTGAGTTGCTCATAAGCATCACGAGACGATCGATCCCAAGACCAAGCCCACCTGCGGGAGGCATCCCGACTTTGAGCGCGTTGATGAAGTCCTCGTCGTAGTTGCGGAAGGTGGATTCTTCGTCGTCCACTCCAGCAAGTTGCTCGCGGAACTTCGCGTCTTGAATGTCGGGATCGTTGAGCTCGGTGTATGCGGGACCGATCTCCATGCCTCCAATAAACAGATCCCAGCGATCCGCGAGTGGGATTGTGTCGTTGACGGTTTCTGCTTTGGGACGAGTCAGCGGGGACAACGCAGCGGGGTAGTCCAGCACAAAGGTCGGCTTGTTCGGATCGATCGACGCTTCAGCGACATCCTCGAACAGTTCGTTGATGATGAAGATGTCCGCGATCGGTGAGCCGTCTTCGGACTTGGTTTTGATGCCTCGCTTGGTTGCTTCTTCGCGTGCGCGGTCGATGTCATCAAACTCGAAACCGAGCGCTTGCTTGAACAGGTCGCGGTAAGTGACTTGGACAAACGCACTGCCGTAGTCGATATTGAGATCACCGAACGGCATGGACTTGGGATCGTTCCCGGTTTCTTGTGCAGCTAGCACCGCAAGCTCGCGGACAAGACCTTCTGCGATCTCGCGCATGGTCTCGTAGTTCCCGAACGCTTGGTAAAGCTCGAGACTGGTGAACTCTGGATTGTGCGACTTGTCGAGACCCTCGTTGCGGAAGTTTCTGCTCACTTCATACACGCGAGGCATCCCTCCGACTAGGAGTCTCTTCAGATACAGCTCGGGCGCGATGCGGAGGGAAAGGTCGATCCCCAGCGCGTTCATGTGTGTGAAGAACGGGCGAGCCGCGGCTCCGCCCGCTTGTGTTTGGAGCACCGGCGTGTCCACCTCGACAAAGTCTTGCTGATCGAGGTAGCTCCGCAATGCCTTCATCATCTTTGAGCGGAGCACGAAGACGCGTGTGGTCTCCGGATTCACCCACATGTCGATGTACCGTTGACGGTAGCGGAGCTCTGTGTCGGTCAATCCCGCGTGCTTCTCGGGTGGTGGGACGAGGCACTTGCTCGCGGGAAGCAGGGTGTCTGCCCAGCAGGTGACCTCTCCGGTGTTGGTGCGTGTCAGTGGTCCCTCTGCGATTACGATGTCGCCGACATCGAGCTTCTTCGCGAGTGCGAATCCTTGTTCGTCACAATCGCGCTTGGACACAGCGACCTGGAAGGTGTCGCTTGTGTAGTCGCGGAGGTTGAGCCAGATGAGTTTGCCGTTGTCGCGTGCGAGCACGACTCGTCCCGCGACCTTGACGCGTGGGCGATCATCAATGATCTCTGGGAGATCCGTCGCGTCTGGATTTTCGCGTTTCGCGGCTTTGTGCGCTTGGTTGGATTCTTTGTTCGCAGTATCCGCGGCTTCGTCGTACGCTTCGTGCGCTGCTTTGAGCGCGATGAGTCCATCGGTGCGATGGCCGTAGGGTGATAGTCCAAGCTCCGCGACTTCATCGCGGTTGGCGCGTCGTTGAAGTTCGAGTCGGTGCAGGTCTTGGGGTTCGACTTGCTCAGGTGCTGCGGTTTCTGTGTGTTGATCGCTCATTGCTGCGATGGTATTCATGTAGGGATCAATGGTCTTGAAAATTGACCCGATCTGCGTTGCTCAGTGGGAAATGCGAGTTAATTTGAGCCGCCGAGGGTGAGCTCGACGCGTGCGGTCATTGCTTCATCGCAGAGTGGTCTGCTGTCTCCGCGTTGTCCGAGCAGGTCCGCCATGCTGACGCCGGTGAAGTGTTTGATGAGGATGTCGATCGACTCATCGAGTTTGTGGTGGAGCGGGCACAGCGCTCCGGAGTGGTTTTTGAGTTCCAGTGGGCACGAGGTGATCCGCTGGATCGGGCTGATCGCGTTGATGACATCGAGCATCGAGATCTGTTCTGGTGGTCTGGTGAGCTTGTATCCACCACCCACGCCTCGGCGTCCTGTGACGATCCCGGATCGCGCGAGGAGTTGGAGCACCTTCGCGAGGTAGTTCATCGGGACCTTTGTCTGCTCAGCAAGATCAGAGGTCGAAACCAATCCCTCGCGTGAATACGCAAGACAGATCGTCGCACGCAGTGCGTATTCAGTGGTTTGAGAAAGCAAGGATGATCCTCCGCGAGTGAACGGACAATACCGGATTTATACCGTTTGTACAAGTAAGGATATGTTTGAAACTGGAATGATTCCGAGTTGCAGCAACAAAAACCTACGGATGTACGCCAATTTGCATCTGCGATGCATCAGATGCATCAGTTGGTCTCGATGACACTCCGGAGTGCGTTTCGGGATTTGTCGTCGAGTTCATCCGTCGGGACCGTTTCGAGCAGGTTGTTGATCACCGCTTCAGGTGTGACCTGATCCGCTTGTGCGTTGAAGTTGAGCACAACGCGGTGTCTGAGCACAGGATGAGCAACCGCGCGGATCGTGTCCACAGTGACCAGTCCATCGCCGACGAGCATCGCGTGCGCTTTGGCGGCATGCACCAGCGCCTCGCTGGCGCGGGGTCCCGCTCCCCACGAGACATAGTCGCGGACCATGTCTGGAACGCGAGCGCCGCCAGGGGTTCCCGCTTCGTTGGCGCGCGTCGCGCGGACCAAGCGGAGCGCGTACTTGCACACATGCTCAGAAACAGGTGTGTGCTTGATGATCTTCTGAACCTCACGGATGCGATCGGAGTTGATGACAGGCTTAACGCTGCTCTCGCCTTTGGTCGCGCTGCGTTTGATCACTTCGAGTTCTTCAGCTTCGGTTGGGTATCGCACGAGGATCTGAAACATGAACCGGTCGAGCTGCGCTTCTGGGAGCGGGTAAGTGCCTTCTTGCTCGAGCGGGTTCTGGGTCGCGAGCACGAAGAACGGGTCGGGGAGTTGATGGCGGACACCACCCGCGGTGACTTGCCGTTCTTGCATCGCTTCGAGGAGCGCTGCCTGCGTCTTTGGTGGGGTTCGGTTGATTTCGTCCGCGAGGATTACGCTTGAGAAGATGGGTCCCGGAACGAAGCGGAGCGCCCGCTTTCCTGTGGATTTGTCTTCTTCGATGACTTCGGTGCCTGTGATATCGCTCGGCATGAGGTCGGGGGTGAACTGGATGCGCGAGAAACCGAGTTCCATGGTCTGCGCGATTGTGGAGATGACGAGTGTCTTTGCAAGTCCCGGCACGCCGACAAGCATCGCGTGTCCTCTGGAGAAGACCGCCATGAGGATCTGGTCGATGACCTCGTCTTGTCCGACGATGACTTTGCCGATCTCGGCGCGGAGCAGGTCGTAGCTCTCGCGGACGAGCGCGATCATTTCTTCTCCGCTTTGGATACCGCCAGTTTGGTTGCCGCCGGTTTGGTTCTGGGAATCAGAATCGGTCATCTCGTAGCACTCCTTCGGGATCGGACGCATGCTCAACGCACACGCGTCCATCATCATACCGGCTCACGGGAACTTGGTTCAAAAAAAAGGGCAGCTGCACGGGGTCTCATCGCGCAGCTGCCAGGGGACGATCCTGTGTAGAAACAGGACCGGCGTCGTGGTTGGTTGTCGTGCCGATCGGTTTGGGCACTTGCCTCGTTCAAGGCATGGAGGGTGATTGGGATTATCCCTGCCTCTCTTTCAACCGATCAGTGGAATCGAAGTTGCTTTTGAAGATCTCTTTTTCGAGTGTGTTCAATCTTCTTCATCAAGACGGTCTATCAAGCGTTCAATCAGGCCGCTGAGACTGTTCATCTGGGAGTCGAGTGCTTCTTCAAGCGTGTCCAAACGGGCCTCAAGCTCTCCTAATCGGCCTTGAAGCTCGGATTCAATGACCGGCAGCGACTCATGAACCTGCTCGTTGAGTGCCTTGAGCTTTTGTTCCAATCCCTCGGCGTGTCGTTTGAGCAGCAGTTGTCCATCTTTGTACTCGAGCGTCAAACGCTCAGCGTCCCGCATCGCTTGCTCTGCTTTGCGTTGCATGCTCTCGACCAAGAACCGTTGATCTTGGTTGTTTGTGTCATCAGTGCGGAAACGGAAGAAGTTGTCTTGCCCGCTTTGTCCAAACGACGACCAAAGGTCGCGGTCGAGCGCTTCGATGATTTCGTTCTCGATCTGTTCGATTTTCTCGTTGCTGATCCCCTGGCTCCGAAGCGCTTCGATGATTTTCGCGTGTGTCTTTTCGCGTGTTTCGGGGCTAAAGAAGCGTTCGAAGCTTGGAGCCGCGCTTCCATCGTTGTGCAAGAGCGCTGGGAACCTGCTGTCGTCTTCGGTCACCCAAACTTGCGGACCACCCGGCTTGGAATGACCGAGCGCTTCCGGGTTGTATTCGAGGAGTTTGGTGTTGAGACTCATTTTTTGTCCTTTGCGGAGGACAACAATTTTGATCTCATCACCGGGGTTGTGCTTGCCGAGGATTTTGGTGAGCCCGTTTTGTGAGACACCATCGGAGCCGTCGATGGAGATGATGATGTCGTTGTCTTTGATACCCGCTTTATCCGCGGAGAGTCCTTTGATAACCGACTGGACGATGAGTGCTTCACCCTCGATTCCCAGGTGTTCGCGGAGTGATTCAGCTGGTTCATCGGAATAGATCCCCAGCATCACCTTCGGAGTCGCTCTTGCGAGTTGGTCATACGCAACTGTGAACTCTTGATCGACAGGATGGACCTTCCCATCAGAACTGACGAATATGTTTCGGTTTCCGATACCAGTTGCGCGAGGCGGATGCGGTGCGTGTGGTGGCGCGTCAACAGACCATGCGATGTCAAACTCGTAGAGCTTCCCGCCGCCGTCTTTGAAGACGATCACGGATTTGTCGTCCTTCTTGATGCGTGATTCTGGGATGGATTTCCCATCAACCTTGACGAAGATGATGTCGCCTTCCATGCGAAGCTCGTAGACATGTTTGCCGTCGTTGACCTTCTGGATCCAGCTGTTCTTGGATGTGGTCTTTGAAGATGACTTGGAATCTTCGTGCGGGTGTGCGGTGGTTTCAACGACAAATCCATCGTTGATGACTGCTTCCATCGCGGACGCTGTGCCGGTTGCTGCGAACAGGAGCGAGGTGGTCAAGAGTGTGTATGCGGTGCGTTTCATGCTGGTTGCCTCCGTAAGTGCGAATGACTTTCGCGTGTGTGGTCGTGGATTTGAGTCTTCGTATCTATCCAGATGCGCGGCGTTCAAACTCCTGTCGTGCTGTGCGCAAAATCATTCGAATTCCTTACTTTGTTGGGTAAGACTGGTTATTGACGCAGACTGATTATTGAGGAAGACGCTTCCTGAGCGAATCGAGATTCACTGGTACCGCGATCGGATTTCCGAACTCATCAACCGTTTCTCGGTACGCTTGATCAAGCACTCGTCGTTCGATGATCTGACGGATGAAGGTGACTTCGATGGTGCCGTCGATCATTGGTCGTGTTTCAACGACGATCTGGTTTGGCATTTCGCCGATCACTTGCCCGCTCTGTTGACCGGCATGCAGGTACTGATCCATCGCTTGCTGAGGGCTTGCTTTGTTGATCGGGATCAAGCTCGCGGTGTTGCCGGAACTTGGTTCGGTTGTGTTCATCGAGATCGAGCCGGTGTACCAGCCGAGCATCAAGACTGCGGCGATCGCCCATCCCCCCCACCGTGTTGCGGTTGATACCCTGCTCTCAAACACAACCGGTGATCCTGAACCGCCAGGCAAATCGATGCCATCAGCGATGGATGACGCAGCGTTCATCACTTCGCAGAGCGCTTCGTGCTCGCGCTGCGCATCGCTCAGGTCTGTCCAAACCTCTGCATCGTTCGCCGCAAGGATCCGGAACGAGGACCAATCTTCTGGAGACGCAGAACCATCGATCACACGCGAGATCAGCAGATCACGCAGGTGCGCTGAGTTCTCTGCACTCAACCCAGACTGATCCGCAGCATGGGTCGGATTCTTGCTTGCTTGTTTGCTTGCTTGCTTGTTAGATTGATCGTTCGGTTGGTCATTCATCCGGCACCTCCGACGCTGAATGTCCGCGCCTGGTTGTTCCTTTGTTTCGCTTCGAGCTCCTGCTTGGTTTGCATGTCCAGCGTTTCTCGGAGCATCCTTCTCCCGCGTGCGATGCGTGTCTCGACGGTGGTCTCTGGGAGCGAGAGCACCTCGGCGATTTGTTTGTAGCTCATCGACTGCTGGCACCGCATCAGCACCGGCTCTCTGTATTTTTCTGGAAGACTCAACGCCGCGTCGAGCACACGCTTCGCGTCTTCCGAGAGTTGCATGTTCCCCATCTGATTCGCTTCGTGCCGAGTCCTTCCGACGAGTCTGAGCATCCCGACGCGTTTGCGTGACGCTTTGCGTCCCTGCTCTCGCGCGATGTTGATCGTCACGGTTCGGAGCCAAGGCTTGAACAGCGAAGGATCGCGCACCTCGTGCACCTTCCGGCAGACCTGGAGCGCGACGAGCTGCATCAGGTCTTCAAGATCTGCTTCGCGGGGTTTGTGCGCCATCAGGATCACCGCGACCCATCGGCGTACGCCGACCCAGACCTGGGACAACGCATCGGCGTGTCCCTCGATCGCCGCTTCGATCGGCAGTGTTTGATCCCATCGTTCGCTCACGTCCCGTGTTCCCCTGCTTTCTGCCGGCACATCCGAGTGTCCGACCCAACGATCTCTCTCCTCAACCTATCCAGATGCGCCAATGGTCTTGATCCGTCATAAAATGACTGATTTCTTTCCCAGAGCTATCGGACCATCCCGATACGCATGTGACCTGTACTCCAAACGCTGTAAATCGGTTCTCCAAAGGTATTACTGGTTGAATGCCCCCTAGAGTTGCACCCAGATGACTGAACCGACCTCCACATCCCGATTCTCATCGAATCCATCCTCAGAATCAGGCTCATCCTCGCAGATCCCAGGTCGGGTCGATGACTCGCACCTCACCATGTCGCTCGGCGATCACCTCGAGGACCTCCGCAAACGCGTGTTCCTCGCGGTGGTTGGGATTATCCCAATTTTCGTCATCGCATTCGGTTCTGGAAGATACCTACTCAACCTGCTCATCACCCCTGCTCGCAAGAAACTGCTCGATGGAGGACAGGGATCATCCCTGCTCGCGACCGGTCCCTTTGAAACCTTTGGGACTGTTGTCCACCTCGCGGTGGTCGTGACGCTGCTGCTGGGATCGCCGTGGATTCTGTACCACTTGTGGAGATTCATCTCTCCCGGCTTGTACAAGCATGAACGACGCGTTGTGTACCTGCTGATCCCGTTCTCGGGGATCCTCACCGTCTTGAGCATGCTGTTTCTGTACTATGTGATCCTGCCTGTGATCCTCTCGTTCTTCATCACCTACGGCTCGAATGTGTCTGGAAATCCACACATCCCGACGGCACCAATCGCTGAAGGAATCGTGATCCCCACCATTCCTGTCCTCCAAGCGGATCCAGAAAACGCGACCTTGGGAATGACCTGGATCAACGAATCGCTCATGCAACAACGCGTGGTGATTGGGATGGACAAAGCAACACAAGCACCAATCATCCGCACGATCCCGCTCACAGCGGATATCGGGATTGTCCAGCAGTACCGGATCAGCGAATACATCAAAGCGGTGCTGAATATGGGTCTCGCGTTTGGGATCGCATTCCAGACGCCAGTGGTGGTCGTAATGCTTGGTTGGGTCGGACTCCTCGACCCTCGCAAGATGGGCAAGTACCGCAAGCACGCGATCACGATCTGCGCGATCCTTGGAGCATTCTTGACCCCTGCGGATCCGCTCTCGATGGTCCTCCTCGCGGCTCCGCTTTACGCGCTCTATGAGCTTGGGTTGTTCATCCTGCGTGTCTTCCCGATCTCTCGAGTGATCGGAGACATCAAGGAGCAGCAAGACCAGGACGCGATTACGCACGAAGACCATTCCCAGTGATCTATGGACAACCATGACCCAGCATCCTGAACAAGCCGAGACACCGACCCAGCAGGACCTTGCGATGATGTCCCTCGCGCTGGATCTCGCGTCGCAAGGTGCTGATCGCGGAGAGGTCCCCGTCGGTGCGGTCGTCTACGAAACAGAGACAGGTAAGATTCTGGGACAAGGCACCAACTCACGCGAAGCTGAGAACGATCCATCCGGACACGCGGAGTTCTCCGCGATCTTGCAAGCATGTAAGTCGATCGAGGACTGGCGCTTAAACCACTGCACGCTTGTGGTGACGCTCGAACCCTGTCCGATGTGTGCCGGCCTGATCGTGAACTCGAGGATCGGTCGTCTGGTCTACGGCGCGGACGATCCCAAAGCAGGTGCGGTCCGCTCGTTGTTCCGATTGTGCGATGACGAGCGTCTGAACCACCGCGCCAGCGTCTTGACCGGCGTGATGGCATCAGAGTCCTCCGACATGCTCAAAACGTTCTTCAAGCGTCTGAGAGACACACGCGGGTCATAATCTGCTCGATCGCTCTCCGAATCCCTTGATGCGTTATCCCACACCTGTCCACACAGCAATGTGGAAACTGACAATCCAATCCACTCCCCTGATTGGTCTGTCTCTTCTCTTCTATAAAACCAATTGAATTAAACAGATGGTGGTAGTAATTGGTGCGCCCACTTGGTGAATAACCACTTGCCACCAAACATAAATCGAGCATTTTGAGTGGTTTACAGGGTTTTGGATGACATGAACACCCTGTCGGTTATCTGTTAAGAACGCGCTACTGCGCTCGATGGTGATTGGTCCGAGGATTTGGCCAAAGCTCGATGGGTCTCAAACAATTGGCGCGACCGAGCGCAATTCCGCGCTTATCCACCGGTTATTCACAAGGTTTGCGACAGGTGAAACAGCGAATTATGCGTAATTCGACACTTCGTTGTTGTTGCCGACGCGGAGACGGGATTCGATCGCTAGGACATCGCTGTGGAGGGATTCGTCTTCTTTGCTCCGGGTCGTGATGGTTTTGACCGCGTGCATGACGGTCGTGTGGTCGCGTCCGCCGAAATGGGCGCCGACTTCTTCGAGGGAGTGGCGAGTGTATTTCCGTGCGAGGTACATCCCAACCTGCCGAGGGAGCGCGATGGACTTGTGCCGACGCTTGCCGAGCAGTTCGGTGCGTTTGACGGAGTAGTACCCCGAGATCTCGGTGATGATCCGTCCGATGGTCGGCCCAGTCCCCTGGGCGCTGACGGCGGCGGCGAACTCTTCTCCAAGCGCATCGCGAGCGAGGTCCAGATCGATCGGTCGTTTCTCGACATTCGCGTAGATCTGGAGCTTGGTGATCGCGCCTTCGAGCTCGCGGATGTTGGTGTCGATGTAGTGCGCGATCTCGGTGATGACCGGCTCTGGGAGTGTCAACCCTCGAGCTTCCGCTTTGCGTTTGAGGATCTCGATGCGTGTTTCAAATCCGGGACGCTCGACTTTCGCGACCAATCCCCACATGAATCGCGACACAAGGCGTTCTTCGAGGTCTGGGATTTCTTCAGGAGACGCATCAGAAGAAAGGATGATCTGCTTGTTCGCTTGGTAGAGCGCGTTGAAGGTGTGGAAGAACTCTTCTTGTGTCCGATCGCGCTTGGCGAGGAAGTGGATGTCGTCGATGACGAGCAGGTCCACATCGCGGAAGGTGTGACGGAACTCTGCCATCTGTCCGGATTGGACGGCGCTCATGAACTGGGTCATGAACCCATCGCAGGAGACATAGTGCAGGTTGATGTCCGGGTTTTCTTGCGTGATTTTGAGACAGATCGCTTGGAGGAGGTGGGTCTTTCCGAGTCCGACCCCGCCATGGATGAAGAGGGGGTTGTACGCGTATCCCGGATTCTCCGACACGGCGACGGACGCGGCGTGCGCGAGTCGGTTGTTGGGACCGATCACAAAATCATCAAACGCGTAATCCGGATTGATCGGCAGCGCGCCGCTGGTGTCGAGCCGAGCTCTCTCGGAACTTGCGTGGACGATCGGGGTAGAGGATCTGGATTGCAGCTCATTCGCAGAGATTCCCGCTTCATCGGCCCAAATGTTCGAATCACTCGCTTTGGGAGTTGTTGTCTCAGGTTGCTCTTGTGTTGTTGTCCCAAGGACAGAAGGATCCGGCTTTGGTGCGCTCGTCGCTGCTTGAGCAGGTGCTTTCGAAGCGATGGAATCCTTCGCGTTCTTCTTTACTGTCGTGACTGGAGAATCCCACGCGTCGTTTGGTCCAAGAAAGCGGACCGCGAGGAGTTGGCCTGTGACATCTCGGAGTGCATCGTTGAACGCATCGAGACATGTTCTGCGGAGATAGTCGCGATGCATGTCCGTCTGGGCGCGGATCCCGAATGCGCCCGATGCCATGCCGAGGGGTTCGAGTTCTTCGAACCATTTGCGTGTGTGCTGTGGATGGACATCGCGTGTGATCGCGAGGACATCTTCGAGCACACTCCGGTCGTGCTCTCTGCTGTTTGTGCGACCTTGGTCGCGGCTGGATTGACGATCTCTGAGCGCCATCTGTGCGTACTGCTTTCTCGAAGTGCTCGCAAGCACCCGCTGCGTCTGTATCAGCAGGATTGAACGAACGGTGTGTCCCACCGGGATCATAGTGGTCAGAAAGGATCCGGGGACTCTCAACAGCACCCAATGAACAACTCTGAAACCCGACGGCATCTACCGTACAAAGGTCAACGGGTACTTGTCAACCATGAACCCTTGTTCGCGTGCGTAGTCGTTCAGAATTCGACCAAATTGTTTTTCGAAGTTTTTTACACAGACCCCACTCACCGAATGGGAACGGATTGATGCGTGTATACATGCTTTGAATGATTCTTGAAACGCAGAAGTTGCTGCCGACAAAGGGTCTGGATGCTATTGTGTACCTATGCCTGATCTTGGTGTTCGATTGTCGAATATGAATCCCGAAGAACGCGATGCGATCATCGAACGCGCCGGTGCTGCACTGCGCGATGGACAATCGATCGTGCTGCCAACCGACACGCTCTACGGCATCGTGACACGCGCCGATGAAACCGGCGCCGCGCTGCTCAATGAGATCACCGGAACACCAGACATTACAACCGAACCACCGATGACACTGCATCTAGCAGATCTCGATCAAATTTTGGAACATCTTGTGCTTGATGCCGCAACGGTGCGCCGCTTGGTGCACTGCTTGCTCCCTGGTCCATCACGGCTGTTGATCGAACAACCTGCGAGTGCGATTCTTGCGGTGTGCACAGCGTTGAAGATTCCGCTTGGGATTATCAACTCGGAAACTCACATCGCGGTTCGCGTTCCGGATCATCCGGTGTGTAGACAAGTGCTTCGGAGTTCTGGGGTTGCGTGTGTGGCGCGCCGTCTTGGTGCCGCGATTTGGGCGCAGGGGGAAAATCCTGGTACGGATCTGAGTCCGATCCCGGATGGTTTGACGGATGATTCTTCTCCAGTTCCGACGCCGGCGCTGATTATTGATGATGGACCGACATTACATCAGCAGGGATCCACGACCGTTCGGCTTTCGATCAATGGACGGATCGAAGTCAGCGACGAAGGCGCGATCTCTGAGCGAGAGGTGTTGAAAAACCTAGAACGCACGATCTTGTTTGTGTGCACCGGGAACACCTGCCGGAGCCCGATGGCTGAAGCGATCGCGCGGGATTTGATCCGCAAGGATGAGCTTCAGGGGATTACCACCCATGTCGCAAGCGCAGGGGTCGCGACACACGACGGGATGCCGATCAATCCAGACGCGGCTGGAGCGTTGACAGGGATGGGACTCGCAGTCCCGGATCATCAATCCAAACAACTGACGCTCGCGATGATCGACCACGCGGAGGTGATCTACACGATGACCCCGACACACGCGCAAGCGATTATGACCATGGCGCCGAACTCGGTGCACAAGGTCTTCGTACTTGATGAACTCGAAGGCGTCCCCGATCCGATCGGGCAGGGCGCCGAGGTATACCAACACACCGCCGAGAAGCTCCGGGAACTGATTACCCGTCGGCTTGAGGAGATCCGCATATGACATCCAACGAATCCGAATCGAACAAATCATTCACAATCGTGATCGGTTCCGACCATCGCGGGAACACGGCGGCAAAGCAGATCCTCGAAACCATCAAGAACCTTGGTCACGATGGATGGATCGAAGGAAGCTGCGACGACCAGCCTTGCGATTACCCCGAAAAAGCGTGGCAGGTTGGTCAGCAGGTCACCTCAGGCAAAGCGGATCGCGGCGTGCTGATCTGCGGTACCGGGATCGGGATGTCGATCGCGGCGAACAAGATCGATGGTCTGAGAGCAGCACTCGTCCACGATGAACTGACCGCTCAGCTCTCGCGTTCACACAACGATGCGAACATCCTTTGCTTGTCCGCAGATCTGCTCGGCGCACGCTTGATGGACAAAATCGTTGAGGTCTGGATCGGGACCCCGTTTGAAGGCGGACGACATCAGCGCCGGATCGACAAGATCACCGAGATCGAGCACGGACGCGACCCATCGGTCGCGGCGGTCTGAAAGCCGCATCGGCTCACTCATCAGTCTGCAACAGAACACTGACCTCACCAAACCCCACGACAACCACACCATTGGCGGCTTGCGCTGAGGTTGGTTGACGCTGGATCGCGCTTGGGAGCGTGAGGTCGATCGAATGCGTGAGTTGGGCGCTGTGCTGATCGAAGACTTTGATCGGGATCCGCATGAAGTTCTCATCGGCGTTTGTTGCTCTTCCGACAAGGACCACGCGTTCGCTTCCCCACGCTCGATCGTTGAATGTCCAGGTGAGCTGTTCGGAATCCAATCCGATGGTTGATCCGTCGTGGTTGAAGATCCCGACGCCTCCGGATGCGGTGACGGAGATATTCCCGAGGTGCGAGCGGACATCGACCCAGCCGCGTTCCATAATTCGATTGGATGTGTCGAGCGCGGTCATCGGGGTGCGTCCATCCGTCAGACCGATCGGCCACAGGTTGATGAACTCATCGAGGACGACGAGTGTTCCATCAACAATCCATCCCGCGTTGGTGTTGAACAAACTCTCGTTGCGGATGACCCAATCGAGGGTTCCTGTTCTTGTGGACATCGAGAGCACGCGTTGGCTGGTGCCGACGATCAAGCTTCCTGATGGCGCGACACGGACCCAGCGCGGTGTTGAAGTTTGTGAATCAAGCAACTGGATGGTCTGACCAGTTCTCGCATCGATCGACGCGATTCTCGGCGACCTCGCCGCGACCTCGCCGTTGGGATCGTTCTGGTTCATCATCCACATCCCCGCGATGCCGAGTACTCCTGATGAGAGATCAAGATCGTGCACGCGATTGATCGGCAGGTCCCCCTTCCACAAGATCTGTCCTGTGAGGATATCAATTCCCATTGCGCGTCCGATGCGATCGACAAGGACCAAGACCGATCCATCGCTAACACTGAGCACCTGATCGGGTTGAACGACGCCTTCTGTAGGGGAGATGAACTGTCCATCAATCTGCGCCAACTCATCAGGTTCGCGGATCGAATGGTCGATCAATCTTTTCGAAACCCCCTCGATGCGCCAGAGCGTTTTGCCTGTGTTTGTTCCGATGGATTCGATGCTCCCAGACTCGGGATCCGCGCTCGGCGCGGCCCAGAGCAGCACAGTCTGGAACTCGTTGTGCACGATCGCAAGCGGCGGCTCAACATCAGGGCTTCGGCGCGTCCAGATGACTTCAGGTTGTCCGTCAGTGAAGCGGACCATCCGCGCCTGCGCGAGCTGGGGCGCGAAGAAGATCATCGTGTCAAACTCGGTGCGGATCGGTGATTTGATCGGAGATCCCGCGAGCAAGGTCGGCGTGTCGTTCGGGATGATCTTGCTCCCGAACTGAGGAGCGGGTTGTCCGGACGATAAACCAACGGAGAGCATCGCGGCGTCGATGGGTTGGTTGTTGACCAGGATTGTCACTCCTGGATAGTCGCTCATGAGTTTGGTTGCTTGTCTTGACGCTTCGCCTTGGCGCTGGGAGTCGAGCAAGCCGCTGACGAGTGCGGATGCGATCCGGTCAATGGTGGGTTGGTCGGTCTGGATGCCGTGGGTTTGGAGTCTGCGGATCGCATCGAGTCCGGACTGCGCAGCGCGGACGGATGCCGGCGCGTTGTCGTTTCCCAACCAACGATCCGTAGCGATCGACCACGCGATAGGGGTCGTGAGCGCCCACGGATACACGCGTGCGAGTTGTTCGAATGTTTCAGCGTCAGCACCAGGACCAAGGGATTCAAGATCCGCCGCGGCGAGTTCATCGAACTGGGCGCAGACGACGCGTCCGTGTGATGCAACGATTTCGTTGATCTGGTGTGTTGCTTCAAGCTCAGCGCGGATCGCGACCCCGCTGCCGTGCCACATTTCGGATGCAAGGGCGCGGTCATTGAGCACGCCGTGGTAGATGCGGATCGCTTGCGGGATTTCTCCGTTGGCGCGGTGCCACGCGCCGGTGGTCATCTGATGCGCGAGTGATTGTTCGACAGTCCGCGCGATGGTCCCTGTCCGCTTGAGCAGGTCGGTCCTGATCGGAGCCTCAAGAGCGTTCATTTGGTTGGATGTGTTTGTGATCGTATCTGGGAGTCCGACCATATCGATGATGACTGAGAAAAGCCGATCGCGTGCTTCAGAGAGTCGTTGAGGATTTGGGAGCGGCTCGCCTGGGACACGCGAAGGACGGAGCATCCCAATCGAGCGGTCGATCGCTGGGATGATCTGATCATGGTGATCTGATCGGTACGCGAGATCCGCGAGTGTGATCGCGGCATGGACATCGTTGAACTCTTCGATGCGCTTGTTGAGGATCGCTTGTGCGATGTCCCACGATAAATAACTCGACACTTCATTCTCGTCTGCAATCAAGAGCTGACCATCGAGCGCAACGACAATCCCTTTGCTTTCAAGATCGATCGATTCTCGTCCTCCCGTTCGGTTGGTGTCAACCACCGCGAGTCCGGATTCGATCGGGACGATCAGCTGTGAACCACTCGAAACGACGCGTCCATGGATCGGTGCGCGACCATCACCTGTAGGCGTGATCAAGCGCGGCTTGGTGATCCCGAACTGATCGAAATCATGAACCGCGATCGAGGTCCGGTTGATGCACACGAGACTCTCTGGAGTTTCAACGAGGTACAACCCTTGTCCTGTGTTCATGGATCGGGTCTTGGAGATTGTTTCTCCTGTATATTGATCAAGCTGTTCGATGGACTGCCCATTGACGCCGAGGATATAGACCGATCCGTCACGAACAATCGGGGTCGATGCGGTCCACGCGTCGCGTTCGTATCGAGCGTAGATATCCGATGTTGGGGACGACTTTGCCCAGATGACATCGCCGGTCGCGGATTCGACAGCGCACATCAACCCCATCATATCTGTCCAGTAGACGATGCCTTGATCCAGCACACCGGAATGCGAGATCTGTCCGATTTGTTGGAACGGGAGTGATCCCGCGCTTCCGATCTCTCTCGTCCAGCGATGCTCGAAGGTGTGGCGATCAATCCCGACGAGCGAGAGCGCGACGATGCGTTGTCTGCGGAGGTTCTTTCTCGCCGCGACGATGAGGGTGTCGCCGTCGATGATGATGGATCCTCTGATGGTTGATTCGCTCAATGATGGGTCGAGTTCTACAAGCCGAGTCTGTTTGAGGATCGCACCGGTTTCCAGATCCAGCGCGAGCAAACGATCGTCTCCAGTTCTACCACCTGTCCGCGCCAATCCTGCAGCGGCATACACCACATCGTCAACAATTGATGCGCTGGACATGTCCTCAACCGTTCGCGCGATCCGTGAGCGGATCCCCTCGCTGGTCCGATCCTGTTCTTGCGTATCGAGTAAAACGGTGGGCAGCCGCCAGTGCGGACGGAGCGTGAAGCGATCGAAGCACGAAATAGTGATCCCATCATTGGTGATGAGCCAATCCCCCCGAACCACAGGCATCGTCCAGGGTTTGGGTTGCGTTACCGCGCCGCCCCTCGCTGTTTGCGGCTGATCATCAATCCCGATGAGCTGCTCGGACGCAGGAGGCGGCGTGAGTTTCGTCGTCGCGATGGGTCTGGGAACAATCCCATCGATACGGAGTTCATGCGCGTCGAGATCAATCGGTTTCCATCGGAACGATGTGGTCTCTTCTGGTTTGTGTCTTGGTTGGTCAAATGGTTCTGGAATATTGAGTGCGACATTGCTGATACGCGACCAGTGTTCAAGGAGTGATCGAGCACGGTCATTTGGTTGCGCTTGATATGCGAGTGCCGTGAGTGCTTGTGCGCGCTGAGCGTGGGAGAGTGCATCCGGATGCTCGGTGATACGATCCAGAATACGGAGCCCACTCCAGAAGTTCGCGGATTCGATCAAGACCTGCGCGGTATTGAGCGATCCGACGAGTCCGGGTTCGGTCAGCCAGTACATTCTCGATGCATCGGTGTACTGGTCGTTGTCGAGGAGACGCTGTGCTTTGGGTGTGTTGGTGCGTCGGTATGCTTCGAGAAGCTTTGGGTCCGCAGCAATAACCGCGCCGATCCGTGTTCGGACAGGGATCCAGATTTCTGAGCCGTATTCGGATGGGGTGAGCCGATCCCCTTGCGTGATGATGAGCTCGCTGAGCACGCGGGATGCTTCTGCGTAGCTCCCTTGCGCTGAGAGCGCCATCGCACGCTCGATGGTTTCGATCGCAACCGGCGCATCTGCGAGGTACACCGGGTTTGTTGCTGGAGCGGTTCCCGTCCGCTGTGCAAGCGCGGCTGGTGACAAGATCGCGCTGGAAGACACAGCGAGAATCAATCCGAGTTGAGCAAGCGAAGGGTTCAGCGTCGATCTCCAAAGGTATTGGGCATGATCAGTGTTCAAGGCACCGAGTTTATCGGAAGTTCTCTCTTGTATTGAACAACCGAGAATCTGCAGTGTTGCAGATTGATACGACCACAACAGTGTAGTGGATCGGGTCAGGTGTGCCCGAGAACCAAGAACTTGATTCCAGAATGGAATTCTCCAGACCAGAGTCTCCGAATCCGTCCGATCTTGCAACTCATGACCGCTCGCGTCAACATCACCAATCCCGCACTCGCGGCTCCAGCACGAATCTTCATGAACCGCTCATCAAGGGTCATCGTGCTCATCGCGATGATCGCTGCGATGTCCATCGTGGATCTGTACCTGACCATCCTTTACATCACCCACACCGGGATGAACGAGGTCAATCCGCTGGCGCGAGCGATGATGGAATACCAGTCCCCCGCGATCCTCGGCGTTTGGAAACTTGCGACGGTCGCTCTTGGGGGCGGGATTCTCGCGTTTATCCGCCATAAACGCAGCGCCGAGCTTGGCGCATGGGCAGGATGCATGATTCTTGTGATGCTCATGGTCCACTGGGTCGCATACATCGAAGAACATGCCAGAATCTCTGACGGGCCGATCCAGGTCAACGCGTTGGGTGACCCAAACTGGGTCTATTTCGAGACGGGACAACTCCGTCCAACCACACGCATCCCCTGAACATCGCGCCTCAGCGTGCATACGCTGGAGCATGCGCAAAACCGTCCAAACTACACTTGCTGGAATCCTTTTCCTGAGCACGCTCGCATCGATCGGGTGTTCAAACATCCGAAGCCCACGATTCGAAACGCTCGGCGTGCGCGAGGTTGAACAAACCGATTCACGCACTGTCTACGCGTTCGTCGTCAAAGCGACCAACCCAAACAAAGAACCGATCCCGCTCCGCGAGGTCGCGTACACCGTCACACTCGACGGGAACCACTCATTCTCAGGGGTTCGCAGTCCTGAAACAACGCTCCACACCTACGGCAACCACACCTTCGAACTCCCAGCAGTCTTCGAGTTCGGCCCTGGAGAAGTTTCCGGGATCATCGACTACACGCTCAACGGCACCGCGAAATACCTCAAGCCGGGCAAACTCGCCGAAGTGATGTTTGATTCAAAGGTCAGTGTTCCCAAAGCAGGATTCCACCTGCGTGGACAAGTGGATGTAGACGATCCGAATCGGGATTAACCCACGACGATGTAGTCGCGATCTTTCTCTGAAATCATGATGTCAGTGCCGGAGCACAAGTCTTCCAGTTTCTCTTTGAGTCTTGGGAGATAGCCACGCTCGGTGTTCGTGTGTCCCGCGAGGAGCACGGAAATCCCGGACTGTTTCGCTTCGGTGATTTGATGATGGGTCATTTCGCCGGTGATGAAGACTTCACAGCGTTCGCGTGATGCGAGTTCAACGAGCGATGCGCCCGAACCTGGGACCACGCCGATCGTGCGGAATGGTCGATCATCGCCGGCGAGCGCGTAGCGCATGCGTGATCGTCCGAGATGGAGTTTTAGTCGATCGATCAGATCACCCATCGTTGCGGGTTGGTCGAGCGTGAGTCTGCGTCCCGAACCCTCGCGCCGGAGTGGTTCCGGGATGAGTTCGACGATGTCGTACGCCGGTTCTTCGTAGGGGTGCAGCTGCTTGAGGGTTTCGATCACCAGCGGGAGCGCGCGTCGTTCGCAGACCATTTCGAGCCGAGCTTCGTCGGCGCGGACAAGCTTGCCGCACTCACCGACGGTTGGGTTCGCGTCTGGCCCTGGTAGGAAAGTCCCTTCGCCTCGTGTGGAGAACGAGCAGAGCTTGTATTTGCCCAGTCCACCCGCGCCCGCTGTTCCCAGTGCGTTGCGGACATGATCGATGTCATCGCGAGGCACAAAGGTGATGACCTTGACCTCGCGGGATTTGTCACCACCCGCAGCGGGTGAAAGCGCACGGCAGTCTCCCGCGATCACGCCAGGCTTGGACTCTCCTCGTGGTGATCCGATCCCTTCGCACAACCAATCGGTGACGCCGCCGCTTGTCGCATCGAGCGCGGTATGGGGCGAATAAATCGCGATCCCCGCTTCGGCAGCACCACGGATGATCCGCTCGGTGTGTGTCTTGTCGGTCAGTTGGGTGAGCGGCTCCCACAACGGCGGGTGGTACGCGACGATCGCGCCGATTTTCTTTGCGAGTGCTTCTGCGAGCACTTCTTCCGTCAGATCGATCGTCAGCATGATCGGCCCACCGATCGCACGGTCCGCGACGCCGAGCTGGAGCCCGACCTTGTCCCACGATTCCGCATACTTGAGCGGCGCTATCCGCTCCATCGCATCCATCAGATCCCGCACATTCATGGTGATTCTCCTGTGTGATCGTAGGGTCGCTCGGTGCAATGCAGATCGGGTCTACCCTTGTATCGATGACCACTCCTCTTACGATCCGAACCTACGCAAAGATCAATCTGATCCTGAAAGTCGCGCCCCAATTATCGGCCGGTTCATCGATCGGCTTCCACCCCATCTGCAGCTGGATGCACGCGATCGACCTCCACGACCAAATCGTGCTTTCGATTCTCCCAGAAGGCCCATCGGAGTTCGCGATTTCGTGGAGTTCTGGTGATCCTGTTGAATGGGAAACCGAGTCGGACTTGGTTTTCCGCGCCCACGCGCTGCTCGAACGAGAACTCAACCGTTCGCTTCCGGTTCGTATCCAGGTCACCAAATCCATCCCGGCAGGTGGTGGAATGGGGGGCGGCTCGTCCAATGCCGCGGGAGTGCTGCTGGGATTGAACAAGATGTATTCGCTTGGTCTGGATCAAGCACAACTCAGAACCATCGCGCATGGACTGGGATCAGATATCCCGTACTTCATCGATACGGATTCGTTCGAATCGGGGATCGCGCAGTCCTCTGCTGTGGTTTCGGGAATCGGGAATCAGATCGAACCCACCCCGCGCGTGTCATCTGACATCACCCTGCTTATCCCACGCTTTGGTTGTGCGACCGGCGCGGTGTACAGCGCCTTTGATGAGCGATGTGATGGTCGCGGGATTGATCACGATGTGGTGATGATCGCTGCGAATCGCGGAGCGGTCGATCAATCTGATCTCAGCAATGACCTCTGCATCCCAGCTCGTGCTTCGGTTCCTGAACTGGATTCGACGATGACCACGCTTCAATCGCTTGGTATTCACCCCCACCTCTCTGGATCGGGATCGACGATGTTCGTGTTGGGTCATCTGGATCAAGAAACAACGGATCGGATCGCAACAGCGCTCCCGTCATTGCGAGTCATCAATACACGACTGATCTAAAACGAAAGAACGCGAGCCACCAAGCTCGCGTTCTTTGTGTTTCTTGATTTGAGTGCTTTAGAGTTCGAACTCGAGGTCTTCTTTCACGCCGTCGATCGCTGCTTCGAGCTTCTCTGGAGTGTCGTAGGTTCCCGCGTCGATCTCTTCGCGAACGCGATTGATAAGGTCTGTACGCTCGGATGCCCCGGAGTTGAGCTCCGAGAGGTAACGAGCGACATTCGAGAACTGGACCTGATCTTTGGATCGGGCTGGTCTCTGACGCGTATCGTTCTCTACGAGATCGGGACGCGAGACTTGTTCGGAACGGACTCGACCAACACTCGACGCAGCGTTTGTGTTGATTGGTGAAATATGACTCATATGAGGAATGCCTCCATTGTTGTGCCTGCCAGCTTGTGTCCAGTCAGTGCCCACCACTCGGACACCACTACATGTTGTTGTTCGAAGGAGAGTTCCACCATCCTTCTATGAGTGTATCGGAAGGCACTTGAGTCGAAGAACACAAATGCACGAAAATGGTTAAAATCGCCTAAACACATACAAAATAAACGCTTACAAAGAATAACCAAGCCGGGGACCAGCGAAAAATGTTTACACCCAATCCACGAATCTCAAGAATTGCCCATCACAAGCCGGTTTTCTGTTTGTTCGGTTCATGCGCAGACTTTGCCCATCCTGTTCTGGGTACGCTCTTGCTTGCATTGGTCTTCCTCCCAACCACAGGATGTGGGATGTTCAAGTCGGGATCTCAGAAGGATGACACCCCCACAACGATGGACAGCCGAGGCGTGTTCAATGATGATGGATCGCTCGATATCCCTGATATGCAGGACGAATCCACACAGTGGTCGATTGTCTTGGTCACGCTTCCCAAACCTGAGCTCGCTCCGCAGGTGCTCAACACGGTTCAATCCACGCATGGATTGATCGGCGCGTACATCAGCGAGCGGATGGGCAAAGCGGTGATCCTGTATGGAAGGTACGAGGGGCCGGACGATCAGCGTGCGTTGATTGATCTGGATCGTGTCCGCGAAATCCAATCCGGAAACTCGCGTCCATTCGCCGCGGCGTTCCTTGCGCCGCCTTCAGGAGCTGCGCTTGGAGGGTCCAACGCGGAGTACGACCTGCGGACTGTCAAATCCCGATTTGGTCCCTCCGCGCTCTACACCTTGCAGATGGGGGTCTATGGAGATGCGAACGGCGACACCCCAAATGCGAGTGAAATCCGGGAGTTTCGTCAAGCAGCAGAACAAGCGGTCTTGGAGCTTCGGGGCCAAGGAGAACAAGCGTTCTATTACCATGCTCCCCTCCGGAGCATGGTCACCATCGGCGTGTTCGGAGAGCAGGATTTCGACGGTTCAACAACCCCCGCGATCGAGTCCATGCGACTGCGAGAACTCCGCAAGCGATTCCCGCACAACTACCTCAACGGGCAAGGCATCCGCGAGACTGTCACCTCCTCGTCTGGTCAACGCGTGAAGCGTCTTCAGCCTTCGAGTTTGGTGGGAATCCCCGATTCCTGAGCGGAATCCGTCTGTAACCGATTGTCGTTTCTTGATTTATCCGCCGGGATTGTTGATGCCTTGGATCCAAAGCGGTTCGATGTAGAACACGTTCCAAGTCTCCGAATCCGTGTTGGGACGCTGCCAGTGGATCATCCACCAGCTTGATCCGCCTGGGACGGAGTTGCCTTGGACACGGAGTTTGACCATCGTGCGTCCGATCTGCGAACCTGGGAGGTCCGCACGGATTTCAGTAATCGTGTATTCATCGACCAATCTTGGGACACGCGATGCCGCGAGTGAAGCGACTTTATCGACGCCTTGAGCAGCCGCGAATCGGGTTTGGACTCTGACGGATTCGCCGAGGAGCGACCGCATCGCGGATTCATCCCCGTTTGCAACCGCATGGACGAGTTGGGTTGCGTGGTTCGAGATCCGTTCACGATCGGTGGTCACGATGGTGCTGGTAATCCACATGGATGCCGCGACGACCAACGCGAGTCCGAAGACGATCAGGCCTTGTTTGTGTTGACCGCGTGTACGCAGCGCGAGCATAAGGAGAATTCCGAGCAATCCCAGCCCGATGACGGCGAGGATCGGATCCTCGAACATCGCTCGGCTTAAGGGTCCTGCGGATTCGATCTGCGGCAGGTTGGTAGGTTCAAAGAGTGGTGATTGCATTGGGTTCCCTGTGCGCTGGTCCACATCGTTCTATACCGAGCGAAGTGCTTCGCGGGTGCATGCTCCATCAATCACAACGCACGACTCGCTCAAATCTTCCACATTTTGGGGGAAATTGCGTCGCTTGCCCGATAGATACCCAATCGCGGAAGCCGAGTACACCGTCAAAGAAACGACCTGCGGAGCGGGATATGAGCATTCAACCCAACACATCTGAGCTTGCGAAGGTGTCGCTTGTTGCTGATGCGTCGATCCTTAAACGAAACCTCAGCGCAATACAACTGCGATCTCCAGCAGCGGCTGCGAAGATCCGCGATGCGACATCGAGCACCGACATCGAGTTCGGACTGACCGCATCGGGTGAACTCTTCGCGATCCAAGACGGCAGGGCGCTGTGCTCGAAACGACGACCAACCGATGAAGCAAAGACATGGGCATCGCAATACGACCCCCAAACCTGCGGCTTAGTCGGGGTCCTTGGTTTCGGGGTTGGTCATCACCTGCGAGCACTCTTTGAGAACCATGACCGATTCTCCGTGCTGCTGTGCTTTGAACCTGATCTTGGGTTGCTCCGCGCAGTGCTCGAACGGATCGATCACAGCGACTGGTTGATGCGTTCATTGTTCCTGCTCGCGACGGACGCGCGAGACTCAGCAACCCTGACGCACCTGTTGAATCAATCCGAAGCGTTCGTTTCGATTGGTGTTGAGCTGGCGCCGCATCCACCAAGCAAAAAAAGACTCGGAGCTTCCGCGGACGAGTTCTCGAAGACTTTGCTTGAGGTCGTGCGTTCGACGCGGACGCATGTGGTGACTGTGCTGGCGCACGCTGGATTCACGCTGCGGAATATGCTGATGAATCTCAAGCACTACACGACGAGCGCTGGGATCGAGCCCTTGCGTGATTCGTGCAAAGGGCGCACGGCTGTATTGGTCGCAGCGGGACCGAGCTTGTCTCGGAACCTGCATCTGCTCGAAGACCCAAGCGTGCGTAAACGCGTTGTGGTGATCGCGGTGCAGACGATGCTCAAGCCGCTGCTTGAGCGCGGGATCAAACCCGACTTTGTAACGGCGCTGGACCATCACGAGATCAGCAAGCGTTTTTATGAAGGATTGAGCAAGAAGGATGTTGAAGGCGTGCGATTGGTTGCAGAACCCAAAGCGAACGCCGCGATTCTCGACGCGTTCCCAGGTGAGATTCTGTGCACCGCTGAAAGCCAGCTCGATGTCTTGCTTGGGGAGCAACTCGCGCGACCGATGGGAACTCTCCGCGCCGGCGCAACCGTCGCCCATCTCAACTACTACCTCGCGAAGCACCTCGGATGCAGCAACGCCATCCTGATCGGTCAGGACCTCGGTTTCACGGACGGACAGTACTACGCAAACGGCGCATCGATCCATAGCGTTTGGAGCGGTGAACTCTCCGAACATCGAACACTTGAGATGTTCGAGTGGGAACGAATCGCACGAATGAAAAACCTGCTCCGTGTCAAAGAGGATGTCTACGGCAGGGAGATCTTTACAGACGAGCAAATGTCCACCTACATCGCGCAGTTCGAGAGCGATTTCCAAGAAGACCTCGCGAAGGACCCTGCCTCAAGGATCATCAACGCGACGGAAGGCGGTGTACGAATCCAAGGCACCGAATCCATGACGCTGCAAGAAGCACTCGATGAATGCTTAGACGATCAAGAGGTGTCCATCCCTGATACGGCACACCTTGCACAATGCGATGAGCAACAACAAATCAAGATCAAGGCGCGTCTGGAGTTGGTCATCCGTCAGTTGCAATCGATCACGCAGAACAGCGATCGCACGATCGAACTGATCCGAAAAGCACAATCACAGATCGAGAACCGAGCTCAGGTCGATCGCTGCATCACACAGATCCACACGATCCGTGATGATGTCGTGGTGAGCGAACCGGGATTTGGGTTGGTGAACTTCGTGAACCAAAGGGGCGGGCTCGATCGGTTCAAGGTTGATCGAAAGATCTCGCTGCTCAAGGACCTCGACAAGTACGAGAAACAATCCAAACAACTCGATCGAGACGCGACCAATGTCATGTGGATCAAAGAATCCAGCAGCGAGGTGTTGAAGCTCATCAAACGCTCGCTCGGCGTTTTCAACGGCACAATGCTCCCGATGACACGCGATGAGTTCGCAGATGAAATCCCCGAGGTGATCGAAGCCTCAAGCGCCAGACCAAGCACACGGCGCGTCGAAGCGGTGATCTTCGCAGATCCGGACCTGGGACCGCTCGGGCTCCCTCGGAATCTTGCACAGCCAATCCACGAGGGACTCAATGCGCTCGAGCTGACCGTCAAACGCACTCAGCGATGCGAATCACTCGATGGCATCACCATCATCACGACCGACCCAGAACGCATCGAGTCCATGGACATCAACAACGGCCCACTCCCGGTGCGCGTCGTCGCGTGTGATCAGGACCGGCTGCGCGCCAGGAGCAAAGCAATCGGGCAAGCACGCATCGCATCGAGCGAATGCTGGCGCGGCTCGATCGCTTCGGTCGGGTGTTACGACGAGGGTCTTGATCCGCACACACTTCTTGATGTGATGGGTGCGCACTCGATCGACGCCGCGGCGATCATCGGGAGTGATTGGGCGATGGTTGATCCGTCGTTAATCGATCGGATCGTTGGTCGTCATCGTGCTGATCCGGAACATTGCAAAATCCCGTTCTCCCAAGCAATCCCAGGCATCGGGTGTTGTGTTATCGAACGGAGCGTCGCAAGTACACTCGTCGATGCGATCGAGAATGCGAGTATCTTTGGTTCCATTGGTGGGATGTTCAGTTATGTACCGATCGGTCCTCAGGGCGATCCAATCGCGTCGCCTTTGTGTGTCGGGGTTGATCCATCGATCCGTGATGCTGGGGTCCGCGTTGTTGCAGACTCGGTGATCCGTATCCAAGCAATGAGCGCCGCGTATGCAGGTCTTGGGAGCTTCGCGATGAACGCGGACGCATCCGTGCTCGTGCGAGCGTTTGCAGACGAACTCTCAAAGCGAGAATCGCGTGCTCCAAAGCGGATACAGATCGAACTGACCACAACAAGAAACACGAGCGGGATCTGGCGCTCGATGCAACGCGCATCGAGCGAAGAACTCTTTATGGATCCGGCGCAATGCCGAGCGTTGATCAGCCAGGCGCGTGTGCTGCGTGATGATTCAAGTGTGCTCTTCGCGGGACGAGGGGATCCGCTGCTGCATCCTGAAGCGATCTCGATCCTTTCCGACGCGAGAGATATTGGTATTGCGGGCATTGAACTGCGGACGGATCTGTTCGAGCATCCCCACTCGATCAACGATCTGATCTCGTCAGGGGTCGATGTGCTGAGCGTCGATGTGCTTGCAGACTCGCAATCATCGTACGAATCCATGACCGGGACAGGCGACTTTGGTTCCATGCTCGATTCGATGCAAGAGTTGTTCAACGCGAGATCAACACAGCAAGGCATGCTTCCGTCGCCTTGGATTGTGCCTCGGATGACACGCTGCGATCTTGTGCACGACGACATCAAGTCGTTCTACGACCGCTGGCTCACCGTCTGCGGCTGTGCAGTGATTGACCCGTCTCAGAATCCTGATCCATCGGATCGGATACAGCCATTGAAAATCCCGGAGCATCGCGCCAAGCAACTCCAGCACAGCACGCTCCGCATCCAAGCGGATGGACAGGTTGTTGATCATCTCGGGAATGCAGTACCAGATACCAACGCATTTGAACTGGGCATCGAGCAGTCGTACAAAAACTTCCGCGCACATATTGATCGATCAACAGCAACGATCGAAGCAAAGACAAACGAACTGGTAAACACACCATGACCCAATCCGCGACCGCGATCATCCTCGCACGAGGTGGGTCCAAAGGACTCCCAGGCAAGAACCACGCACTCGTTGGAGGTCAGCCTTGTATCCAGTGGACGATTGATGCCGCGAAGCTCGCGAACAGTGTTGCACAAGTGGTGGTGTCGTCCGATGATCCGAAGATACTTGAGATCGCAACATCCAACAGTTGCGTGGCCGTCGAGCGTCCCAACGAGCTTGCGCACGATACAGCAACAATCGACAACGCCGCGCGCCACGCGTACGAAACCATCGGTTCTCCTCAAGGACCAATCCTGATCCTGTATGCGAATGTTCCTGTGCGTCCAGATGGATTGCTCGACGATGCGATCAGCCTGCTTATCGAAACCAACTGCGATTCCGTACAGTCCTACGCACGCGTCGGGAAGCATCATCCGTGGTGGACCGTCAAGCTCAACAAGGACGGGAGCGTGCTTCCATGGGAAGGCGACACGCTGTACCACAACTGTTTCCGCAGGCAAGACCTCCCCGCCGCGAGTGTTCCCGATGGTGGGGTGATCGCGCTGACTCCCGAGGCGCTCATGTGCACACTCGGCGCCCCCGATGGTCCCCACGCATTCCTCGGCAACGATCGACGAGGCATCCAGACCATCGAGGGCGATGTCATCGACATCGATTCGCGCATCGACCTACTCGTTGCCGACGCGATCCTGAAAGAAAGAGTGGCTCATGCGCATCGGTAATCGAGAGATCGGGATCAACCACCGCCCCTACATCATCGCGGAGATCGGCGTCAACCACGATGGCGATGTCGAGCGGGCGCTGGAGCTCACCGACGCCGCCGCGGACGCGAACGCAGATGCGATCAAGCTCCAGTTCTTCGAGACCGATCGCTTGATGAGCAAAGCGGCGAAGCTCGCCGCGTACCAGAAGAACGCGGGAGAGACCGATCCGATCGAGATGCTCCGCAGACTCGAACTCACCATCGACGAGATGGCACGCGTCGTCGAGCGAGCGCACAGCAAGAACATCCACGCGATCGTGACGGTGTTCAGCACCGAGCTGGTCGAGATCGCCGAGACGCTCCCTTGGGACGCATACAAAACCGCGAGCCCGGACATTGTGAACAAGCCGCTGCTCGAAGCGTTGATGCAGACCGGGAAGCCGATGATCGTGAGCACCGGCGCGAGCACGCTCCAAGAAGTCACGCGAGCGGTTGATTGGTTGGACAGCGCCAAGGATCGACTCGCGGTCCTCCACTGTGTCAGTTGTTACCCCACCCCCCTCGAAGACGCGGCCCTCGCTGGATGCGAGGCGTTGATGGAAGTCCTCGATTGCCCAATCGGATACAGCGATCACACCGCGACACATCATCCCGCACCATTGTTGTCGCCTTTGAATGTAGCAGTCTTTGAGAAGCACCTCACCTACGACAAGTCCGCGCAAGGCCCCGACCACGCGGCTTCCATCACACCCGACGAGTTCAGGGAGTATGTCCACTACGCGATGAACGCGTACTTCTCCGACGACAGTCTGGAAGTCCTCCCCGAAGTCCGCTCAAATGAACCATTCCGTTCGTACTTTGGACCAATCGAAAAACGCGTCCTCGATTGCGAACAAGATGTCCGCGCCGTGTCGCGTCAATCCGTCGTCTCAACCAAAGACATCCCCGCCAACACCACCATCACCCGTGACATGCTCACCATCAAAAGACCAGGCGCCGGCATCCTCGCGTGCGATCTCGAATCCGTCATCGGATGCACAACATCGCAACCCATCGAAGCGGATGTCCCGATCCAGGAAACCGATCTGGTTCAGTTCGAGCCCTTGCTCGCGAGCGTGTAGCGCTGGTACATCGCTTCAAGCGCCGAAGGAATCACGCGCACCCCACCCACTGCTGTGATGAAGTTCGTATCCCCGCTCCAGCGCGGGATGACATGCACATGCAGGTGACTCGGGACCCCCGCCCCCCCGGCGCGTCCCTGGTTGATCCCGATGTTCAACCCCTGCGGCTCAAGCGCCCGCTGCGCCAGCTCCGTCGCGCGATCAACAAGCTTCCACAACTCAACACGCTGCTCTGATTCGTAATCTAAAAGCGTTGGCCGCGCATCTCCCAGCGCGATGAGCAGGTGACCGTTCGCGTAGGGGTACTTGTTGAGCAGGATCATGCCGTGCTCTGTGCGCTCGATGACATGATGCTGCTCGTCAAGCTCCGGCGCGTTCCAGTAGTCGAGCAGGAAGCTCCCGCTCTCAGTACCAGCCGGCGGACCTTTACCGGACGCGTTCTTGGGACCATCGTCCTCCGATAACGACTCGATATACGCCAATCTCCACGGCGCCCAGATCGCAGACGGCCCAAACCCTACACCTTCACTCCCAGAAGTGTTATCGCTCATACCACAGTGTAGCGTCTGTTGGATTCAACCGATCCATCCGCCATGTCCCACACGCACTCAATCATCGTCAACGATGTCATGACGCACCCGCTCCAGACCGTCGGGATGGATGACTCTATCCGCACGATCCGGAACATCTTCGAGACCAACCACTACCACCACCTCATCGTTCACGGCGACCACAATGAATGCGTCGGAGTGATCTCAGATCGGGATCTGCTCAAAAACATCTCGCCGTTCATCGGAAAGATGGGTGAACGAACCGCGGATCGGTCACTCCTTGAACGCCGTGCCCACCAGATCATGACGAGGCAGCTCATCGCGGTCCGCCCGAACACCGCACTCAAAGCCGCGGCGAGGGTCATGCTGGATCATCGGATCTCGTGCCTTCCTGTTGTGGACCACAAGGGGAGCTGTGTCGGGATCGTGACCCTCCGCGATGTCGTCCGTTGGGCCGTCGAAGAGCTCGACTACCCCTGCGGCTCCGCATCGAAACGCGCCGCGTAAGCACCAAAATCCCAAACAATCCCAAAATTGATAACTCGCGCAAGTTGTTGTTTTAGCAGTAGTTTGCAATCAGCAAGGACGCCAAGGGTCTGAATAAATCCCCTCAGCATTGGCAAATCTCCATTCCTGTGCTCTATTAGGAGTGGTAGGAAAATCGGGCTCTATGGCCCATTTGGGATCGAAAGGTCCCGAGAGATGTTTGAAATGCCTTCGGTAGCGCCGAAGGCATTTCACTTTTTACACCAGTCAACACTCAATCACGGCTTCATAGACGCTTTCCAGCCCCTCGATCATCCGATCCGTGCTGAACATCTTGCTGCACATCGCTTGTCCGCGTTTGCCGATTTTGATGCGTTGTTCGGGATGATCATGCATCCACGCGATCGCATCCCGGATTCCCGCTGGATCACCAACCCCGACGAGTAGACCGGTCCCATGCTCCGGATCGGATCGAACATCCAGGCACACCTCGGGAGTCCCATCCGTATCACTCGCAACCACCGGCACGCCGCACAGCAGCGCTTGGGGAACTGTCCGAGGAAGCCCCTCGCGATAACTCGGATGCAGCAGCACATCCATCGCGCGCATCATCGATGCAACCCGAAGCTGAGGCACCAACCCAGTATGGACGATCTGCGATTCCAACCCCATCGATCGCACACGATCCATGAGCCGATCCGTCCACCAACCATCCCCCACCCACAACAGTTTCCAGTGCGGGTTTGCTTTGAGATCGTCACCCAATCCATCGAGGATGTCGTCGTGCCCCTTGTGCTGCGCCAATCGTGCGACGGTGCCGATGACAAAGTCATCGTCGGTAAACCCGAGCTCCCTCCGCATCGACGCGCGGTCTTCGTCTTCGCGAGCTTCGAGGTACTGCTCGACATTCATCCCGGACCGTACCGTGATGTATTGTTCAGGTCTGCCGATCTTTCGATCGAGAAACTGCTGCGTCATCGCGTCCGCGACGGACACAATGGTGTGGCACCGCTTCGCTGCGAACCGTTCCGCGAGTGTGTAGATCCAGTTCTTCAATCCGATTTTCATTCGGCTCACCACCGAACCCTCGATCGGCATGAACGGCGGGCCGTGGATTGTGTGGATCACCACGACGGGCTTGTTCGCTTTCTTCATGAACACCCACGCGGACCATCGTCCGAGGATGCCCGCTTTCGACGAGTGTGTGTGGACCACATCAGGTTCGACGGCGATCATCAAACGCTTCAAATCATGATGAAAACAGAAGTGGTCCTTCTTCGGATTGATCTCCCGCACCATGTTGGGAAGTTCATGCATCCGGACCTGTGTTGCCAGTTCGCTCTCAAGCCCATCTCGCACGCGTTGGTTGAATCGCTCGATGGTTTCTCTGTGCGAACCCTCCGGACCAAAGATCGGTCCAAACGCCAGATGGACGGTGTGTCCGAGCCGAGACTGACCGATGCACGAGAGCACGGTGTTCTCTTGCGATCCACCAAGAATCAGTCGCGTTGAGATATGAAGAATGGTCTTACTCATCAGTTCATCGTACGCCATCGCTCGCATTCATCCGATGCACGATGGTCTTGACGCCGTAATAGAGATCGGATTCCCCCGCTTCATGGAACCCCGCTTTGATCAGCACGCGCCGGGATGGCAAGTTCTCCGCATAGCACACCGCGACGAGCGCATCGAGATCAAGCGTGTCGAATCCATACGCCGCCGCGGCGCGTGCGATTTCGGTCGCGTATCCCTTCCCCCAGTGCGCCCTTCCGAGCCGATACCCAAGCTCGATTTCTGAGCCGTTGAACTCGATCGGGACCAACCCACCCTGGCCGATCACCTCGTCGCTGTCTTTCTCGACAACAGTCCAGAAGGTCATCCCGCGATCACGCTGCATACCGATCGCGCGTTCGATCCGCTCGACGACCTGCTCGCGTGACCATGTCCCACCCGCGCCGATGTACCGCATGGTTTCCGGATCGCTCCACAGTCGGCACAGCGCATCGCAATCGTCCATATCAGGCGCGACGAGCATGAGTCGATCTGTTGTCAACACGGTCTTTCGCACAGCTGAATCTCCAGTCATTTTCGATTTAGTTCGTCCGATAACCACGAGTGTTTGTTACAACCTTACCGATCTCACACACCTTACGCGAAGTTCCTTGCTTCAAAAGGTTTAGGGGGGTATTTTTACCTTGTTCGACCGGATGAGGCGTATTTCCGGGGCATTCTTGTGAGAGAGGATGCACAGAACACAAGAGAGAAACCCCAAAGAAGAGAGAGAACAACATGAAAGTTACCCTGACCGCTCTGACCGCGGCCGTATTGGCCTCGGCAGCCGCTGCCGACACACTCGATTTCTCCGATCTGTCTCACGGCGAAGTCGTCGCAGAACAGTACGCAGGACTCGGTGTCCACATCTCCGCAAACAACCCGAACCGTCCGGTCGATCTCGCAATGGCGTTTGACACCAACCTCAACGGGACCGCGGATCCAGATCTCCAAAACCCATTCTCGATGGGCAACACTGATCTGAACACCGATCTCGGAAATGTGCTCATCATCTCAACCGATGGCACCCCAAACGATGAAGGCAACCGCCCTGCTGGTACCCTCACCTTTGACTTCGACATGACCGTTCAATCGATCGGTTTCCATGTCGTCGATCTCGAGAGCGCAACCATCGAAGGCACCTCGATCGATTTCTACCTCGGTGGAAGCTTGGTCAACTCGGTGGACTTCTCAGACTTCCTCGCAGGCGGAAGCATGGACAATGGCGTGATCTTCGGAAACAACTCCATCAACCTCATCGAAGAGTTCACCGTTGCAGGTGGATTCGACCAAGCCGTCTTCAATGTCGGTGGTTCGATGGGCTTCGACAACATCAACTACACCGTCCCAGCACCAGGTGCACTCGCACTCTTCGGTCTTGGTGGTGCACTCGTGAGCCGTCGTCGCCGCTAATCCAGAGTCTGGATTTCAAAAAAAACAAGACCCGCATCGAGCAATCGGTGCGGGTCTCTTTGTATTTTGATTGAACGAATCAGTTGCTGGTTTCGCCGATGATCATCGCAGCACCGACCGTGTTGTTGGTTGTCTCATCCACAATGATGAAACTCCCTGTCACACGGCACTGACGATACGGATCAAAGAACAAAGGCTTGGTCGAGCGGATCGAGATCCGGCCGATTTCGTTGAGCTTCAGATCCTGCGCATCCTCGACACGGTGCAGCGTCTCGATATCCAATCGGTATCGCAGATCTTTGATCACACAGCGCGCCTCGTTTGAGGTATGACGGATCGTGTACTTCTTCCCAACAACCATCGGCTGATCCGTCATCCAGACCACCATCGCGTCAATATCCTGACCCGATGTCGGCTTGTTATTGGGACGGCACAGCATGTCGCCACGGGAAATATCAATATCGTCCTCGAGCTGAATCGAAACACTCTGCGGAGGGCTCGCATACGAAACAGACTCGCCACCGATGTCGATCGACTTGATCTTGCTGGTCATCCCGCTCGGGAGCGCAACCACATCATCGCCCGGCTGGAACACGCCGGAAGCGACCTGCCCGCCGTACCCACGATAGTCGTGGTGCTCGTCACCCTGCGGGCGGATCACCCATTGCACAGGGAAGCGAGGATCGATCATGTCGCGATCACCAGCGATGTGGACATTCTCAAGATGGTGCAGCAGCGATGGTCCCTGATACCAATCCATCTTGTCCGATCGGTTGACGACATTGTCGCCTGTCAGTGCGGACATCGGGATGAAGGTGATATCGGTGATCTCAAAGCGAGCCGCGAACTCCTCGAAATCGTTGCGGATTTTGTTGTATGTTTCTTCTGACCAGTCCGCGAGGTCCATCTTGTTGATGCACACCACAAGGTGCGGGATGCGCAGCAGCGAGGTGATGAACGAGTGGCGGCGTGTTTGTTCGATCACGCCGTGACGCGCGTCGATCAGAATAAGCGCGAGGTTCGCGGTCGAAGCACCAGTCACCATGTTGCGTGTGTACTGCACATGCCCAGGACAGTCCGCGATGATGAACTTGCGTTTGGGTGTTGCGAAGTAGCGGTACGCGACATCAATGGTGATGCCCTGCTCGCGCTCGGCGCGAAGGCCGTCGGTGAGCAGCGCGAGGTCCATGCGTTGATCACCGCGTGAGAGCGAAGCGCTTTCCGCAGCTTCAAGCTGATCTTCAAAGATCGACTTGGAGTCATAGAGCAACCGACCGATCAGCGTTGACTTACCATCGTCAACGGAGCCGCAGGTCAGAAACCGGAGCAGGTCCATATCGAGGTACGCATCGGTCGAGAACTCCATGCCCTGATTGGCGTTGGTGCTCGTCGAGAGGTCAGAATCACTGGTATTGGTGGCCATGTCCTAGAAATACCCTTCTTTTTTACGATCTTCCATCGCCGCTTCGTTGGTCTTGTCATCCATCCGTGCGCCGCGTTCGGACGCACGAGCCGCGGCAACTTCCGCGACAATCTCTTCAAGATTTGATGCAGGTGAATCCGTCGCAGCGGTACAGCTCATATCCCCAACGGTGCGGAAACGCACGACCCGGCTGGTAACTTCTTCGCCCTCGCGAGGACCGAACGGCGCGTCGCCGACCGGGACATACTGACCCATCCGGGTCACCACATCGCGCTTGTGCGAGAAATACAAGTCCGGGATCTCGATATTCTCAAGCATGATGTACTGCCAGACATCCATCTCAGTCCAGTTGGAGATCGGGAACACGCGGATGTTCTCGCCCATCCGGTGACGCCCGTTGTACATGTTCCAGAGTTCCGGTCGCTGATTCTTCGGATCCCACTGACCGAAATCATCGCGGAACGAGAAGATGCGCTCCTTCGCGCGTGCTTTCTCTTCGTCACGACGAGCACCGCCGAACAACGCATCGAAGCGGTAAGTCTCGATCGCATCGAGCAGCGTCGGGATCTGTGCGCGGTTTCTCGAAGGGAATGGTCCCGGATCTTCGTTCGCGATCCCTTTATCAATCAGGTCTTGAACCTTGTGAATGATCAAGCGCTCACCGAGTTTCTCGACGAGTTGATCGCGGAAATCGAGTGCTTCCGGGAAGTTGTGACCCGTATCAATGTGCAACAACGGGAACGGGAACTTCGCGGGACGGAACGCCTTCTTCGCGAGGTGAACCATCACGATCGAATCTTTCCCACCCGAGAACATGAGCGCGGGACGCTCAAACTGAGCGGCAACCTCACGCATGATGTGGATCGCCTCGGCTTCGAGCGCCTTGAGGTGCGTCAGTTTATAGTGTGCGCTGGGATCAACAGTCTGGGTCATACCCAAGGTCTCCGGCTCAAAAAGCCCAGCAACAGATGCTGGGCAGAGTAAATGTTCGACAAGCAAGCCAAAATGGCCGCCTGTGCATGCTATCGGCGATCGAATCACAGCCCTCTAGCAAGAAACCACGATCTGCGCCGACAAACGGTCGAAGTATAGACATAGCAATAGATTCCGAACGACAATTATCAGGACGAAACAACGCATTGACCATATCCTCATCTCTGCATCGTCCATTCAACAACCACACGACAGGGAGCACCCGCCGTGCCTGATACAAACAACAAACCAAAGTCCGAAAACATCGTCTGGCACGACGGACAGATCACCCCAGACGACCGCGCCAAAGTCCTCGGACACCAAGGGTGCACCCTCTGGCTCACCGGCCTCTCAGGTTCGGGCAAGTCCACAGTCGCCGTCGCTCTTGAACACGCACTCATCGAGCAAGGTCACCTCGCGTACCGACTCGACGGCGATAATGTCCGCCACGGGCTCAACGCGAACCTCGGGTTCTCCGCTCAGGACCGCCAAGAGAACATCCGAAGGATCGGCGAGGTCGCAAAGCTCTTTGCGGATGCAGGTGTCATCACCATCTCCAGCTTCATCTCTCCCTACCAGTCCGACCGGGACCAGGTCCGCAAGATCCACGAGGACGCGGGGCTCAAGTTCCTTGAAGTCTTCATCAACACACCTATCGAGGTCTGCGAATCACGCGATCCAAAGGGGCTGTATAAGAAAGCCCGCGCCGGAGAAATCAAGGGGTTTACCGGGATCGACGATCCGTACGAGACCCCCAGCAATCCCGAGATCGACCTCAAAACCGATGAACTCTCACCACAGCAAGCCGCCGATCAGCTCATCAAAGCGTTGGTCACCCATAGAATCCTCAATCAATCGAACTCTCAATAAGGACCAAGACTCATGATCGACCACGCCCGTTATGCCGCCGCTGCCCGTGAAGCGGTGATCGCCGCTTCAATCGTTTGCCGGGAAGTGCAAGACAATCTCGAGAAGGTCCGCGCGATGACCAAGGACGACAAGTCCCCAGTCACCATCGCGGACCTCGCGTCCCAAGCGGTCGTCGGGATGGTCCTCAAACAAAAACTCGGCGAAGACCTCCACCTCGTTGCTGAAGAAGACTCCGCGTTCCTCCGCGATGAAGACAACAGCATCTTCCTCGACGCAACAGTCGCCGCGGTTCAAGGGGTATGGGAAGGCGCTACCGAACAAAAAGTCCTCGACGCGATCGACCTGGGCGCCGGAGACACCGATCACCACTCCTTCTGGACACTCGATCCAATCGACGGCACCAAAGGATTCCTCCGCAACCAGCAGTACGCAGTCGCGCTCGGATTCGTCGAGCACGGCACCCCCACCATCGGGGTCATGGGATGCCCCAACCTTCCAGTCGATATGTCCGCACCGCTCGACGAACGCGACGAGCACGGATGCCTCTACATGGCAATCCAAGGAGACGGCGTCTACGAGTCCGCTTGCGACGATGTCAACGCACCAACCATCCGCATCACGCGTCTGGATCATGTTGAAGGCGAAGAAATCTCCGTCTGTGCCTCAGTAGAAAAAGCACACACCAATATGAACGACACCGATCGCATCCTCGAATGGATCGAACAACAAGGCCTCGGCCATCCCGGAGAACCAGCGCGTCTGGATTCCCAGTGCAAATACGCCGTCGTCGCTCGTGGACAAGCCGACGCGTACCTCCGTCTTCCATCCAAGAAACCATATGTTGAGCGCATCTGGGACCACGCCGCGGGATCGTGCATCGCGTCCGAGTCCGGCGCGTTTGTCACCGACATCTTCGGACGCAACCTCGACTTCTCCACAGGACGCGGACTCGAGAACAACAAAGGCATCGTCTGCGCCCCGCCACGCATCCACGGCGTCCTGATCCGCGCCATCGAAGAACTCGGGATCGGTAAGGACCAAGCAACCTCCGCATGATCGAAGCATGGGAACCAATCCTGACTGGGGTCCTCATCCTCCTGATGGTCGGAACCCTCGCGATGGGACGCTTCGGCGCCGACATCATCATGATGGGGTGTCTCCTTGTCCTTCTTCTGACCGGGATCCTTGAACCCGAAGAAGCAATCGCAGGATTCGCGAACCAAGCGGTCATCACCGTCGCGATGCTCTACATCGTCGCGACCGCGATGAGAGAGACCGGCGCGATGGCGCGCATCACCTCCATCGTGCTGGGAAGACCTAAAACCGAACGCAGCGCACAGATGAAACTCTCGGTCCCAGTCGCGATCATGAGCGCATTCATCAACAACACCCCAATCGTCGCGATGTTCCTCCCGACACTCTCCACTGTCGCGCGGCGATGCTCCTTCTCCCCTTCCAAACTCTACATGCCCCTGTCGTTCGCTTCCATCCTCGGAGGTGTCTGCACACTCATCGGGACATCCACCAATGTGGTCATCGCCAAACTCTTGATCGACAGCGATCTCACCGCCAACGGCTTGCCGGTTTCAGAATCCAACCCCGCGCTGGGATTCGGGATGTTCACACTCGCAAAGGTCGGTCTACCAATCGCGATCATCGGACTGATTTACATCCTCGTGTTCGGACGCAAACTCCTCCCCGATCGAATCTCACCGATCCAAGACGCCGAAGATCATGAAGAGGGATACCACGCGGCGCTCCGCGTCGAAGCAAACTCAACGATCGTCGGGAAGACAGTCGAAGACGCGGACCTCCGCGATCTCCCAGGACTCTTCCTGGCGCGCATCGAGCGAGAGCACGCAACCCTCGGCGCAGTATCCCCACAAGAAACCATCAACGCGGGAGATGTCCTCGTCTTCGTAGGACAGATCGACTCCGTTGTGGATCTCCAACAAATCAAAGGACTCGTCCCCTCGACCCTCCCCCATTCCGATGAATCCATCGACGAAGTTCAAGACCCCCACTACCGACCCAACCTCTGCATCTCCGAAGCGGTCATCTCCAACAACTCCTCGCTCGTCGGACTCACCATCAAAGAGTCCGGCATCCGAACCCGATACGGCGCGGTCGTCGTCGCCGTCCGCCGACAAGGACAACGACTCACCGGAAAGCTGGGTGAAATCCGCCTCCGTTCAGGTGATACCCTCCTCCTCGAAGCACCTCCCGGATTCGGTGATCGCTTCATGACCTCAGGAGATTTCTACCTCGTCAACGAACGCATCACACCCGCGGCTCTGCGCCACGATCGCGCTTGGATCGCCCTTGCTGTCCTCGCAGTGCTGGTCGTGATCCTGAGTTTCGGATTCCTCGATCCAATGACCGCCGCGATGTTTGCTGCAGGATTGATGGTGCTGACCCGCTGCTGCACAGGCCCGCAAGCACGAAGAGGCGTGGATTTCCAGATCCTCGTCGTCATCGGCGCCGCGTTTGGTATCGGGACCGCGATGACCAAGACCGGACTCGCATCGGACATCGCGATCACCATCACCTCAGCAGTCTCCGCGATGGGACCTTGGGGGTTGCTCGCCGCGGTCTATGCGTTAACCTCTATCTTCACCGCAACGATGACCAACAACGCCGCCGCGGTGCTGATGTTCCCGATCGCGGTTGCTGTCGCCGCTCAGCAGGAACTCAATCCGATGCCATTCATCGTCGCGATCACCGTCGCTGCGAGCTGTGAGTTCTCAACCCCGATCGGTTATCAGACCAACCTCATGGTCATGGGTCCCGGCGGATACAAATGGACAGACTACACCAAGTTCGGCGGCCCGCTCACCATCCTCTGCGGCGCCGTCTGTGTCGTCCTCGCACCCATCGTCTTCGGCGGGTTCTAACCAACTTCACACCAGACCGATCCCTATTCATCCGATGTCGTACAATGTACGAACTCTCCCCAGAGTCGTTCGTAATATGGTCTCAATCATCCCCATCTGTATTCATTCGATCGGCAGGTTCCAGCAATGAAAATCCTCATCACAGGCGGCAGCGGATTCATCGCCGAGTACTTCCATCGTGACCTTGGCGCATTGGGACACGAACTCGTCACACTCGACCTCATCACCCCAACTCCCGGAACACCCTCCGCAGACTCCGCATACATCCACGGCGACATCCGCGATCCAAAGGCACTCGATGAAGCAATGCAAGGCGTAGACCTCGTCGTCAACCTCGCAGCTGCGCACCACGACTTCGGGATCGCGCACGACACCTACTACTCCGTCAACGAGCACGGATCGCAAATGGTCTGCGACGCGATGGACCGCGCCGGAGTCAAGAATGTCATCTTCTACTCCACCGTCGCAACCTACGGCGACGCACAACCACCACACCACGAAGAAGCACCCACACAACCCAACTCCCCCTACGGCGGATCAAAGCTCAAAGGCGAAGCCGTCTTCAACAACTGGGTCAGCAAAGGCGATGGTCGCAACGCACTCGTCATCCGCCCAACCGTGACCTTCGGCGTACACAACTTCGCGAACATGTATTCGCTCATCCGCCAGATCGATTCAGGAAAGTACGCTCGCTTCGGTCCAGGAACCAACATCAAGTCGCTCAGCTATGTCGAGAACATCGTCGACGCGACGCTCTTCCTCTCCGGACTCAAAGAAGACAAACCCAACCGCGAAATCGCAAACTTCGAGATCTTCAACTTCATCGACAAGCCGGACCTCACAAGCACCGAGATATCGGATCATGTCAGCAAGTGTCTCGGGAAGAAGCCCGCACCTGCATTGCCGTACTTCGTCGGGATGCTCCTCGGTCTTCCCTTCGATGTTGTGATCAAACTGACAGGTAAAAACCTCCCGATCTCGACCGCACGCGTCAAAAAGATGTTCAAAACCCAGACCAAGTTCGAAGCCGACAAACTGCTCTCGACCGGATACACCCCCAAGGTCGAGCTCAAAGAAGGCATCAACCGAATGGTCCAGTGGTACATGGAATCAGGGAAAAACGAGAACGCGGAATGGCACCAGCCCCCCGCCGAGCCCGTGCTCCGCGACTGATCCCGAAGAACACACCCAAAAACAACAAGAGCACGCGGATTGAGTTCCGCGTGCTCTTTGTATGAAGAGAGTATTCAAATCAAGATTCAGCGACGACGACGCGTGCCGACCATGCCACCAAGCCCGATCAGCGCGAGTGCTGATGGTGCGGGAACGGTCGAGATTGAGATGTTGTCGAGGGTCACATCGTAATCGTCGAAGGTGAAGAAGTACCCAGGAAGAAGTGTTGAGATGACCATCTCATCCACATTCGCCATGATGTCCGCGTAGGTCACACCATCTGGAAGTATTGGTTCGAAGGTGTTTGGATCTTCAGCGCCAAACCCACCCCATCCTGCTGGAAGCGCTACCGCGTTTGGATCAAATGTGGTCGAGAGGGTGATGTAATCGTTGAACGAGTCTTGTCCGTACCAGTCGAACAGGAAGTACGCGCTCGCCCATGGGTATCCGCCGGTAGCGAGGGTTGTGCTCCGCATCTCAAGCATGAACGGACGCGGGACAGGAAGGAATGTGCCAATCTGGTCGACCTTCAAGTCAAACGAAACAGTGACTTCGTCATATCCAGTAAAGTCGCCAGTAAACGCGGCATTGGTGCTGTTGCCAAACACAATCCCGAAGTTGTTGAACTCCGTGCGGTATCCGGCGCCGCCGCCATTCCCGCCGGTGTTATCAATGTATGAGTGCCCGCCGGGACCCTGTGGTCCTTCCCAACCGTGGGTCAATCCATCTTCAAAATCAACAGTTGTGGTTGACACACCAGCAATCGATGTTGCGGCGCATGTTCCAAGTGCAAAGATCAATGCAGTGAGTTTCATCTGTATCCCTTTCGCAAGTAGGTGTTCCACGATCTCGCCGTGGCCGAGTCATCTACTCTTTGTGACCCAGAACAATTCGCTCCAGGCACACTACCTCCGCACAGAACTTTGGGTGACAACCACCCAGAATTTAGAAGAGTGATCTGTGCTAAGACAGTGTTATAACGCGCCCAATCACCCGTTGCAAGGAAGTTTCCTAGAAACTACCAAGAAATCTCGTGCAATTCTCTAAAATGCCGTGTATACTCCAGATAAGCCCGTTTCTGGGTTCAGAAAGACCACGAGAATATCCACCAATGACCCAGACGGACTCCAATTCAACCACACCATCTACCCAAACAATGGGGACCCTAGAGGTACGCATCAACGCCGCAGGTGAAGATCTCTTAGATGGTCTCGTCCGCGTCCTCAACCAAATCCCAGGCGGCGACTCCGGCCCACAACAACTCGCCAAAGAACTCGGGATCGACAAAGTCCTCGCGTCGAGAATCCTCAAAGCAATCCGCGCACCAGACCCCATGTCCGTCGTCCACAGAGTCCCCGGACCAGAACCAATGCGCCGCTTGCTCAAAGCATCCTCAAAGCTCGGCGTCAATCCAGCGGACATCGTGACCGCAAACTCCGCCGTCGATCGATTCGAGACACTCATCCGTTCAGAGATCGGCGATCGAAGCGCACTCGAAGCAATCCTCAGCGCGTGGGTCCCCGAAGCACGCAGAGAGTTCGAGCTCCGCAGAAAGCAGACCGCGTTCCGCGCCATGTCCCAACTCAAAGGCGCGCAGGCGGATGTCTACGCTGAGTGCGCGATCTTCTACCCAAGCGCTGACAACGAGCACATCGATGTCGTCTGGATCAAAGCAATCGTCGGCCTCCACCGCCTCCGTCCAGGAGTCCCGGTCAAGTTCACAAGCCATCGACAAATCGAAGGCCAAACCCAGCGCAAGACCTACACCCTCACAGGAGATCCCGTCGATTCCCTCTCGAGCGCGACGCTCAAAAACTACTGCTCCACCCCGACCCCAACGCTCAATGTCCATCCCGCCGGAGAGCTCATGCACTACATGCTCAAGGACGACGCGTTCGGTGTCTCAAGCTCCGTTGATCTTGTCACCTGCGAAGTCAATCGTGCGGAGATCCCGCGATACATCCCCGACGAGCGCAACCGCAAAGCATGGGCATCAAGCGATATCAACATCCCATCCAAACGCATGCAGTTCGATGTCCTCGTCCACAAAGATCTCTACAACCGATCCTTCCCAGAACTCCGCATCTACGACACCACCATCAATGGACAAGCGGACATCAACGACCCCGCACGCGACATGGACCAACTCGACCTCATGGAATCCATTGAAAACCTCGGCGCCGGACTCAACAGATTCGGATCCTCATCCGTCCCCAAATACCGCGCCATGCTCGAAGAAGTCTGCTCAACACTCGGATACGACGGCACAGCACTTCGCGGATACCGATGCACCGCAGACTACCCAATCCACGGCTCACAAACCGCGATGATCTTCTCAACACAAGACCGAAACTAAATCTTAAACAGTCCTACGCCTTCTGATCCGCAAGGTAATCATCCAAGAACTCGCCGATCGGTCGCCATTGGAATGAACCAAGCAGGTTGTCGAACCGCTTGTCGCACACATCCAGATTGTTGTAGTGACGGAACCGATGCGAACGCTTCAAGCCATCCACCCTCGGCTGACCCGGATCAACCTCCCACGGGTGAATGTAAAACACATAAGGCATGTCCGACTTGAGTATCCGCTTCACCCCATACTTAAACAACGGATACGGGAACAACCGGAAGTACCCACCCCCTGCCCAAGGCACACCCTTCTTCCCAACCTTGAGCACGCTCACGCACACCTCATGAAACCCATCGCGGATCTCAACGATCGGTTTCCCCGAATCCATCCCCGCAAGCTTCCCGTACCGGTCGTGCGCCACAGTAGGAAACGCGGACGAGTCGTAGGTCAGCCCAAGCTCTTTCAGAATATCAATCGCCCAGTCCGTGATCGAAAACGAAGGGGCGCGATACCCCCGGATCTTCGCGCCTGTCAGGTCTTCAACAATCCCGATCCCGCGCTTCATATCCTCGCGGAACTCATCGTGCGAGAGGTTGTAGATCAGATCATGACCATACCCATGCGACGCGATCTCGTGTCCCGCGTCCGCGATGCGCTTGATCAGCTCCGGACATTTCTCCGCGACCCATCCGAGGATGAAGCAGGTGCATTTGACGCCGTGCGTGTCCATGAGTTCGAGCATGCGATCCGTGTTGCGTTCAACGCGGAGGTCCTGCTCATCCCATGTGTCCCGCTCGATGACCCCCTTGAGGTTCTCGACCTGGAACCAATCCTCGACATCAATCGACATCGCGGCTTGCGTGGTTTGAAACTTGCTCTTACTCTTGCTCGGATCACTCGCTGCAGTCATGTTAAATCATCCTATGACCGCGCTTGCGGAACTGCTTCACATCTTTGGGCTGCGGGAAACTGAAGTACTTCTTCTTGCTCATATCCAAAGGTGTCGAGACCGCCTCGCCGTTCTTGAGCTGCAAGATGACCTTCATCATCAATCGCGCCCCGTCCTGCTTGGTTCCCGTGATGACCCGATCGAGCGAGTCGCGTTCCTTGAGTTCCCATTCGAGTGTGTCGAGCACTCCGCCCGCGTCGAGTTTCTCGACCATCTCGTGAACCGTGATGCACGCGTGCTTTTCGCCGTGCAAGAGCTGCCAGAAGTTGGGCATCATCCCGCGATAGATCGGCAAGCGTCCCGAGTGGATATTGATGCACCGGACTTTGGGCACCTCAAGAATCCCCTTCTTGAAAATCTCAGGTCCAGCGACCGACGCGATCACATCAACTTCCAAGTTCTTGAGCTTCTGGATATACGCCGGATCATTGACAGATCCGCATTCAACGATCGGCAGCCCCTTCTCCTTCGCGAGCTTGACAATCGAATCCCCGCGCAGCTTCACCTTGAAATACCGCGCCAGCAACCGACAGAAATCAATCGGTCCATAGAACCGGAAGATCCGCTTTGCGGTTTTCCACTTCGGTTCATGGAACGCTTCTTGCACGCTCACGCCGACGATCTCGATCTCGTCTTTGGGATACTCATCAAAGAACACTTCAAAGAACCGGATGACATACAGCGGATCATCCTCTGTGACAAAGACCAGTTTCAGCTTCTCGTTTCCGATTTCGCTCATGAACCTTCTCCGCCGACAGTTTCGGTTTCGTTGATCTCCTCAGGAGATTCCGCGTCCACAACCGCCGCTCCGCGAGCGAGCCATTTCGCAAGCCGCTCTCTGCGAGCATCGGTTTCTTCACTCGTGAACCTGGGATCAGCGAGCTTCAACACCTCCGCGTACTTCGCGGCACACACCTGCCGCGTGTAGCCCTTCTCAAAGACCTCGCGTGCATTGGTGCTCATGGTTTGGGTCATCGCTTTGTCGTGGATCATCCCGCGCAGCTTCTCAGCAAGCCCCTCGCTGTCTCCCAGCGCGGACCATGTGCCGCAGTTGTTATGCTCAACAATCTGCCGAAGCTCCGACCAGTCTTCCGACAACGCAACAATCGCTTTGCCCACCGCGAGCGATGTGTAAAGCTTGCTTGGGAAGCTGATCCCCTCGATCCCCTCCGCGATTGTCACAAGCGACGCATCACACGAGTTGAGCGATTCGTTCAGTTTCTCGAACGGCTGGTAAGGCATCATCACCACATTGTCCAGCCCCCGCTCCTTGACATACTTCTCGATCGCGCTCCGCTTGCCGCCCCCGCCCGCGAGTACCAGCTTGAACGGCTCATCTTTCAGCAGCGCCGCCGCTTCGAGCACCGTGTCAAAGTCGTAATACAACCCCATATTCCCGGAGTACAACAGCACAAAGTCGTCGATGAACCCGTTGTCCCGCGCGATCCCGCATTCGCTCTTTGAAATCGGGAACAGGTCGTCGCCGTCCGCCCAGTTCGGGATCACATGGATCCGCTCAGGACTGATCGGATAGGTGTTGGTCACCAGTTCCTTCGCCGCGCTGCACAGCACGATCGCTTCCTTTGTCCGCTTGTATTTGCGTCGATTGATCGCCATCCATACACGCTCGATGATCGAACCCTTCTTAAAGGTTCCCACCCAGATCCCGAGTTGCGGATGCGCATCATGCAGCAGCGTCACATAGTTGTGCCTGCGGAACAACGACACGAACCAACCAATCCCTCCAAGGAACGGCGGGTTCGTCGTGTACAGATACACCGTGTCCTTGCGAGACTTAAACAACACCGACAGGATCATTGGGATCACAAAGGTCAGGTAGTTGAACGCTCGGCCGGGAAGGAAGTTCTTGTCGAACCGAGCGACCCGCAACCGACGAATCTTCACCCCATCCACAGTCTCGCGGAGCGGACAATCCTGCCAAGTCTCCGGAGGCCCGTAACTCGGACGCCCCGTCAGCACCTCGACCTCGAACCCAAGCTCGACAAGCTCGACCGCGAGTTCGTGCAGCAGGTGACCGGTCGAAGCGACATCGGGGACATAGTACTGATTCAGAATCACCACCCGCGTCGGGATGTCGTTCTGTTGTGTTGTTCCTGTTGCGTCGTTCACTGCTGCTCCGTCAAGAAAATGAAAGTTGCGTGAAAGCTGATCACCAGTCCAATGATTGCTCGTATCCAAAGTCGATCAAAAACGAGCCGATAATTTCTTTGTAAAGTTCTTTCAGTTCATCATCAAAGTGATTCACCCAATCCCCCGCGACACCCTTCCGAGCAAACGCGCTCTCGTTGGATTCTCCCTTCGATCGCCCGCCGCTCATCGCGCCAAAGCTGTTCGCAGCAGTGATCCGCTCGATCGTCTCGTCAGAGTCATCAAGCTCAAACAGCTTCGCGATCCGCCGAAGCACACCCGCATCATCCTCGAGCAGATCCTCGTATCGGACAATCACACTATTGTCAGGGTCCCGATTCTCATGCCATGACCGCACCCAGTCCGCATACGCAGGAAGGGTCTTTTTCGAGAACTCTCGCAGCCCCGCGTGGATGTCCACATCCTTATACAGACCATGCTCCGGATGCCAAGGCGTGTTCCGCACATAGAAATAGCTGCTCACCGCTACATCACGCAGATCGCGGTACAACACCACATATCGCATTTTGGACTGCTTGAGCAGCCGGGTATTGTGCAACGACCCATGCACATGCATTTTCGTCAGCACCAACGCATCATCAAACCGAGTGAACAAATCCTCAGGCAGATCGTAATCATGAGAGCCCCCGGTCTGCATCTCATGCCGAGCAACCTCCGGGATCATCAGCTCATGGAACCCGTCGTATGACCCCAGCATTTTCTCAAGCCAGGTCGTCCCGCTTTTGGGGAGCCCCGCGACAAACAGCGTCGTCTGCGGATACCGATCCCCGAACTGCTCGTACCCTTGCCGGCATGCAGCCAACTGAGACCGATAACGAACCCCAACACTCATACGCTTCGCCAACCGCGCCCCACTGGGAGGCAGGCAAGCTTTCGTCAGGTTTTCAAGCTTCTTGGTCAGCGACATCCGTTCCTCATCAATCACTTTCGGCGGTATCCGCCGAGTACAATAGACCCTTGCTACAAACCAACCTGTTTTTTGCCGTCACCCGCGTTGTCTCTGTGCTGATAAACCCGCTTTGCCGATAGGACACTTGTGACACAGGACACCAAGAACAACCAAGATCAGACAGCAGACCAACCGGTCAACCAAGCAGCACCCCAACAGACGCAAGCCGGGGTAGAACACGCGCCCAAACGCAAGAGTGTCTGGACCAAAAAACAACGCATCATCCGCGCACTCTGGGGTACGCTCGGACGCGCCCTCTGGATCACCATTCCACCAGCCCGATCCTCCATTTTGAGACTCTTCGGAGGCACCGTAGGCAAACGATGCGCTCTGGCGCGCGATATCGACATCGTCGTCCCTTGGAACATCCATCTCGGGAACGATGTCTCTGTCGCAAACCACGCGATCCTCTACTCTCTCGGAACCATCACCATCGGCGATCACTGCGTCATCGACTCCAAAGCCCACCTCTGTGCAGGCACACACGACATGACCGACCCCCTCTTCCCGCTCCTCAGACCACCCATCACACTCGGGAACAACTGCTTCGTCGGATTCGATGCCTACATCGGACCCGACACCACCCTCGCGCCCCACACCATCGTCCATCCAAGATCCAGTGTCTACCGATCAACCCAGCCCACCACCGCATGGAAGGGGAATCCTGCCAAACAGGTCGATCATCCAAACCAACCGATGACCGAGCAAGCAGATCAACCCAAACCCCACGCTTCACAACCAGCAGACGCCGCATCATGAGTGTTCCCGCATGGAAAAAATCCTGCTGGTCATTCGGAGGCGCGCTCGTCTTCCGCCTCACCCCGCACACAGCACACTCGCTGCGCCGAAAGATCCTCCGTTTCTTCGGCGCCTCGATCCATAACCAAGCCAAGATCCGTCGCAGCGCACGCATCTCGTCCCCTTGGAATCTCTCGATGGACCAGCTCGCAATCATCGGCGACCACGCGATCCTCGATTGCACCAGCCCCATCAACCTCGGCGCGCGGAGCGTCGTCTCCCAGCTCGCCGTGCTGACGACGCAGATGCGAGATCCAGAAACCGAAACCCACCCAACCATCAACGCCTCGATCCGCGTTGAGGACGACGCGTGGGTCGCCGCCGACACCCTCGTCCTCCCCGGCTCAATCATCTCCCAAGGCACCGTCGTCGGAGCACGCAGCTTCGTCGACCAATCCACCACCGAACCCTGGCACATCTGTGTCGGTCATCCCGCTCGCGCCATCAAAGAACGCGCGTACTTCGCAAGAGACGAAGCAACCCAAGGGGCCGGCGCATGACCCAATCACCAGAACACTCCAGCCCGCGCCAAGCCGCCCCGCCAAGCCCGCACAGTCTGCAAAACAAGCTGATGCGTGTGCTCTGGGGAATCGTCCAAGCAACACTCTTCCGCTGCAGCCCGCGCCCGTTCCACGCGTGGCGCAACTTCCTCCTCCGCCTCTTTGGTGCAAAGCTCCACAAGTCCGCGCGTGTTTATCCACGCGCCAAAGTCTGGGGGCCGTGGAATCTCGTCATGCACGAACTCTCCGCGATCGCGGATGATGTCGATTGTTACTGTGTCAAGCCGATCACCATCGGCGCACGCTCGACCGTCAGCCAATACTCCTACCTCTGCGGCGCGACCCACGACCACGAACGCTCCTCCCTCCCCCTGATCCCGATGCCGATCACCATCGGAGAAGATGTCTGGATCGCCGCCGATGTCTTCGTCGCGCCCGGGATCACCATCAACGACGGCGTCGTCGTCGGCGCACGCTCAAGCGTCTTCTCCGATCTCCCCGCATGGACCATCTGCATCGGATCACCCGCAAAGCCCAAAGGCCCACGCGCACTCGACTCACACCCAACCACTGATCAACCCAACCAAAACGAGGAGCCATCACCATGAGCGTGTCCGTCATGATCATGACCCTCAACGAAGAACAGAACCTCCCAGGCGCACTCGAGAGTCTCAAGTGGTGCGATGATGTCGTCGTCTTCGATTCCTACTCAACCGATCGCACAACAGAAATCGCAGAGCAATACGGCGCACGCGTCGTCAAACGCAAGTTCGACTCCTTCGGCCCTCACCAAACCTGGGGACTCAAAGAAATCGAGTACAAGCACCGCTGGGTCTTCATGCTCGATGCAGACGAACGCATGACCGACACCCTCCGCGAGGAACTCGAGTCCATCGCCGCAAAGTGGGAATCGGGAGAACACACCGAGGACAAAGACCCCGTCGCGTACTACTGCGGCCGGCGCAACTTCTTCCGAGGACGCTGGATCAAGCACGCCATGCCTCCCGGAAACAACATGCGATTCTTCCAGCCCCCGCTCATCCGATTCGAGCGTGAGGTCCACCAGGTCCCCGTCGTCACCGGATCAATCGGCTACATGAAAGGCATGTTCGACCACTACAACTTCTCCAAAGGCATCGGGGAATGGTTCGACAGACACAACCGATACGCAACAATGGAATCACACGAAACCATCCGCGCGATCAAAGAGAACCCCGTCAAACTCTCCAACCTCTTCTCCAAAGACCGGAATGTCCGCCGCCTTGAGATGAAGAACATCTCCTTCCGCCTCCCGTTCCGCCCCTTCATCAAGTTCTTGTACATGTACATCCTCAAACTCGGATTCCTCGACGCACGAGCCGGACTGACCTACTGCACCATCCAAGCGGTCTACGAATACATGATCGTGCTCAAGGTGCGTGAACTCAACCAACCACACCTGACCGCCGCCGACAAAGACCAACCGATACAATCAACAAGCAACGACACCAATCACGAACGAGGTTCCTAAGCAATGCACATCGTCCACTCCATCCCGAACCTCAACTTCTCCAGCGGCGGCCCAGTCCGCGCCATCATCGACCTCTCACAAAAACTCGCCGACAAAGGACACGAAGTCACCATCCTCACCTACGAAGACTCAGACGCACCAAAAAACTGGCGCGACAACCCAAACAGCAACCCAAGAACCGTCACCCTCGGCACCGTCCACAACGGCGGGATGCGCGCAACCCCAGAACAGAAAAAACGCATCGCGGACGCCATCGCGCAAGCCGACATCGTCCACGCCCACGCGATCTGGAAACCCCTCACCAAACGAGTCTGCGCCATGTCCCGACAAGCAGGCGTCCCCTATGTCATCTCACTCAGAGGCATGCTCGACGACTGGTGCATGGAACAACGCCGACTCAAAAAACTCATCTATCTCCAAATGGGCGGCACCAAAATGCTCAACTCCGCAAACGCGATCCACTCGACCGCCGAAGGCGAACTCGCGCAATCCAAAAAATGGTTCCCCAAAGCACCAGGGGTCGTCATCCCAAACCTCCTCAACCTCGAGCCCTACGAAACCATGCCGGGCAAAGACATCGCGCGAAACAAGTTCCCCATGTTCAACACCGGAGACCCCGTCCTCCTCTACCTCTCCAGACTCCACTACAAAAAAGGTGTCGAGCACCTCATCCAAGCAATCAAAATCCTCAAAGACTCAGGATCTCCCCACCGCCTCATCGTTGCAGGCGACGGCGACAAACCCTACGAGAACAAACTTAAAGCACTCACCAAAGAACTCAACCTCGATGACTATGTCGCCTTCGTCGGATTGGTCGTAGGCGACGAAAAACTCTCGCTCTACCAAGCCGCGGATCTCTTCGTGCTCCCAACAAGCCAAGAGAACTTCGGGTTCGTGCTCTACGAATCACTCGCCGCAGGAACAGCCCTCGTCACCACCAAAGGCGTCGACACCTGGCCCGAACTCCAATCGCAAGCACAAGCGGTCATCTGCGATCAGAACGACAAGGTCCTTGCGACGACCATCAAAGAACTCACCGCAGACCCCGAAGCACTCGAAGCACGCGGACAAGCTGGGCGCAAATGGATCTTCGAACACCAGCACCCAGACCGCGTCATCGAACGATTCCTTGACATGTACAACGATGTGCTCGGGAAATAACCACAAGCACCAAAGCGATCAGCAACAATCATATCATCTCACTCGGATTCGGTGTAGTCCGCGTACTCGTCGCCATATTCATCGCTGATGTACCCGCCCTCCGCAGTACTGTCCGAATCCGAGTCGTACTCGTCGTACCCAGATTCATGGTACTGCTTGGCAAACTTGCGGAACATCGCTCCCGCCGTCGCGACAGGCAAGTAGATACACAGCGTCGTATTCACACGCGACACCATGTACCCTTCAAGGACCGCGCCCGCGAAGTACATCGTAATCATCCCGACAAGCAAGTCAGGGTAAGGCCGCATCCAGCCAGGCAACCAGAACCGCATCCGGATCATCCTGATGCATTCCCACATCGCCGCGAGCGTAAACAGAATCGAAAGCCCCAGCATCCCGATACCGAACGCCGCGAACCCGAACAGCCAGCTGTTCTCGCTCTTCTCACTCTCCAGAGTCCCCACGCCAAACATCGGGTTCTCCATACCCGTTGTATACAGCTTCCACCATGCGTAATCACGCGTGTTCTCCGTACTCGCAAGACGCTCGACACCGAAGTCGATCCCAAGCGTATTCACGATCAGCTTCATCCCCACATAGATGACCACCGCCGCGACCGGGACCATCAAGATCCCCTTGCCCGCCTTGGTGTAGAGCACGGCACACAATCCGATGATCGCCATCCCCAACCCCGTACGGGAACCGGTCCAGACCAGACACAACAAATCCACACTGAGCAAGCCCAGATAGATCAGTTTGTATTTCTTCGACACATCGTTGAACAACAACCACAGCACGATCACACAGAAAAACGCGAGCATCGCACCAGAGTGTTGCGGGTTATTCAAAACACCCACGAACCGGAACTGATTCCCGAGCGTCAGATACTTCGGATTGACAACAAGCTGAACCGAACACATCGCCATCCATGCGATATTCATCAGCACAACCGAACGAAGAAACAGCAGTAAATCCGTGGGCTCTTTGATCGAAAGAGCCGTCACAAACATCATCGGGATCAAGGTACACGCCGCGAAGATGACAGAGTTCGTCCCCTCCAGAGCACCCTCGTGCATAAACCGCATCAGCGCCGCATAGAACCCCATGGTGACCAGCATCAACGCCGAGATCGAGATCGCTTTCCCACGCAGCCGACCAATCTGGAACAATGTCATCAATAAAGTGACAATCCCCATGATAAAGAACAGCGTCGACCGTTTCTGCTGAACAGGCAACCAGACCGTCGGGATCACCCGATCGTTCCAGTCCAAAGGCATCGAGAGCGAAGCAAACAGCAGCATCCCCATATACGGAAACAACACCCCCCACTTCTTATTGATCCCAAGCAGAAAGACACCAGCTCCGAAGAACAAGAGCACAGCACCAAGACCAAGAAAAGCAGGGGAGATGTCCATATAGATCCCAGAACAGTATCAATCACAGAAACAGAAACAATCCATCTCCTCGAAGTGTATTATCGGCTCAAGCCCCCGTCCGGTTCAGACGATTCAACCAAGTCGCACCAGATTCCACCATTCACACGCAAACACACGCCCGAATACCCAGATCAGGTCACAAATGAGCAAAGAACTCAGCAGAGGATTCGCAAGAATCCTCACCAACTACTCCCGGCTCATGATCACCCTCGTCCTCGGGATCGTCGTCGTGCCCCTCGCCATCAACTGGCTCGGAGACGAAGCGTTCGGAATCATCTCACTCCTGGGCGCCAATATCGGACTCGCAGCAATCTTCCGACAAATCGTCCAGATGTCACTCGTCAGAGAACTCGGATACGCATACCACACCGACGACGAATCCTTCCGAAAGAGCTACGCAGCAATCTGCCTCATCTCACTCGTCTGCGCACTGCTCACCATCGTCACCTTCGGGATCGTCTACGCTCTCGTCCCAGCATTCAAAATCCCACCAGAACTCGTCAACCCAGCACGATGGTTCGTCTTCGGACAAGGCATCTCCACAACCATGCTCGTGCTCCTCTCCCCGATGCTCAACATGTATCTGGTCAAAGAACGATTCGTCGGATACAGCGCATGGCTCGTCGGCGTCCGATCCAGCAATCTCATCTCCGTCATCATCCTCGGATATGTCTTCGCAATCGACAATGTCGCACTCGGACTCACCATCCACGGCCTCACCTGGGCCGCCATCGCAGTCACCTGCATGATCACCGCATCATGGATCATCATCTTCAAAGACCGAAGACTCATGTTCACCATCAAGGGCGCCGACAAAGAAGCACGCAAACAAGTCTTCTCAACCTTCGGTTGGAACTCCGGCGTCCAAGTCGCCATGAACCTCCACGAACAACTCCCACCCCTCCTCCTCAACCTCTTCTTCGGATCACTCGCCAACGCATCATGGGGAATCGGCTTCCGCTTCGTTGCATACATCCGAATGGTCACCACAGGAGTCCAGTTCGGATCAGACGCCGTCAGCGCCCGCCTCTCCTCAGGAACCGACACAGAACAATCAAGACTCCAACTCCAACGCCTCATCAGCGTCCAAACCAAACTCACCGCGATGGTCGCACTCCCCGCCGCCGTTGGGATCTTCGTCTACGCGCGCCCGATCTTCGAACTCTGGGTCGGAAACCAAATCAAAGACTACCAAGGAGTCATGCCACACGCCGTGATGTTCGCACGCATCCTCTCGCTCGCAATCCTCGCACGCGCCATCTCCGACACCTGGCTCATCGTTCTCTACGGCGCCGGATTCGTCCACCGCTACGCAAAGCTCGTCATCATCGGAGGGATCGTCGCGCCCGTCGGATCGCTCATCCTCCTCTTCACGCTCCCCAAAGACATCGGAATCTACGCACCCCCGATGATGTTCACCCTCGTGTTCGTCACCTTCCACCTCATCGGGATCCCCATCGTCACAGGACGCTGCCTCCATGTCTCAACCCTGAGTCTTTTCGCCGGACTCTGGAGACCATTCACCGCGGTCGCCCTCGCCATCGCGCCAGCACTGGGTTGGCTCGTCTACAAAGACCAGTTCGTCGCGATGGGATTCATGCAACCAATCACCAAGCAAACCGCCCAACTGCTCGACCCAACCGCGATCGTGACCTCAATCGTTATCATGGGCATCGTCTACGCATTCACTTCCGCAACGATCATCCTCGATTCAAACGATCGCAAGAGAATCAGCAACGGACTCGCCCCGATCGCATCAAAGGTATTCAAACGCAAAGACGAGAACACCTGAAGCAATCCAAAGCAATCGAAAGCATCAGGAATGATCAATTCAGAATAAACCGCGCCACCACCCCAAGGTGGTCACTCCCCCCCACCTCAAACATCTCCCACGATTCAACCCCAACCCCTTCAGACCTCCATACATCATCAAGCTGCAAGCGAACAAGCGGGCTCTTATCCGCCGGGAAGCTCCCACTCTGGATCGGCCAAATCGGTTTACTCGCACGCAGCCCCGCGCCGCGCATCAACCGCGCTCGCACCTGCGCACCAGCCGCGTTGAGGTCCGCGCCGACAACCACATCCAATCCAGTCAGGTCCATCGCGCGAGCAATCTGCTCCTGGTGCGATTCAACCGCGCTGTTCCCCGCTTCCCACCGATCAGCCGACCTCGGAGAGAACGGATGCACCAGCCCCACCACAAACCGCTTGTCAGGATGATCCGCAATACACAGCAACTGGTGCTCCCCCATCTCGTCACCCTCATCAGGCGCAATCAGCTCAAGCGGATACCGCGAAACAATCAATCCAGGAGACACCTCCCCATCCCTCCAGCGACGCTTCACCCAATACCGCATCGCCTTGTCATCCAGATACCCATACTTGCTCACCATCCGATTCATCTCAGGCGAAATCTCCTGAATCACCACAACATCCAACCCCAGCCGCATCAACACATCCAGATCATCACGCCACCCTTCATTGAGCGGATAAATATTCAGCGATCCCACCGTCACCACCACATCCCCGATCCCCCCGCGTTCCACAACCATCGGCCTCCCCGCAAGCATCGGCCAAGCCCCCACCAGCACACCCACCACACACACCAACCCCGCACCCCACCGCTTCAACCCAAACAACACCAACCCCACCAACACACTCACAACAACACCAATCCACAAGAACCCCGCCGCAAGATCCAGCACATACACCCCGCCGCTCACCACCCAGCTCGCGCACCCAGCGAAGCACACCAAAGAAACAACCCAAGCAACGAGCGTAACCCAGCGCTTGCGATGTCGCACAGCTCCCGAAGACTCAGTAATTTGTCCGCCAGCTACTTCCATGCACCCACTATCGTCCATCCATCCCCCAATATACAAAGAAAGCGGGCGGCCCATCAGGACCGCCCGCTTCAATCAGTAACTTTCAGCATCGACCCTTACGGACGATCCTTGCCTTCTTGTCCGAAGATGATGGTCATCCCACCACCGCCGGACATGTCCTCAGCGTTGTAGATGTAATCCGCATCAAGCGCCTTCTCGATCCGCACCGAAGCTTCCTGAAGGTGTGCCTTGGTGTACGCATCGAGCGAGCCGCCCATCGCGCCATCAATGCTCTCCTTGAGCTCACGCAGGTGCATCGAAGCGATCGTCTTGACCGCCATGGACGCGGAGTTGAACCCGCCGTTGTCCATCGACATATCAATCAAACGATCAAGATGCTCGCGCTGCAGGTTCCGGCGAAGCGATGAAATCATCGGCTTGCGCACCGTGTACTTGCCGCCCGAAGCGCCTTCAAGCTCAGACCAGACCGAATCAGTTACAGTCTCCATGACCTCAGCCACAGTCAACGCGTCCTGATCAGCAGGCACAAACATTTCATAGTCGTACACACGCTTGATCGTCTGCGGATTCATCAGCATCGTCAGCGCCGATGCCTGCATCCCCATCACGCGGTCATGAATCTCGAACGCCGAGTCCGAGTTGATCGAGCTCGAGTTGTCCCACCACTTGTCCACAGTCGCGTGGGCAAGCAGTTCAGGAGTGATCCCGTACGCGTCGTCGTTGAACGCGTTCTCAATCACAAACCCAAGCGCTGCGCGTTGACGCTCAGCAGGCACAACCTCGATCGGAGCTTCGCTGCCCGGATCACCCTTCTTGGAGCGCGACACATACGCCGATCCGACCCAGTTGCCCATCATCGAGAGCGCCTGCATCTGTGTGCTCAACGTGATCGAGTACCCACGGCGAGCGCGGGACCAAGAGTCACCTTCTTGAACAAAGTCATTAATCAGACCCGAACGAATCTTGCGAACAAGATCCATCTGGTTGTTCGCGAAATCAAGCGGGTTCTCAGAAAGGTCGTAGCGACGAGTGCGTGGGTCAGGACCAAACGCGTCCTCATCAGTGCCGTAGGCAAGCTTTGGATCCGCGGATCGGCTCAAGACCTCTTTGAGATCGCCGCTGCCGTAGCCGTACTCGATCGCCCATTGGTCATACTCACCGATACCGATGACCGAGTAGTCACCCTGAACATCGCCGTGGTTGCCGATGTTGATGTTGATCCCGTTGTAGTCCATCACCGAAGTCGACCAAGGCTTCTTGCCCTTGATCTCATCCGAGTTGATTTCGTCAAGCGAGTACGCGCTCGAACCCTTGAAGTTGTGACGAAGACCGATCGTGTGACCAACCTCGTGCGCAACGAGTTCCGCGAGCATCGGACCAACGAACCACTCAGGCACGCCGTCGATCATGTCGCCCTCGTCCTTCTCAGCCGAGTCGTCGCTCGCGACTTCCTCGCCCGCGTCATTCTCTTCAACCTCGTCGTCCGCTTTCTTCTCAAGCATCGCAAGGTGTTCCGCAGGAATCATGTCACGCAGCGCCGGATTCTCTTCGAGCTGCTTGCGGATCATCTCGAGCATCTCTTCGCTGATCTCAGGATCAGCGCTGCTCATCTCCGCAGCATTGTTAAGCAAACCAACCATCGAAAGGTTCATCCGCATCATCGCAAGATCAAGCGCCTTGCCAGTCGCGGCCCGGCACATCCCAGAAACCTGCGAAGCACGCCCGTCCAAGCCGTCGAACTCGTCGTCACCAATCATCATTGCCGATTCATCAATCGGACCATGATCGTGACCGATGTGCGAGCCGTACATGCTCATCGAGTCGCGCATCGAACGCTCCTCAAGAATCCGCTCGCGTACCGAAGGGGTCGCAAGACGCAAGCGTGGATCCCAGCGTGGGTTCTCTTCAAGCCAGCTCATCGTCTCAGGACTCAAGCCCTCAGTCGCCAAGTTGCTCAGCAGATCGTCCCAGCGGTAAGTAAACACGCGGATCCAGCCGTCAGTCAGCACAACATCCGCATCCAGAATCTCACCCGTCATCGGATTGACGCGTGATGGACCGATCGCGGTTGCGATGTCGTTGGAGATCCAGCGGATGAAGTTGTACCGCACATCCTCAGGATCTTTCTCCATGTTCGCGCCAGTGGTCTTGTCCTGGTACTGCACCTGGATCGCGCCGTCGATGCCGATCTCACGGAACGCTTCGTTCCAGTACTCGATCCCCTGCTTCACATACCGACGATAACGGATCGGAACGGTGTGATCGACATAGTACACAATCGGTTCCTTCGGCGGACTCAGCTTCAGCTTCGGATCCGCCTTCTCGATATGCCAACGGTTGATCAAACGCTGCGATGTATCAGCCCAATCAAACTTGCCAAGGTCGGTGTAGTTGGTCACAAAGAACCCAACACGCTCGTCCGCAGCGCGAGGCTTAAACCCACGCGAACCCTCGATCCGTGAGATCGAGTAGTGGAAGTTCTTCATCGTCCCACCCGCGACCGGACCCTTCACCTCGATCTCAATGTTCTGTGGGAACGCCTTGATCGATTCAACAACAGTCAAGCTCTTGTTGAGCCCGCTCGCCGAGCGACCAAAGAAGCTGCCCGCGCGACCGACAAGCAAGTCGTCCATGTCAATCACAGGCTGACCACCAGGCCCCATCGTCACGATCGGCACATCAAGAATCACACGATCCGTCCAGATCATCTCAACCGAGTCACGCGACTCTTGATCACCAGACGAACGCACCGAAATCTGAGGCTGCACAAGCATCAGCCGCTTCCCAACCTTCTTCCACTGCGTGTACATGTCGCCCGCCTGCAGACCCGCAAAGATCTCGCCGCCCGCGACCGTCATCGCAAAGAAGTGGTGCTGCTTCTCATACCCACGAGGAAGCTCCGCGAGCATCTCATTGGTCTTCTTATTGAGGTAAAGCGTGTACAGAGAGTTGCCGTCCGCAGTGGACACAACCTTCTCGAAGCCCTTGGAAACATCTTTCCAATCCTTGTATTCCTTCTCAGCAGCCCCACCGCCGCCGCCCATGCGCCCAGCCATCGCCGCCATCGCTGCGAAATCGATCGACTCCTCAGGGGTCGCCGAGTTGGTGCCTGTTGGTTCGTTCGCCATCGCCATCGATGAACCCGCGATCAGGGCGCCAACCCCGATCACCGATCCAACAAGCCCGCTCAATGTCCGTAGATTCGCACGCATCTAAATACTCCATCTGTTTATCGAAAGGGCGACCATCGCCGCCGAGTGTGAAAAGAAATCCTGCCATACCGTCAACCGAGTTGTTCAAGACAACGCCGAGACAACCAAAGACCGATCTTGCCGCAACCATCCAACGGACAGCACAACTCCAATCGGCCTAAGCCACCACAACATCGAACGGTATCGGTCGCATCACGCGCCATACCAAACAACACACAACGCTGGTGCGCACGAACTGCGCCAGAACCATGCATCCCTCTATACAGCCCAGAATCACGCAGGTTTCACCGATTGCAATCAATTCCCGCCCAACCAATCAAGCACCAACCACTCAACCAGCAGCAAGCACCGCACCAGCCGTCAGCAGCACAAAAGCCACCCCTGACCACCGCACAACGGGGTCCTTCATCGCCAGCTCCGTCGGATCGTCGTAACGACCATCCATAATCAACGAGATCGTCCGCAGAAGCCCCAACATCGCAGGCATCACCGTCACCCACAACAGATTAAACGAGAACTCCCCGCCAACCCCACTCGCGAGCACCACCGACAGATCATGCTCCCGGCTTTGCACATAACCCGTGTATGTCAAAAGAGTTGCAACGCCCACAACCACCACGAGCATCCGCAAAATCTGATCCGAGTACCGCTCCTGCACGGCGCGGATGCTCCCTACATCCCCCTCCGCTGCGTTCGCCGCCATCACCCGCCGTTCCCCAAGCCGTTTCCCAAACGCGAGGAACATACTCAAAAACAGTGTCGCATTCAGCAGCCAAGTCGAAGGGGTCACCGCAACCGCCGCACACCCACCCAGCACGCGGATCACAAACCCACTCGACAAACTCAACACATCAAGAATCACCATGTGTTTGAAGATCGCCGTATAGACCATCACATTGACCACATACGCCCCCACAAGCCCCACAACCCACCATTTCACCTCCCCAGGCACCAGCAATCCCAGCAAAAGTCCGATAACCAGCAGTGCGATCCCATACACCTTCGCTTGTCCGATCGACACCCGTCCACTCGCGATCGGACGCTTGCACTTGCGAGGATGCAACCGATCCTGCTCAACATCCCCCAGGTCATTGAAGACATAACAGCCCGAAGCAGCGAGACAGAACGCAAAGAACACAACCAGCATGGTCACAAACAGTTGCGCATCAATCGAGTCCCCCGAGAGCGTCCCATCCCCAATCGCAAACGCAGGACCCGCAAGCACAAACACGCCCTTCACCCACTGGTGAGGCCGAGCAAGCTTGATCAACCCACCGACAAGACTCCCCGAGGAATCCCCATCTGAGACTGAATCTGGATGTCTAGTGTCATCTGTTGTCATAGACAGAGAAGCTATCGACCGATCAATGCATACACCTAAAGCCCGTCCCCGAACACGCCAACCAATATACGAACCCCCCAAGACCCGGTTCATCCAAAAGGACCAACGCGTGAACCAGTCACCCGACCAACCCAACCCGATGACCGATCGCCCTGCAAGCCCGCGTGCGCTCAGGATCACCATCGTGATCCTCCTCCTAACCGCAGTGCTCCTCTGGATCTTCCCGCTCGTCAACCCCCACTACCTCATCCGCAGCGCATCTGCAGAACAGCTCTACCACACCCCCGCCATCGATCGATTCGCATCCCAGCTCCCCACCCCCGACTATTCCGACTACTCCTCCGCAACCACGCCGGGATACCACACCGTCCTCGCGATCCCAACCAAACTCGGCGCATCCAACCCCGCACTCCGCATCATCGCATCTATTTATACATTCTTCATCGTCGCGCTCCTCGCGATTCCGCTCGCAAGAACGCACCGCGCGCTCGCGATCCCGATGATCCTCCCCCTCCTTGCAAGCAACTACTTCATCTTCTCCGGCGCATGGCTCCTCCCAGACAACTCAGGTTGGCTCGGCGTCCTCATCATCTTCCTCCTCGCGCTCAAACCAAACCCAACCCTCAAGTCCCACATCCTCGCCGGACTCACCCTCCTCATCCTGATCTACTTCCGCCAGGTCCACATCTGGGCCGCCGCCCCGATCTGGCTCGCCGCCTGGATCGGATCAACCGACCAAACCCCCCATGCTCCAACTGTCCGCTCCTTCTTCTCCAACCTCCCAAACCGATTCTCCCGCGCCCTCATCGCGCTCCTCTGCACCCTCCCCGCGTTCCTCCTCCTCGCCTACTTTGTCAAACTCTGGGGAGGACTCGTCACCCCAGCCTTCAAAGACGAACACCACGGCCCAAACCCCGCGACCCCCGCATTCATCCTCCTCCAGATCGCCGTCCTCTCCATCTTCTTCCTCCCCATCCTCCTCCCACAACTCAAACAACTCCTCAAAGACGCCAAACCCACACTCCTCATCTCCACAACCCTCGGCACCATCCTCGCGATCGTCCCCCAATCCGCATACAACGAAGACGCCGGCAGATACAGCGGCTGGTGGAACGCTGTCAAAAAATTCCCCGACTTCATGGACCGCTCCCCCGTCTACATCGCCGGCGCCATCGTCGGATCCATCATGCTCGTCACCTGGGGATCACTCCTCAACCTCCGAGACCGCTGGATCTTCGCAGGCACACTCCTCGCATTCACCCTCGCACAAACCGCAAACCTCGAAAGCTGGCAGCGATACCACGAGCCCATGCTCCTGTTCATGCTCATGCTCATCTTCGCACGGTCCAATAAAATCCAGCTCACCCCCAAGCGAGCCGCACTCGGATCGGTCGCCGCATCCATCATGCTCGCCGTGATCACCGCATCGCTGCTCAAAAATCAGGTCTCGCGCGACATCACCGATCCCAGAGTGCTCCGTCTGGACCAACGATTGGACAATCCCACCCCAGAAGTCCCACAAAACCAGCGAACCTCGCCCGATTCATCCCGTACAACCCCCTGAGCCGACTCTCACGATTCGACTCAATAACCACGCCTTCCTTGCCGATACACCCCATTCCATTACCCAGTCCTGAGACCGGGTCATAGTATCATGACCCATTCATCATCAGACCCAACCAAGCACACGCCAAGCAGGAACCACGCACAATGAGCGACCCAAAACGAGCACTCATCACAGGAATCACCGGACAAGACGGCTCATACCTCGCCGAGTTCCTCCTCTCAAAGGGCTACGAAGTCCACGGCATGATCCGCCGCGCCTCCTCCTTCAACACCGAACGACTCGATGAAATCTACCAAGACCCGCACATCGACGGCGCCAAACTCAAACTCCACTACGGCGACCTCTGCGACGCAAACAACATCAACAAGATCATCGACTCCGTCAAACCACACGAGGTCTACAACCTCGGCGCACAGTCACATGTCCGCGTCTCCTTCGATATGCCGATCTACACCGCCGACACCGTCGGCATGGGCGCCCTCCGCCTCCTCGAAGCCATCCGCGACTTCATGGATAAGTCCGGACAAGAAGTCCGCTACTACCAAGCATCCTCCTCAGAAATGTACGGCAAAGTCCTCGAAGTACCACAATCCGAAAAAACCCCCTTCTGGCCACGCTCCCCATACTCCTGCGCCAAAGTCATGGCGCACTGGGCAACCGTCAACTTCCGCGAGTCCTACGGCATGCACGCATCCTGCGGCATCCTCTTCAACCACGAATCACCACGCCGCGGCGAAACCTTCGTAACACGCAAAATCACCCGTGCAGTCGGACGCATCAAGCTCGGAATGCAAGACAAGGTCTACCTCGGAAACCTCGACGCCAAGCGCGACTGGGGATTCGCAGGTGACTATGTCAAGATGATGTGGATGATGCTCCAGATGCCAGAAGCCGACGACTATGTGGTCGCTACAGGACGCACCATCTCCGTCCGCGAGTTCGCCGAGATGGCCTTCAACTCAGTCGGTCTCAACTTCGACGACCATGTCGAGTTCGATCCACGCTACCTCCGCCCCGCAGAAGTCGATCTCCTCCTCGGCGATCCAACCAAAGCAAAAGAAAAGCTCGGCTGGGAACCCGAAACAACCGTCGAAGAACTCGCCGCCATGATGGTCGAGCACGACATGGAACTCGCATCCCGCGAGAAGACCCTCAAAGACGCGGGACACAAACTCCCAGAGTTCACCGGCCACGACCAATAAACAACCCGCTCAATCAAAACAAAAAAAAGACCCCCGTTCAGACGACGGGGGTCTTTCAATTCAAACACCGTACAACGCACTCTTGCTTCAATCGTCGAGCAACAGCCCCTCAGTATCAAGCTCCGCAACCGGCTCCACCCGACTCCGCGTCTCAACAAGCACCGCCCCGGTCGCCTCCGTGTACTTGTCCGCATCAACCCCATCAGGAGCCGCTATCCGATTCACAACCACAGGGTTCGCGTCATAAATCACGATCGAAAAATTATCCTGCACCGGGACATTCCCGCTGTTGATGTCCCAAATCTTAACACTCAACATACCCGAACCAGCCCCGTCAAAGGTTGCAAGGCGCGGCTCAAAAGAATCAACAACGGTAACAGAAACCACATGCGAATTGAAACCGAGAAATTCACCATCAACCTCAATGATGTACCGTGAGTTTGCAGCATCCCATGACGCCGAAAAATTCGCAGTCGCCGAACCCACCACACCAGTCGTGCTCACAAACCCATACGCCAAAGGCCCAATCGGGCTCGGACTGTTGCTCGCATAATCGCGTGTCGCCTCCCCCTGCACACGAAGCGCATCCCGAGCAAGCACATCCCCATCAAAGTCTCCCGCATAATCAGCGGTCCCAAGTCTCGCAGAAGTCCCCGCCGGTCCATTGGTCCCCCAGACCGCGACCACATCAGCCGATGATCCAAAGCCAACACTGCCAACAACCGCCGCGGAAACCCCCGACAGCGTCGGCGGATCACTAAAGAAACCAACAATAGAAAACCGACTCCCCTCGCCCCGAATCGCAACCTCATCTTCCCGCGAGTCAACAAGCAGTGCACCAGACTGGAATGCAAAGCTGCTACCAAATACCTCCTCGCCCCGAATATACACCGTGGGCTCATCACTCACACCATTCGCCCGGAGTTCCGCAACCGTCCCACCAAACTCGCTCGTCAACGAAAGCATCGTGCTCGGATCTCCAAACGGCTCCGAATATGAATCCACATACGGAAAGGTCAACGCTCTCGCAAACTGACTGTGCAGCGCCTGAGCCGTCGATCCAATAAACACACGATCTGAGAGCGTGGTGTAGCTTCCTTCGATCTGCCCAACCTCAATGTTCAGGTACTTGACCGCATCCCCATACTCTTTCCAGAACCCCAGCGCGTCTTCTTGGGTATCACCCATCTGAATATTGCACACAAACAAGCCGTCCGTAGCCGTGATCGGTCCGACCTCGCTGTACAAAGGGGACACCTCGTTGCCACCAACAGCCGAATCAAACATCGAGAACCGGAAGTAGAAATCCCCATTCGCCGGAGCGCCCTCAAACTCAAGATACCCCTGGTAACCAAAGCTCCCATCGTTCCCCACAACCGGTCCAGCCAAAGCCCCGCCCTGGATCATCCCAAGCGCAACAACCATTATCAATGCCAAGCGATTCAACATGTCTCTCTCCCTCAAGAACCCAAAAACGCACACACGCGTGTGCGCTCTTGCACAGTATCACAAATACCCATAACTCCCAACAAGAAACTCGTTACTTCAGATCCACGACCTGAATCCGATGCGCCCCGCCAATCTCGTCCCCATTGAGCCCCTCCCCAAACAACCCATACCCCGTCGCTTCCCATCCGTTCCCAACAAGCGACAAATCAATATGCCACCCCGCGATCCCCACCGCCGCTTTTCTCCACCCCCCATCAACCCCAGGCGCCCAAGAACGACCAAACCCATACCCGACACCCTCAAACGCATCCGCAAACCCATCCCCACCACCAAACACTTCAAACTTCCCAAGCGACCAAGAACCCCTAGGCGTATTGAAATCCCCAACGATCAACCCCGGCGCATCAAGCCGACCATCGTTCGCCTCAAACCGCATCACCCCATCCTCACCAAACACACGCACCTGACCCAGATCATTCCGCACCGCTTCAACAACCCGATCCATCATCACCCCCCGATGCACCGTAGGCTCACTCGGTAAATCAACCAACCAAACCACCAACCCACGCCCATCCTCCCCATCAATCTTCACTCGGCACACCCACCCAAGATCACCCGTCGACCGCATCCCCTCACCATCGTCCGCATCCCCACGCACATACACCATCGACGCCGCCGAAACCCCCAACCGCGAAACCACAATCGCGCGACCAAGTCTCACGACCTGAGCAAGTTCCACCACGCGCCCGTCATCCCCACTCCCAACATCAAGCCCATCAAGCAACGCCCCCTGCTGCGCATCCCATCGAGCATTCGACAGCAACACCACATCCACATCCAAAGAGTTCAACAACCCAATCGCCGCGTCCTCATCAACCACAGCCCCCGCAATGTTCCAATGCGCCACGCGCACCGACCCAGCATCATCCTCAAGCCCATCCCCCCACACCACCCGATACCACCGCTGCTCACCAAAAGCCACAAACACGCTCACCCCAACACACCCCATCAGCAACACCCGGCGAATCACCGCCTTCTTCCCATACCGACCCCCGCGATGAATCGACCACCACCCAATCACCCTGCTCACCACCCACACCCCCCACACCACCACCACCCACCACACCGCAGGCACCCACCACACCCACTGCGACCACCCAAACCGATCCGTCAACACCCGTGAAACCGCAAAAACCACCACCAACCCGACCCCCACAAGCGAAAGCACCAACGACAACCGCCCCAGCATCCCGCCAGTTCTCCGTTGTTCTCGTCTGCGCTCATTTCTAGATCGATGCACACCACAACCATCGACCAAACCCACTCCAAACCGCCGCAAATCACACCCCTATCATCCCCCCCAACCCACAAGAACGCCCAAGCCCGGAGCCATCAACCATGTCGAACCCCGACAACAAACCAGCATCAGTCAACTGGAAAGACCAACGCATCATCATCACCGGCGGCTCCGGATTCCTCGGCAAACACATCGTCGAAGGTCTCCACAAACGAGGAGTCCAAGACAACCAAATCGTCATCCCACGCTCAGCGCAATACGACCTCACCGAAAAAGACGCCGTCGTCTCACTCTACAACGACGCCTTCGGCTCAGACCGCGCCACCATGATCATCCACCTCGCCGCCGAGGTCGGAGGCATCGGCGCCAACATGAAAAACCCAGGACGATACTTCTACGCCAACATGGCCATGGCCCTCCACCTCATCGAACAAGCACGCGCCGATGGACTCATCGAACGCAACGGCAAGTTCGTCCAAACCGGAACCATCTGCGCCTACCCAAACATGACCCCCGTCCCCTTCAAAGAAGAAAACCTCTGGAACGGATACCCAGAAGTCACCAACGCGCCCTACGGCGTCGCCAAGAAAGCCGCGTGGCAAATGCTCGATGCATACAAACTGCAATATGGAATGAAGTCCACCTTCGTCCTCCCCGTCAACCTCTACGGCCCACACGACAACTTCAACCTCGAATCCTCACACGTCATCCCCGCACTCATCCGCAAATGCATCGAAGCCATGGACCGAGGTGACGACCACCTCCCAGTCTGGGGAACCGGCTCAGCAAGCCGCGAGTTCCTCTACATCGAAGACTGCGCCGATGGACTCCTGACCGCCGCCGAAAAGATGGACGACCCAACCCCCATCAACCTCGGGACCAACATGGAAATCACCATCAAAGACCTCGTCCACCTCATCGCCAAACTCACCGGCTTCGCCACCGAAGAAACCATCGAACAGAAAATCCAGTGGGACCCCACCAAACCCGACGGCCAACCCCGCCGCTGCCTCGATGTCTCAAGAGCCAAAGAACTCATCAACTGGGAAGCCAAAGTCTCCTTCGAACAAGGCCTCCGCCAAACCATCGACTGGTTCAACGAAAACCGAAACAACGCCGAGGCCCGGATGTGAAGAATGATTCTTACGACCAAGGGCAAGTGAATATATTTGATTATGCAATTGGTCTGTTGGATGTTTTGAATCAGAAACATTATCTTAGTCAATGGGGCGTTGAACAAGATTTTGTAGACATGCGCCCAAAATCTTTGGTTGCATTCAAAAAAACTCTCGGGACTATACATCAACTAAGAAAGGCTTTGTCAGAATTCACAGAGGAGTTCAATGGTGAAGGCAGACCTCCGGAGTTTAGGTCAATTTCTTTCCCGCCTGATATCGATGCATTTTTTGAAGCATCTGAATCTCATGTAAAAACTTCAGCATTTTCTGACACAGTACTTGTTTATACGCCGGTATATCGAGAGCGAGGTGTGTCTCATTCAAAATCTGTTCTTGGGGTAATGATTGGGATTGCAATCGCTCATCTATCGGGCCTTGCTGATGGAGTGGCTACACGAGGTGCACTTGAAGTAGACCTGGGTTGCGAGGACATGTTCGACGAACTATACGGGCCGTGTTTATCAAAGGCTCATCAACTGGAATCAGAACTAGCGGGGCATCCACGGATATTAATTGGAGACGGTTTGATTGACACATTAAAAATTATGCAAACAGAAAAAACAGATCCGTATTTGTCTCGTGTAAACAAAGATGTAGCAGAGTTTGCATTAAGCATAATTCGAGAAGATCATGATGGCCTAAACATTCTTGATTATGCCGGCCAGGCCATGAAAAATTATTTCAGAGAGGCAGCATTGAAGGCTGGAGAGGACGCTGATTCAGTATGCGACTTGTATAAGCGGGCTGAGAACTTTGCCTCGAAATCAAAATTGGAGTTTAAAGAAACCAACATTAAACTGTATCGGAGATACACAAAATTAGAAAACTATTTCATATCCAGCAGGGCTGGTTCAAATTCAAGTACCTACTAGTGATGAGTTTTTCAAGGTCTACCCATCCTTGGCAATCCGTGTCTTTAAGCCAACCAACCACATCATGAAAATCACCCCCTACACCAAAGAGAACCTCCCCGCCTTGGACACCATGCGCAATGCCCTTTTCCACGACGAGGACCCCAAACTCCTCCAAGAAGAGTCCCGCCAAATCCTCACCCAAGGCACACTCAAATCCCAACCCTTCCAATGCCTCCTCGCATTCAACGAGGATGACAATCCGATTGGCTTCATCGAACTCACCATCCGCTCCTCCGCCGAAGAATGCATGACCTCCCCAGTCCTCTACATCGAAGGCTGGTATGTCGACCCCGCACACCAAGGCCAAGGCGTAGGCAAAGCACTCATGAACGCCGCCTTCGACTGGGGACGCAAACACAACTGCAAAGAAGCCGCAAGCGATGCGCGTCCAGATAACCAGCTCTCAATCGCCGCCCACCACGCCCTCGGATTCGAGGACGCGGGAGTCATCCACTGCTTCAAAACCACCATTGATTGAGCAGCACTGACACACATCCCCGATAATCCAAACTCCCGATAAACCCGCCACATCTTCCCGCCGATCCCTGTTCCAGAACCCGAACCCAAATACGGAAAAGGAACAGACATGTCATACACCGCCATCACCGCCGGCCTCCTCATCGCCCTCGCCTCCACCACCTCCGCGCTCACCGCGCCAGAAAGTTCACAAGCCTCCTACGACACCTACGAATCAACCGACCAGTTCGCTCAAGAACAAACAATCTCCACCCAAATGATGGCCATCAACGACGCCGTCGAAGCCACCAAAACAGACCCCTCCGCGATGTGCTTCGTTGTCATCCTCCCAGAAAACTACGAACAAGCCAGATCCATCCGCGACCAGTGGACATCAGCACGCAGCAACTTCAACCAAACCGATCATCCAGTCTTCTTCGTCCGAGGCGAAGACGCCCAGTTCGTCATGGAAAACTCGTTCATCGAGTCCGCGCCCGCAACCATTTCCTTTCGCAACGGACGCCCCTACCACTCCCGCACAGGCGCTTTCTCTGACAAAAACCTCCACGCGTTCCTCGCACTCGCCTTCGACAACTCCGCCCCAACCACCAACGCGCCAGACCAAACCGAGTTCCTCTACAACACCATGAACGACCTCGCCCTCGCAGGTCAAGATCCAGCCGCCGCCCAAGGCGCGTGCCAGATCATGCTCAACCTCCACGCCCTCATCCAAGGCCCATACGCCTCCACCTACTCCCCATCCGACCTCGAAGAGATGACCAACCTCTACAACCAAACCCAGCTCACCCTCGCAACCCTCGACACATCAGACCAATCCGTCCTCGATCAGATCAACCACACCCGCGCCATCGCCATCAAAACATGGAACAAGCGCACCAACTCCACCTTCGGATTCGGGATCTGGTCCGACCTCGCGATGATCACCGGAGACACCGACTCCGTCCTCACCTGGATCGACGAAGGCATCGACAACCCAGCAACCTCCAAGCGCGTCGCACAAACCCTCGCCGACTATGGACAGCCCCTCGCACAACTCCTTATCGAAACCCACCGCTACGAAGCACTCGCCCTCACCATCACCTCCCCAACACAAATCGCTGAGCAACTCGCCACAGCAACAACGCTCGCCGAGGAGATGGACGCGATCAACCCAAGCGCAACAAACCCAATGCCCGGCAACCCATCCGAATCGATGATCCTCGCCGCCACCGAGCAAGCCGCCGCATACCACGCCGCACTCCTCCTCGCAGGCCGCGACTCCGAAGCCTGGCAAGTCGCCCAGCTCACCGAAGAGTTCGCCGGACCATCCATCTCCAGCGCCGCACTCTGCTCCGCAGCAATCAACGCAGGCGCCCTCGAAGACCGCCACGCGTTCCTCGTCCGCAACCTCAACCAAACCCAACACGCCTCACTCATCAACGCGATGAACATGAGCTTCGCCGTCGTCCCAACCGACGACTAAAGCCCCATCATCCATCAACCACACCACCCCAAAGAAGCCCCGGCGATTTCAGCCGGGGCTTTCTCAATTTCAGACCACACCAAGCCCCCCAACGCCGATACCCTCCAGAGCTACGATCTACGCAGGAGATACCAAATGCCAGACCCGCACAAAGAAGCCCCCATCATCCTCCTCGGCAATGTCCGATCAGGAACCTCCATGATCCAAAGCTTCTTCGGACTCGACGAATCCGTCTGCACATGGTTCGAACCAAGAACCGTTTGGGCCTACGCAGATCCAGGACGCAAGCACGACCGCTTCACCGCACAAGACGCAACCCCAAAGGTCGCCAACTACATCCGAAAGCGACTCTACAACTACGCCGAGGAACACCAAGGCCGGCTCATGGAGAAAACCCCCTCCAACATCCTCCGCGCCCCCTATGTCCACCAAATCTTCCCCGAATCCAAACTCATCTACCTCATCCGCCACCCACTCTCCCAGCTCTCAAGCTCCGAGTTCCGCTGGCAAAATGTCCTCAACAAAAACCAACTCAAAACCCGCGTCAAAGAAACCCCAAACTCCCAGCTCCACTACTACGCATGGAGACTCTTCCACGACAACTTCCGCAAACGCATCCTCAAAAAGAAGCATGTCTCCATCTGGGGAGTCCGCTACCCCGGAATCTACGAAGACAAAAAATCACTCACACTCGAACAAGTCATCGCAAAGCAATGGGTCGAAGGATCCAAAACCTGCCGCGCAGACCTCGACGAAATCGACCGCGTCTCCCCAGGAACATCATTCAGAATCCGATACGAAGACTTCGTGCTCGATCCACGGAACCACTTCGCCGCCATGTGCGACCATGTCGGACTCAACGTCACCCAAGCAACACTCGACGAAGTCCAGCGACGCGCCGACAACTCCTCCCAAGACAAATGGAAACGCCTTGACCCAAAGGTCATCGAAGACATCCGCCCCATCGTCGCAGAAGAAATGAAAGCCAACGGCTACGAGTTCCCCCAAGACCTCCCAACCGAAGAAGACCGACAAAAAATCCTCAACCGAGACAACCTCTCAAGAGGCGGAGCGGGCTCCACACAAGTCAGACCAAACTAACCACACATCCCCAACCCTCCAGGCAACGCATGGCAGACCCAACAAACCCAAAGCACATCCGCTTCTGCGTCAACAATCCGAGAAACCTCCAAGAACGCCAAGACCTCTTCGATCAAGGGTTCACCTGCCGAGACTGCCTCTCCAACTGCACCCGCTGCTTCGAAACACGCTTCCTCGAAATCAACGACACCTTCGTCGAAGGCGACTCCTACCAACAGATCCTCGAAAGCGCCCAGAAAGACCAACCAAAAGGCTAGTCCAAAAACAACAACCGGCCCAATCAAGGGCCGGTTGTCATATCGATCGCTGTGTACTCAACTGATCAAACGATCATTCAAGCAGCACGCCGACGGACGCTCTTGCGAGCACCGGTCTTGCGTGCAGTGGTCTTCTGACCAATACGACCAACGACCGCCTTGCGTGCCGTGCTCTTACGAGCTGCTGGCTTGCGTGCGGTCGTCTTGCGTGCAGTGGTGTTCTTCTTGGTTGCGGTCTTACGAGCCGGGCTCTTCTTCGCAACGGTCTTACGAGCAGTTGCCTTGCGAGCGGTGCTCTTCTTTGCCGTGGTTTTACGAGCTGCAGTCTTGCGTGCCACAGTCTTCTTTGCCGCTGGCTTACGAGTTGACTTCTTTGCAGCAGTCTTCTTCGGAGCGGTCTTGCGAGCAACACTCTTCTTCGCAGTGGTCTTCTTTGGTGCTGTCTTGCGTGCAGTGGTCTTCTTCGCAGTGGTCTTGCGAGCAACAGTCTTCTTCGCGGTCGACTTCTTCGCCGCTGGCTTGCGAGTGGTCGCCGCCTTCTTCACTGCTGGTTTACGAGTTGCAGTCTTCTTTGCTGGGGTCTTCTTCGCTGCCGCCTTCTTTGGTGCGGTCTTACGAGCGGTGGTCTTCTTCGCTGCAGTCTTGCGAGCAACAGTCTTCTTCGCAGTCGACTTCTTCGCAGCTGGCTTACGAGTGGTTGTTGCCTTCTTTGCCGCTGGTTTGCGAGTCGCGGTCTTCTTCGCTGGTGACTTCTTCACAGCAGTCTTCTTTGCTGGAGTCTTTTTCGCGGCTGGTTTCTTCGCCACTGGTTTCTTAGCAGTTGCTTTCTTAGCGGTTGATTTCTTTGCCGCTGGTTTCTTAGTCGCCGATTTCTTGGTCGCGGTCTTTTTCGCAGCGGTCTTGCGGGTCGTTCGCTTTGCCGCCGCTTTCTTAGCAGGGTGTTTCTTTGTACGAGTTGCCATGACAGTTCTCCGTAAGCCCAAGCAATACGCCGGGCAGGTGGTTCAATCGCCGGGATTCCTTCCCCAGCACATCCGCCCATCGACACCGACAGGCACAGCACCCATACAAAGGTGCACACGCCGTTTTCGACCGAGCAAGGTCCTCATATAAAGAACTCATATCAAAAAAACAAAAAAACGCGCAACAACATCCCGAATCACCCGCATTTCGATCACGCAAACCAATTCAGCGCAACAACAGCGCAGCAATCAGCACCCGCCCGCCGCTCAATCCTCAAGCTGCGCCCGCCGCCGTTCAGTTTCCTCGATCCAGACCTGCGCCTCATCAGCATTCCCCAGCGCCGAGTACATCTCCGACACCTTCTGCGACACCGCAGGGTTCCGCTCGTCAAACGAAGACGCCATCTTCATCGCCGCGATCCCCTCCTCCGCTCGACCAGAGTTGAACAGCCACCCCGCGTAATCCACCATAATCACAGGCACATCGCTCCGACGCTCCGCAAGCTCCTTGTAATGCGCAAACCCCATCTCAAACGCACGCTCATTGCGGAGCATCATCCCAATCCGAGTCATCAACTCAATAATGTACTTCCGATCAAAGTCGCTCACCGCCCGTTCCTCAGCAAGCTCAAGCAAATCCAGCGACCGATCGACCTGCCCATCATCCGCAAGAATCCCCGCCGCGCGCCGCAGGACCTCAGACCGCTCCGACCCCTTCATCGTCAGCGCTTTCTCCGCCCGCTCCACCGAAACCTTGATCTCCCGCATCGCGTTGGCAAGCTCCCCAGCGCTCAGCCAGGTCGTCGCCGTCGCATCCGGACTCTCGATCGCCTTGTCCACCATTTCCTTGACAAGATCCACCATCCGATACGCAATCGCCCCGCGAGCAATGTTGATGTAATGCGTCGTATCCCGACCATCCTGCTCAGGAACCAGTTCCACCGCATCGCGGTACAGCTTGCCCACCATCTCTATGTTCCCAGTAAACCCCTCAAACCCCGCACGCGCCATCAAGAACCCGATCTCGTTCTCCTCAGGTTCATAGGTCCACATCGCGTACGCCTCTTCCGAGTTCCCGCGCGACCACGCAGACTTCGCAAGCTCACCTCGGATCAGATGAAGATCAGGATGCGCAGCCAACCCCTCCTTATACACCGCAAGCAGCTCCCCAACATCACCCGTCGAAAGCTCCGCGAGTTTCCCCGCTTGAACAACCAGACTGTCCGTCGGATTCCCGTGCTCAATCACCCAGCGAAGCTCCTCGAGCCCCGCCGCCGGATCACCCATCACCGCCTTGAGATACGCCACCCGCACGCGTTCTTCCGCGTTGAGCGACCACCCATACCCACCCCGCTCAAAAGAATCACCCCGTGTGTACCACGCGATCCCCTCGCGAGCGCGCTCCTGCATCTCAGGAGTCCCCATAAAGTCCGTCCGCATCATCGCATCGCTGGGGATATCAAAGCCCGCAAAGATCATGTCCCCGCGCCATCGAGCAAAGTTCGCGTGCCCCGTCCATACCGAGCCCACCATCATCACAACCGCGAGCAAACCGATCACCACCCCGCCAACCTTGATCTTCCCCTTGTTCTTGAGTGTTAACCCGTGCATCCGCACATTCTCGCGCCGGATCATCCACCACACCTGCACAACAAGCATGGTCACCACCGCCGCCATCCCCCCCGCCATCAGCATCGGGACCTTATCAAACGCCCCCCGCGTCGCATAAAACGCCCACGCGAACACCAGCACCGCGACCACATCCTCCCACAAACTCAGGTCGTACCGCCGCTTCCGCTTTTCCGCCGCCATCTTCGCCGCCGGCGTGTCCTTCGCTTTCTTAAAGATCGCAGGCCCACCAAACCCGATCGACAACGCATCATTCGGACACGCGCTCACACAATCCAAAGTCTTCATACACCCCGAATCAATCACCGCCCCAAAGTCACGCACCTCTTCATTCACACGTACATTCGAGCTGCACGCGCTCGTGCAATGCCCGCACTGGTGACAGTTGTCATTCACCACCACCCGCACCGGCGCAATGTTGTCCAAAGGCTTAAAGAACCCCGCATACGGACACGCATAAGTACAAAAACCCTTCGCGCCCAAAAAATACACCGTCACAAACCCACACACAATCAAGAACACCACCCCAACCTCCCAAGGCGGCATCGTTGCCCAAAAATCATCCACGATCAGCTCGCTGCTGTACCGATGAATCTCCCCCACAGGTTTCAGCCACACAGGCCAATCAATCCCCCAAGACTCCAACGCAGGCTTCATCGCCAGCCGCTTGAAAGTGGGCCACACAAACATGTACATCCCAAGCACAAAAGGAACCCACATCAACAACCGAGAACGAAACGCCTTCGGACGCACCCCAATCCGAGCCATAAAGACCGCGCACGCATCCTGCAGCGACACCACATGACACGCCCACCCACAAAAGAACCGACCAAAGAACGCCGTCACCAAGATCGCAACAAGAAAGAAAATCGCCCCCGCATTCACCACCCCAACCTCTAAAGTCTCCATCGCTTCGCTCGGCTCAATCGGAGAAACCGTCATCCCCATAATCAACCACTGAATCAGGTGCGCCACCATCAGCACATTCACCATCACAAGCACAATCGTCCGCCAACGCCCCGCCTTCGTCTGACCCATCTTGGGCGCCTTCGATTGAATCACAGGCAGCCCAACAGTCCGCTCGCCAGAATCGCCCGCATCACCGCCGCTACTCTTTACACATTTGTCACTCATACACACACTCTAGCGTCAACTCCCCCGCTCTCATACCCGATTCCCCTACTGACCTACCCTTACACACACGATCAACACCAATCATGTCCAATAACACACCAAAATCCGACCAGCCAGCAACACCAGCCACCCAATCAGCAGGTCAATCATCTGCCAACTGGTCCCCAGACTCCTGGAAGTCCGCCCCCTTCAGCGCGCCCTACACCTACGACGACCTCGCCGCCCTCACCGCCGCCACCGCAAGACTCGCCCAGCTCCCCCCCTTGGTCACCTCAGGCGAGATCGACAAACTCAAAGCCCAGATCGCCCAAGCCCAGCTCGGACAACGCTTCATCCTCCAAGGCGGAGACTGCGCCGAAACACTCGACGAGTGCCGACCCGAATACATCACCTCCAAACTCAAAATCCTCCTCCAGATGTCCCTCGTCCTCATCCATGGACTCCGCACCCCCGTCACCCGAATCGGACGCTTCGCTGGTCAATACGCCAAACCACGCTCCTCCCCAACCGAAACCGCAGACCACAACGGCGCCCCCTGCACCCTCCCAAGCTACTTCGGAGACCTCGTCAACCGCGCCCCCTTCGATCCCCAGTCCCGCGCCCCAGACCCGAACCTCATGGTCGAAGGATACAAGCACGCCTCCATGACCCTCAACTTCATCCGCTCCCTCCTCGACGGCGGATTCGCAGACCTCCACCACCCCGAATACTGGGACCTCTCCTTCTTCCACAACGCAGACCTCGACGCGACACGCAAATCCCAATACCAACGCATGTCCCAAACCCTCGCCGACGGCCTCGCCTTCATGGAAAACCTCGGAGAACAACAAGTCCACGAATCCACCCGTGTCGACTTCTACACCTCACACGAGGGACTCAACCTCCACTACGAACAAGCCCAAACCAGAACCGTCCCAAGAAAGCAGGGCCACTTCGACCTCACCGCACACCTCCCCTGGATCGGTGAACGCAACCGCAACCTCGACGGCCCACACATCGAGTTCTTCCGAGGAATCCAAAACCCAGTCGGAGTCAAAGTCGGACCCACCATGCAACCCGACGAACTCTTGCAACTCATCGACGCACTCAACCCAACCAACGAACCAGGCAAAATGGTCCTCATCGTCCGCATGGGCGCAGACAAAGTCGCCACCAACCTCCCACCACTTCTCAACCACATCAAGCAAGCAAACCGTCATGTCCTCTGGATGACCGACCCCATGCACGCCAACGGCACCACCACCGCCACCGGCATCAAAACCCGAAACTTCAACGACATCCTCACCGAACTCGAGCACACCATCCAAGCACACAATGCCGCCGGAACAATCCTGGGAGGAGTCCACTTCGAACTCACCGGAGAAGATGTCACCGAATGCGTCGGAGGAGCCGCAGGCATCACCGAAGAAGACCTCACCAAAAACTATGTCTCCCTCTGCGACCCAAGACTCAACTACCAACAATCCCTAGAACTCGCCTTCCTCCTCGCCACCGCGATGCAGTAGTCATTATTTAAAACCATGCGATCGTTCGAGATAGTCGTCAAGTTCTTTCCAACCACCAAATACGATTCCCTCAAGCTTGGTGTATCGCTCCCAACTCAAGCCTTCGCACACTTTAACAATCCGACCTTTTGGTTTATCTCTTGGTCCTAGCCGATAGAGCTGAAAAACACTATGTGCCATCGCATGGCACCATTGGTTTTTGAGAGAGTCGTCCCAGTTGCTATCTTTTGCATTTGGCCATGCGGAGTGCTCTTTGCGCAGTCGCTCTATTTCTTCGCGCCGAGCCCGAACACCGGCTAGATCCACCATCGTTTTGTAATCGAGGTGTATCTCAGCATCGCGCATTTGACTCTCTGTAGGCATCGTCTCTTGGTATAGATTGACGACTTCATACAAAGCCTGCGGACCGTGAAAATCGTTTTTAATATCGCGCGCTTTTAAGCCAGTCCACATCCCGGATCGGAGTTGATAGGCAAGCCCGTCGCCAGGACTCCAGTCAATGGTGTCAACGAATGGTTTCTTGACCTTTGTCGGCTTCTTCTGTTTGCCAAGAATCCGTTTTTCAAGGCGCTTCAGTGCTCGCTTTCTAGCAGGTACCTCGTCAGGACAATCCCGTGCAAACGCTTCCAAGCCTGAACCACTTTGGAGGACCTCTAACGCCTTTATTTTTACCAGTTCCGTCAGTCTTCCGAGTTGAACTTGTGTAGCAGCAAGAGTCAGCCAAAAATCAGGACCTTCGTCTGGGTCAGTGGTGTCATACTCTTCGACGAGTTTAGAAACCGCGTCTTCTGGTGATAACCCATCCGCAATATGGTCACGAAAAGTCGCTTTGACATCTTCGCCAAGATCACAATCAAAAATGCCCGCGCCCCATGTGCCCATCTGCTCATTCTAGCCACTATGTCCTATCCTCCCCCATGGACATCCGCATCCTCTCAATCGGCACCCTCTCCGCTCATCCACTCTGGAACGAGCGATCCCCCGTCCGCACAGGACACTCCACCACCACCCTGATCCAATCAGGCGACGCCAAAATCATCGTCGATCCCGGACTCCCACCCCAAGCCGTGGAGGCACGCCTCGCCGAACGCGCCAATCTTACTCCTGACCAGATCACCCATGTCTTCCTCACCTCCTTCAACCCCGAAAACAGACGCGCCCTCGAACTCTTCCCTCAAGCAGACTGGCTCATCTCCCCAACCGAGCGCGAAACCGTAGGCATCCCCCTCGCCCAGTCCCTCGCCCAGCTCGCCCAGTCCAAACAACAAGCCGACGATGCCGGAGATCAGCTCCCAGAGGACGAACAAATCCTCATGGACATCCTCACCAAAGACATCCAGCTCCTCTCCAAAATCAAACCCGCCCAAGACACCATCGCCAAAGCCATCGACCTCTTCCCACTCCCAGGAGTCTCACAAGGAACCTGCGGCCTCCTCATCTCCGAGCCCACCACCACCACCCTCATCTGCGGCGACGCAATACCCACAATCGAACACCTCCATGCAGGACAAGTCCTCGAAGGCGCCGATCGAAAGACAGCACAAGCAAGCTACCAAGAAGCGATCGAAATCGCCGATTTCCTCGTCCTAGGTCGCGATAACATCACCCCAACCGTCCTCAGCAGAAACCCAGGCAACCGAGTCGCCGATTTCCCCGAATAATCGAAGCGATTCCGCCGAAAGCACCCATATGAATCCCAACGCAGATCAATCCGCAATCTTCGAACTCGCACGCGACCTCTCACCCCGTCGCCACACCACCGATGCCTCCACCATCGAAGGACTCGTCGAAGAGCAGCTAGCACACTTCGGGATCGACCCAACAACCCCCTACGGCGCACACCTCCAAAGCTTCGCCCAAAACCTCTACGCCGCAAACGCAGACCTCAAACAACTCTGGGAACAAGGCACCAAAGAACTCGCAAACCTCCCAAGACAAGAACGCCTCGAACGCTTCTCCTCACAACGCTTCCTCTCCTTCCAGCTCGCCAAAATCCTCGACACCCTCCAGCACCCCACCCGCTCCCTCTACCAATCCATCGTCTCCGACACCTCCACCCGCGCCAGCAAAGGCCCCTACCCAATCTTCGACAACATCACCGCGATCTTCTCCTCCAAACCAGTCATCACACGCACCGCAACATACATCTACGCCTGCGCCGAATGGGTCGAAGACGCATTCAACGGCAAGGAAATGCTCCACCAGATCTACTCGCGCCTCCTCAACCCAACCTCCATCACACTCGCAAACCAAATCGTCGATGTCGAATGCGGAAAAGAAACCGCAAACTACATGGCATGGAACTTCAACTCAGGAATGGCCGCAGTAGACGCCATCCTCTCACACCTCTGCGGATACCAAGACATCATCCTCGCATCACGAAATGTCTACGGCGGTGTCTACCAACTCCTCGAAGACTGGTACGGCAAACAATCAAACCTCGACATCGCAATCGAGTTCTTCGACGGATACGAAGAACAAGACTTCATCGACGCCTACGACCGAGCAGTCATCAAACACAAAGACCGACTCGACCAAGGCCGACAAATCTATGTCTATGTCGAAACCCCCTGCAACCCCCACGGCCTCATCCTCGATATGCCCGCAATCTCCCGCGCCGCGCACGAACGAGGACTCGAAGTCATCTGCGACTCCACCGTCGGAACACCATTCCTCCACAGACCACTCCAACGCGAAGCACTCATCGAACGCCCAGACTTCGTCATCCACTCCTACACCAAAGACATCTCAGGTCACGGCTCAACAACCGCAGGATGCGTCATCGGTCGAAACGAACGCATGTTCATGCCAAAGAACACAACCCTCACCGTCAAAGATTTCCAAGGCAAAGACAAAGAACTCCTCTGGAACGAAACACTCTTCTGGAATGTCTACTACATCAAAGGCGCCTTCCTCGACGCCGAAAAAGCCTACGAAGTGATCAACGGCCTCCACACCCTCGACCAACGCATGATCACCAAAGCGATCAACACACTCACCCTCGTCGAAGCCCTCTCCAAACACCCACACATCAATGTCAACTCCGCCGCATGCAAGAACCATCCCAACCACGCGATGCTCGAAAAATGCATGCACCTCGCCCTCCCCGTCCCCCTCTTCACCTTCGACTTCGAAAGCAAATCAGATTCCGTTGAGTTCACCCGCCTCATCTTCCAACGCTTCTTCGATCAACTCGACCCCGTCTTCGGACACCAAGTCTCCCTTGGAACCCCAAACACCATCATCCTCTGCCCCGCGATCACATCCCACTCCGAGATGTCACAAAAAGCACTCAAAGATGCTGGCATCGCACCAACCTGCATCCGCGTCAGCGTCGGACTCGAAGACCCGCGAACCCTACTCGCCCACCTCATCCGCGCTTCGCAATCCTCACTCGATACCGAAGCACCAGGATTCAGCGACCACTTCCCAACCCCAGAAGAAGTCGACGCGATCTACAAAAAACATTACCTCGATGTCCACCAACGATTCGTCAACTCCACCCCATCCCTCGCGCAGCTCATGAGCTGACCCAGAAGACTTGTCCACACAGAGTATGGCCTTAAAATATGGCCCAAAAATTATGGCAAAGAAACTCAGCACATCCAAACCAAACAAAGCACAGCTCGCGCTCTTCGACAAGAAACTCATCGAAGCGGGAAACCTCATCCAAGCAGGACGCTCCAACGAAGCCCTCTCAGGTCTCCTGCAGATGGTCAAACTCAAACCAAACGACTACCGCGTCCACGACTGCCTCTGCGCCGCAAACTCTTCCCTAGGACGACACGCCGAAGCAATCGAAGCCGGAAACAAAGCAATCGCGCTCAACCCAAAGTCCGGACAAACCCGCATGCGTTTCGCAAAAGCCCTCCAAGCAGGAGGGTTCTACGAAGAAGCCATCATCGAGTTCGAACGCACCCTCTACCACATGCCCGGAAACCTCGACGCCATGCGAGGCAAACTCAACACCTACTCCGATATCGGTGACAACGAACAAGCACTCAAAGAACTCCGCGCCCTCGAAGCACACATCGCCACCCTCGACCTCCCCGCATCCGAAACCATCGGACTCTCCATCGACAAAGCCCGCCTCTCCCCAAAGGCAATCGACGCACAAGAAGTCATCGACGAACTCACCATCCTCGTAGAAGATCAATCCATCAACGAACGCTTCCGTGTCATCGCCGCACACCACATCGGAAGACTCTACGAAACACAAAAAGACTACGACAACGCATTCAAATACTTCAAGCACGGCAACGAACTCAAAAAAGAAAAATGGAACCCCGACCTCTTCGATGCCTACATCGACCGACTCATCAAATGCTGGCAAGGCATCGCCAAAATCCCAACCTCCACAGTCCCGCTCAAACACACCATCGACCCAACAAGACTCATCTTCGTCGTAGGAATGATGCGATCAGGCACCTCCATGACCGAGCAAATGCTCGCCCAGATCCCAACCGTCACACCAGGCGGCGAAATGAACGCCATCGCACGAGCACCCCTCCGCTTCGAATCACTCCCAAACCCAACCGGAGGCAGAGCACTCCCAGTCACCGGCCTCGTCTACAACCAACGCGTCATCAACGAAATGGCAAAAGGCGCCGCAGTCTTCTACAACGAAGTCGCCAAAGAAGGCATCATCACCGACAAACAACCCTACAACACCTTCTATGTCCCCCTCATCACAAGACTCTTCCCCGGCGCCAAGATCATCCACTGCTGCCGCGACCCACAAGACACCTGCCTCTCCAACTACACCCAAACCTTCGCAAGACCGCACCCCCAAACCCACGACCTCTACTGGCTCGGCCGCTACCACAAAACCTACCAACGCATGATGCAAGCCTGGCACGACATCGAAGAAATCGACATGCTCGATGTCCAGTACGAAGAAATGGTCTCCGACCCCGAAACCCAATCCAAGCGCGTCTGCGAATACCTCGGAAAGGAATGGACCGAAGACATCCTCAACTTCCACAAATCCGCCCGCACCGTCCGCACCGCATCAAGAGACCAAGTCCGCAAACCCATCTACAAAAGCTCCGTCAAAAAGCACGAGAACTACGCCGCACACCTCGCCCCACTCCGCAAAGGACTCGGACTCGAAGACGACAGCTAACTCCACACATCGAGCTTGGTAGGCATCCAACACAAATCCACCTACCCTCTCAAAGCATGTCCAACACCAAAGCCACCCACAAAGACCATCCCGCCGTCACCCAAGCCCTCCCAGGTCTCACCGCTTCCTTCCAAGCAGGCAACTACGCCCACGCCATCTCCGCCGCAAACACCCTCATTGAATCCGCGCCCAACGACGCGCGCATCCACGACTTCATCTCCTCCGCCCTCGCCCTCAACATGAACCGCGACCGCGCCGCCCACCACGCGCTGACCGCACTCGCCCTCAATCCAAACGACCCCGCCCTCGCCAAGCGTGCGATCTCCGTTCTTCAACGCGCCGGAAACTACGACGCCGCCCTCGCCCACACCGAGCGCACCCTCTACCAAACACCCACAGACCCAACCCTCAACCACCTCAAAATCAACCTGATGACCGACCTGGGCAAACACCGAAACGCCGCCCGCGCCCTCGACAAACTCACCAAAGGCTCAACCCCAATCCTCAACACCGCCACCCCAATGGGCGCACTCTCCTACGCCCTCCTCGCCGCCCGCCTCTCGCCAGCCGTCTACAAACCCGCCGACATCATCGCCAAACTCCAGCCCCTCCTCACCGACGACCCCGCGCACGCAAACCTCCCAGAACCCATGCGCAAAGCCGCCCACTTCGAGCTCGCAAGACTCCTCGAACGCGAGTCCGACTACGACAACGCCTTCGCAACCTATGAAAGAGCAAACGCATTCAACACCGCCCCCTGGGACCCAGACGCCCACTCATCCCGCGTCACCAAACTCATCCAAGCCGCCCCCCATATCGACAGTCTCCCCGAATCAACCTACACCCACACCACCAAGTCCGGCGCACAACTCACCGGCAAAAACCTCATCTTCATCCTCGGCATGATGCGCTCCGGATCCTCCCTCCTCGAACAAATCCTCGCCCAGCTCCCAGACATCACCCCCACCGACGAGCAACCCACCCTCCTCCAAACCATCACCGCCATCGAGCAAGAGCTCAATCCAAACGACCCCCTCCACACCTTCCCCATGCCCCTCTCGGCAGACCGCTACACCCAAGACCACATCAACACCCTCGCAAAGAACGCGCTCACCCGCTACGAAGAACTCACCCAAACCGAACCAAACCAACCCACCCGCTACATCACCGACAAACAAACCGAGCACTACCACATCCTCCCCCTCCTCCCAAAGATTTTCCCAGGATGCACCATCATCCACACCAACCGCAACCCCATCGACACCTGCCTCTCCAACTACACACAGTCCTTCGCCCAGCCACACCCCCAAACCGCAAACCTCACCTGGATCGCCCAGTTCCACAACGACCACGACCGACTCATGCAAGCATGGCGCGAACTCGAACAAAAAAACCAAAGCTTCACAATCCACGAAACCAACTACGCAACACTCGTCACCAACCCAGAAGAAGAAACCAAACGCCTCGCCCAAATCCTCAACATCCAATGGACCCCCAAAGTCCTCGACTTCCATAAATCAAAACGCACCGTCGCCACCGCCTCACAAGACCAAGTCCGCCAGCCCCTCTACACCACCTCCGTCGGACGCGCTGCGCGTTTCCACACCGACCAAGCCGACCACCTCGCCCCCCTCCGTGCGACCCTGAACACCAAACCCAACAGCTAGCCCAACAACTAGCCCAACACTCAATACTCCAATCCACCCCCCTACCCTCTCTGCATGAAAAGCATGAACATCCTCCTCACCAACGACGACGGCATCCACGCACCAGGAATCGCCGCGCTCCACAACGCACTCACCGACCAGTCCCACCCAGACGGACCACTCGGAGAAATCTTCACCGTTGCCCCCGCCTCCGCACAGTCCGCAACCTCCCACGGCATCACCTACCACATCCCACTCATGGTCGAACGCACCACCATCAACAACCAACCAGCACTCGCCGTCGAAGGACGACCCGCAGACTGCTCAAAGCTCGCACTCACAAACCTCTACCCAGAACACCACGGCCAAGGCGCAAGACCAGACCTCGTCATCTCGGGGATGAACGCAGGTGCAAACTGCGGCATCAATGTCATCTACTCCGGAACAGTCGCCGCAGCAATCGAAGCCGCATTCATCGGAGTACCCGCAATCGCAGTCTCACTCCACCTGGATTCGAATAGCAGCACCCAAAGCAGCACACAAGACCCAACCCAACACCCCGACTGGAACCGCGCCGCCAAAGCAGCACGCAAAACAATCGACACCCTCCTCCAAACCGGTCTCCCAAACCAACACGAAGTCCTCTCCATCAACATCCCCGCAACCCAGTACCTCAACGACGACACCAAAGCAGTCGTCTGCCCAATGAACACCCACGCGCTCGTCGACCAATACGAACAAAGAGCAACACCAAAGAACAACGCCTACTACTGGTCCACCGCCCACGGCCTCGAGTTCCGCTCAACAGACCAAGGCACCGATGTCCACGAACTCTTCGAACGAAACATCACCATCACCCCACTCTCCTACGACCTCACAAACCACAACCGACTCGCCTTCTGGAACGACCGAATCAACAACACATAAAAAAACCCCGGAACAATCCGGGGCTTCGAATAAGTCTCGCAAAGTTGAATCCAGTTCAACCAGATCAGACAGCAGTTTCCGCCTCTTCAAGCTTCTCTTGCAGATCAAACAACAACTCGTCAATGATCTTGTCCGAAAGCTTGAGCGACTCAAACACCTCAGGCACAATCGCAGGACTCGGCTGATCCAACTTAAACCCACCCTCAAGCGTTGATGCCAAGTAATCAGCAACATGCACAAGGTACACAATCTTCTGCGTCTCATCAGGACACGCCAAAGGATTGTGATGGAACCCCGCCGCAGCCGCGAACGGTGCAGGGAACTTCCACTTCTTGCACAAACCAACACCAAAGTCCTGGTGGTTCGCGCCAAACACTTCTTCCTCGCACTCCATCAGCCCCTTCTGCGGAACACCATTCATGTCCGCATCACAACGATCGATCGCATCAATCAGATCACTCCGATCATACTGCATCTCAACCATGATCCCGATGTCGTGAATCAACCCAGCAAGGTACGCCTCATCAGACAAACCCATACCAAGACGATCCGAAAGCAACTTGCTCGCGATCGCAACCGCGTTCGAGTGCTCCCACAAATCCTTCGCACTAAAGAACGGCGTCAACTCACCACCACGGAACAGCTTCGCCAAAGAAGCCGCGATCGCGATGTTCTTGACCGCGTTCAAACCCAGCATCACGATCGCACGATTGATCGAAGCGATCTGACCAGGCAACCCATAAAACGATGAGTTCACAACCTTCAGAATGCGAGTACACAAAGCCGGATCATTACTGATCACCTCATGCAAATCCTGTGCAGTGCTCTCAGGATCTTCAACAAGCTCAATAATCTTCAATGTCACCTCAGGAAGCGTCGCAATGTGCGAAATCTCCTTAAGGGCGCCCTCCACGGCTTGTTCACGCTGTTCCTGAGTTACCGTCATGGTCATTGCTCCATCAAGTGGTGTTAGTAAGCTCTCGTAGCTCACAACACCCATCGACCATTCCACAACCCAACTTGCGTCCCAAATCACATTCATGTACACACCCACTGAATCCCGCAGGCCTGTCCGATAATGCGTTATGCCTTTGTCCAATATTTAAAATATAGCGAAAGCATTCGTCCAAAGTGCACTTATTGGTCAAGCCAATCTTCAGTCTCTCGGTAGCGCCCAAGACCGAGCGCATCAAACGCATCGAAATGTTGACCGGAATCTACACCGAGTTCATCAAATGCGTCATCAAGAACGGTGCGGCTAATTTTTACAACACGCTCTGGTTTTGATTTAAATCGAAATAATCGGCGGTAGAATCCCCATGGTTTCGGTGAACGACGGGGTTCATAACTTGGAGCTATATCTTCGTCAGATCGCTCCCACAGTACTTTTCCGTCTCGAATGCAGAGCACATCACGACAACACGGCCCACCAGCACATGAGATGTCGACATATGCTACCGGCCCATGTTTTACGATTGAACACATCCATGACTTTAACCAATCTGGAAACCGTTGCATATATGTATCTGAGTTTTGATTCTCAGGTAAAAGTGCACGCTCGTCCCAATCCTCATCCAGAACTGGACGCATCAGAATGCCTTGTGGTAACTCTACAAAGTGAAAGGCCGCCCTACCAACACTCTGATCTACATCGGATGAACACACAAATATTGCTCTTAAGTTGTACCCCATCATTGAATCCCTTCCGGAAGAGTGAAAATCGGTGTTTAGTACACACACCGCTTCCGAGTAAACCCCTCCATCCCCGGATCAATCTCCGCAAGCATCCTCGCAATCGCCACCCCCGCTGTTCCATCTCCATAAGGGTGCGCCGTTCCCTTATCAACACAAGAACACAACTCCCGCAGCGCATCCCCCAACCCATCCCCAGATTCAACATGCACCGTCAGCCCCGCACACCGCTCGCGTCCCGACTGCCGATCCCCAACATCCACACTCGGACACCCAATCGCCGAACACTCAATCAGTCCACTCGAAGAGTTCCCAACAAGCGCACCCCCCTCAACCCCAACCCGCTTGAGCAACCCAACAAAAACATCCCGCACCAGATGCTCACGCACCACCACACCCTCGCGCCCATCAACTTCCTTGATCGCTTGAACAATCCCCCGCCGCCCCGGATCAAGGTTCGGATGCATCACCAGCACCCGCTTCCCCTCAACCCCCTTGAGCACCTTCCGCATCTCCACCGCTTCAACATCATCCCCACGCCCACACGGATGCATCAGCACCACAACCTCAGGCGACCCAAGCTCCGCATACGCCCCATCCCCCAGCGCCGGAATCACACCAAGCCCATCAATCGCAGGCGACCCAACCACAAACACCCGCTCCGGATCCTCACCCATCCGACGAATCCGCTCCGCGCTCCCCTCCGTCGCAGGCAGATGCAGATTGGAAAGTTTCGTAATCGCATGACGCATCGCCTCATCCGCCACCCCTTCAGCCCGATCCCCGCCATGAATATGCGCCAGCGCCCATCCACCGATCGACGCCGCCGAAGCCGCCGCAAACGCTTCAATCCGATCACCAAGCACCACCACCCAGTCAGGTTCCAACAGTGAGAACGACCGACCAAACCGACCAATCCCCTTCCCAAGCGCCTCAACATCTTCCTGCCGACCAACCCGTCCCGCCGTCTGCATCGGGATCGAGTCCGCCACCTCAAACTCCGCCTTCACCTCTTTGAATGTCAGCGCGGGCTGCACCAAATGCGCCCCCGCCGCCACCACCAAAAGCTCCAACTCATCCCGATCCAGCACCGCATTCATCACCGGCTTGAGCAACCCAAACTCCGCCCGAGTCCCCGTCACCACCAACACACGACGCTTGCGCCCACGATTCTGCAATTCAGTTTCACTCATACCTCATCCTAGCCAACCCGCCGCTCCGCCCCACACTCCGGACACGCCCCGCCCTCCAACCCATCCAACAAATAACCACACCCAACACAACACCCCCTCCGACGACGAACACGCAGTTCGCGCCGCTTCCAAACCAACCACCCAGACCACACCACCATCACCACCGTCGGATACGCCAAAGGCAAATCAACCCCCTGCCCATGAATCACCGTCCCATTCCCATACGCAAACCGGAAAGGCCGCTTCCCCCACCAAGAATCTCGATGCCACCCCACCCCATCAGTCTTGCTCGCGGAGTATGTAAACACATCAACCGTCCACGACGGCCCCCCCTCGTCTCCACCATACCGAACCGCATCCGGAATCACCTCAACAACAAGCCGAGTCCCTTCAAGCGTCCAGTTCACAACCATCGCAGGCACCAAACGCCCAGACCGCTCGTGCGAACTGCGCACATCCACATCAATCCATATCAACACGAACAACAAACCAAGCAGCCCACCAGTGCACACCCAAACCCCCCACCGCCCAATCCACCGCAACCTTTTCCCCGGCTTACCCCCCATACCGAATCCACTCAAGCCGCAGCCCCATCGGAGGCAGCGTCATCCCACGATTGGAAAGCCGATCCGCCTCCGCCACAACACGCCGCACATCATCAACCGACATCTTCCCCCGCCCCACCTCAACAAGCGTCCCCGCCACAATCCGAACCATGTTGTACAAGAACCCAGACCCCGAAACCCGCACCCGCACCAACTTCACCCCATCCCCGCCAACCCCAACCACATCGTTCCCCCCATCAATCTCCTCAACCGAGCAATCAAAGATCTCCCGCACCGTCGTCTTCCGACCATGATTGATCTGCGCAAAGCCCGCAAAGTCATGCTCCCCGATCAGCACCTTCGCCGCCTCGTTCATCTTCGCAACATCCAAGTCATACCAAGTATGCCACACATACCGACGCCCAAAGATCGGCCGCGTCTCCCCGCACGCGATCGTGTAGGTGTACTCCTTGCTCGTCGCCCCCCCGATCACATTGAAATCCTCCCCAACAATCTCCGCCGACCGCACCCACACATCCCTCGGCAGCCGCCCATTCACCGCCTTCACCAACTTCTCAACCCCACGATCCGCAGGCCACCCAACCCCCTTCTCACCCATCGGCTCACTCACAAAGAACGCCGACTGACCCCAAGCATGCACACCCGAATCCGTCCGCGACGCACCCGTCAGCACCACCTCTTCCCGAAGCGCATCACGCACCGCACGCTCAAGCACATGCTGCACCGTCCGAAGCTGCACCCGCTCCACACCGTCTTTCACAACCCGCCCAACAACCTCCCCCTTCGAGCCCTCAACCCCCCCGTCCCCAAACTCATCCGCCGGCGGCTCCTGCTTCTGCCAACCACAAAAATCCGTACCGTCGTACGCCACCACCAACCTATACCAAACCCGTTCCACCCCAATCAACCCGTCTTCTCAGCAGACGAATCATCATCCGCACGCTCAGCATGCTTCACAACAACCGCATCCTCAGCATCAAACCCAGAGATCACCGTCGCCTTGCTCACATCCGTAGGCACCCCGCCCCCATGCCCAAACTTCTTGTACTCAGCATCCGCCCACTGATCCCCGATCTTCCACCAGATAAAGGTAAAGAAGGTCGCAAAAATAAACAACACCAACCCAAGACCGAGCCACACATACCAAGCGAACATCATCGCACAACTCCAATACTCCCCCCATTTCCCCCAAGCCAAACCCCCCAAGAAAGAGCATCCGCTGTTTACAGCGTCACCATCTCCATGTCCGATTCAACCAACTCCTCTTCCGGAGCCGCCGCGATCGAACCAACATAGCCGCTCAGCGATTCGATCTTCCCCATCTCCGATCGGATCACTTCAACATCAAACAACTCGCCCCGCTCAAGGTTCACCGATTCACTCGCCCCCGAAACCTGACCAGGCTGCGCATCAACAATCTGCGCCCCAAACGCGGGAGGATGACGATGCAGCGAACCACCCGAGCCAAGCTCGATCAAATCCATCGCGATCTGCCCCTCGCTCTTGCTCGCGTGCTGCCCAGGGATCGCCTGCGAGAAATGCTGCACCACACCGTCACAGTTCTCAAAGCTCCCCGCCTTCTCCGCAAAGGTCGACGATGGAAGCACAACCCCCGCCATCTCCACAAGCGTCGAATCCAGCGTATCAATCAACACAAGCTCGCAATCGCTGATCGCGTTCACAAGCCCATCGGTCACCCAGTCGCTCGGATAGTTCCCCGTCAAGACAACACACCCGAAGCCACCCCCGCCAGAGCCAGCATCTTTGACGAACGCATCAAACTCCCCGCTGTTCGCCCCCATCGAATCCAGCACCCGACGCACGCCCCGCGCATTGGGCGCCTTCTCAGCACGCATCGTAAAGTCCTTCGCCCCGCCCGCATTCTTGAACACCCGGTCCTCGCCATCGACAGGGACCGCGCCAACATAGAACTTCGCCGAGCCATCAATCGAGCGCACCGCCGTCACCAGCGCAAACACTTCTTCGCTCGTGAGCATCGGTGAAACCAACACGCCCAACGAACCATCAGCGCTCATCATCTGGATCGCCTGCTTGTACGCCCGCGCCCAGCTCGACTCGATCATCATCCCATGCTCGCGCCGCATCGGACCAACAAGCCGATCCTCGCTGTGCACAAACTTCCACCCATACCGAACCTCGTCCGTCATCCACCAAGTATTGATGTCCATGTTCTCGCGAGGCTTAAGCCGATACACCTGCCCCTGATTGTGCTCCACCCAAATGTTGTCACCCGACGAAGTCAACGGATCAATCCCCGCCGTCCGCTTCAGGAACCACACACGCTGCGTAAACAAGAAGTCCTTATCAAGCAGCGCCCCAACAGGACACAAATCAATCACATTGCTCGCCAGCGGATTATCCAAAGGCACACCTGGGAACACATCAATTTGCGACTGGTTCCCCCGACCATCAATCATCAACTCAGTCGTCCCCGCAACCTCATCCGCAAACCGCACGCACCGAGTGCACAAAATGCACCGATCCGAGTACAGATACACATTCGGTCCCAGATCCTTCTTAGGCTGCTTCACCTTCTGATCCGTAAACCGCGAGTGACCACGCCCAAACTGATACGAGAAATCCTGCAGCGTGCACTCGCCCGCCTGATCACACACCGGACAATCCAGCGGGTGATTAATCAGCAAAAACTCCATCACCGCCTTCTGATTCGCCACCGCGGAGTCAGATTCGGTGGTCACCACCATCCCCTCCGCCGCCTCCGTCGAACATGTAGGCAACAGCTTCCCACCCATCATGAGCTCGAGCTTGCCATCGTTCCGAGGATTCGGAGCCGAGATCTGCGCCAAACAAATCCGACACTGCGCAGGCACACTCAACCCCTTGTGGTAACAGTACTGAGGAATCTCAACGCCGCAGCGATTCGCCACATCGAGAATCTTCTCACCCTGCTCAAACTCACACACAAGACCATTGATCGTAATCGTGCCCATACCAACCTCGAATCGGCGTCAAAAGAACCAGAGCCCGCAAGCCATCCAAAGACAAGAACCGCCAAACACAAGCTCACCCTACTCTAGGTCCCCTATCGCCTATATCACCCAAAAACGCCACCCAAATCGGCTACCCAAAACCGCCCCCCAAAACACCACCACAAACCCAATCCAATCACTCCCCCGCGATCCCCCAAAACCGCTCATCATCCCACAGATCCTCAAAGTCCGGATCAACCCGCCACCAACCACCCGATCCATTCAAGTCATACCCACCCTCAACACACACCCGCCAGTAATCAAGAGCACGCTCAAACCGACCCGCAAGCGCCCAGTAGCACGCCAAGTCATACGCCGAACGCACCCCCGCCGACCGAATCACAGGCCCATCCTCATCCCTCCAAGCACCCCCAAACACAGGTCCAGCAGAATCACCACTCCCGCCCCCGCCCGCCCGCTCCATCAGCCGAGCCAACCGTAAAAAATCCGCCCGCGCCTCATCCATCCGCCCAAGCCCCCGCTTCGCCCATCCACGCTGATACAGCACCGCGCGCAGCGTCGTTCCATCCAGCGAATCCAAGTCCCGCTCCCCCAAAATCGACAACAAATGCTCCCAGCTCTCGACCCCCTTCGACGATTCCCCATCCGCCCCAAACAACCCCGCAGCTTCCCCCTCCGCATCCGACCGACCACCCGACCGACCATCCAACTCGCCACCCAACTCGCCATCCAGATCAACAACATGCCCCGACAGCAAATACGCCGGATTCGTATACCGATTCACCATCCCTCGATACAGCCACGCCTGCGCATACGCCGGATACATCGCCACAAGCTCATCCGCACCATCCCGCGCCCGTCGATCCTGCCCCGAAGCCATCGCGTACCGAACATTCGTCACAAGCCGAGAAAACGAAGCCCGCGCCCCAATCGCCCCCGCCCGCGGCGACCGCACCGCATCAATCTCCGCAAACCCAATCACATACCCAAACCCGATGACCGCAAAGATCACCGCCGCCACCACCACATGCTTCACCGTAATCCCCATACAACACTCCTTTGACCAACCTACCCTACCACATATGGCTCCCTCATCAAACAAATCCGCAAAGTACATCCAGCCCCCCAAAGGCACAAGAGACCTCTACCCAGACGATGTCCTCAAACGCCGCTATATCCAGAACGCCTGGCGCGACGCCTCCCTCCGCTGCGGATTCGACGAAATCGAAGGCCCAACCTTCGAAACCTCAGACCTCTATTCGATCAAATCAGGTGAAGGGATCCTCTCCGAACTCTTCCAAACCTTCTCCGGCAAAGGCGGCCAAGAAACCCTCGACAAACTCGTCGCCAAAGGCAAAGCCGACTTCGCACTCCGCCCAGAGTTCACCCCCACCCTCGCCAGAATGTACGCCGCCCGCGCCAAACAACTCCCCAAACCCTGCAAATGGTTCACCGCAGGCCCCTACTTCCGAGCCGAACGCCCCCAAAGAGGCCGCCTCAGAGAGTTCCTCCAATGGAACTGCGACATCATCGGACTCCCAAGCGACGAAGACACCCCCCAAACCCGCGCCCAAATGGACGCCGAAACCATCGAAGTCTGCATCAACCTCCTCTTCTCGCTCGGACTCACCAAATCAAAGCTCGACATCCAACTCAATGACCGCGCCGTCATGGCAACCCACTTCAAATCCCTCTCCCTCGACGAAAGCCAAATCGACACCGCATTCACCCTCCTCGACAAACGCGACAAGCTCCCACTCGACAAACTCGCCGACCTCGCCCGTGACGAGTCCCTCCCCGAACCATTCATTACATTCCTTACACGCCCCCTCTCCGGCGACCCATCACAAGAACCAAGCCCAGACCAACTCGCCCCAATCAACGCAGCAACATCACATCACGCAGAGTGGATCTCAACAAACTTCAACATCGCCCGAGGTCTCGCCTACTACACCGGCACCGTCTTCGAAGCCATCGCCGATGGCGAACGAGCCGTCGCCGGTGGAGGACGCTACGACAACCTCATCGAACTCATGGGAGGCCCACCAACCCCCGCCGTCGGATTCGCCATGGGAGATGTCGTCCTCACCAACCTCCTCGAAGACAACAACCTCATCCCGCAAGGCCAAGAACTCATGGAAGCCGTCGCGCGAAAGCAAGCCTCCATCCGCCCCGAAGCCTTCATCGCCGTCCCCAACAACGACGAAGAAAACCGCGCCGCCGCCCAATCCCTCACCGCAACATTAAGACGCGGTCAAGAATCCGAAACCTATCTCAACAACCCCGACCGCAAACCCTGGGACTCGGACCGCTACACCATCCCCCCCCTCCACACCCGCATCTCCTACAAATCCACAACCAACCCAGGCAAACTCCGCAAAGACGCCGACTCCCAGCACGCAAAGTTCTTCATCGAGATCCACGCCCCAAACAAAGTCGAACTCACCGACATGGACAAACGAGAACCCATCACCTCCCCAACCCACGGCTCATTCTCCGTCAACCCCACCGACGAGAACTACATCGGAACCGCACTCAAAAACCTCACCTAACCCCCCCTACCATCACCCACCATGGGCACCAAAATCCAAATCGAAAACCTCACCAAAACCTTCGGCTCAGGCAAATCCGCCGCCACCGCCGTAGACAACCTCTCACTCACCATCAACCCAGGTGAACTATTCTTCCTCCTCGGACCCTCAGGCTGCGGCAAAACAACACTCCTCCGAATGATCGCCGGATTCATCGACCCCACCAAAGGCAAAATCGCCTTCGACGACAAAGTCGTCACCCACGAACCACCCAACAAACGAAACACCGGCATGGTCTTCCAGTCCTACGCCCTCTGGCCACACATGACCGTCGCACAAAATGTCGCCTTCGGACTCAATGTCCGCAAAGTCACAGGCAAACAAAAAGACGACCAAGTCATGCAAGCACTCGAAGCCGTCCAAATGGCCGAGTACGCCGACCGCAAACCCACCCAACTCTCCGGCGGACAACAACAACGCGTCGCCTTGGCACGAGCCATCGTCATCAAACCCTCCGTCCTGTTGTTAGACGAACCCCTCTCCAACCTCGACGCCAAACTCCGCAACGACCTAAGACTCCAGATCCGCAACATCTGCAAAGACTCGGGAATCACCACCGTCTATGTGACCCACGACCAAAAAGAAGCCCTCTCCATGGCCGACAAAGTCGCCCTCCTGAAGAAAGGCAAGGTCGTCCAACTCGGAACCCCAGTCGAACTCTACCGCAAACCCAAATCCACCTTCGTCGCCGAGTTCCTGGGAGAAACAAACCTCATCCACACCAAAGCCTCAGGCAGCGCGGCCAACACCACCCTCACCATCGAAGCAGGCACCTTCAACGCCAACCTCGACGCCGACCACTCAGGCGACACCCTCATCTCCATCCGCCCCGAAGCCATCACCCTCGAAAAACCAGGCACCCCAAACACCCTCCCCGCCAAACTCCTCCACTCCACCTACCTCGGCGAAACCGCCCAGCACCTCCTCGAACTCAAAGGCGCCCCCCCAATCAAAGTCGCGCAGATGAACCCCTTCGCCCCCACCACCATCGCCCCAAGCCCAGGCGACGAAGTCGCCCTCCACCTCTCCCCCACCGACATCGTCCCGATCGAGCAGCACTAACTCGTTAAGGACAGCCCTCAGCGAACGCCGCCAAGAACGCGCTGACATCCAAGAAGTTGAACAACCCGTCTTGCGTAAAGTCAGCGCTCGGGCGCGATCCCGCGAAGTCTCTCAAGAATAACGACACATCAAAGAAGTTCAGATCACCATCCAACGTCAGATCCGCCGGACACGCATCGCATCCAGTCAGATCCGTGATGATGTTCAACCCCCCAACCCCATTCCATTCACCTGGAGGCACATCCGCAATGTTAAACGCAGATTGCGCAACCAGAATCGCATCCTCCGCAAACAACACCTTGTTGGGCATCCCCGAAAGCTCAAACTCAATCGGCGTTTCAACCAACTCCGTCGCTGACCACATCGTGTACCCAGTCAGCGTCCCCGGATGACCAAACTCCGTCGTCCAAAGCGTGCCAAACAGAATCATGAAGCTGCTGATATCCAAGCCCAGCGACATCGGATACGTCTCAACCTCCAGCGGATTCGTCGGATCGGTCAGGTCATAAATCACGATCCAGTTGTGCTCGTTGACATACGCATACCCGCCCTCAACAAGAATCGAATCCGTCCACGCCCCGCCCCGATTCGGACGACTCCCCACCACAACAGGCGCCGAAGGATCCGACACATCAATCACCTTCAAGCCACTCGGCCCCTACGTTAAATACAAATAGTCCCCCTCAAGCGCCATCGAGATTGCCATCCCATCAGTCACCAGCGACCCGATCAACGCCGGCGCCGATGGATCGCTCACATCAACAACCTGCAAACCCCCACCAATAAAGCCATCCGTCAGATACGCAACCCCATCACGCACCAGCACCCCGTCAACAAAGTTGGGGAAGTCCAGCGTGCCAACCACCACAGGATTCGTCGGATCACTCACATCAACACACTTGAGCCCGTTGTGACCATCCGCAAGATACACAATGTTCCCAGCAACATCGAGTTGCATCGTCCCGTTCGTGGTTCGCACTTCACCTAGCACCATCGCCTGCCCCGGATCACTGATATCCAGAATCTGGAACCCAGCTCCAGACATCGCAAGATACGCCGTGTCGCCAACAACACACACATCAAGCACATCATCATCAGTCACAAACAAGTCGTTGCAAAGCCCGCCGTCACCAGCAAGCGCAAGTTCAGCAATCAACAGCACAGGAGCACAAAGCATTCGGGAATATACATTGTTCATAGACAAACTGTACAGCACACAAACACCCACCGCCACAAAAAAACCCGCCACAAAGACGGGTCATCAAAGTCTCAATAAACTCAAATCTGAGTCAAAGACAAATATCACTTCGCCGTGTACTGACCACGCGAAACCTTCTTGAAGGTCTTCGTCTCGCGGATCAGCGCCTGGTTCACGATCGTGCGGAAGTTCGCCGCAGTCGTCATGTACCCAGCATCCCGAGCCGCCTGCGCCGCATCGGTCACCGACATCGTCTTGTTCTTCAGAACCGAAGCAAGCGTGTCAACAAGGTTCATCTCATTGCGTGGACGACGACGGATCGCTCCGTTCGCGCTCAGCGCGCCGTAGCTTCCAAGTTCCGCTTCAACCTCAGCAAGCTCAGCATGAAGCTTTGCACGCTTGCGCTCAAGACGATTCACCACTTTCGAGCGGCGAGCCATCTCCGCTTGCAGATCCTCGAAGGACACAGCGCCAAGCCCAGAACCCTTCCGTGACGCAGAAACGCCCGCCGATTTCTTGACAGTTTTCTTTTTCTTTTTTGCCATAGGTACCCACACTCCTTAATGGTTGGGTTGTTGAGCCCGGTTCGATGTCGGGCATTGATAAGGTGCTCTGAATGAGCGCACCCCGTGAAGTTGCAAACAGTCTGAAACTACATGAAATGAATGCAAATCGATCAATAGAAATACAATTGCACAATCGTGCAATATATCTTACCCAAGAAAAACACAAAGTCGAGTTTCTTACCCTTCGACCTTCACACCCAGCCGACCCATCAACCCATCAAACTGATCAAGGTCAAAGAACTCAATCATCACCCGCCCCCGCGTTCGACTCTTGTCCGTGCGAATCTTCACACGCGTCCCGAGCTCCTCACCCACCCGTTTCTCCAAATCGCGCAACACACTCAGTGCACGATCCTCAGGGGTGTTCACCCCTGTCTTTGTAGATTTCAAATCACCCCCCGCGCCGTTCCCCCCATCATCACTTGCGCCGTCCATCACATCATCAACCGCGCTCTGTAGCTGACGAATGTTCCATCCCTCCTTCAAACACCGCGCCGCAAACGCGCGTTGTTTCTCAGGCACACCCAAAGTTAACAACACCTTCCCGTGTCCAGAACTCAGCGCCCCCGACATCATCAGTTCCCGAACTTCATTAGGTAGATCGAGTAGACGGACCGTATTGGCAACCGATGATCGAGAAACCCCAACCGTCTTCGAGATCCGTTCCTGCGTCATCGAATACCTGTCAGACAGGACGCGATACCCCTCCGCAAGTTCGATCACATTCAAATCCTCGCGCTGCACATTCTCAATCAGCGCAAGCTGCGCGCTCGTTTCGTCATCCACTTCACGCACAATCGCGCGGATGGTGTCCTTGCCCGCAATCTGCGATGCGCGCCACCGCCGCTCGCCCGCGATCAGTTCGTACTCCGCGCCCTCAACCTGTGCCCCGCGTGTCCCCACCTTCCGGACAACCACAGGCTGCATCAGTCCGTGCTCTCCAATCGAAGCCGCGAGCTCCGAAAGCGCCTCAGCATCAAAGTGTCGCCGAGGCTGATCCGGATTCACCGCAATCAACCCCACCTCAATCTCCACCACCCCCTCCACCACTCCATCAGCCACCCCATCAGCAAGCCGAGCCCCTGTGCCCGTCCCATCTGCAGCAGTCCCCCCACTTTCAGCTCCCGCGGGATCAGCTTTCTCAACAGGGGCGACCGAAGACTGGGTGTTCGTGTTTTGTACGGACGCTTGTGCTTTGGGTTCTGTTACAGCGACTTCCACTGGTGCCGGCGAATCCACAAGCGCGCTGAGCCCTCGCCCCAATCGTGATCGCTTCGCGCGTCCTGGTTTTTTCGCCGATCCTTTTTGCTCGCTCATATCGTCACCGCTCCATACTCTCAAAGCCAAATAGGGTGTTCAATCTTTGGTGCCTGAACCATGATCGAATCATCCCAAGCGCTTGCACCAATTTCCACGGCCGCATACCATCGCCCATGCCAAACCCCCAATCGAACGACCAGCACATCGAACTGATCGCCCGCGCGCTCATTGTAGTCCAATCCCACGCCCTCATGTGCAAGAGCACCACCTCGGGGCATTACTATCTCCCAGGCGGACACATCGAGTTCGCCGAACCCGCCTCAATCGCCCTCAAACGCGAATTGTTGGAAGAAGCGGGGCAGCCAATCCATGTCGGCCCCCTACTGCTGACCACAGAAAACACCTTCAATGACGGCAAACAGGACCATCACGAAATCAATCTCTTGTTCCACGCGGAGCTCGCGGATTCGGAATTGTTCCACGTGGAACAATTGGAGCAGGGCTTGCCGAGGATTGAATCTCGGGAAACTCAGATCGCATTTGAGTGGGTCGACCTCGCGGCGGTGAGTGCTCTGGATATCCGTCCGATGCAGATCCGCGCCTGGCTCGCGAGTGGTGGGCAGGTCGAGGGTGGTCGGGATTCTGGATTGGGAATCCCGAAATCGGCGCACCTGGTGAGCTGTGAGATCCCGGTGCCGAACATTGGTGCCGAGCTGACTCAGTGATGATTGAGATGCTGACGCTTATTGGCTGACGGCTGGTAGGGGTGGCGGTGGGATTCCAATTGTTCCATGTGGAACAATTGGGTTCGGTGGGCTGGCATATCGTTGTGGGGGGCTCCCCCCGCTGCTGGTTGGGTGATTTGGGGTTGATTGGTGCGAAATTCGGGGTTTTTGGTGGATTGGGTTGGAATGGGTGGGGGAATGGTCCGATACGCGGACCGTGGAATATGAACTGGAATCAGAACGACGCATATCTGAGTCGCGTGAGGCGGCTGGGGGATCGTTGCGTTCAGATTTGGGTGCTGAGGATCAATTGTTCCACATGGAACAATTGGGCTCGGTCGTGGGGGAGCTGGATCGGGTTGGGGGTGCGGCGGACGATTTGTTGGCCGAGATTGATGGAGTCGGGGCATCTGAGCGCGATCAGAATTTGGCGGCGAGAATGTTTGCGCACGAGGTGAACAACTTGGTGATGGGGATTTCGGGGCGTGCTCAGCGGGCGTTGATGTCGGGCGATCCAGGGATGGTGGAGGAGGCGATTGGGGTGGCCGCAGATTTGGGGGAGAGGGTGCAGGGGTTGTGCTCGGCGTTTCTGCAGACGGGCGATGGGGGAATTGACGACTGTTTGAATATGTCACAAGTTCTTGATACACATGAGTTTGCGTCGGCTACCGCGTCTCAAAGTTTGGGAATTGATTGGGTTCAGTGGGTGGTTGAAGTCGATGATGAGGAGTGCTTTGGTGGGGTTCCGATGGGATCGGGGATGCTTGGTCAGGTGTTGGTGAACTTGTACCGCAACGCGATTGGGGGGATTGTTCGTGGGTTGGATGATGCGGGGTTGGGTGGG